>LKMJ01004039.1_pt1 | contig 13755 bp, 15 predicted proteins | sample 643391 | NCBI WGS metagenome assembly LKMJ01 (sample SAMN04112250, study PRJNA286221) | soda lake metagenome | biome: soda lake; feature: Kulunda Steppe; material: water; isolation source: sample PL-Br10 brine of Picturesque Lake | place: Russia: Kulunda steppe | collected 2010-07
AGTCGCCAGGCCGAGTTCAGAAACAGGGTGGCATATTCCCCGTTATAAGTCGGGTCGGCAATTACGTAGCCGCTCGGCTGTCCGGTCACTCCACGAGAGTCGCTGCAACGAGTTGCCCGAGTCCACGTCGAAGCCGGTCGCTCACTGCCGACGAAGAGATCTCGAGGTCGTCGGCTAGTTCTGCGACGGTCGCGTCTCGTGGCGAGTTGAAATACCCCGCTTGGTAGGCCGTCACGAGTGTGTCCCGCTGGATGGGGGTCAGGCCGAACTGATCGCCGCTCGCACCGTTTCCCGGTTGATAGAGTCGCTCGAGGTGGTAGTCGACACCGCGCTCGCGACAGAGATCACGAAACGCCTGTAATGTCTCGAGGTCGGCGACCTCGAGGGTTGCGATCCAGCCCCCGTTGCCGGAGGTGGCATGGAGGACGCGGATGCCGAGTTCGGCGGCCGCTGGGAGGACGAGTCGGTCGATCCAGGTGACTCGCATCCGGTAGACACGGAAGTCCTCGCCCCGGATAATCACCGAGGGTGCAGAGACCGTCGGGTCCTCGGCGACGGCCGCGTCGAACTCGTCGAGGTCGCCGCCGGTGACGTGGAAGAAGGCGTAGTACTCCTCGGGGGCGGCGATCGTCTGATACTCGAACTCGACGGTGAGTGCGGGCAGTGACCGGATCGTCGGACACAACACCAGCTCGTCGTGAGCGACTGTCACCTCGGCGATGAGCCGGGCGGTGGTCATAGTGGGACGCCACCGCCGTGCCTCTTTAATAGGCACTGCCAACGGCTACTCTCGACGCAGCGCCTCGATTGGATCGACGCGCGCCCCACGCCAGGCCGGATAGAGCCCGGCGACGACGCCAACGGCGACCGCAATGGCGATCCACTCGAGTGGGTAGGCCGTCAGCCAGCCGAAGTAGGTTACAGGTCAGCCCAGACGAGTCGGCCATCGACGATCGTCGCCACGACGTCGATCGCGTCGATACGATCGACAGCCCACGGTGAGTCCTCGAGGACCACCAGATCCGCACAGGTCCCGACCGCGATGGTTCCGAGTCGCTTCTCGTCGAAGCCCGCATATGCCGCCCCAGCAGTGTACGCCCGCAGTGCCTCGGTAACCGAAAGTCGCTGGGCGTCCGTTGGGGCCGTCACAGCGTGGTAGACCCCAGCCAGGGGATCGAGTGGCATACAGTCAGAGCCGAAAGCAAGCGGAACACCGGCGTCGTGAACTCGTCGTAGGCGGTTCGTCTGGCAACGGCGCTGGCTTCCCAGTCGCCGGTCGTAGAGCCCACCCGGCTCGGCCCACCGGTGGAAGTTCGGCTGCATCGAGGCGACGATACCCGCCTCGGCGAGCCGTGCGAGCTGGTCGTCGGTCGCCAGTTCCAGGTGTTCGATCCGGTGACGGACCTGACCTGGGTCGGGCGTCGCTTCGAGTGCTGACAGCGCCGCCTCGATCGCCTCGTCACCGATGGCGTGGATCGCAAGCTGGTAGCCGGCGTCGTCGGCCCGGTCGACAAGCGCTGCCAGCTCCTCGGGATCGACGACCCATGTGCCGCGGTCGGCTTCGTCGCTCGGTACTTCCTCACCCGCCGAAGCGTCGGCGTACGGAGTGTCGAGCCGTGCCGTCTGGCTCCCGATCGAGCCATCCGAGAAGGTCTTGATCGCCCCGACCTGGACCAGTTCTGTCCCGTGGTTCGTCCCGAGGCCGACCTCTGTGAGGGCGTCGAGATGATCGGCCCAGTAGTCGATCCGGACTCGAAGTGGGAGCTCACCAGCTGCAGCCAACTCGCGGTAGACCCGCGGAGCAACCGAGCCACGAACTTTGTCGTGGACCATCGTCACGCCACGCTCGCTTGCGTACTGTGTCGCCGCCTCCAGAAGCGTCCGCATTGTGGCTCGGTCGCCCGTCACCTGCCGGCGAACGACCTCGGCGGCAGATTCGACTGCAATGCCAGTCGGCTCGCCGTCAGCGTAGACGAGGTCGGCCGTCGGGAGATCAGCGAGTCGCTCGAGGGCAACATCGTTCAACGAGACCGTATGGAGATCGACCCGGAACGCAGCGATAGGCCGATCCGGGGCGATCCCCGCCAGGTCCTCGCGTGTGAGCCTGCGAGAGTCGTTCCAGGCACTTTCGTCGTAGCCGAAGCCGAGAACCCACTCGCGGTCGGGCTCGCGTGCTGCGTGGTCACGGAGCCGTTCGAGACAGTCCACACGGTGCTCGGCACGGCTGAGATCGGCGTGGACGAGGTGTTGGCCCAGCTGCTCGAGGTGGGTGTGAGCATCGACGAAGCCGGGGAGGACGACCCGGCCGACACAGTCGATCACGTCGGTCTCGACGCCGACCAGCTTGTCGACTTCGGCTGCGCGCCCGAGACGGACGATCCGACCGTCACGGATTGCCAACGCCGCGTGCGTCCTGTCGGGGTCGGTCAACGTATGTATCTCGGCGGCTGTGAGCACGCGGTCGGCTGCCCGGACCATGCAGGGCCAGGGACGGCGTGACTGATAACCGTTGGCGTCAACCGAATGCGTCAGGGCTATAAGACAGGTCGTTGACCGCCCATCCGATGTCCGACGACGAAGAGACACTGTTCGAGGTCGAAGTCGCACAGTCACCCGAAGACGTCGCCGGCACGCTCCGGTCGATCGCCGACGATCTCGAAAGCGGTGCGGATATCGCCGTCGACCTCGGCGGCGAGTCCATCACACTGTCAGCTCCCGGTGACGACCTCGAGTTCGAGGTCGAAGTCGAACGTGAGGGAACAGAACTCGAGTTGGAACTTGAACTCGAGTGGGACGACGAGCAGACAGCCGACGACGAGAGCGTCCCTCAGGACGACCTCTCGATCGAGTAGGCCCGAATCAGCAACGCTTAGGACCGCGCGCTGAGAGCGCTCGGATATGACTGATGCCGAGGCCCTTGCAGCGCGGGTCCGGAAGGGAAAACTGCGACTGCACGAACTCGACGAGCACGCCGACCCAGACACCGCTGCAACCGCGCGGCGGCTCTTTCTCGAGGATGTGACCGACACTGACCTGGGGACGGTCGGTGAGTATGCCTTCCCCGCCAGTGAGGCCGAGTCGAACATCGAGAATATGATCGGGACGGCCCAGGTTCCGATGGGTGTCGTCGGTCCGGTATCCGTCGACGGCGGTGCTGCCGACGGTGAGTACTATTTGCCACTGGCGACGACCGAGGGGGCCTTGCTCGCCTCGGTCAACCGGGGGTTGTCGGTGATCGAATGGGCGGGCGGGGCGACCGCCCGGGTGATCAAAAACGGGATGACGCGAGCCCCCGTCTTCCGGGTTCGCGGCGTCGCCGAAGCCGCTACGACCCTCGAGTGGGTCGAAGACAACGTCGACGCACTTCGTGCAGCCGCCGAGTCGACGACCAGCCACGGAGAACTCCTCGATGTCGAGCCGTACGTCGTCGGTGACTCGATCTACCTGCGATTTGCCTACGACACCAAAGACGCGATGGGGATGAACATGGCTACCATCGCCACCCGAGAAGCCTGCGCGCTGGTCGAAGCCGAAACTCCAGCGGCTCTCGTTGCCCTCTCTGGGAATCTCTGTTCAGACAAGAAACCCGCCGCGATCAACGCCGTCGAAGGACGGGGCCGATCGGTGACCGCCGACGTCGTGATTCCGGGCGACCTCGTCGAGGAACGCCTGCACACGACGCCCGCGGCAATCGCCGAAGCGAATACGCGTAAGAACCTCACCGGGAGCGCCAAAGCCGGCGCGCTCGGGTTCAACGCCCACGTCGCAAACGTCGTCGGCGCAGCTTTCCTCGCAACCGGCCAGGACGAAGCCCAGGTCGTCGAAGGCGCAAACGCCATCACGACGATGGAAGCCCGACCGAACGACGACGGCGACACTGATCTCTATGCCTCAGTGTCACTGGCCTCCCTCGAGGTCGGCACCGTCGGCGGTGGGACGAGCCTGCCGACCCAGGCCGAGGCCCTCGAGGTTCTTGGTCTCCGCGGCGGTGGCGAGCCCGCGGGCTCGAACGCCGACGCGCTCGCAGAGATCATCGCCGTCGGCGCGCTCGCGGGTGAACTCTCCTTACTCGGGGCACTCTCCTCGCGGCATCTCGCGAGTGCACACGAAGACCTCGGTCGCTAGGCCGGGACCTCTGGCTCCTCGCGCAGCCTGATGGTCAACACACCGACGTAGACGCCACCTGCGAGTAAAAGAACGAGCCCACCGAGGGTCTGGGCAGCGCTCGCAGCAGGCGCAACGAGAAAGAGCCCGAGGCCAGCGGTGGCATACGCCCCGGCAAAGTCACGGCGACCGTAGGCACCGTGGAGAATCGCGAGGACGACGAACGTCGCCGCGAACGCACCGACGGCAAAGATCGTCGGATCGAGGCCGGACACCGTCCCACCCATGAACCGCCCATACACATAGAAGACGATCGCAGCGATCGTCCCCAGCCCGATGACGGTCCCCTGGATGTCCTCACTCTCGCTCATGGGGCGGGCTTTCACTGCTGGCTGCAAAGAGATGACGTTTGCGGTGCTAGAGTAGTCGATACTGCCCGCGGTGTTCGCTGACGACCCCCTGGCGCTGGAGTTTCTCCAGGGCCGATCGAACTGTACTCGCTGTCATCCCCCGCTCGGTCGCGTAGGCGACGACCTCGTCTTCAGTCGGTGTCTCGAGTTCCGAAACCGCGGCCTCGACGATCTCACGCTGGCTCCCCGAGCGACTCGAGCCACGCGGATTTCGCTCGCCGGCTGCTTCGACGGCATCGACATCGAGCCCCGACTCGGCGAGGTACTCCTCGTCGGGAACGACGCCGTTTTCGACGTCGACCTCGAGGTCGCCAAAGGACGGAACCTTCGCGAACGCCTCACCCTCTCCCTGGCGATTGGCGAGCATCGAGGCTCTGACCTCGCGGGCGTGATCGGCGTCCTCAGTCTCGAGAAACTTCTTTCGGCGCTCGTAGGGACGTCGGGAGCCACAGCGCGGACACTGGGTCGTCTCCGAACGACCCTCGATGAGCCAGAGATGTGAACACACGCTGCAGCCGACGATCGCATACATACACCCTCATCAGAGACGATCGTAATTCAAGGTTCGGAGCCGTCGGAGCTCCTGTCTGTGGGTGGCTCACCTCGTGGGTGACTCGAGGCGGCTGACGTTCGTGTACTGCTGAAAGTCGTCGGCCGACACCGCATCGCGGTCACCAGCGTGGTAGGTGAGGAGTTCTCGACAGGTACAGGCAGTGAACTCGGGTCGGGGCGAGGAACGGTAGTGTTGTTCCCACTGGGCTCCCGTGCAGTCTGTCGCCGGTGTCGCGGCACTTTGCTGGGCGACGTGGGCGTATCCGGTGGCGAAGATCGTCGGAGCCACGAGAGTTCCCTCGGGGGTTGAGGTCACCCGTGGATCGCCAAGGGCGTGGTCGTGTTTCCCACCAGGGCCACCTAAGCGTGTCTGGCCGTGTGCGAGTTCGTGGATCGCGATATTGTAGCCAAACGGCGGGCCGGTGAGTCTGGACATTCCAGTGTGATTTGCGTTGACGTGACAGACAGTACCCACGTCGTCGTAGAGTTGCCCATTCGATCGGCCCAGATGCAGGTCGGGGGTTGCCGTGAGGACGAGCGTCGCCTTCCCTGGGGCTTGCCACTCGTTGGGCAGTTCGTTGCGAACGTGTTCTAGCTCGTCACTGTCGGGCAAGGGTGAAATGGCGTGAGCCGCAGTCAGTCCCGTTTGGACCGCGACCGCCTCGACGGTCGGGGCATATGACTCGAGCCAGCTCGCAAAGTCTACGACGCCTTCGAGAGCTCCGTAGTGAAACGAGTCGACCTCGTCGACGCGTTGATCTCTCACGACAGAGATAGTAAGCGAGCGCTTGGCTGTGGGTACAGCACTCGTGAGACCGACGGCTGTCATCCCACCGAGTCCCGCGAGCCCACTCAATACGTTCCGCCGACGGGATGGCACACCGTTTGTTGTATACTTGCCGACAAATAGTTTGGTGCCCCACAAGTGGTGTGGCAGTACTCCATATATAATAAGTAATTCGATAGATTTAATAAATAATAGCAACTTTGATTATTTTGATGTTAAAGAAGTCGTTCGGTAGCGCTAGCACAACGGCCACCAACCGATCTGGCGCGTGGATCGCCTTCGCGAGGATCTTCGCCGGCTTTCTCCTGTTGTACGAACTAACGTTCGGCGGCTGGTGGAAGCTGGGCTGGGTCACGGCTGGAACGAACACTGACTGGATCGTGATCGGCTCGGATGCGTCCGGGCTGTTTCCGGTTACGATCGTTGGCACAGAAGTCGAATCAGTCGCCACACAGGCAATCGAAGAAGGAACCTATAGCTGGTTTGCTGCACTGCTCGAGGCCGTCGTTCTTCCTGCTCCAGAGCTGTGGACGGCCGTCGCATTGCTCGCACAGATCGGTGCAGCCGTCGCGTTGATCCTTGGCTTCTGGACCCGACCTGCAGCGGCGGTGACAATCCTCTATTTTTTGCCAGTGTTTCATTTCGGCATGATCCGGACGTCACCGCTGTTTACTGTGCCGGTCGCGTTCGCGTTCGTCGCTAATGCGGGCCGGTACTACGGGCTCGATGGGCTGCTCTGGAATCGGACAGACAGGCTCGGTCGAGTTACCCGCGCAGTCAACGCACCCCTGCCAATCCCGAAGCGGTGGTATCCAGCACTTACGGCCGGGTTCACACTCGTTGCTGTCTACTACCTGTTGTCGATCACTCAGATGACAGAGACGCGCGTTCACCTCACCGCTCTCGAGTTGACCGTCTTCGCTGCCCTCACGGCTGGTGGGTTCTGGCTCGTCTCCCGTGGCGGTGAGCCGACGGCGGTCGCCGCCGACGCGCTCCGGATATTCGTCGGCTATCGGTTCCTCCAAGAGATCGTCGTTCGCACTGAGCCTGGGGCAAATGCCCTGCCCGGCTGGGCGAGCGCCGACGCACAGGCCGACGTGTTCGAAGGAATTGCCGAGGCTCACATCGCGCCGATGGCCGCGTTCATCGAGCTTGCCATCTTGCCGGCGATAGACCTCTGGGTCGTCGTCTTCGCCGTCATCCAGACCGCTGTTGGGATTGCCCTGCTGGTCGGCTACCGGACTCGAATTGCCGGTATCCTGGCAGTCACTTACCTCTCGGTACTGACGGCGCTGGGGCTCGTTCGACTCGCGCCGCTTGTCTTCGCCAGTGCAATCGTCGCGGCGACTCTCGCCGGCCGGTACGCCAGTCTCGATTCCGTCGCCGGCCGCACGGTCGAGCCACCAGCGCTTCCGGCAACCGTCTCGCTCCCCGCAACGGGCGTCGCCGCCGTCTTCCTCGCTGCTGGCGCTGTACTCGGTATCGATCCCGAGGTCGGGTATGGTGAGGTTGCCGGTCCCGTTGCACTCGTCATGCTCGCGTTCGGGCTGGTCGCGCTGGCGATCGTCTCAACCACCCGACTCGCCGCCGACTCTACTCTCTCGGACACACCGCGTCGAGCCGACTGAGAACACGCGAGCCGACTCACCAACACCTATCAAAAATTTTGTATATTGAGGCCAGATACCACGGGGTTTAGTAGACGAGTTGGCAAGGAGAGTCGATGGCTACGCAGTCCCAATCAGTGGGGGTGGGAAGAATCGAATCGTTCCTGAGACGGCTCGGGCCGACGTGGCTCGCCGGCGCAATCGCTGCAGGCCCGGCGACGATGGCCAGTCTGCTGGCCGCCGCAGCCGGCTTCGGGTACACGTTGCTGTGGGTCGTCCTCATTTCAGCGATTCTCGGTACCATCGGACAGTACCTCGCGATGCGTCTCGGGCTATTGACCGAGGCCGGCATCGTCGACGTCGTCGACGAACACCTGGGCTCGTTCTGGGGCTGGGCACTCGTCGGCAACGTGATACTTGCCTCGGGGTTGGCCCAGATTATTATTATGAAAACCCTGGCAGACGTCAGTGCCGAGATGGCGAACAGCGCTGGCATCGTGGCGCTTGCCGATCCGCGCATCTGGGGAATCACGTGGGCACTGATACTCGTCGTCGGGCTAGCCGGCGGTGGCTACCGGATCGCCGAGGTCGGTGCGAAGCTGATCGTCTCGCTCGTTTTGCTCGCGTTCGTCGCGTCGCTGTTTTTTGTCCCGATCGATCCGGCTGCAACAGCCGGTGGACTCGTCCCAGCGGTCCCCGACGGCGGTGCATTACTCGCCGCAGGAATTCTCGGCGGCGCGGTCCACATCACCCTGCTCACCATGCAGAGTTACACAATGCGGGCGCGTGAGTGGACGGTCGCCGACCGGGACATCGCCCGCTTTGACGTTCTGAGTTCGATGCTCGTCGCCTTCGGTGTCTTCAGCCTCGCCGTCTTCATCGTCGGCGCGGCAGTACTCCCGGAAGAGGGATTCGCTCCGGGTGAGGTTAACGCAATCGTCGCTGCCGAAGCGCTCGGGCCGTTTGCGGGTGCCAACGCATTCTGGCTGTTTTTCGCTGGATTGCTCGGTGCAGCAGTGTCGACGCTGGGCGGAAACACGATCGTCCCACCGTACGTTCTTGCGGACAAACTCGGCTGGGAGCAATCCGTCGAGGACCCACGCTACCGTGGTGCAATCGTCGTCGTTGCACTCGCCTCAGCGATCGGCGCGTTCATCGAAGGGGCCTTTTTCCCGCTGCTCGCGCTCGTGTTGGCCTTTGGACTCGTCGCCACACCGTTTGTCCTCGCGTTGATTCTCTACTTGCTGAACGATCCCACAGTCGTCTCAGAGACGAACTCGCTGGCTGCCAACCTCGGCGGACTCGCAGTCTTCGCGGTCGCGGTCGTGCTAGCGAGTGACTTCGTCCGAGATGAACTGGCGACCGTGACCGAACCGATCTCGGCGATCGTCGTTGCCTTCGCCGTGGCCAACACGCTCGCCATCGTCGGGCTGGTCGTGAAGTACGTTCGCGAGCGGTAGGCTACACCAGGCGCTTTGCACTCGAGACCCACACCGTCTCAGTCGTGAAAAATCGCGCTCCGCTCGCTTACGCGAGTTCGTCGATCCGGTCGACGACCTCGGCGGCGAACTCGCTGGTGGCGAGTTTCTCGGCATCCTCAAGCTGGCGCTCTAAGTCGTAGGTGACCAGGCCATCGGAAATGGTCGCCTCGACGGCGTCGATCACGAGCTGGGCGGCGTCAGACCAGCCCAGGTACTCGAGCATCATCTGGCCCGAGAGGATCAGCGCGGTCGGGTTGACCTTGTCCTGGCCCTCGTATTTTGGCGCAGAGCCGTGGACCGGTTCGGCGAGCAGGCGACCGTCACCGAAGTTCGCCCCCGGCGCAATGCCCAGCCCACCGATCTGGGCCCCACAGGCGTCGGAGATATAATCTCCGTTCAGGTTCATTGTTGCCAGCACGTCGTAGTTGTCAGTCCGGGTGAGGACCTGCTGGAGCATGTTATCAGCGATGCGGTCGTTGACGACGACAGCGTCGTCTGGCAGTTCGCCGTCGCGTTCCTCCCAGAGAGTGTCCTCGGTGATGACCTCCTCACCGTACTCCTCTTCGGCGACCTCATAGCCCCAGTCGGCGAACTGGCCCTCGGTGTATTTCATGATGTTGCCCTTGTGGACCAGCGTGACCGAGTCACGGTCGTGCTCTAAGGCATAGTCGATGGCACGGCGGACGAGCCGTTTGGTTCCGAACTCGGTGATCGGCTTGACGCCGATCCCGACTGGGCCATCGTGAATGATGTCGTCGAAGCCCATCTCGTCTTCGACGAATTCCTTGACCTGTTCGACCTCCGCAGAGCCGTGTTCCCACTCGATACCGGCGTAGACGTCCTCCGTGTTCTCACGGAAGGTGACCATGTCCATCTTCTCTGGCTCGGAGACCGGCGACGGGACACCCTCGAGGTGGTAGGTCGGGCGGACGTTCGCATAGAGATCAAGCAGCTTGCGCAGGCCGACGTTCAGCGAGCGGAAGCCAGCACCGACGGGGGTCGTCAGCGGCCCCTTGATTGCGACGCGGTGGTCTTTGATCGCCTGGACGGTCTCTTCGGGCAGGTTCTCGTCGTAGCGCTCGCGGGCAGACTCACCAGCGTAGACGCGCATCCAGTGGATTTCGCGGCCAGTCGCCTCGGCTGCAGCTCCGAGGACGTCCTGGGCCGCTGGCCCGACATCTTTCCCGACTCCGTCGCCGTAGATGATCGGGATGATCGGGTTGTCGGGAACCTCGAGTTCGTCCTCGCTTCCCTCTGCCAGCGTAATTCGTTCTCCCTCCGCAGGGACCTCGATCTTGTCGTAGCTCATCGTCTGGATCAAGACTCCGTCTGGGGTAAAAGACCTCCCATTTCCAGATGGCAACACAGGCTAGCGAGTGATCGGGCCGGAAACCGGTCAGATCGGCTGATAAAAGCATCGTGTCCAGGCGGCCTCGTCAGTCGTCGACAGGACAGACGACGGACAACGTGGAAAAAGTTGCACCAGCAGCTCACCCAGAAGACGGCCGCTCGTCCCACCGCCGGAGGATAACGGCCCCACCACCGAGGACGAGTGTAACGCCGATTGCCGCGATTGCGAGCTGACCGGCCGAACTCGCCCACCCCTGCTCGAGGGCCGCCCAGGAAACAGTGAGCGTCGTCAGCCCACCGACGACGACGGCAGCACCAGCGTCGACCGGGTCCACCCGGTCCGGCTCGAGAGCTCGCCAGGTCGCAATCGCCGTCATCACCACACAGAAGACCACCAAGAGAACGATCGGACTCATTGCAGGCGGGTCAGTGTACGGCTCCGTGACCCGTGTGGATTAAAACGTCTCTTCGATGATTTCGCCGACAGCGAAGTTCGATTTCACTTCGCTGACCTCGACTTTGACCCGTTCGCCGACGTCTGCACCGGGGACGATGATGACGTAGCCACGCTCGACACGAGCGATCCCGTCGCCCTGTTTGCCGATGTCTTCGATCTCGACGTACCGCGTTTCGCCGACATCGACCGGTGGCTGGGGTTCACCCGGTGCAGTCGTCCGCTCGCTCGCCTCACCGGTCGCCGCCGCTTCCGCTCGCGAGATGAGTGCGACGCGGTAGATCTCATCCGGATCGACGTCCCCGGTTTCGATCTCTTGGCGTGGTACTTCGATGACGTATCGATCCTCTTCGGCCGAGATGTCCGTACTGAACAAACACAGGAGTTTTTCAGATATCTCCACAGTAAACCCTCGTATAGGGTCTGCTTCCCCTCAGTAATAGAACTACCGACAGCGCGCCGAGATTATTGACGGTTTTGGCTGACTCGCCGGTTCGTCTCGTCGCCGACGGTTAAAAATTGGCCGAGGTCGACCGGTCCCGTCTCCTCGAGAGCGGCCAGTGAGTCGTGTGGCCGGGCAACGACGAGGTCGCCGGCCGTCCGATTGCCGATGCCGGGAATCGCGGTCAGTTCGTCGATCGACGCCGTGTTGAGATCGAGCGGATACGGCACCCCAGTTACCGACCGGTAGCCGTGGTCGACGACGGCAACGTCGATCGTCTGGCCCAGCTCGCGCTCGCCAGGAATCCCAACGAGCAACGGGTAGGTCCCAAGCTGTCGGCCGAAGGTCGTCCCGTCCTGGTGGTACTCGAGGTGGACATCGGGCAGGACGGTCCCCGGTGGGGCCACGCGCTCGAGCATCGGATTATCGATCTCCTCGCGGACCTGGCGTTTGTACTGCTTGAACAGGGCTTTGTGTTCGTGGGCGATCTCGGCACCGGTGTCAGACATATCAGTACCCGCAAACGCCATCACCTGCCGAATGTTGACCCGGCGGAGCATGTAGCCCTCGTCGTAGACTCGTCGAAGAAAGTCCATGTTGTGCTGGTAGGTTTCTTCTCGTTCGTCCATGAGGCCGTGCAACAGGTTGATACCGGGCAGGAGTTTCGGGAGCCGCCGTGGGGACTCAGGCCCGAACGACGGACCGTCTCCAGGTTGCTCACCGGGCCGCCAGCCACCTTCCTCGTTGACGATCCGGACGGCCTCGAAACACTCCTCAGCAGAAACGTTCAGGTTGTTCGCCTCCTGGACGACCGGATCGGCCGACTCGAGGCCAAAGGCCGCCGTATCGCCGGGCGTGTTGTGTTCGGCGATGATCCGAATCCCCTCCCGGCTTTCCTCGGGCCAGTTGACGATCGTGATGGGGTTCATATTGTCTAGGTGCAGCGTCTCGAGGTCGGGAGCGACCGCACGAATCCCGCCATAGAGTTCACGAAGGGCATCTGGGTTCGGGGCCTCACCGTCGCCACCGTAGGCAAGGATGTCGGCCTGGCGACCGAGCCGGAAGTGTTTCACACCGTGGTCGGCGAGTGCATCGACCTCGGCGACGACGCTCTCAGGCGGGCGGAAGTCAGGGTTGCCGTACAGCGGTTCCGTACAGAACGAACACCGGTAGGCACAGCCACGGGAGGTCTCGAGTTCACAGATGAGATACGCCGGATGGTTCGGGTGTTGAGAAACGACGAACGCACCCTTCCGTGCCCAGCGGGTGACCTCTTCGACGTTGCGCATCCGGTTTCCAAACCCTTCGAGCCCGCTGTCGACGAGGTCGTAGACGGCGGCTTCGACGTCGCCTTTCGCGACGAAGTCGAAATCGAGGTCTTGCCGTTCGGTCTCGGTCGCGCCCGCGTTTTCATCGCCGACGCCGAATTTCACGGGGCCACCCATCAGACTCGTACCACTCGCCGTCCAGGCGAGTTTCCTGACCTCGTCAGGTTCGGCGGGAGTCCCGCCGACGTATTTACCGGGGACAGTCATCCCACCCAAATAGATCATCAGGTCGGCTTCGTCGACGTCACGCCACCGGGCAGGCTCGTCGCGCAGTCCGTCGATGGTGTGGTAAGTGATCTGGTCTCGGGGGACACCGGCGTCGACGAGCGCGCCGGCTGTGTACCGGGGGTACGTCGAGAGGTACGGCGGGACCCCGAAGTGAGCGGGCTCGTCGACGTAGCCGTCGACGATCGTTACCGAGAGCTGTTCGGGGCGTGGCATACCGAGCGGTTGCGTCCGGAACCTCAAAACGGTGACTGCCTGGCTCGCCACAGGTTGATGTACCGACGGCGAAAACACCAGCCATGCCCGAGACAGCGGAAGTCATCTGTACGGACGACGACTGCGTGGTCGACCTGTTCGAGACCCACTACACCTATGACCTGCCAGCTGAGTTTTCGATCACCGACCTCGTCTGTCCCGGCTGTGGCCAAACCGAGCCACTCGATGCACTCGAGCCCTAGGTCCAGGCGAACACAATTACTAAACTGTGCCCTGTTGTACCACAGAACCAGTGATGTGCCACGCAGTACTCACGGTCTTTTCCCACAGCGATGTCAGAGGTGGCACGGAGTGAGGCTCTCCACTCTGCGTGAGACGGTCACGTCGACGCTCGTCCGACAGGTCGGCCGGGCAAGTGGCCACCTCCAACAAGCACGCGATCTGCCGATCGACGTCCTCGAGACCGAGACGAGTTACCTCCTCGTCTGTGACGCCCCGGGAAGCGAACCAGCCGACGTGACAGTCCGCTATCTGAGTGGGCGGATCAGCGTGCAGGTGACGCGATTCCGTGAGTTTCGTGACCGATTCGAGCTTCGGTTCCCCGGACGAGGCATGGAGCTCACCGGCGAGGTCGACCTTCCGGCGGACGCGACGGTCGACCCGAATACAGCAACCGCACGGCTGTCGCCAGCTGGGACACTCCAGATCGAGCTTCCAAAGCGGACCGAACCGTTCGAGTCGGCGACCGGAGACGAGCCCGAAGAAGTTCCGATCGAAGACTGAGAGTGGTCAGTCTCGG
>LKMJ01004042.1_pt1 | contig 13753 bp, 14 predicted proteins | sample 643391 | NCBI WGS metagenome assembly LKMJ01 (sample SAMN04112250, study PRJNA286221) | soda lake metagenome | biome: soda lake; feature: Kulunda Steppe; material: water; isolation source: sample PL-Br10 brine of Picturesque Lake | place: Russia: Kulunda steppe | collected 2010-07
ACCGTATAGGTCACGCCATTGACTGTCGGGAGATACGTGTCAGTAAACGCCGCGACAGGACCCATGGTCACAGCGACGGCGTCCGCCCAGTAAGGGTTTCTGTCTGGGTCGCACCGACTGTCAGTAGTTGGTGATAGTACGATAGCAACTCGGTGGCAAGCCGATCAAGCGAGTGGGTTGCTGCGGTGGCTTTGGCGTGTCTGGCAAGCCGGCGACGACGGTTAGAGCTGGCTGCCAGTACTTGAAGGAGCTCGCCGAACGCGTCGTCTGTTGCTGCCATCAGACAGTCCTTACCCGGTGTATAATACTCACGGAAGACAGGAAGATCACGGAGGACGACGGGCTTTCCACAGGCCATCGCCTCTAAGACGGCGATTCCTTGGTTTTCTTCGGTGGTCGGGAACCAGAAGATGTCGCCCGCGGCAAACGCCCCGCGTTTGTCGTCAACCCAGCCGGTAAACGTCACATTCGGCGGCTGGTTGGCGAGCCAGTATCGAACGGTTCGAGCGGCCTGCAGTCCGGTATCATAGGGGCCAAACCAGACGAATTCAAACTCGTCGCGGCCAGCTTGATGAAACTGTTCTGCAACGCGACAGAACGTCGAAAGGCCCTTTCGCGCAAAGACATTTCCGACCGCAAAGATGACCGTTCCACTGAGTCCAAATCGGTCGCGGTATTGGTCGCGGAGGGATTCGAAGCCGGCCAGTGATTCGTGGTCGACACCGTTGCTAACCGCGCGAATCGGTGCATCGACACCCGAATCAAGCAGTCGGCTTCGTGTGTACTCACTCGGACAGATGACGAGGTCAGCCTGGCTGTAAAATCGGCGGAGATACCGGCCCAAAAGTGGCGCGGCCCGTGTCGACCCACGGAAGCTCCGGGCGAAATCCGCAGCCGTCACGTGTGCATGGAGAACAAGTGGCCGACCGGTTCGGCGGGCATGGCGAGCAACGGCCAGACTCACTGGGCCAATCGTATTGCAGTGAGCGATATCGTACTCGACAATCGGGCTCGACCCGGTGGCCAATAACCGGGCGGCGGCCGCTGGCGTCCCGCCGCGCCAGGGCTGTTCGATGATGTCGACGTCCTCAGGAGCTGCCCGGAGTGCCGTTCGTTGTTGGGCGGTTGCGGTTCCAATTCCGCTGCGCTGCAGGCGTGCTTCGAGTTCGAGATACTGAAGGACGCGCACACAGTCTGCTTGAAGAGACGGTGATTTGAGCCTGCCGGCTTTCGATCTGTAGGGCTTCGGAACACCTAACAGCGCGCCGCACCCGCATTGAGATAGATGAGTATCGCCGCCGAACGCATCGAACGGCTGTTCGAACAGGCGAAGACAGCCGCCAGCAATGGCGAATTCGATCGCTCTCGGGAGTATGTCAGACTGGCTCGGCGAATCGCCGAACGGAATCGCTGTGGACTCCCACGGGCGTTCAAGCGCTTTACGTGCCCGCAGTGTGATGTTGCACTTCGTCCCGGTGTCAATGCCCGTGTACGGCTTAAATCTGGACAGGTCGTGATCAGATGTGACTGTGGGGCAACCAAACGGTACCCCTACGATAACTAGTTCTTACAACTATCCTGAGGAGGCCACCCGGTAGCCATACGTACAATTATGCTGGCACAGAATCAACAGACCGGAACAATGATTACACCGCACGTACTGCTCGTTGAAGATAGTAATTTCATGGCAACGAGGGTCATCGAAGCACTCGAAGGAGTGCACCGATTCCGCGTCACGGCTGTGGGGACGGCGGCGGCGGTTTTCGACGCTCTCGTAGAACACGACGATATTGCGTGTGTTGTCTCAAATTATGAGCTTCCTGATAAGACAGGTATCGAACTGGCTCAGTCACTTACGGAAGCGACTGAGCTGCCGGATATCCCGTTTGTGCTGCTCACCGGGCGAACACTCGAACCGATTGCGAACGAGGCCATTGAGGCGGGCGTCACCGAATTTGTCTACAAAGGCGATCATGCAACTGGGTCTATGGACGTGCTTGCCAACCGGATTAGCGTCGTCCTGGCGGCGCACAGGGCATCATAAAACCTCCGCAACATCAGTATCGAGACGCACGAACCCGTAGGCTTTTGAGCAATCCACACAGAAGAGTAACTAATGAAAGAGTCGCTCATGGACATCATCTGCTGTCCGATGGACAAACACGATCTCGAACTCGAGGTCGAAACACGCGACGGCGACGAAATCATCGAGGGAACGCTCACCTGTCCGGAATGTGGCGAGCGCTATCCCATCGAAGACGGAATTCCAAACCTCTTGCCGCCCGATATGCGTGACGAAGCCGCAGCCTGAATACGACAGACCGTCAAAAACGTCCTGTAGTTTTTTCTTGTGTGGGAACAACCCACAATCGTGTCTCGACTGACAGTGGATCTGAACCGCGATGGACTGCACTCGATAGCAACGCCATCGTCCTTTGAGACGCCCGGCCCGTTCGAGATCCGGCTTCGCAACCACGGCGAGGCGGTTCACGTTCATCTCAATCTCGATGATTCACTGTCCGCAGTGGCCAGACTAACGGCCAACAACCACTACGTCGAAACCGAAAACAGCCGGCTCGTCCAAATCGAAACCAGATCCGTCCAGTCGCCGGTTACCGGCCGGCTCAAAATCGTGACTGGCTATGGGGCGGAAGTCGCCTACGCGACCGTCACGGTCACGCCACCGGGCGAAAAGAGCAGCCGGGTACAGGTCGACGAGACGCTCTCAGTTCCGAAACCACGCGAGCCCGAAGAACCCTCGCTTGCCGACCGACTCAGTGAGATCGAGCTAACCGCCCCCGGCGGTGTCTCGATTGCGCTGTTGGCTTTCGGAGTTCTCGCGGTCGGGCTCTCAGTCATGATCGCACTCTCGCTTGAGAGTCCGATTGTGCTCATTGGCTCGCTTGTGGTGGTCGTTGGCGTGATCGCGGCACTCGCAATTACGAAACCCGCCTAACGGCAGCCGCGGCCGACAGAATCAGTTTGCTGAGCGGTGACTCTCCTCACCGTCGTCGTGACTCTTTTCGTGATCAGCCGTCGTCATGGTCACTCCCATCGTGCTCGTCGTCATGCTCATCAGGATGCGTAGGCGTTCCGGCAAGGTTGCCATGCTCGTCGAACCGCTTTTCGCGGAGGTAGCGAACTCGGTACCGGTTGGCTCCGTTGTCGACATCGGCCTCTCGAATTTCGTCAATTTCGTCGTCCCCAACGGCATCGATGAGTGCTTCGAGCTGTTCTTTCTCACTCGGTGTTAACTCAAACTCGTAGGTTTGCGGCTTTTGCCGTTCGAGTTTGGCCCACTCGCGCCCCGCAGCGACGACCATTGAGCACGGTCCGCGACAGGGGAACACGCCATCACCGCCCTCGGCAGCCAACGGTTCGTCTTCCGACAGCTGCCACTCACGTCGTTTGAGACACTGTGAGTCGTCACAACACGCCGCAGCCGCCCAGTCGACGGCCTCGTCCGGCAGGACCGTAATGAGATTGTAGATCCCACTCTGTCGGTCCTGCTCGTCACGCCAGTGATCGATATCCAGCTCGCCGCGCTGTTCACGGTACCAGTTGACGACTGTCGCCGGATAGAATGCCTCGACCGCGTCATACACCTCGTTTGCGGTGAGGTCAGGGAAGATCCAGCCGGATTTCAGTGATGGCGCGGTCCGGAGCGGGCGGTATCGATCCTTCGAATCAAGCGTCCCGATATCGCGGGCGTCAAACGGATCACTGTGGGTTGTCAGCGCGGTGGCCGCAACGTCGCTATCGTCGATATGGCGAACTTCGTAGTGGCGAATGCCGTCGTCTGCAATTGTCGTGGTTATCGTGAGTTGCCCCCACTCTCGCTCAATCCCGGATTCAAGCGCGGCGCAGCGGTCTGGAACGGGGTGTTCGTCTGCGTGTTCGAGCCACTGACAGAACGCTCTCTTGATTTCGGTGTTAAGCTGTTGGGTATAAAAATACCAGTTCGTGATATACGCTGCCTGATCGGCGTCGACAGTAGCCAGTTCCTCGGCCGTGACGCTAGTCTGTTGGTCAGCGGTCTCAATGTGGTACGTGTCCGTGTCGGCGTCGTACTCGGCAGCTAACCCGTCGTACACGATCATACCTTCCGCAAGCTGTTCTCTAAACGCCGCTATCTGGGTCTCCGAAAGCGCAGATTCAACAGTCGGCATCTAATCGCCCGCCGCCTGTGTCGTCGGTTTGGTCTGTTGACGCACCCGAGCGATTGCATCCCCGATATCTGCACCGGCATCGGCGGCCCGTTCGAGAATCACATCTGCGGTCAGTTCCTCGGTGCCGACCGCACCACCGTACCAAATTCTGTGGCCGTTGACCTCGGCGGGGACGTCATACCCCGTTCGGTAATCGTCAGTGAGCCCCATGTCTTCGGGAATGTCTTCTTGGGTGTGGTAGCCGTCGGCGATAAACAGCGGAACGACAATGATGTCCTCGGTTTCGAAATACTCGGTCACGTCGTCGACTTCCGGCTCTTCGTCCATATACAGTGCGTGGACCTCGTCGAACCGACCGGTCTCGCGGATTCGCTCGGTGTGGTACTCGATTGCTTTGGCGCTGTTTTTGTTGCGCTCTGTCCCGTGGCCGACGACTGCGAAGCCGAAGCCTTCGCCGACATTCTCGTCGCCAGTGACCGAGACAGCCCGACGGATCAGCACATCTGTCATTGCCTTGTGGGTGCCGACGGGGCCGCAGTAGTGGATCGATTTATCGATGTCGCTGGCGACCAACGTGGCGGTATCTGCCGAGGTCCCATCGGACTCCCAGAGCGCTGGATCCCACCCCTCCAATCGGAGTTCGCGAGGGATGACCCGTTCGGTGAAATAGCCTTCACTGATGAACAGCGGAACCACGTAAATGTCGTCTCCCCGAGCCGTGCGGAGGACTTCACGAAGTGAGGGTTCCTCCTTCCAGAAGCCGGTTCGAACCTCGTCGAACGCACCGGTCGCTCTGATGGTATCGGCGTGGGTATGTGTCGGTGACGCAGAGTCCGGGTTGAGATGTGACCCGTGGGCAACGATTACCAGCGATTGCATAGGAAAACCAAGGAGTGCGAGACTCTTAGGGACTTCGGGTTTTCGGCCCGCTGGCCGACACCAATGGCGAAATAATCATCACACTCGGCAGCCCGAGATGTGGTATGTCACTTGCTGCCGAGACCCGCGACGCAGTCCGGGCGCGACCCGTGTTGTATGATGCCCTTCGTGCAGGGATTGTCAACTACACCGCTGCCGCCGACTCGCTCGACCTTGATGGCGAGACCGAGGCGGTTGCAACCGCGCTCCGTCGGTTTACAGAATCGCTGGATACGAGCGAGAACGAGCCGAAACAGACCGATCGCTCGACCACAGTCCGAATGGAGAGTGGACTCAGCCGTGTCGCAGCCGATGGCCTCCTGTTGGGTGTCGATGGTAGGGGATTTGCCGTCGACGATGTGGCCAGTAAGTCGGGGCAGTCGGCCGCCGAACAGCCCGCCGAGGGAGTCTCGTTGACCGCGATCCATGCCGCGGATGTGCGTGATCAACAGCTTTTGACAACCGCCCTTCGTCGGCTCGATATTGCCGATATCGACGTCCAGGCGGCCGGTATCACGGCCGAGTCGATGGTTGTGGTCGTCTCGCGTCGTAATGGCGTCAACGCACTCAGACTCGTCGAATCGGCTGTCAGATAGCCTAACAATTGGCCGTTGGTTGCGGTATCCAACCGGCTGTCAGTTAGATCGACCCCTCGTCGACTCGGATTTCGACGGCTTCAAACGCCCGCCGGTATAGCTTTCGTCCAACAATGGTGCTCTCAGTGACCAACACCTTGACAGGCGACCGCGAAGCGTTCGAGCCGACTGGCGACGATGTCCTGTTGTACGTCTGTGGGCTGACGGTCTCTGACGACCCGCATCTCGGGCACGCCCGGCTGTGGACGCACGCTGACGTGATCCATCGCTGGCTCTCGTTTTCGGGCCACGAGGTCCGACACGTCGAGAACTTTACTGATGTCAATGAAAAAATCGCTGCTCGCGTCGGCGAGCGCCCCGAGTGGGAGACCGAGGCCGATGTCGCTCGGCACTTCATCGAACAGGTAATCGAGTACATGCGCGGACTGAATTTCAAACGTGCGTCGGTCTATCCCCGCGTTTCCGAACATATTCCGGAAATCATCGAGCTGATCAAACAGCTCATTGAGTCAGAACACGCCTACGAAACAAACGGCTCGGTGTATTTCGACGTGACGACTTTCCCTGAGTACGGAAAGCTCTCGAATCAGCGCATTGAGGACCTCGAAGCCCAAGGTGCACAGGACGAGCGCTCCGAGAAACGGAATCCGGCCGATTTCGCTCTCTGGAAGGCCGGTGGCGTCTCCGAGGACGCCATTCGCGAACACGCCAAACACGACCACGGCCATGACTTCCCATCGGGCGAAACCTGGGATTCGCCGTGGGGCGAAGGGCGGCCCGGCTGGCACATCGAATGTTCGGCAATGTCGATGACGCACCTCGATGAGACGATCGACATTCACATCGGTGGCCACGACCTCGTCTTTCCACACCACGAAAACGAAATCGCCCAGAGTGAGGCGGCAACCGGTGAATCCTTTGCCAACTACTGGCTCCACACCGGTCTGCTTGAGACAAAAGGAGAAAAGATGAGTTCGAGTCTCGGGAACTTCTTTACGGTCGAAGCCGCCCTCGACGAGTACGGCCCGAACGTCATCCGAACGTTCTATCTGTCGACCGAATACGGCTCGAAACAGACGTTTTCGGAAGCCGCGATGGCCGAAGCCCGAGAACGGTGGAACCGACTCAAGCGCGCCTATCAGAGTGCCGTCGACGCACTCGACTCAGTTGATGCAACCGCGAAAGTCGAGGATCCCGAACTCCGCGCTGCCGTGAGCAACACCTACAACGAATTCACGGCGGCGATGAACGACGATTTCAACGTTCGCGAGGCGATGGCCGCGCTGCTCGCGCTTGCGACCGCGATTAACCGACATCTCGATGGAGCCGACGAAACTGACGGCCGTACCCAGTACGACTATCAGGGCCTCAAAGCAGCCGTTGAGACCGTCGACGCACTCGGTGGCGAGGTGTTTGGCCTGCAGTTTGGATCGGTCAGCGATGGGGATGTCGAACTCGCCAGCGAACTCGTCGAACTCGTCCTTGAGGTTCGAGAAAACGAACGTGAGGCGGGCAATTACGGCCGCGCAGACGACCTCCGGGACGCGCTTGAAGCGCTTGACATCGAGGTTCAGGACAGCGACGACGGGCCGACATTCCGTTTTGATTAACTAACCCTACATCGTAAACAGCTCGGTGTCTTCAGGAATCGAAAACAGCCCCATCCGGACGCCACAGTCGAGCCAGCCATAGCCATACGAAAACGAGGCCAACGCGTTGACGAGGTCGTCTTGCTCGCGGAAATGCCGGCCGTCTCGGAGATACGATGCGGCCATTTCTCGGCAGTCGGCGGCGGCCAACGCAAGCGGAGTTTCGTCGGCCGGGGTTTCGGTTGCTTCGGCGAGTGCCGCAGCCAACATCTGTTCGTACCGATCGGTCTTTTCTTTTAGTGACGCAGTCATAGCTGACTCTCTCGCTCACTGCTGAAAGTGATTCCGTCGTGGCGGCTGTCTGTAGATGGCTGCTAAGACAATGAAAGAATGAAAATGAACGGTTAGTCGTCACCGGGAACGGGCGAGCGGGTCGGGGTCGCCGTCTCGTCAGCAATATAGAGGTGTCCTGCGAGTCCGAGTGCCACCACGCCAAGAAGGACATAGACGACGAAGCCTGATGCATAGCCGCTGACTCCCTGTAGGTCGACAACATATCCGAGAATCGGAGGAACGACAAAGCCGCCGAACGCGCCAAGCCCACCGACGAGCCCTGAGGCTCCGCCGACAGCCTGTGGAACGTAGATCGGGAGTAGCTGGAAGATGGCGGCACTGGCGATACCCATTCCAGCACCCAACATGACTGTCGCCGCAATCGCGGCAGTGAAGTTGTACGTAGACATCAGCACGGCCGTCGAGCAAACCACCATTCCAAAGCTCGCGATTGCCGTTCGTTCCCCACCGATTCGGTCGCTGATCGCCCCTCTGCAGACGCGAAATAGTGGTGATGACAGCGTGAATGTTAGTGCGGTGATGATGCTTGCCGTTCGGAGGTCAACGCCGTGGAGGTTGTGCCAGTAGGAGGGATACCAGACAGTCAGTGCGAGATAGCCCCCAAAGGAGACGAAAAACATCGCTGTGAGCATCCACGAACGGTTGATGCTTGTGGCCCGCCGGATCGAGGTCAATGCATCACCGCTTGGAAAGAGCTCTTGGCCGTGTTCTTTTGCTCGAGCCTTTGATTCTGCCGGGGTGTGTCCCTGCTTGCGATACTGGAAATACGGCGAATCGACTGCAAACACCACAAAGAGAACCGTTCCAACGACGAGGAACAGAAACCATGCGACATAGGTTCCTGTCAGCCCGAGCGTAAGCAGTGCAATCGGTGCGACGATGGTGAAGAGTCCCGGCGAAGTCGTTCCGAATCCAGCAAATGCCGCGAGCATCGTCCCGCGCTTATCGGAGCGATACCAGTAGGCCGTATCTGTCGAGCCAACTGAGAAGGCAGCGATTCCACAGCCGCTCAGTGAGCCGAACAGGAAAATCAGTGGATAGTGCCAGATCGTCAGCCCGTCCGGATAGGCCGTCATAAGCACGACCAAGAGCCCGCCCATCCCGACGGCCGAAAGACCGAGCAAAATCGAGAACGGTTTTTTTGCACCGACGCTATCGGCCCACGCGCTAAAGGGAATCCGAAGCAGCGAGCCAGTGAGCTGTGGGGCCGCAACAAGCAATCCAAGGAGGATGCCTGACAGTCCGAGTGCACGCTCGAACTCCGCGGCAACCGGTCCATAGACAACAACGCCAGCAAAGCCGACGAAGTAGCCGAAGGTAAGGAGGCCGACTGCACGTTGTGCGGTTCCACGGAGCTCACTATCGTCCGATGACGGAGATGGGGCTGTCTCCATCGTTAGCGGGCACTCTCAGTGGGCACTGGCTGGACAGCTGAGGGCTTTTGGGCGGTTGTGACTGCGTTGTGTTGCTGTGTGTTCGCTGTGCTTTCGACGAACAGTGCTTGATAATCGGAATATAAGTGGTGATAGATCCGTCCAAACATCCTCTTATTCACGTCTTATCACAACTATTTGCCACTACATAGCCGCAATGGTTTGCAAATGTTATATTGTAAAATTATCAGGCCGTATTTTTGACCGATTGTACATCAGATTTGAACCTTCCGGCCAAACGTCTGTGCAATACCCGACTATATACAGTGATTTTCTGGCCTTACACACCGAAACTTTCCATTCGAACGGTTGCGTTTCGGCAATTCAAAACGAATCGATTGGGGCTCAAATCCGAACTCAGAGTTCGTTGTCAGCGAGTTCCTGCTCGGCAACGATTTCGTAGGGAGAGAGCCCGTTTCGAATCCCATCGAGCAGCCGGAAGGCCTCATCCGGCGACAGGAAATGCCGCGTTACGACACGGCCGAGCGGCGTTGGCTCCAACCCGCTGATGAATTCCCATTCGAGTAGTTTCCCGATCGCCCGTGTCGTATCGATTTCGCCAAGCATCCGATCGTTGAGCCGTTTGGCCTGCGTCCCACCAACGGTGATGTTCGCTAACGTCTCTTCGACGGCAGCGGCTTCGTCGTAGACATTTCGAACGTCTTCCATCTCGCCTTTGAGCAGTTTGAACGCAACTTCGTCTTCGGTCATTTCCATCGAATTATGATAGGTACAGTCCGGTTCGATGAGCATGTAGACCGTCCCGCGGTCGTGGTAGTCGGGTCGGCCGGCCCGCCCAAGCATTTGGCTGAACTCTTGGACCGACAGCCACTCAATACCCATCGCAAGCGTATCGAAAATCACCTGCGAAGCCGGGAAGTCGACACCGGCCGCAAGGGCAGCGGTCGTGACAACCGCCGAGAGATCTTGATCCAAAAACTGCTTTTCGACTTTCTTCCGCTTTCGGTAGTCGAGCCCGGCGTGATACGGTGCTGAATCGTACTGCAGCTTCCGGCTAATTGAGTGACACCGACGTCGCGAGTTGGTGAAAATGATCGTTTGTCCGCGGTAGCCTTTCGAGGATTTCTGATCGAACGCGCGTTGGACGAGTTTGTCTTCGAGCCGGAGCTTCTCGCGTTCGTCGGCGAAGGTAACGTGTCGCTCGATCGGAACCGGTCGCTCTTCGAATTCAATCAGTCGGGCGTCGAGCCGGCTCGCCAGCCATTCGGGGTTGCCGACGGTTGCCGACAGGTAGATCCATTGGGCACCGTCGTAGCCGCCCGATTGAGTTTTGGCTCGCTGTTCGCAGTAGTATTTGAGCCGCGAAATGAGTCCGTCAAGTCGGTGGCCTCGCTCTTCTTCTTTGAGGGTGTGAACCTCGTCAATAACGACGCTGCCGACATCGCCGAGGTTTTTGCCGGTCCGCAGTGCGTGATCGATTCCCTCGTAGGTCCCGACGATCACGTCGGCACTGGGGTCGAACTGGCTGCCCGAGTCAGCAATTCGGCTGGCTCCGACCCGGATTGTCACGTCGAGGCCGAGTTTGCCGTATCGCTCTTTGAAGTCCTCGTGTTTCTGGTTGGCGAGCGCGACGAGTGGGACGAGAAAGAGCAGTTTCCCCTTGCCTTTCAGTGCACGGTCGATCCCGGCAAGCTCACCGATGAGCGTTTTCCCGGTTGCAGTCGCACTAACGACGAGCTGGTCCTCGCCATCCAGCAGCCCATTTCGAACCGAGAGACTCTGGACTGGCAAGAGATTCTCGAAGCGCGACTGCGTCATCGACTGCAGTTTCGGATGCAACCCGAGATCGGCGGTTTTGACGGGGTCAACGTCGTCGACGGTGGCGCTAATGACATCGAACTTCGTTAGATCGGGATCGAGATTACCCGAAAGCAGGTTGACAATCCGGTCGAGATCTTGGACCTCAAGCAGGAGGTCTTCAAGCCGATCCTGTGCAGAGCCGGTGAACTGTCCCTTGTACGAGAGTTCGCGTTCGAGTTCTTCCAGCGCACAGTCAGGACAGATGTGTTCGCGGTCGGTTTTGATTGCGGTCTCCTCGGTGATCGGCCCGTACCGACCCTGGTTGGCACACAGCCGGCAGGTTCGGACGACCTTCGCGGCCAGCTGATAGCCGTCGAGAAGATCCTGTAACTCCTCACGCCCCCGCGGTGAGGTTTGTTGGGAAATACGAATGCGGGTCGCACAGCGGGCGAGTTCGACGAAATCGTCAGGGTTGCGTGGTTCCTCGCTGCTTCCGCGTTTGGTACGGAAGCGTCCGGGGCGGGGGCCTGCACTCGTTTCTTTGACATCGAGAATACCGTGAAAGACCCGCGATCCGTCTCTGATGGCGACAACGCGGTAGGTGTCACCGGTTTCGTGGAGAAACAGCGTTCCGACCTGTGCGACCTGCTGAGACACGCTCGGGGCTACGTAATCGGGGTATATCAGCCGTTCGGCTCGTCACCGCCGTAGTCGCCGAATCGACGGCCAATTTAATACGGACTGGCCGACTAACCTTCGTATATGCGTGGCATTCGCCTTGGGAGCGCCTTCGGAATCCCCATACAACTCAACTGGACGTTTCTGCTCATTCTACCGATTTTCGCGTGGATCATCGGTTCTGACATCGCTTCGCTCGCCGGCCTCGTCGGTGGGGTGCTCGGGAGCGACATCGCTACCGAGCCGCTAACCAGTGGTTCGATGCCGTGGATTCTCGGATTTGCGGCCGCCGGCGGGTTGTTCTTCGGTGTCCTGCTTCACGAGTTCGGCCACTCGCTGGTAGCGATGCGCTATGGGCTCGAAATCGAGTCGATCACGCTCTGGCTGCTCGGCGGTGTCGCAAGCTTCCGCGAAATGCCCGAAGAGTGGCAAAAAGAATTCAATATCGCCATTGCCGGCCCGATTGTGAGTGTGCTGGTCGGCGTCATCTCCTATGTCGCCTTCGTGCTAACGCCCGGGAGTTTTGATGCGCTTCGGTTCGTCCTTGGCTATCTCGCTCTGATGAACGTCGCCCTCGCGGTCTTCAATATGCTCCCCGGCTTTCCAATGGATGGTGGCCGAGTGCTGCGGGCGTTGCTCGCACGAAAGCGCCCACACGCCCAGGCAACACAGCTTGCAGCAGAAGTGGGCAAAATCTTCGCCTTCATGCTCGGGCTGCTCGGCCTGTTCGCCTTTAGCCCACTGCTCATCATTCTGGCGTTCTTCATTTATATTGCCGCCTCCGGAGAGGCCCAGCAGTCGACGCTCAAAGCGGCGTTCCAAGGCGTCACCGTCCGCGACATCATGACCCCGGGAGCCGACCTTCACGTCGTCGAAAAAGAGACAACCATTGCGGAGTTGCTGACGCGCATGCTTACCGAGCGACACACTGGCTATCCGGTGGTCGACCAGTGGGGTGAGCTAATCGGCATGGTCACGCTCGATGATGCCCGGACAATCAAACAGGTCGAACGTGATGCCTACCGGGTCGAAGACGTAATGGAACGCGATGTGATGAGCATCAGTCCGGATGCGGACGCGATTACGGCGCTACGGACAATGCAGGAACACGACGTGGGTCGGCTTCCCGTTATCAACGCCGGTGGCGAGCTTACGGGCATTATTTCGCGAACTGATCTGATGACTGCCTTCAACGTTATCCAGAGCCGCGGCGACAATACAACGCTAATTCAGCGACGTAGCTCGGACTCGGATCTCCCGCCGGTGCAGTAGCTCGCTGTTCTGTTCGAGTCTCGTTTCGCTTACCATTGCGTCCTCGAAGTGCCGTCAGAACGACGCTTAGTTGCTGTCGACGACTTCAATCTCGAATTCGAGCGTTTCGCCCGCAAGATCCGGATTGAAATCCACTCGAACAAGTTCGTCGTCAACGTGGATGACTTCGCCGTGTTGGCCGGTTTGAGCCTGCAAAAACGCGCCCTCCTCGGGAACCTGCCCCAGCATTTCGCTGAGCTCGTCAGTTTCGAACTCTTGGACGTTCTCTTCGGTCCATTCGCCGTAGCCCTTTTCGGGTGGAATTTCAATGGTTTCGGTGTCGCCAACGTTGAGGCCGATCAGGCCCTCTTCCATGCCCTCGATAACGGTTCCAGCACCGACCTCGACGGTTAGTGGTTCGTACTCGCGGTCTGGCTGGGCTTCAACAAGGCCTGCCTCTTTGGCGACTTCCTCTTGTGAGGAGTCGAAAACGGTTCCATCATCCAGTCGGCCGGTATACTCAAACGTTACCGTATCGCCAGTTGTGATCGTCATACGTGGAGGTGAGCCGACAGCCGGAAAAGCCATTGGATTGCGTGCGATGGGTCTGTTCTCTCTATCGTCGTGAAAAAGTCCAGGTGCGAGAATCGAACCCGCGTCTCAGCCTCCACAAGGCTGAAGGATGGTCCACTACCCCAACCCGGACACGCATTCAAGTGTACTCTACTCGCAAAGAAATACGTTACGACTCGGGGTTCCCCGCGAGGAGGCGTCCCACACCACACCCGGTTGGCCGTCGCTCCCCCAGTAGGGACGTCGAACGCGACGCTTTTGGCCCCGGCGCACAGAACAAAAGACAGCTGTGGCCATCACGGACAAGATCTACGTCAAAAACCACCGACAGCTTTCCTCCCAGCTCGATACGAGCTTTCCGAAGAGTGCCTTCGCCGGCGCAACGCTCGATCTGCTGTTTACCGGCGATAGCCTCGCCAAACTCGACAGTA
>LKMJ01004043.1_pt1 | contig 13751 bp, 9 predicted proteins | sample 643391 | NCBI WGS metagenome assembly LKMJ01 (sample SAMN04112250, study PRJNA286221) | soda lake metagenome | biome: soda lake; feature: Kulunda Steppe; material: water; isolation source: sample PL-Br10 brine of Picturesque Lake | place: Russia: Kulunda steppe | collected 2010-07
ACCGACTCGCGCCGAACGGTTACTCTGCGGCAACGTTCGCGTTCGCCTCTGCCTGCCACTCGCGAAGCCGGTCTTCGGAAACGCCCTGTATCTCGCCGGCGACGGTGTCGACGTCGGCCGCGCGGAGGTCTTCGAGCGATTCGATCCCGACCACCGCGAGTTTCTCGGCGGTTTTCGCGCCGAGCCCATCGAGGTCCTCGAGCTCGGAGGCAGTCTGTCGTTGCCGGTACTCGGTGTAGTTACAGATAGGACAGCCGAGCTCCCAGGGATCGTCGTCGTCCTCGCCGTCGGTGACGAGCAGATGCGGCAGTCCGTGCTCCTCACAGATCTCGTCGGTCACCTCGATCTCGCCGCGTCTCGGCAGCGGCAGGGAATACTCACACTCCGGATACCGCGTACAGCCGACGAGGCGTGAACCGCTTCGGAGCCGCTTGATCGCGAGCTCTCCACCGGGGTCGGCGGCGGTTTCACTGCTGTCCCCCCGGGGCGACGCCGCGCGCTCACCGCACTCGGGACAGGGGCCGATGACTTCGTCTTCGGTTTCGTCTGCCTCTTCGGCCTTACACCGGGGACAGCCGTGAACGAAGGTGCTCCGACCGGCGAGCATCTTCACGTGTTTGAGGTCGTGTTCGGGACAGGTTTCGTCGATGACGGTCGGCTCGCCCTGGTTCGGCAGCGGCAGCGTGTAACGACACTCGGGGAACCCATCACAGCCGACGAAATACGACCCCTGACGTGACCGGCGGACGAGCAGGCTCTCGCCGCATTCGGGACACGGCCCGAGCGTTCGGTCTGCCTTCATCGACTCTCGGAGGTGTTCGCCGATCTCGGTTCTGGAGTCGTGGAGTTCCTCGAAGATCGTTTCGAGCATCTCCCGCGACTCGTCGGTCACGTCTTCGAAGTCTTTCTCGCCGTCGACGATCGCCTGCATATCGGCCTCCAGCTGTGCGGTCATCCCCTCGTCGATGATCCGATCGGCGAACTTCTCGGCGGCCTCGACGACGGCCATCGCGAGCTTCGTCGGCCGTGGCGGATCGCTCTCGATGTACCCCCGATCGTACAGTTTCTGGAGCGTGTTGTGCCGGGTCGATTTCGTCCCGATGCCGAGATCGGACATCTCTTCGATGAGTCGAGACTGCCCGCGGCGACGGGGCGGCTGCGTCTGTTTCGCTTCGATTCGGGCGTCCTCGATACCGAGCAGTTCACCCTCTTCGACGTCGGGGACGTGGTTTTCCGCGGTCGAGTGATACGGATACACCTCGTGGTAGCCCGCCTCGACGAGTCGCTTGCCGTTGGCTTTCAACAGACAGCCGTTGGCGTCGGCGACGACCTTCAGATGCTCCCACTCGGCCGCCTCGGCGACGGTCGCAAAGAAGTGCCGGACGACGAGCTCGTAGATCTCCCACTCGTCGTCGGAGAGATCCTCCCGATCGGGGATCTCGCCGGTCGGATGGATCGGCGGGTGATCGGTCGTCTCTTCGTCGCCTTCGGTCGGCTCGATCTCCTCCGCTTCGAGGAGCGCGTCGGCGTCGTCGGCAAAGAGATAGTGACCGGTGAACGAATCGAGCAGTGCTTCGGGGTCGAGGTCGTCCGGATAGACGGTGTTGTCGGTTCGCGGGTAGGTGATGTAGCCGGCCGTATAGAGCTCTTCGGCGACGCTCATCGCCTTCTGTGCGGAGAGCCCGAGCGAGCTTGCAGCGCTGATGTACTGAGTCGTGTTGAACGGTTCCGGCGGTTCGTCGATTCGGGTACGCCGTCTGACGGACTCGACGATCGCGTCCCGGGCGCCCTGTAGCTGTTCGAACGCCTCCGTCGCCTCGGTCTCGTCCCAGACACGCTCTTTTTCCTTGCCGTCCTCGCGGGTGAAATACTGCGCCTCGAAGGCGGTCTCGTCTTTGATCAGGTCCGCAAAGAGCTCCCAGTAGTCGTCGGGGTCGAACGCCTGAATCTCCCGCTCCCGATCGACGATGAGTTTCAGCGTCGGCGACTGCACGCGGCCGACGGAGATGAAATCGTCCCCGAGCTGTCCGGCCGAAAGCGAGAGAAACCGGGTGAGCGCGGCGCCCCACAGCAGATCGATGATCTGTCTGGCCTCGCCGGCCGCGGCGAGGTCGAAATCGAGTTGATCGGGGTTCTCGAAGGCGTCGGTGACCTCGTTTTCGGTGATCGAGGAGAACCGGACCCGATCGATCGGGATGTCGGTCTCCTCGCGGATCAGCTCGTAGGCCTCCTTGCCGATGAGTTCGCCCTCTCGGTCGTAGTCGGTCGCGATCGTCGCCCTGTCGGCGCGCCGGGCCAGCTCTTTGAGCGTTCTGACGATATTCTCCTGGGTGGGTGTTTTGACGATGTCCGCATCGACGAGTTCGACGGGCTGGACGTCCCGCCAGTCGGCGTACTCCGGCGGGAAGTCGACGCCGACGACGTGTCCGGACAGCCCCACACAGCGTTTGTCCCCCCAGCGGTACACGTTGACGCCGTTGCGTCGCTCCGTGGACGCGCTGCCGTCGGAGAGGATCTCCGCGATCCGGCGTGCAGCGTTGTCCTTTTCGGTGACGATGAGTTCCACGTTGGAGACGAGTATGCCGACTCCGTGTTTTAACCTTTCGTCGAAACGTTTTGGGTCTTCGACGACGATACGACGCGCCTGCGGCCGTATACGGGGTCAAGACTGCGTGCGTCAGCTCTCGAGTCGCTCCCGAAGCAGTTCGTTGACGGTTCCGGGGTCCGCACTGCCCTGTGTTTTCCCCATCACCTGACCGACGAGGAAGTTGAGCGCGCCGTCCTCGCCGGCGTGATAATCCTCGACGGCGCCGGGGTTCTCTTCGATCGCCTCCTCGACGGCGGCCTCGACGACGTCGGCGTCGGTCTTGCCGAGCCCCTCCTCTTCGACGATCTCATCGGGCGTGAGTACGTCATCGAGCATCCGGCGCAGGACGATCTCCTCGGCGTTTTTGACCGTTATCTCCCCGTCGTCGACCAGCTCGACGAGCCGCGTGAACTCCCCGAGACGGTCCTCGACGTCGGTGATCTCCATATCCCGGTAGTTGAGTTCGCCCAGCAGGTTGTCGGCGACCCACGTCGCCGCCGTGTCCGGGTCGAAGGAACCGGCGATCCGCTCGTAGAAATCCGCGACCTGCTTCGTCGAGGTGAGCTTCGCGGCCGACTCGGCGTCGAGGCCGTACTCCTCCCGGAACCGTTCGCGTCGCGCGTCCGGCAGCTCGGGGATCTCGATCTCGTCTTTCCAGCCCGACACCCGAAGCGGCGGGAGATCCGCCTCCCGGAAGTACCGGTAGTCCTTTTCGGCCTCCTTCGAGCGCATCGAGACGGTGATCCCGCGGGATTCGTCCCAGTGGCGGGTCTCCTGTTCGACCTCCCGGCCGCGTTTGATCGCGTTTTTCTGTCGCGTCTCCTCGTAGGCGAGCGCCTTCTCGGCGCCCTTGTGACTCGAGATGTTCTTCACCTCGGTCCGGTTCGCCGACTCGAGCGTCGATTCGGCGATCCGGCCCTCGTCGTCGACGGCGGCGCGTTCGACGATCGAAAGGTTCGCATCGACCCGGAGGCTGCCGTTTCGGGTGACGTCGAAGACGCCGAGATACTCCAGGACTTCGGTCAGTTTCGCGAGGAACGCGCGAACCTCCGATGCGCTCCGGAAGTCCGGCGCGGTGACGATCTCCATAAGCGGCGTTCCGGCCCGATTGTAATCGACGAGCGTGTACTCGGCGGTGTCGATCGATCCGCCGGCGTGCGTGAGGCTTCCCGGGTCCTCCTCTAGGTGTGCGCGTTCGATCTCGACCGTCCGGCGCTCGCCGTCGACGCTGAACTCCAGTTCGCCGCCGTCGCAGATCGGGGCGTCGTACTGGGTGATCTGGAAGTTCTTCGGCAGGTCGGGGTAGTAGTAGTTCTTCCGGTGAAATCGGGTCTCTTCGGGGATATCCGAACCGAGCGCCTTGCCGATCTTGACGGCGGCCTCGACGGCGCCCTCGTTGAGCACCGGCAGCGCGCCGGGCAGGCCGAGACAGACGGGACAGGTCCGGGTGTTCGGCTCCTCTTCGTCGTCGGCGTCGGTCGAACAGCCGCAGAAGATCTTCGTCGCCGTCTCGAGTTGGACGTGGACCTCGAGCCCGATGACGGCCGTGAGATCGTCCATTTCGGCGGTCTGTGCACTCATTACGTCACTCTTTTCGCGCTGACGCTTTAGCCTAACGACAATCTCCTCCGCTAGCGTCTGGCGACGACTGCTTTCCCGCACTCGCGTCGCGACCGACGATCACATCGGCAGTGTCGTTGAAGTCGCTTCGTTCCCTACTGTCGGTATGGACCGGCGAGTGTACCTCTCGGCCGTCTGTGGTGTCACTGCCAGCATCCTTGCCGGCTGTATCGGGAACGGGGCAGGCGGTGACAGAACGGGACAGGCGGGACCGGCGGACGCTGAGGGAAACGATACTGGGCCGGACGGCCGCCGAGAAGGCGAATTCGCGGTCGAAACGGTCGCCGAGGGGCTGGAACATCCGTGGGGGATCGCCTTCCTGCCGGAGGAAGCCCGACTGTTCGTCACGGAGCGTGACGACGGGCGATTGCTCCTCCTCGATCGCGAAAGCGGCGAGAAAGTGTCGATCGACGGCGTACCCGAGGTAGACGCGGCCGGACAGGGAGGCCTTCTCGACGTCACCCTCCACCCCGAGTTCCCGACCGAGCCGTGGGTGTATCTGACGTACTCGGCGACGAACGGCGACGGGAGATCGACGACCCACCTCGGGCGGGGGCGGTTCGATCGCGAGACGGCACAGCTTTCGGAGTTCGACGTACTCCACGCCGCCGAGCCGTTCGTCGATTCCGACGGGCACTACGGCTCGCGGGTCGTCTTCGGGGCGGACGGGATGGTCTATCTGACCGTCGGGGACCGACAGTTCAAGGATTTCGGCCCCGAGCACGTCTCGCAGGACACGACGAACGAACTCGGCAGCACGTTGCGGCTCGAGCCGGACGGCTCGGTTCCCGAAGACAACCCCTTCGTCGGCGAAGACTATCCGGACGTTCGGGACGCGATCTTCAGTTTCGGCCACCGGAACGCACAGGGGATGGCCGTCCACCCCGAGACGGGCGAACTCTGGCAGAGCGAACACGGCGAACAGGACGGCGACGAGATCAACGTCGTCGAAGCCGGTGGGAACCACGGCTGGCCGATCGCGACCTACGGGTGTATCTACGGTAGCGGCGATTCGATCGGCGAGTTGCCTCACGAGCGCGAGGACGTGGTGGAGCCGGTGTACTACTGGGAGTGCAACAGCGGCGGGTTCCCGCCGTCCGGCGCGACGTTTTACGAGGGAGACGCCCTCCCGGAGTGGCGAGGGGATCTCTTCGTCGGCAACCTGGCCGGCCGATACCTCGGCCACTTCGTCGTCGACGGGCGCGACGTCGAGGAACTCGACCCGCTTTTGGCCGATCGTGGCTGGCGGATCAGAGCCGTCGAGGACGCGCCGAATACGGGTAATCTCTACGTACTCATCGACGACGCTCCCGCCCCGCTCGTCCGGCTCATACCGGAGTGATCGCTGCTGTATTCATACGGATTACCGTCGGAATGCATACGTTTCCGGTAACGAACCGAGGAACCGTGCCGAAAGAGGGGCTTCGAAACCGGCGATTGGCGACGATGATCCCGATCATCAATCGCACTCATCCGGAGACGTCAGCCGAGGGACCGAAAATCCCGAGTAAAGTGAGAATGTCTGACGCACATTTATACGTACGGAAGGAGCAAACGGATGTATGTCCGGGAACCGAGTGGAGGAACTCGAGGCCAAAGTCCGCAAACTCGAAGCGACGATCGAGGGGTTGACAGACGAACTCGTCGAGACGAAAGAGCGGCTACGGGCCGTCGAAGAGGAGACCGGCGTCCAGCCGCGGATGCGTGAGGGACGCAGAACGGATCGAAACCGGTCCACCGAATCCGAGGCGGAACCGTCGGCAGACGCCGAAACGACGGCCGAGGGGGAGACGACGGAGTCCGAAACCGACGACGACACCACCGATTCGGACTCCGGTTCCGGCGACGACATCATCGTCGCCTGACTCGACGCTATGCACATCAAAGAGCTCGTCCTCGACAACTTCAAGAGCTTCGGCCGTAAGACGCGAATCCCCCTCTATGAGGATTTCACGACGATAAGCGGCCCGAACGGCTCCGGGAAGTCGAACATCATCGACTCGGTGCTCTTCGCGCTCGGGCTCGCCCGCACGTCGGGGATCCGGGCCGAGAAACTGACCGACCTCATCTACAACCCGGGGCACGAGGACGAGGCCAACGACTTTTCGGGCGAGCGCGAGGCCGAGGTCGAGGTCATCCTCGACAACGCCGACGGCACGCTCACTCGCCAGCAGGTCGTCTCGGCGGCCGGTTCGGAGAACGTCGGAGACGTCGAAGAGATCTCCGTCCGGCGCCGGATCAAACAGACCGACGAGGACACCTACTACTCGTATTACTATCTCAACGGTCGATCGGTGAACCTCTCGGATATACAGGATCTGCTCGCTCAGGCGGGCGTCACTCCGGAGGGGTACAACGTCGTGATGCAGGGCGATGTGACGGGGATCATCACGATGACGCCCGGATCGCGCCGGACGATCATCGACGAGATCGCCGGCGTCGCGCAGTTCGACGCGAAGAAAGAGGACGCTTTCGAGGAACTCGAGACGGTTCAGGATCGAGTCGAGGAGGCCGAACTCCGGATCGAAGAGAAGGAGGGGCGGCTCGAACGTCTCGAAGACGAACGGGAGACGGCACTCGAGTACAAGGAGCTGAAAGCCGAAAAAGAAGAGTACGAGGGGTATCTGAAGGCGGCCGAACTCGAAGACAAACGCGAAGAACTCGGGACGGTTCGCGAAGAACTCGAGACGAAAAGAGAGGAGCTGTCGGAGCTGCAGCGGGAACTCGACGAACGGCAGGGTCGCGTGACCCGCCTCGAGGAGGATCTGGCCGATCTCAACGCCGAGATCGAACGGAAAGGGGAGGACGAACAGCTCGCGATCAAACGCGAGATCGAGGAGACGAAAGGCGAGATCGCCCGTCTCGAAGATCGGATCGAGGCCGAAAACGAGCGCATCGACGACGCCGAGGCGAAACGCCGGCAGGCGTTCGTTCAGGTCGACCGCAAACAGGAGACGATCGACGATCTCGAAGCGGAGATCCGCAACCTGAAGGTCGAAAAGTCCTCGCTCAAAGCGGATGTCCAGGAGAAAGAGGCCGAACTCGAGGCGGTCGAATCGGAGATCGAAGCCGTCGACACCGAATACGAAGCCGTCAGAGACGCCCTGGAGGAACGTCGTGAGGAGATTCAGGAGCTGAAAGACGAGCGGAACGAACTCCAGCGCGAACAGGATCGACTGCTCGATGAGTCCCGTCGTCGGACGAACGCCGAACGCGAAAAGAAAGAGGCGATCGAGAGCGCCGAATCCGAACTCCCGGAGATCGACGCGGAGCTTTCGGACCTCCGAAACGAACTCGAGAAGGCCGAGGCGAACCGCGAGACGATCACGGAGGTCGTCGAGGACCTGAAGGCGGAAAAACGGAGCCTTCAGGGCGATCTCGAATCGATCGAAGACGAGATTTCCGAAAAGCAACAGGAGTACGCCGAACTCGAAGCCCGCGCCGACGAGAGCGGCGACGCCTCCTACGGGCGGGCGGTCACGACCGTGCTGAACGCGGATTTCGACGGCGTCCACGGGACGGTCGGACAACTCGGCGGCGTCTCTTCGGAGTATGCGACAGCATGTGAGACGGCCGCGGGCGGGCGACTTGCGAACGTCGTCGTCGACGACGACGCCGTCGGTCAGCGATGTATCGAACACCTGAAATCCCGCAACGCCGGGCGTGCGACGTTCCTGCCGATGACGGAGATGCACGACCGGTCGCTCCCCTCGGCTCCGAACCTCCCGGGCGTCGTCGATTTCGCGTACAACCTCATCGACTTCGACGCCCAGTACAGTGGGGTGTTCTCCTACGTCGTCGGCGACACGCTCGTCGTAGAGGACATGGAGACGGCCCGCGATCTGATGGGCGAATACCGGCTGGTCACACTCGACGGCGATCTCGTCGAGAAGTCGGGGGCGATGACCGGCGGATCGAGTTCCGGCTCCCGATATGCCTTTACGAAGAGCGGGAAGGGCCAGCTCCAGCGGGTCGCAGAACGCATCACCGACTTGCAGGAGGAAAAACAGTCGACCAGAGGGAATCTCCGGGACGTCGAGTCCAGACTGGAGGACGCCCGCGATCGACAGACCGACGCCACCGATCAGGTTCGGGAGATCGAGTCGGATATCGAATCGCTCGAAAGCGACCGCGAGGACGTCGAGAGTCGGATCAAGCGGCTCGAATCCGAACTGGAGTCGATCGAGGAAGAACGCGAGGACGTCGCCGAACGGATGGAGTCGATCGAGACGGACATCCGGGCGAAAGACGAAGAGGTCGAGACCGTCGAGGTGGAGATCAAAGAGCTGGAAGCCGAGATCGCTGACTCCGAGATCCCGGAACTGACCGAGAAAGCCGAATCGATCCGCGGCGAGATCGCAGAGCTCGAAGACCGGATGGACGATATCGACGGCGAGCGAAACGAGCTGGAGCTCGAAAAACAGTACGCCGAGGAGGCGATCGAGGAGCTTCACGACGACATCGAGGCGGCACAAAACCGCAAAGCAGAGGCCGAAGAGCGAGTCCTCGAACTCGAAGCCGAGATCGAAGACCAGCGGGGGACGCTCGCCGAGAAAGAAGACGCCGTCGCCGAACTCGAAGACGAGCTTTCGGACCTCAAAGAGGACCGCGAGGACCTGAAATCGGAACTCGCCGAGGCGAAAGCCGCACGCGACGAGCAAAAAGAGGCAGTCTCCAGAGTCGAATCAGCGCTCGAAGAACTCGAAAACACCGAAGGACGGCTCGAGTGGGAAGTCGAGGAGCTCGAATCGCAAGTGGACGAGTACGACGCCGATGAGATTCCCGATCACGAGACGGTCAAACGCGAAATCTCGCGACTCGAGGGAGAGATGACGGCGCTGGAGCCGGTCAACATGCTCGCGATCGAAGAGTACGACGAGGTCGAAGTCGAACTCGAAGAGCTCGAAGGAAAGCGAGATACGCTCGTCGAGGAGGCCGACGAGATAAGAGATCGGATCGAACAGTACGAATCCCGCAAGCGCGAGACGTTCATGGAGGCCTTCGAGGGGATCAACGACCAGTTCCAGGACATCTTCGCGCGACTCTCGGACGGGAGCGGCGAACTCGTCCTCGAGAACCCCGACGATCCCTTCGAGGGCGGGCTAACGATGAAGGCTCAGCCGGGCGATAAACCCGTCCAGCGGCTCGATGCGATGTCCGGCGGGGAGAAGTCACTGACCGCGCTCGCCTTTATCTTCGCGATCCAGCGGTACAATCCGGCCCCCTTCTACGCGCTGGACGAGGTCGATGCGTTCCTCGATGCCGCCAACGCCGAGATGGTCGGCGAGATGGTCGAAGAGCTGGCGGGCGATGCACAGTTCGTCGTGGTCTCTCACCGGGCGGCGCTTTTGGAACGATCCGAGCGAGCCATCGGGGTTATGATGCAGGAGGACAACGTCTCGGCAGTGACCGGGATCGATCTGTCGGCGGAGGGGGTGCCCGCGGATGACTAGCGGGGACGGGCAAAGCGACTCCTCGAAACGCCGAGCTGAATTCCCGGACGAGGTGCGCGGCGAAGCCGCGAACGGCGGCGGTGAACAGAGCGAGCCGCGAGACAGCGCCGCCCCGGCGGAGTCACCCAAACGAACCGACGGCGGCGCGGCCGGCGAGATTCCGCTGAATATCGCGGGGCACGAGGCCGAAAAGAAACGCCGGGAGGGCGCCGAGGAGCCGACCGGGGAGGGCGACATCCTCTCGGAGTTCGACGTCTCCGATCCCCGAGAAGCCGACGACGAGGAAGTCGAACCCGTCGAGTTGCTCGTACAGCTCGCCGACGACGGGGAGATCGATCCATGGGACATCGATGTCGTGACGGTCACCGACAAGTTCCTCGATAGGCTCGACGAATCCGATCTCCGAACCGGCGGACGAGCGCTGTTTTACGCCTCAGTGCTGTTGCGGATGAAAAGCGACGCGATGTGGACGGACGACGAACCCGAAGACGAGCCGGAGCCGGAGCCGTGGGAGCTGCCGCCCGGGGAGGGGCCGCCGCCAGAGGCCGATCCGTTCGCCCAGCTCGAACGGGAGATCGACCGGCGGATCGAGCGAAAGCGCGCTCGCGGAATGCCCGAAACGCTCGATGAGCTGGTCCGCGATCTCCGCGAGCGCGAACGCGACACCTGGTGGAAGGAGTCCCGAAGCTACGATACGTCCGGGTCGCCGTCGGGATACGCTCGCGGAACGCAGACGCTCGATTACCACGGGAGCGACGACTTCCGGATGGACGACGAGCCGACCGCCGAGGAGGTGACGAACCGGACGCACGACGAGCACATGGAGGACATCATAAACGAGGTCTACCGCCGGCTCCAGCGCCACTACGAGGCGGGACGGGAGGAGGTGCTGTTCCGCGAGATCGAAAGCGCCGGTGGCTCCGTCGTCAACACGTTCCTCGGCGTACTGTTTTTGGCCCACCGCGGGCAGGTCCGACTCCAGCAGGACGACCTCTTCGGCGATCTGTGGATCCGCGATCCGTCGGCGGTTTCGATCGAAGAGCCGACGGTCGCCGACGACTGATACGGATTCGGACTGTTGCGTTTCGACCCCCGCTTCGGATGAATCGGCGGGAAGGTCGAATGTATCATAGGCGAAAAAGAGCCCGGTTACTCGAGGAGCCGCCAGGACCCGTCGCCAGCGGGCACGGCAACGTCTCGCCGTTCCATCTCCGAGAGCACTTCGTCGAGCCGGTTCGGCTGGGCGACCTCCATCTCCATTCGCTCGATGTCGTGATAGACCGACAGGTAGTGTCGGATGTCCTCTCGGGTGAACGTCTCCGCGTCGGCTTTCTCCATCACGCCGCTTATGAGGTCGATCATATCTTCGATGAAGTTCCACGGGTAGACGACCCAGGTCCACGTTTCGAGTCGCTCGCCGACGAATTCGGGTTCGAACTCGCTAGTTTGGAGCAACTGCAGCGTCGCCGTCCGGACGGAAGCGGGTTCGCGTTCGGTGACGTACTCGTGGGCGCGGCGGATCGATCCGCCGGTGTCGGCGATGTCGTCGATGACGAGGACGTCTTTGCCCTCGACGCTCCCCTCCGGCATCGGATACCGGACCTGCGGTTCGTCGGCTTTGACCCCGGTGCCGACGTAGTGCTCCATCTTCAGGCTCGTCAGATCGTCCAGCCCGAGAAAATCACAGAGACACCGGCCGGCGAACCAGCCGCCGCGGGCCAGCGCGACGACGACGTCCGGTTCGAAGTCGGCTCGCTTGATGTCGATGGAGACGTCGCGACAGAGCCCGTAGATGTACTCCCAGTTCGCGATCGTGCAGTTGAACTCCTCGGGGAGGTCGCTCATACTCGCCCCTCGGATCGGTCGAAGTTATAGCTGCTGACCGTCGCCGAGAAGTCGTCGACACGGCACGCTTCCGCCCGGATAGTTCGATCGCTTCGCCTCCGGCGGGCGGGAACAGCGATATCCGCCTTCGGGCCCTACTCGTCGCGTATGGGACGACCTGCCGATGCCTACAACGCGTTTCGGAGACGAGTACTCCCGGCGTTTCACGGGATACTGGACGTGCTGATCGGCGGATACGCGCTGAGTGATACGCCTCCCGAGGAGTACGTCGGAACGCTTCACTGCCCCGAACCCGAAGTCGAGGAACTGCTGTCCTCGCTCGGCTTCACCCGGAATATCGTGGCGTCGCTGAAAGTTCGGGTCGACGGGAACATCTCCGACGGGTCGTGGGTCTACCGCGAATCGCTCCTCACAGACCACCAGTTACACGTGATCCTCCATCAGACCGAGGCCGGAGTCGAGACGTACGCCCACTGGGAGTACTCGTCGATCCGTCACCCGTATCGCCACTACCTGGCACGGGATTACAGCGCCGAGAAGGGCGTCCGGATCACGCGATCGATCTTAGAGGAGAAGACGGACGGCTACGGGATCTCCTGGACGATAGAGCCGCCGTATCAGCGTCACACGTGGTATATCAGCCTCCTGCGAACGGTATCGGCCGATCTGGCCCGGAGAGTCGTCGGCGTGCGAGACCGGTTCAAGGGCGGGTTGACCGAGGAGACAGCGGGAATCGCCCATCGGGCGAAGTCGGCGCTGTCCTGACAGGGATTATCGCAGCAGACTATCGTCTCCCCGCCAAGAACCGAGACACCGTTTCGAACCCGTCGGGTGGCAACGATAACCTCTATGACCACACAGATCCGCTCCGGCCCCGACCGGCGGCGCCGACTCGAAGGAACGAGATACCGCGCTCCATCACCGAGTCGGCTGCGGTTCGTGCGGCGTCGGATCGCGGATCGTTCTAAATAAATACCCGTCCGCACCCTCAACAGGACACGGGAGAAGATTGTCGATCAACTGGCGCTACCGAGAGACGGTCCTCGCGTTGTGTACGCTCGCGTTTTTCGTCACGATGGTCGGACGGTTGGCGATAAGTCCCGTCCTTCCCGACGTGGTCGAGACGTTCGAGGTCTCGAACGCGGTCGTCGGGCTCTCGCTGACTGGCATGTGGCTGGCCTACGGGCTGGCGCAGTATCCGAGCGGCATCCTCGCAGACCGATACGGTGAGCGGCTGATCATCCTCATCGCCGTCGGTGGCTCGGCGGTGGCCGCGCTGGCCGTCTCGCTCTCTCCGCTGTTCGCGCTTTTCTTTCTCGCGACGATCCTGCTCGGCGGTGTCGCGGGGCTTCATTACAGCGTCGCGACCACGCTGCTCGCACGGACCTACGACAACGTCGGCACCGCGGTCGGGGTACACAACTCGGGGGCGACGGTCGCCGGATTGCTCACGCCCGTCGCCGTCGCGTGGATCGCGGTCCGGTTCGGGTGGCGGGTCGCGATCGCCGTCGTCGCGATCGTGGGGATTCCCGTGGCGGTCCTCTTTTCGCTGAAGGTCCGACCGACCGAGCCACGCCGCCCGGAGACGCCGCTTCGGGATCGGCTCCAGTTTTCCGCCACGCGGGAGTTGCTCTCACGGCCGCCGATCGCGTTCACGCTGGGAATCGCCATCGTCGGGGAGTTCGCCTGGCAGGGGACGGCCTCGTTCCTGCCGACGTTTCTCATCGAACACCACGGCGCCTCGACGACGCTCGCTGGTGTGCTCTTTTCTGTGTACTTCGTCGTACAGGGCGTCGCCCAGATCGGCGTCGGGGCGATCTCGGATGCGATCGGTCGAGACTGGACGCTCGCCGGCTGTATGTTGGCCGGCGTCCTCGGCTTCGGAACGCTCGTGACCGCGGCCGGGATCGTCCCGATCGTCGTCGGCGTGGCGCTTCTCGGGATCGCCATGAGTTTCGGACCGGCGCTCATGCCCCGGTTCCTCCGGGAGTTCTCGGAAGAAGAGCAAAATACCGGATTCGGCCTCGTCCGGACGGTCTATATGATCGTCGCCTCGCTCGGGTCGGTCGTCGTCGGGCTGTTCGCGGACCTGTTCGGCTGGGCCGTCTCCTTCGGGTTTCTCGCGGCGACGCTCGCCGTCGTCGTGCTCATGCTCTCTGTCAACCGGACGTTCCGCCTCGGATACTGACAGGGGTTATCGTCGGGGCTCGTCGTTTCCCCGCGGAGAACCGGGACACAGCGCCGAT
>LKMJ01004045.1_pt1 | contig 13748 bp, 27 predicted proteins | sample 643391 | NCBI WGS metagenome assembly LKMJ01 (sample SAMN04112250, study PRJNA286221) | soda lake metagenome | biome: soda lake; feature: Kulunda Steppe; material: water; isolation source: sample PL-Br10 brine of Picturesque Lake | place: Russia: Kulunda steppe | collected 2010-07
GGGGGGGGGGGTGCGATAGTGAATCAAGAGTTCCTCCCAGTCTAGGCTGGCTTGAGCATGTACTGCAACCTCATTTGTGGCACGTTTTTTCAAGTGCCTGTGCAGGGCTTGGGTGCTGCCCTGTCTCAAAACAAACTGGCATCCACCTTCTGTGGACTGCGTGCACACAGGCATGCCAGTCACTGCACGCCAGTGCAATCATTGTAACTGGGAATTTATTTTGCTTGCGGCATGCTGTGCTATGGGTTGCTTGTGCAGGAAGCCGCGGCTGGTGGTGCCGCGGCTGCTGCCGTGACGGCCGTGCACATGGAGCAGGCCGCCCAGGCACAGGCGGCGCAGCTGCAGCTGCGGGTTGAGGAGCTTGAGGCTGCGCTTGCGCTGGCTGGTGGTGCGCGCCCTGGTGAGGCGCAGGCACAAGCAGCGCAGGTGCAGCCCGCATCGGCAGCGGCCCTGCCTGATGCGCACGCACCTGCGCCAGTTGCGGCAGTGGCGGCGACGACGGAGGTGCAGGGTGTGGTGGGCCCACCCAGTCCAGCAGGGGCTCCCACGAGCGCAGCTGAGGATGACGCTGCTGCAGGCGTGGACGCGATTGTGGCTTCTGCCGTGGCATCCATGGCGGAGGAGCTGCGGGCGGCCCAGACAGCAGCCTGCGCGCAGCTCTGTGGCCTGCAGGCGGAGCTGCGGGGCGCGCAGGCGGCAGCTGCGGCTGCGGTGGAGGAGTGTGCCCGCCTGCAGCAGGAGCTTGAGGCTGCGCAGCTGATGCTGCAAGGCCAGCTGCAGCATCGGCAGCTGCAGGGAGGACAGGGCGGGGGCAGGCGGGATGCAGGGTCGCAAGCCCTGCCGAGCACCAGCAGCAAGATGTGCGGAGCCGCTCCTGTGCTGGGCGTTGCAGGTGCATGTGTGTGCATGTGTGTCTTTCCCACGTGCATGCGCGCCTGTGTAGTTTAGAGGGGGGCTTGGTGGCTTGTTCGTACAAGTTTGTGTGTTTGCGCGTGTGTGCAAGTGCGTGTGTGTTTGCGTGTGCATGTGTGTGTGCGTGCATGTTTGCGTGTGCATGTGTGTGTGCATGCGTGTGCGTGCGTGTGCATGTGCGTGTGTGTTTGTGGGTGCTTGTGTTTGTGTGCATGCGCGCGCCGTGCATGCGTTGCAAGCACATAGGGTGTTTACAATAGTGTTGCAGTTGGGGTGTGGTGTGTGTCACATGCACACCGCGTACCATGTGCATGGGGGAGGGGGTGCAGCTCCAGTCGCGCGCCTGCACCTGCAGCAACCCACACCTCCCCTGCCCTTCCTGCCCCCCCTCCTCCGCAGCCGCCCAGCATGAATGCACCGCCTCCCAGTCCCAACTCTCCACTCAAAATCCCTGCTTGCTCCCTCCGCAGCCGTCCAAGCCACGCCTGCGGTGGTGCCCATGGCCACTCAGGCCCCAGAGGGTAGCACCATGGGCGCCACAGCCAACGCCGCCAGCCAGACCACGCCGCAGGCCAGCGACAGCAGCACTTACAGCACCAGCACCAGCTCAAGCAGCAACAGCAGTGGCGGCGGCGGCGGCGGTGGTGGTGATGGATGGAGTGGCCGCAGCCCCAGCCGCGCTCCCCCAAGCCCCGGCCCGTACACACGCATCACCGTGCGCAATGCCTTTGGCGTGGGGGATGCTGGGTGGGTGAGGAGGGGGCCTTCGAGCCCTGCGCGCAGCGCGCACGCCTCCAGCCAGACAACGCAGCCGGAGGGAAGGCCCTCCCTGTGCGTGGAGCGCAGGCACGCATGCAGCCAAACGCACGCCAGCGGGCGGCTTGTTACGGGGGGGGGCGCAGTGGCGGCGGCGGCAGTGCAGGTGCGGGGCTCGTAAGGGCGCGTGCGGAGTGCGGTGTTGTGCGCAACATGCATGTGGTGTGTGCGTGTGCGCGCGCGTATTAGGGTGTGCATTTGTGCATACACGAGTGTGTGCATGTGTATATGCGCGCGTATTCACAGTGGTGTGCACAAGATCAAGGCAGGCTTGGAGGATGCTTCCCCCTAGCAGTGCACATGCGTGTGCGCACACAGGCACACACACACACAAGCACACTTACGCCACACACGAAAGAAAGATCATGCGCATGGGAACACAACACACAGAACAAGCACAAGCTACCAACATGGGGAGCTCACAACACACACGTGCATGCACGCAGGATGCCATGGCCACAGCCGCGTCCGTGCGGCAGGTCAGCTCAGAACGCGCTGCCCTGCAGGTACGTGCATGTGTGAAAGGCTGCACGCACAGCCCTGTCCTCCCGCACCTCCAGCCTCAGGAGCAAGTTTGAGCCCTGCAGGAGCACACATACGTGCATGGCCCTCCGTACACAGACGTGTACATGCACGCACGCACGCGCATGCACTTTCCTAACTTGCACACAAACCTGCACATGCATGCGTGCGCGCACACGTGTTTTCTCCTAAACACACACCTCTGGCTTCAGGAGGAAGTGCGCGCCCTGCAGGAGCAGCTGGAGGGGGGTAGGGTCTGCTTAGCGGACGTGCTGCGTCAGGTGGGGTTGCGTGCATGAAAAGGGTGGCTGCCTGGCAGAGGACTGTGCTGTGAGATGCGGAGGGCGGGGCGTGCTCGCCTGCTGCTCCTTGGCAGCTGCCCGCTGTGTGTGCTGATGGCGCCTGTTGGCTCTCCCTTGGGTGTGCTTGGCGGCTCTGTTCTCATGGCTCCTGCTCTCTCACCAATGAAGGCACGCATCGCAGGCGGAGGCCGCGCGCATGGGCCACATGGAGCCCGCAGTGCCGACCTGGTGGTGCAGCTCATGACATGCCTGCGCAAGGGCGCGTCTGCAGCGCCGCGGTCTGAAGCTCCCCACCCAAAATGGATGGCTCATCTAGTGCAGATTGTGTCATGCTCTGTGTGCGCCTGTTGGCTGCCCGTCAAGGAGTCGAGCTCGGCGTGCGCCTGTTGGCTGCACACAGGTTGGGCTGCAGCACATCACAGAGCTGACGCAGCTGCAGCGCGCACCCAAGCCCTTTGCAGCTCCTTTGCCACAGGTGGTCCATCATATGCGTAGCTCGTGCAATGCAGCTCCTTTGCCGCAGGTGGTCCATATCATGCGCACCTTGTGCAATGCAGAAAGTGCACTCGTCGGCCGTTGCAGGTTGGGCTGCAAAACAAGGAGCTGACGCAGCTGCAAGAGCGCACCCAAGCCCTGCGTGAGGGCGAACTCGCTGCGGCCCAGAGGGTGCGTGCGTGCATGCTCGTGCAAGTGCAGATATGCGTCATATGCATGTGTGGGACTGGTGCGCAAGTAAAGGCCAGAGGCGTGGCGCATGCTGCGTTGCGTGTGCTCTGCATGCTCAAGCTCAAGAGCTTTGCCCAAGTGTCCCATGCACATGCTGCTGTGACCTTTGCTTTTGTATCCCGGATCACATGCTGAAGCGCATGCGCACCAGCACAAGTGCCCCCGTCAGGGCATGTCCAAGAATGTGCACGCGCGCGTGCGTGCGCAGGCCAGCGCGCAAGAGCAGCAGCGGCTGCAGGAGGTGCGGCAGGAGCTGGAGGTGCAGAAGGAGGTGCTGCTGGAGGTCGTCACCCGAGCGGAGCAGCAACACGCGGAGATCGCTGGCCTGCAGCAGCAGGTAACACGCGTGCGCGCGCGCCTGCTTCCGCTTGTGCTCGCAGCCCAGCTCGGACAGGTGAATGGATGATGGGGATGTGCACCAACTTGTGGCCAAGGACTGGGGACCTGCTTCGCCCCAACAGCTCATGTGTGGCTTGACTTCACCGCGTGCTGCCGTGCTGCCGATCCTGGCAGCCCTAAGGCCTTGGCGTGAAGGCAAGGGAGTGTTTGCACGCATGCCTATGATGTTTGCAAGCATGCCTGTCCTCGCCGCTGCCCCACATCTGCTGCTGTTTCCTCAGGGCACCTTCCTACAGCAGGACAAAGGTTTGATCTTTTGTATGGAGCAGACGTGTCACCCAGAGCAAACCCTGCTTTGTCGCTGCTCGGAGCAAGAGGAGTCCCATACACACACATGTCCTGAGATTTTATCACACTTGAGCTCGTGCTCTGCCATCACCATGGGAGAGAGATCGGCATGCATGCACACATCAAGCTTGTTCATTTGCACATGCATGCATGCACGTGCAGGTTGGTGCCTGGCACAGAGAAAAGTGCACTTACACACTTGCACACAGATATGCATGCACAGTTCTTTGTGGAGCATATGCACGCGGCGCTGCTGCCTGGAGCTGTGGGCAAGTTCCTTGCAAACCCACACGCTTGCACATTCACATGCATGGATGCGTCAATTCGTACATGAGCGCGTGCGCGCCATGCGCAGGTGGGCGTGTGGCACGCCAACCTTGCGTCCGTGCAGCGAGAAACGGAGGAGCAGCAGCGGCTGCTGGAGGTGCTCCATGGAGAAGCAGGAGTGCATCAGCGGCAGTTGGACGAGACGCGCGAAGAGTTGTGGGGCGTGCGGCAGCAGATGGAGGGCGAGCGGCTGGGCCTCGCATCTGTGCAGCAGGTGGGCCTCACATCTATGCAGCAGGTGGGCCTCGCATCTATGCAGCAGGTGGGCGCGGGGGGAGGGCGCTTGAGCCAGGAGGGGGAAGCATGCAAGAGGGGGGGAGGGCGCTTGAGCCAGGAGGGGGGAGCATGCAAGAGGGGGGGAGACGCTTTGATGAAGCTTCCAGGAAGGCTGGTGAATGGAGGTGTGCGCGCGGGTGCGGCTGGCGGGCGAGCAGTTGGGTCTGGTGTCTGTGCGGCAGGCAGGTTGAAAGGAAAAGGAATAAGCACGTAGGCAGTCGGATGACTCCTTGCACCAATTAGGGGAAATGGCAGGTCAAAGAAGGGCTGCGCAGGCTGCAGCAGGACGTGTGTTTGAGGGGTGAGGAAGGAGCTTGTCTCCGAGGGCTAGTGGAGAGCTTCAAGTAGCTGTGCTTGCCTTGAGCCTCTTACTTTTGCTCAGCCTCGGCACCGTGCGCTGCTTGCAGGCACGAGAGCTGCACGGTGCTGAGCAGCAGGTGCTGGCACAGAGGGTGGAGGCTCAGCGGGCGGAGCTGGCAGGGGTGCAAGAGCAGGTGCGCGTACATGCTTGGTTGGGTTGGCCAAGGCTCACAAGCAGGCAAGCAAACATGCACGCAGCAAGCCACTTGACACAGGCACATGCCATCAATGGCATGTTTTCCTTTGTTGCCCTACCTTACACCCGCAACCCAGGATGGGCCTCATGCGAGGCTGAAGTAGGAAGTGGTTTTGTCAGGTTTCAAGGCCTGGGTGTCAGCCTGCTTCCGCTGCCTGTGCGCATCAGAGGGACACTCAGAGTGCACCCTACTCCCTGCCTCTTTGCCATCCCCATGCCTGTTTGCGACCCCCATGCCTGTTTGCCAACCCCTTGCCAAACACATGCCCTGCCCCCTGCCTGTTAGGCACCATAAGCCCGTTAAGGATGAGCTCATCCCCACCCACCCCTGCCTGTTTGCCACCCACATGCCCATTGAAGATGAGCTCATCCCCACTCACCCCTGCCTGTTTGCCACCCACATGCCCATTGAAGATGAGCTCATCCCCACTCACCCCTGCCTGTTCGCCACCCACATGCCCATTGGAGATGAGCTCATCCCCACTCATCCCTGCCTGTTTGCTACCCACATGCCCATTGAGGATGAGCTCATCCCCACTCAAGGCCCGCATTGTGATGGGGCCAGCGCGCATGCACGCGTTTGGGGAGTGGCTGATTCTGGGACGGCGCAGGTGGCAGCCCAGGTGGTGGGGGCTGTCAAGTACACACACACATGCACACACACACACACATGCACACACAACAGACAACAACAGCAGCAGAAGCAGCAGCAACAGCAGCAAAATGTGCACGCACACATGCATGCACACGCATGCAGGTGGCTGACCAGGAGGCGCAGCTGGTCACACGCAGGCGGGAGCTGGCGTTGGCAGAGGCGCACCTCGTGGAGGCGCAGCAAGCAGAGGAGCGCGCATGCGAGGCCGCTGCGGTCCATGAGGAGCGCAAGCAGCAGCTGGAGACACAGGTGTGCACGCAAGTGTGCGCGGTGTACGTGCGTGTTGTGTGCATGACGTGGTTTGCAGGTGGATACCCTGGTGCGCTAGTGTGCGTGCGTTGTATGCACGTGTCATGAGCATGTGGCCTGTATGCAGCTGGGCATCCACAGGTGGTGCGCGCATGTGTGTGTCATGTGCGTGTCATGTGTGAGGAGCACGCAGATGGTGGGCTTGGAGGCCGAAGCATAAGTGGAAAGCCCGTGGTGTTTGTGTGGGCACGCCCAAGGCCTGCAGTGGCAGGGCTGCAGTGGCAAGGCCTGCAGTGGCAAGGCCTGCAGCGGCAGAGGGCTGTATGGCAGCACATGGCAAGTTTGTGGGATATATTGTATGAATATTTCAGCTGTGTTTCTGATACACACGTGTTCACTGGCTGGTGTATATGCGTTTCCAGCTCACAATTTGGTCTGTGCAGACTTGTGTGTATGTATGTATGCTGTATGTACGCAAATTCCATTTCCCACAACCCTAACCATATGCTATGACAGAGGGTGAGTGGGAAGGGAAAAGGGGCATGTGTGTGTATGTGTGTGTATGTGTGTGTGCTAGTGTGCTGCGTGGTTTTGCAAAGCCTGGTAGCTCAGCAGAGAAAACTACACTGAGCTCCTGCAGGCCGACCGAAAACCTTTCAAGCCCTGGACCCTTGGCCTGCAGTGGCGGGTCAATATCGCACTGCAGCACAAGGCTGCCCTGCACCATACAACACCTGTGGTAGCATGTGCGTGTGCACAATGGATGCCTCATTCAGTATCAGGCCCTTCAATGTGCTCTGAGCCAGCACAGGACAGGGTCCTCACCATGCAGCCCCGCTTGCTTGCCCTCCGCTGCATGCCGCAGATCCAGCAGCTGGATGACAAGCTGCAGCAGCTGCATGAGCGGCACGAGCTGATGGAGCTGGAGCTGCAGAAGCAGGTGTGTGCATGTGTGTGGGCGTGCGCGCGTGCGTCAAGCTCAGCAAGCTCAGAGGACGTGGATGGTGATGGTCTGCCGTCCTCTGGCTGCCCAGGCTTGCACGCACTTCACGGTTTACATGTCACGCTTGTCAAGCATGTCATGCATGTCATGCTTGTCACGCATGTCATGCTTGTCACGCATGTCACGCATGTCACGCTTTCTGGCCATACCTTGTGCATGCCCAGGGACATCTGTGCCTCTGCACAGGCGCCTGCACAGGTGCATGCGTAACGCAACGCACATGAAAACCACAAGCGCGTTCAAACACACGCATTAGAGACTCACATGGTGCTCACAAGCGCACCCCCCCCCACACACACACACACACCCGCACACAGAAAGCAACATACATGACACTCAGGAACACACATAGCGCGCATGCAGGGGCGCCTGTGTCCACGCACATGCTGCACTCCAATGTTGATGCTGGTAAGCAAGTGGTGCAGTCAGAGGACAGCGAGAAGGGCACAAATGAACATGAGCATAAGCTGGCAGATGCACACAATGAACATGCACACGCATGCACACACGCATGTGCCCATATGCACCCTGCATGCATTGCAGGAAGCAGAGCACCGCGACAGGCTGCAGCAAGAGGGGGCCGCGCACGCACGCGCGCTGGAGGCCGAGGCTGCGCAGCACACAGCGCGGCTGCAGCGCCAGGAGCAAGACGCGTGGGTGCGGCGGCAGCAGCAGGATGCGGAGGCGGGCGAGAAGCTGGGGCGCTGGAAGGCGGAGGTGCAGGCAGAGCTGGAGGGGCGGGAGGCGGAGCACAAGGTGGGGCCTGCGAGAGGGCAGGGATGGGTGTGTGTGGAGCAATCAGGTGCAAGGGGTGGTGGGTGCATGACGAGGGTGGTGCTGGGGTTTGGGGTGGGTGCGTGAAATGGATGGTTGTTGGGTGAGTGCGCAAGGTGAATGGTGCGTGGAGAGGCGTGGGGAGTGCTTGGAAGCGCACGTGCGAGGGGGGCTGCGAGGGGTGTGACAAGCACAGGGATTGGACGCACAGTAGGTCGTGCATGGCAGGCTGCAGAAAGGGGATGAGACGCCGATGGCTGAACAGAGTGGGAGGGTTGTGCAGACACGGGCTGGCAGGCAGGGGCTCAATAGAGTGGGAGGGTTGTGCAGGCAGGGGCTGGCAGAGTGGGAAGGGTTGTGCAGACAGGGGCTGGCAGAGTGGGAGAGTTGTGCAGACAGGGGCTGGCAGGGGGGGCGATGCATGGCTCGGCTGTGCAGGGTGCGCAAGGGGCTTCAGGGAGGCGGAGTGGAAGGCAGACTTTAAGATGGGAGGCCTAACATCCATATGGGAGGTCAGACTGCACACCAAAGTGTGTCGCTCTCTGTTTGCAAGGCGCGTGCGCACAATGTGGACAACGGAGCTTGCATTTTTGCCCTCCCATGCGCGCGCAGGCCAGGCTGGCAGAGCGGGAGGCGGCGGCGGAGCGCCACCTGCGTCACCTGCAGGTGCGCACTGGGCCGGGGCAGGATGGGGCGGGTGCGCATTGGGCCGAGGCAGGCTGGGGCGGGCGCCTCCTAGGGCACGCGCCCAGCTCAATAAAAGGGTTTCCAGGGCATGTGCGCGCTCGTGCACATCCACATCTGAGCCAAGCAAGCACCGTTGACGTACACGCGTGTGCTCCTTCGGTCACACGCTCATGTGTCCTTGTTTGTGTATGTGTACGTGTATGTGTGTGTGTGTGTGCCTGCGCAGGAGCCGGAGGTGCCTCTGCTGGACCAGCTGCAGGAGCTGATGACGTGTATGTGCCTCTGTTGGACTAGCTACCTCTGCTGGACCAGCTGCAGGAGCTGATGACGTGTATGTGTGTGTGCCTGCGCAGGAGCAGGAGGTGCCTCTGCTGGACCAGCTGCAGGAGCTGAGGCAGCGGGAGGCGGAGCTCATGGCTGCGTGTGATGGCCTGGCCCAGACGCAGGCGGACCTGGCGGGCAGGTGCAAGGACGCCACGCGGCAGGTGGGTGGGGAGGGGGGCGCGTACTTGCCAGCGTGTGTGTGTGTGTGCCTGTGCATGGTGGATACGGGTGGGTTTGCGCATGCCTGTGTGTGTCAGTGTATGTGTGGATGTGTGAGTGCGTGCATGCGTGTGTGTGCGTGTGTGTGAAGAGGGCAAGCATGCGGCTGATGCAGGGAGCTTGTGACATGGACCCTGTTGGTGGCACCATTTGCTTTTTTGACAAGCATTGAAAAAGCCTTGTGCTCCTGAACAGGAAGGCACACCGCCCGCGGCGCTTAGAGGAATAACCTCCACCCGGTCTGGGAACAATGGGGCCGCTGGGCCCATGGCTAGCACGTCTTCTGTGCCCTCCTGCATCTCACACCCTGTGTGTCATCCTGTGTTCCGCATCCTCTGTGCCGCACCCTGTGTGTCATCCTGTGTGCCACACTCCGTGTGTCATCCTGTGTGTCATCCTGTGTTCCGCATCCTCTGTGCCACACTCCTTGTTTCATCCTGTGTGTCCTCCTGTGTTCCGCATCCTCTGTGCCACACTCCGTGTGTCATCCTCTGTGCCACACTCCTTGTTTCACCCTGTGTGTCCTGTGTTCCGCATCCTCTGTGCCACACTCCTTATTTCATCCTGTGTGCCACCCTCCTTGTTTCATCCAGTGTGTCCTGTGTTCCGCATCCTCTGTGCCACACTCCGTGTGTCATCCTGTGTGCATGCCCATGCATGCCCCCGCACCTGGAGCGCAGAGCTCACGGCCGGCTGAGGGAGCACCCCGCATGGCTGCGCGCAGCCGGATGCGCATGCCCGCTAGCAGGGGTGGGAGGGGGCTGCCTGCGGTGCATAACGTTGAGCTGGTAGCCGACAGGAAGGGCATATGTCTGATGAGACATGCTTTTGTGGTCACACCCTTGCGGGCACCTGTGTGCATGCCCATGCGCACGTTGGCACTCAGGACGCGGAGCTGATGGCCGGCTGTGAGCGTCTGAGGGGCGTCTGCGGTGCGCTGTCGGCGGAGAGCGAGGGCCTGCGTGCGCGCTGCGACCAAATGCGGCGCGACGCCAGGGCGGACTGCGAGCAGCTGCGGGTGTGTGTGTGTGTGTGTGCGTGTGATACTACGTACACCGATGTGTGTGTGAATGTGCATGTGCACGTGTTTGTGCTGAACACGTGAGCGCCCATGTATGGGTGTATGTGTGTGCATGCTCATGCGCGTGTGACGGAGCGTGAGGGTGCGTGCTAGTGTGCCCTTATGTGTGCGCGCATGTGCAAGGTAGCTCTGCACGCGGAATGCTCCGTCCAGGATGCGTGCACTCATCTGCATGCAAGCCAGAACCGGCTTTCATGTGGGTGTGGGTGTGGGTGTGGGTGTGTGACAGCCGTTGTCATACGTCATGCCTGTGGTGGTGCACCAATTCAGTGAGCGGTGTCTGGGATGGATCATATGACTGCCTGACTTTGCCCTGTGCGCTCTGCGTGTGTGCACAGAGGGAGGCTGAGGAGGGCGCCGCCCGGCAGCGGCAGCTAGTCCTGGAGGAGTGTGAGCAGATGAGGCAGCAGGCGTGCGCATCTCTGGACCAGCTGCAAGCGCAGATGCGGCAGGAGGTGAGTTGCCTGTGATGGGGCGGTCCAGACCCCCAGCTTGATGTGCAGGTGCGGCAGGAGGTGAGTTGCCTTTGGGGCGGTCCAGACCCCCAGCTTGATGTGCATATGCGGCAGGAGGTGCTGCGGCTTGTGCGCCAGAGTGCAGCGGGCGGTGAGTAGGGGACTGCCAGTGCTGGGAAGTTGTCCTCAGTGCTGCTCGGGCAGGTGCACCAGCTTGTGCTGCAGATGCGGCAGGGGGTGCAGCCGCTCATGCACAAATGCGGCAGGGGGCGCAGCGGCTAATGCACGAACGTGGCAGGGGTGAAGCAGCTCATGCACAAATACGGGACAGGGTGAGGCAGCTTGTACTGCAGGTGCGTCATGCTGTGTCGCAGCTTGTGCTGCACCTCTACTCCTTGGGGCCGCATTTTGGCAAAGCTGGCACGGGCGCATGCCCACTTACACGCGCACACACACACACACATACACGCGCGCGCGCACACACATACGCACACACATGCACACACAAACACACGTAAGGCACATATGCCCATGTCCCCCCGTGCCCTGTCCCAAACAGGCACCTTCCTCGCCTCTGCCATCTGGCATGCACAGACATGCGTGCACACCTGCCACTCAAGGACGCGTGCGCCTTGGAACAGTGCAGATAGCAAGCTTACCAAGCCTGCGCAATCGCAAGCCACACCTGTACATGCCACAACTTGGGTTAGCTGGAACTCGATGCATGTGCACACGCTTCTGTATGCACCCGAGCCCACTTACATGTTCATGAAGGCTTACTCAACTGTGCACGCATGCGTGCTTGCCAAATGACATAGTGAGCCAGCCACAAATGCACGCCACACGCCCCCCAAACACACATTTAGGTGCAAGTCACGACGGACGCAATGGGAGCCGTGAAGGACGCGTGGGCGGAGGAGCGAGCGCGCATGCTGCAAGACTGTGAGGAGCTGCACGACATGCGTGTGTGCTGCTTGGCTGATGCCCTGGAGGCAAAGCAGGTGGGGCCCCAGCTGCTGGGGCTGTGTGCACACCTCTGGACAGCATGGGAGCGTGTGTGTACGTGTATGTGTGCTTGAGCGTGTGTGTGTTTGCACGCTCGTTTGCAAGCGTATGTGTGTGTTTGAGTGTGTGCGTTTGTGTGTTTGCACGCTTGTTCATTGAGAGCGCTTTTTTACGCACAAGCTTGACAGTGTGGGAGTGTGCGAGTGTGTGCCTTTGCGTGCGCGCACGCCTAGGAGCACTTCTGGATGTGCTTTGCTGTGAGGGCACCATATCAAAGTGCTCCCTGAAGTTTCCTCAAGACACTGACAGACGTGGGAGGACAGGTGTGTGCCCCATCCCGGCCTCACAAGAACACAGGGGCATGCCTGTTCATCCCACACACAAGCACATGATCAGGTCCAACCCATGAACCACAGATCTAGATCCGCGCACTCTCCTGCATGATCGTGCAGATCTGCTCGCTCTTTCGCATCAATATTCAAAATTGTTTAGGCGCTTGCACTTGCTTGCACACACATGCAAACACAAGGCCTCATTCGGTCGCACACATGCACCCACGCGCAGGAGCTGCAGACCGCGCTGCAGGGCCTGCGCCTGGTGGTCAGGCTGCAGGCGCGCGCAGACGCCCTGGCCGCCGCCACGCGCAAGGCGCACGAGTGTGTGGCAGAGGCCCAGCACAGCCGCATGCAGGCGGCGCTCCGAAGCTGGGGCGCACGCCCTGCTGGCCGGCCTGCTGCCCCTGAGGCACGTCCCAGCAGCTACAGCAGTGGGGCCGACACAAAGGGCACAGGGGCGCTGCAGGGGGGCCTGGCCGAAGCCCAAGACGCGCGGCTGCACGCTGCGATCTCGGCCGCCAACGCGGCCGCGCAGCAGCTGCACGAGGCTGTGGCCCAGCTGGCGGCAGAGCTGGGCGCAGGCGCGCAGGCCGAGAGGGTACTGCTGCAGCAGCGCATCGAGGAGGTGCGTGCGCGCACTGTGTGCATGGGTGCGGAGGGTGGGGGACGCAGCCTTGCCCTGAACCCTGACCCTAACCCTGATAAGCTGCATAGGGCACTAGGGGCTTGTCCTGGCAGTGTGGGCCCCTCGACATCTGTTTTTCTTTACACACAGCCTTTTTCATCCAGGCCTGCAGGCGCGCGTGGGCAGGGACTGGCTGTTGCTCGCAGGGCATTCATATGGCGGGAAGGCCTTAGGTGGGCACGCTGGCGGGGCAAGGGATGAGCAGCATCGGAAAAGTGGATGGAGAGCATTGGCATAAGGCACGGGAATCACCGGCAAAAGGGATGGAAAGCACTGAAATGGGGAGGAGACAGAGGGTCACTTTCAAGGGGGAAGGATTGTCGTGAAGGAGCACTTCGCCTGCTTGCGCATCGACACATGGAGTGCGCATGCATGCATGGTGCATCACACACACGCATACACGTTAGTGCAAGCACACACGCACGCACAGGTCCGCGCACACATGCGAGCATGCGCACGCACGCGCAGGGCCGTGCCCGTGCCGTGTCCGGGCTGGCAGCCCTGCCCCTGGACGCCTTGGCCTTGCCCAACCCCCAGCACGCCATTCACGCCCTGGGCGCCGTGCTGCGGGGCATCATCAGTGCCCTGGAGGCGGGAGACGGAGGCAGCGGCGGTGGGGGCAGGAGCCGCGATTGCGGCGCTCTGGCACCGCATGGTGCACCAGGTGCCGCGCTCGGCGGGGTGGCGGTGGGTGGGGGGGATGGGGCGCCCGCCCTGGCGGCGGCGGCGGCCCAGGGCGGTGCCCCGCAGCAGCAGCAGCAGCAGCAGCAGCAGCAGCAAGGGCAAGACGCAGGCGTGCTGCTGCAGGGCATCCTGGGCCACTGCAGCGAGCTGCGCAGAGACGTGCTGCAGCTGCGGCAGCAGCAGTGCCAACAGGGTGGTGCTGGGGAAGGGGACGAGGGGGCTGCGGCCACGGCGCTGGCGGTGCACAAGCAGGTGGGGTGCTAGGCGGGAGAGTGCGTGCTGGAGGGGGTGCTGCTGGGCAGGAGCATGTGGGGGAAGGAGGGGGACGCTGGACAGGAGTGCAGCATAGGTAGGACGAAAGGGAGGGGAAAGGTGGGACAAGAGGGAGGGCAAGGCCGTGTAGGCTGGGAGGACCACAGGCCTGTGCTAGAGGAGGCTCACCTAGCGCTTGTGAGGAGGGGGGAAGCA
>LKMJ01004046.1_pt1 | contig 13746 bp, 13 predicted proteins | sample 643391 | NCBI WGS metagenome assembly LKMJ01 (sample SAMN04112250, study PRJNA286221) | soda lake metagenome | biome: soda lake; feature: Kulunda Steppe; material: water; isolation source: sample PL-Br10 brine of Picturesque Lake | place: Russia: Kulunda steppe | collected 2010-07
GCAGGGCAGAAAAATAGGCAGTGCAGCAAAACAGCGCCACAGCGCCCTTTTGCTTTGTGTGCACCCCCCCACCATGTGCCCTTATCGTTTGTGCGCCAGCACGGCCCCTGCTGGGCCAGGCCTGCACGGGCAGGAAGTATCGGAAGCCCCCACACATGCATCCAGGAAGGAGGGGGGTCCGGGCGACGGACAAAATGCACTACAATACTCCGGGTTCCCAGGTGATCCCTCAACCCAGTACTGATGGAGCCCAATGCAGATTGACTTCGCAGTTCTGATGAGAGGCGGTCTATTCTGTATGGTATGATCGTAGCACGCCCACTAGTCCGATCTCAGCTGACATACCCTTGTGAGCTCTGTTGCTGTGGAACATGGAAACGGACCAAACACGGCCTCCTGCCTCCAGATCACACCGCGAAGTCAAACTTAGTATACTCGAGGTCACCTTTGCACTGCCTGGGTTATAAGATGTGGGGAATGTTGGAGCTATGAATGGCACTTGCAAAGAAACATCTGTTTTTCCTAAATCATTATATAAGCAGTCTAGCAGTCACACTTCTTGACTGAAGGCCTTATCCTTCTTATCCTTGTAGTCCTTGAATGGCCACAAGTGCCACGATAGCATCATTGTTGTGAACCTGACTGTAAAGCTGAATTGTTTACATTGTGACTTGAAGCACATATTAAACAAAAATGGGATGCTCAACGGATGTACAAAGTTGAAAAATTATTCACAACGCTCACTCAAAGAATAACTCAGATGTGAACACAGCTCGGCTGGTAAATGGTTTAGTGCATTGGCATGAGCGTGAGGTGTACATAACTTCTGCAAGCCCATTGAGCAAGTCCGGCAATAGACGACAAAATGAAGGCCAAAAGCTGGCCTATAAAGCCACAGTCACTGACACTGAGTGATCAATGCCCTCTCAAAATTTGCTCGACATCGCTCCGTTCCTTTGCAACACTGACATGTAATCAATGAACACAAGGCACTTTTCTTGGAGGTAGGCCTAAGCCTATTTCCCAGACATTTAAGCAACACTGAAAGCACTCGGTGGCAAGGTAGGGATCCGGCAATGCAGACTGTGCATATTCACATTCATGCCTTGAAGTAAAAAAGATATTAGCGGTCACTTTGTAAGAGCCCTTGGGTGCAAGGCCTGCGTGTTAACCTGGTCGCAAATGAATTGAGATTACCTGAACAACTTATGACACCTGCCCTGATGCAGCTGCTAGTTTCCATAGCATTCTGCAAATGCAGGCAAGTCAGTAGTATCTTTGTTTCAAGACCATTCTGACATTGAGCCATTTTGTCTGCTAGCTATAACCACATTCCATAGCAAGGGCCTGAACAAACCTGCCTTAGCAGACTTGCTTCTTCTCATCCTCTTCTTCAGCACCCCGACGTCGCTGGCATTGAATCTGCAAAAAGGTTAGTAAGTGATAATAAAGATGGCATTCGAAGTGTGTGGGCCTTTTAAAAATCACTCTAACAAGGTCCCTGCATTGTGCGTGCCAGTGTCAAGAGCGCACCCTGATCCCAGTCCATGATTAACAACTCAAAATTTTGCCAACCAGGCACCATACACAGGACATCCCACTAGCGTCCTTCCCCGACTGTCTAATCAAGCTTTTCAGTGTTTTTTTTCATGCTCTGAGTGGCGAGGGGGGTCAAGGCACCGCAGAAGCCACCCCTGAGGCGCAGGTCCCAGCCCGCTGCTGCAGGCTCGCCCAATGGAAATTCAGGACAACTAGAATTGGCTGTGTTCACCAAAAGGAGCCAGCCTAAGCTTTTCTGTACGTCAAGCATGTTTCAATGATGAATTTGCCTTGGAGGGCCGCAAGACACAGCTTTCCTCTTAAGCATGACTCAAGAAAAGTTACCTGCTGACAGATGCTCTCATTTTTTTCTCATCCGCTGAGTATAATAGAGTTATGTATATATATTGTTGTTGGAACGAGGCTGCTGTATGGGAGGAAGGTGTTACAGCCTGCTGACTATGCGGTTAACTGACCCTGCTTGACACTCAATGAGTACACTCAATCTGCGAATGCCCTGCCCCTGCTCAACTGCACGGCCAACTGAGCATTCTGGAAATCAATACGCTTTTAACAAGAAAAAAGGTGATTGGTAGCCTGTGTAGATCTTGGCGCAGCTTTCTTTGATCACCCTAGGCCATCTTGCCCCTCTCTGGCCTCCCTTGCTTTCTTCGCCTTATATGACACCTTACGTCCGGGATTCAATGCTTCACATTCAAGGCCTGAGAGTACCCGATCTGGAGATTTGTGTGCAGGGGGCTTGCCAGTATATGACTCAGCTTGAGGACAGAGAATTTTAAGAAACTAAGTGCGCGCTCAAGTGAGACAGCTCAGGTGCAGTTTTGGCTTGGCAATGGGTGGACTTCGTGGGGACGACTTACTGCACCATCGGCACTATTTAGCATTTGCTTGTTCGGCATTTGCTCAGTCAGGGCCCATACTACCTACCTCAGTCCTCAGGAACTGTAGCTCATCCCTTAGTCGATCATTCTCGTCACGGAGACGTTTGTTATGGTCGTTCACTGAAACGTACTGCTGGTTGAGTAGCTGGTTGCTCTCCTGTAGCTGCTGCTTGCTCTCTTTTAGCTGCTGGATCTGTGGCCAGCAAGGGATGCAAGGGCATGCAGACGCCGCAGATAGGGTTGTAAGGAGCTGTTATCGTGAGAGGAGGCCATTGCAGCAATCACACGACACATGCAGCATGTGACATGTTCTGTGACATAGTATCACATCCTATCGACAGTGTACCTAAACTCTCTCTCTGTGTGCCCCCTTCAAAAAGGTCACATCAGAGCAGAAACGTGTGTACAGAGGGGATGCTTTTAATGCTAGTAAGTATTGCATCTACATGAAGGTGAAAGATGTTATGTACGTGCATGAGAGGAAGTATGCTCAGGATAGACTACTGCTGCATGGCAGCATTGACAGAGCAGCTTGATGCTTGCAAATGGTGCAGGACAGGAAAGTGCACAGGTGGAGAGAAGCAGGTGAGGCTGAGGATACTTCTGGAGCACACAGGTATTCAGCCATGAAGGTTCACGCCTACACGCGCGCTTGCTCACCACCCACGTACAAACGCGCCTCCTTTCCACCCCCCCGTGGGGGGCCCCCACTGCCGGCCACACCTGAAGGCCCTCCTGGCCCAGCTGCCCTGGCAATAGCTGGCACACCAACAGAGCACGCACACACGCACAGCACCCGCACATGCGCCTGAGCAACAACACATGCAGATAGTGCGCGCACCTCTGCTTCTAGCCTGGATAAGTGCTCCTGCTTCCGCTTGCGTGAGCGCCGCGCAGACTCTCTGTTGGATAGCATCCTGTATAGCAGAAGACATGGAGGGGCAGTGTCAGGCTTGGATCAAGGGGTGCAAACCAGCACCTGCAGAGCCCACCCGCCATCCTGACTCGTGCAGCAGGGCAGCTTACATACAGCCCACGGTGCGGCATACCTAGCCGCCACGCGCCCACCTGTGCGCATGCACGCAGCTGCGCCTGGCCTTACACTCTGCTCGCCGGAGCATGTGCACATGCGCGCATGCTTGCAAACCAAGCCTAGACATCCCGCACGCACGCCCACCTCCTGGCTCTCTTGCTGTTAGGCCCGCCGCCCCGCCCGCCTTTCTGGTTGTCCGCCCCATCTGATTCCTCGCTGACCGTGCCTGTGTCGCCCGTGGATGAGGGCTTGGAGGAATGCCGGCCGCTGTTACCCGCGGCGCCCTGCTGCGCCTGGCCGCTGGGCGCTCCCCCTTGCTGCGCCTGCGCCGGGCGGCTGCCCGACGCTTGAGGTACCCCGCCCGCCGCGTGCGCCAGCTGCCCCTGTAGCTGCAGCGCAGCTGCCGCTGCTTGGGCGGGGTTTGCAGGGTGGGGCAGGTGGAGCTGGGGCAGTCCATTGGGCAGGCCACCCAGCTCCAGGCCCCCTGCCCCTGGCAGACTGGGGAGGCCGGCAAAGGCTGGCAGGCCACTGGATAGGCCTTGCAGCCCAGGTATGCCGTGCAGGCCAGTAGTTGTGGAGAGGCTGGAGGGGAAGCTGAGGCCTTGCAAATCCATGGGGCTCATGTTGGGCAGCGCCAGTGTGGCTGCGGGCACAGATGTACGGACCGCGCGCTTGCTGAGAGTGTATGCTTGCGCGTGTTGATGCACGCGCGCGCACATGCACGTTCCCATGGATGTGTGTAGGCGTGCGTGCACACGCACTCTTTCATGTATGTCTGCTTAGAGAGAACTTAGTTGCACGAGTGTCTGAATGTGCAGACGCACGAGCTGCATTTTTGCATGGGTTATATGGGCATGTGTGTATGCATGGACTCGCATGTGCGCGCCCTGATAAGTCTTAACATGTGTGTGCGAGAAAGAGAGAGCGAATTTGTGCGAGGTATGTGTGTGTGACAGTGCATACGTGTTCAGGTGCGCCTGTACGTGCACCCATGTGCGAGTGCATGTGAGTATGTGCTTGTGTGCATGCTTGCGTCCATGTGCATAAGCATGCACAAATTTCCATGCATGAACGCGCAAGCGCACACATCCAACTGCACTTGATGAGTCCTGATTGTGAGTCACAATGCAACTCCCTTCAATCAAGTTCGCAACACTCGCCTTGCCCCAGCAATTTCTGGTCAAGTGCAGGTGGCAACGGTGAGCATGGCGATTACGCTGTGGAACTCGGAACTTGCTGCATGCATACCATGTGCGCTCACAAACCTGGCGGGGTCTTCCTGAAGCCATCCTCAGACAAGGTCCCGTTAGGAGGACCACTAGACAGTGGCTCAAGCTTTACTGCAGCCCCGGTGCTGCTGCTCCCTGGAGCCTGTAGCTGGCCTGAGCCCGGAGGCGCTGGTGCCGCTGGCATGGGATTTGAGCAGACAAGGCGAGCAAGGAAGTCGAGCGAGCTCACGCGGGGCATGCCACTCATTAATCCTCCTGTTTTTAGGCTGTTCTCCCTCTGGACAGGTGCAGCATCCCCAGCGTGCGGGGCGCCAGGTGGGGGCATAGCTGCATCAAGCAGGTTGCCCATGCTGGGACCCCCGCTGGATAAGTAGGGTAGATTGGAGGAGCTGGGGATGCGCTTGAGGAAGCTGCAGTAGCAGGGGATGGATGCATGGGAAAAGGCAAGGGACGTTGTGCAGTGCTCTGCTTAGCAGAACCGGAACGCGCGCGGACACGCATGCTGCGTTGCACCGCAATGGATGCACCGAGACACGGAATTCGTTGATTACGTTTTGCATCTAGTGTGCGTCGGTCCAGAGTGTGATGAGGGTGTGGGTACGCGTCAGCACTAAAATGCTGACGTGCATTGCTGCAGTCGTGCCAGCCCCCGACAGCGAACGCAGGGGAGCATGTAGCCATCACCCCAGCACAATCCACGACTTCCTGAGCCACTCACTCTTGGAAAGCGAGCTCACTGTCGTTCCGCCTTAGCATGGTGTTCTCAGAAATCTTCAAAAGGTCGGGAAAGCTGCCCTCTCTCGCTTCACTTGACATCATACCAAAATAACTATCCTGCTCGCCGGCTTATCTGTTCCGGGCCAGTTTCGGGGTACTTAGAGAGGCGTCACAAACCTGCCTCTTTAATCCCCGCTATCATTCGGCAAAAAAAGTTTAAGTTTATCTCATTCATGAGCATGTGCTTCGTGACATTGCTCGTTCTCGCTTGCGTGCCCCCCTGAGAGTTGAAACCGGTTGTTGGCAAATCCACAGTAGGCTTCGTGACAAATGTGACTTGCATGATGTCCAGTATGAGAACCATATCCTTTTTATGCCCTTGGCGTAACGATAGAAATGTGCTATTTGACAAGGAGTCTCGCAGAACAATGTTGCTGATCTTACTGGTAGGATTTACATTGGAGACACAGGGGCTTTTCACTTTGTCAACATCGGAGCTGAGGATGAGAAATTGTTTCTCTTGAAGCAGACATACCAATCATTTCTTTTCCTTTTTGAGACAGTGGATGTATTTTGTCTGGCTGGCAGTGTCCTGCAAGCCCAGCAGTCAACCCATCTGGCTGAGGGTCTAAACCCAATGCAACCTTGTAATCTTATCTTGTAATCTTGTAAACCCAATGCAACCTTGTAACCTTTTATCTCGTTCATGTTACCCTCATGACACCCTAGTGGGTGGAGGCGTGCCCGTCCGGCTGCTTGTTACTCCAATACTAGGCGCAAACTGAGGAAAACTCACAATGGATCCCAGGAAAAAAGATGTAGTACATGTATCGTCCAGGCATCGTATCTTTAACTAGTGCTCCACTCAAAGCCAACACCCTACACTGATGATCGCGCAGACCCCGTTCCGAACGCTCCCTTGATAAGAGTAACTAATGAAACAGATGCAGGATGGTCCCTCTGCACTCAAGCCACAAGTACAACACCAGAACACAGGCGACTAGCTAGTTTCAGCACCCAGCCACAACAGGGTGACTCCGTTTCTATCCTAAACAGGTAATTCTATCCTGACAGCTATGACCTTAAATCGGCCATCTCCTACATACACAAAGGCTAAACTAAATAGCCCCCTTCCTGCGCTTAACAAAGCAGCAGTGCAATTGATCTTGTACATGCATGACTACACGGAACATTATGGTTGACAACATACAGAGCGCTAGTATTTCTTGCCTGTTACTCGCTCGCTTTGGTTTCTAAAGCCCATGCCCATGTTTCCCGACGGCTTTCGTCTCACGTTGTCTGCCTTAAGCATTTTTATGAAGCGAAACAATACATCTTCCTCGTTCAGCAAAAACTGCAAGCATGAAAGGGAAGCCAGGAATGAGGTGCACATTCATGGCCCACAAGTTTGCATAAAAGACCATGGCCCTTGCCTCTATCTCACCATGGTGTGTTTGATTGAGCTTCCTGAGTGGAAGCACATAGATGAATGTTTGGAACAAATGAATGGCACGTTTGCCACACAAGTGTGCCAACTTAATGGAAAAGCCAGCCAGGTATTAAATGGGTTGGTCAACCAACTTCAGCTAACGCCGCAGCTTGGGCTTGGGTAACACGCATACGGGCATGGGGAGTTCATGTTGCATGTAACCCTGGTTGCTTCACCAATGACCAATTAGATGAGGATTCTTCCAGATACTGCATGTGCACCTCCAGGAGTATGCAGTGATAACATTGCAATCAGAATGAGAAAGCCGTCAGGCAAGTCCTGGCCGTTTCAGCTAAATGTATCAAGGGCAACCTTCTGAAGGCGCGAGGGTATATGAACCAATTGATTTGCTCACACACACCTGTTGAGTGCCAAGGTGCCTGCGAGGCAAGGAGTGCAATGGCAGCGCCAATGTTTTGGCAAGCAGGTGTGGAACAAACATGGAATGTGAGCGGCTTGGACTTGATGTGTTGAAAGGTAGAAGGCCTTTACGCCTGAAACAGCCCCTAATCATCTCACAGTTCCCATATCTACCCGCCATGCAGATCAGCGGTCAGGGACAGACTTTAGAGGCCAGCAGGAGAGGGGGAGCAGCCAAAAGATACAGACATGCTCTCACACGCACCTGGAGACCTGCTGCACCATGTCCTCCCTGTTTCTGCCATCGGGCAGCTGATACATCCTGCAGTACTTCACCAGCGACGGCGTCTGCACCAGAAGGCACATTCACCCTTGTGGGGAGGAGTTCTTGCGCGGTTGCCCAAAGGGTCCCTCAAGGAGGAGTTCATGCGCCAGAGCAGCCTATTGCAAACGTATGCTCTACAAGAGAAGCCAGTCAGTGACCTTGGACACGCACCTCCAGCCGGCTTACGTCCATCCGCTTGCTCACTCCAGACATCCTTCCCCCCCTTAGCTAATGTTATGTATATCTTTGACACAATGCTTTGTTAAATAATTACCAAATTGCGCACTTCCAGTCCGTGCGGGTGACTAGGGCTTCGTGATCCGCCGCGCTCGACGGTCGCTTGCTTCTCTGAAGATTAAAAAATATCAAAATGAAGCGTATTTTGTTGACTGCAATGATTGTTCTATTAAAATGCTCGATTTTTGTGGATGCATCAGCCACTGATTCCCGAACCAGGGCGCCCTCCAAAAGCTTGCTCAACAAGGTGTGCCCTCCTCCAACGGGCCAAGGCTGTTGTAGTGCTCTCCGAGGCCAAACGCATGCCTCAAGTAGCACACCTGCAAAATGAGCACCCGCGCAGACTGAGAATTGGGATTGATGAACGGGCATTCAGCATGAAATTCAGCCACCGCACTTCACCAGCAAAAGATTCATCTGTTGTGCGACAAATGATGCTTGCCAACATAACTGCGTCATTTGAACATATTGTTTGGTTGCACATGCAAGCAACTTGCATTTGATAGCATCAATACAACACAATTCCTGACCGACCGCTCCTCCAACAAAAAGCAAACCAGTGCTTTCCATTGCTCAGTTCGTAGAGGCCGCCGTATAGCGCTACGTTAACAAATTTACAGCAATATATAGCAATATCAGCTTTGTTGAGCAATGCTAGAGTTGAGCAATGCTAGATTCCCCGGCAGCCCACATTTTATCATCAAATTTGAACGTTAGATGGGAAATGGTGCATGTGCCCCCCCTGGCAAGGCCCCCTCCAGTTTCCATTGGGCCGGAAGTCAATGTCTGCTAGCCCAACCAGCATCCACCAATATACTGAATAGCAGGAGACCCGACTTACAGCACCAACTTAATCCCCGCCAGTTGTCCCACCTGCAAGGGCGCAGATTGGGACTTGAACTCTTCTCCCAGGGTGACAGTTGGCAAGCCAGCGGCATACACGTCAATAGGGCGCTTCAACACCTGCGATGATGCCAGGCAGTGGAACCAAGAGGCCGACCAGCAAGTCAGAAACTGGAGCATGGCAGGCATCAGCACAGCCCCTCCAAGTGCAGCTTGGAAGTGCAAGAGCATGGCAGCCCAACCATCCCCCTTTCCTGTGCACACTGGTCCTTCGCCAAGCATCCCATTGCTGGGGAGGCACCAAGAAGAAGAACAGCACGTAGGAGCAGCAAGACGGAGGAGGATACCCTGGCCCCCTTGATGCGCACCTGCGCAAGCACACTCAGCTCCAGTTGGCCACCCCAGCAAGCTGTTGACTCGAGCTCCCGGCAGTAGCGCTCCACGGGGGATAGCCCCCCTTCATCTTTGCCAGCCGCAGCGTGGTCCTCCTGCGCGGCACGGCAATCAGATGCATAAAAAGTTCTCAGACCCATGAGAAGCAGGAATGGAGAGCGGGAAGAGCTGCATGAGCACAAGACGTGCTGTAAAATCATGGACACACAATTGGGCAGGCGCCTGCTGGCAGGCATGCTCCATAGCACAGCGTCCCCGGCACTGCAAGGTGGGAGCAGAGCCACTCTCTTTGAGTACCTCGGCCACGTCCCAGACCTGATCAATTTAAGGACCAGGTGCAGAATGCGTGTCTACGCCCTTTTCCTCTCGGTCTAGATCTAATCTCAATCTCAGTCTAAATCAAGTGCACCCTCCCAGGCCAGGCTCGTCCTGCTGCCACGACAGCAGCCCAGGTTGGATTGGAGGCCCAGGTCAGGCTCAGGAAGGGAGGGGGGGGATGGGGGAGGGGAAGGAAGGTCAAGGGACGAGCGGTTGGCTCTCCCTTAGAATGAAGCACATTGTGGAATCCAGAACAGATTGAAAAAAGACGAGGAGAATTTCTTAAGTTAAGGATGCATGTGCTGGCAAAAGGGGGACAGGAAGAGAGCATTCAGATGCTGGGCCGAGGTGGAAATAGAAGGTGGGCTAGGATGTGCCCGTCAGGGAGGTCCACGCAGGCTTGATCATGCCATGGCTACACTCGCTAGCGAAGAAGATGGCACCAAGACAGCACGACAGATGATGATGCAAGTTCACTGCCAGCCAGGGGCAGGAACATGCTTAGTTGAATCTGAGCTGCACGCGTGCCTGGCTTGCATCATGCAGTCACATCTGCAGGTCGTGAGGTATTACCTTGGTGAGCCGAGGTGCATGCCTGGTTTCGGGCCTGAGGCATCACTTGGAAGCAAGGTCCATATCAGCAAGCCATTCAACATTTCAGGCAGCCAGATGCCCGCCAAATTCTCACGGATCAACTGGGCCAAGCCCAGCTATTTTGTGTGTGTGTGTGTGCCTTGTGTCCTCCTGGGGTCTCTCCCACACTTCGTAATCCCCCTTGTCACCTCTTAATCCTCCTTATAAAGTCGTTGGCTCTTGGCTGCTCTTTGCCCACGCGCTCAGCCATCAAGCTCCCAACTCTGCATGGGAGCACCCCAGCAGGGGCAGGAGGGTTCGTCCCCCTACGTCCATGGGCATGACCGCTGCTCTGGCGCTACATGAGCACGGGCATGTGCGAGCGCACACCCACAGCCCTGTGCCTCTGCTGTGGGGGTTACAGATCTTTCGTGTGAGGGGTGAGGTGAGAGGCCTTTTGATGGGACAGGGGAGAGACTGAGGCTCCAGCAGAAGGGAGGGGAATTGCAGGAGGAAAGGAGGCGGGTGCATGCGCCTCCGTGGGATGAGACAGGATGAGGCAGCTCCAGCAGGAAGGTAGGGAGGAGGGGGGGGTGCACAGAGCATTCTGGGCAGTCAATGCCGCAGCAGGGTAGCTCACACCTGGGACAGACAAACGCCATCAGCGCCATCAGGACCCTTGCCGCCCGGCCCTTGCACACGGCCAGTATACGTTGTCTTGACAGCCGGCTGACCTGTCGGCCTCCAGTGGGCAGCTTCCCTATCTGTTCTTGCCAGGCAGCTTGTCCATCAGTCAGAAGTTAGCCTCTGGGCAGCTGCTTCACCAACAGCTCACCTGACACTCACTTTTGCTTGCACCAGGATACTTCACTGCACACACCTTGCCGCAGCCCAGTATTCAGGCTGCACCTAACCCCCCTCACCTCCGGAATGTAGGGCAGGTAGTCATCGGCGTGCGCCCTGATGTGTGCGGCCACCGCCTCCCGAAGTTGCTGGTACTGCAGAAGCTCAGGGCCGTCGCCGCTGCTGCTGCTTGCTTGGGGGGACGTGTGCTTCCGGGCAGCAAGGCTCAGCTGGTCCTCCAAGGAGCGGTACAGGCAGTGGCCGTCGGCCTGCAGGGCAATGCAGCGCACAGCGGCTGCATGGTGTATGCTGCGCTGAGCTGACAAGCGTGGTGCTGCAGCGTCCTGCGAGGCCTAGCGCGTCAGGCTCGTGTAGGTATGTGACGCGAGGTGTGGTGCAAGGCAAATCACAGGCTCAACAGGGTGAGCCCTGCTTATCCATGCATGCACCGCTCAGCAGCTTCAGCAGTGCAGGGGGGCTTGACAGGGTGAGCCATGCTTCTTGTCCATGCAAGCCATGCGCTCTTGTCCATGTGGCTCGCTGCTTTTGGCTGGCCACAAGACTCTGGCATGTGCAAACGGGTGCCATGCAGGCACGCATCACGCTTCACCTTGCACATGGCATTCATTGCCAGGCTTGTCATGACAAAAGGTGCAAAGGCCCTCAGACACAAGTTGACATGCCTCTTTGCCACAAGGGACAGGCAATTCATCGAAAGTCAGGTCTGGTACCCAGTTACACCTCAAGCAAGTGGGCCTGAGCACTGGGGCTTCTGCCTCCAGACTCAAGCTCCCAGGGGTACCTGCAAGCATGCATGCCGGCACGCATGCACACATGCTTCAGAACAGGCAACCGCGCCAGCATAGCACTGACCTTGATCTCTCGCATGCGCAGCCCCAGCGGAGCAAGCAGCTGTCCAAGCGCTTCCTCTTCCATTGCACGCGCACTGGGCCCCGCTGCAGCAGCCTCCGCTGCGATGCGCGCCTCGCGCTCAGCCTGTGCATGCATGCATGCATGCAGCACAGACCACTAGAGCCTCCTGGTGTTGAATCAAGCCCTGTGCCTGTACACCCAACACAAAATGCACAAACATTAGGAGGCGCAATCACAAGGTACGCATAAACACGCGCACAATTCCATGCCCGCACATGACACACATATCCAAACGCGCGCGTGCGCGTGTGCACGCCTTCACAGCATGAGTGCACCAACTAGGTCGTAGACTCCAGAAATGCAAGCGCATGGCCACCCTGTTTGCGCACCTCAACACTTGCACAGCGCACGCTAGTCCGTTGCAAGCTATTCCTTATCCCCTGGGACTACTAGACCGACCACCACGCACGCACACATGCACACATGCACACACACCTCCTCTCGCTGCGCCTTCTCCCTGCGCTTCATGGCCTTGGTGGCCTTCTGACCGCCTCCTGCTGAAGCGGCCCCAGCATGTTCCTCCCCATTCCCTGTACTCTGGCCCTGGGGTGCAGCTGTTTCACTTCCCACCAGCTGCAGGTCCGACAGCGCCTGCAACAAAGACATCAAGGGGTTTGGAGTGAGGAAAATGAGCACAGCTTGACTGTGTAGGTGTGCGTGGCCACAGGTGGACAGGCATGAAAGCGCTTCATGGACCGCGACTCAGCGGTGGTGGAACATGTGTACACATGCAAAAAAGCAGCAGCTGCTGCTGCTGCAGCAGGAGGTAGCTTACACCCACCTGTGAAAAATTTTCCGCCTGCTTCTCTCGCTGCTCGACCTCTTGAAGCTCTCGCCTGTGACGCTCTTCAATCTCATCGTTCAAGGCAGCTAGCTCATCCTGGCGAACCAGCAGCAGGCAACGTGTGCACAAGGCTCATACTTGGAAGGTGCTCATAAATGCTTGTTGCACAATTTGGAGCTGTTACCATTGATGCATTTGCACCTGTTTGAGTAGCCCCATAATCAGCAGAACCTGGAGCTCCTGAGCTGAGACACATGAGGCTCCTGTGTTGAAATAAAGCAGCCATCGCAAATTACTGCCTCCTGGAGGTCCGTACCTTGCTTTTCTTGCCCATTCGCTGCAGGATCTTCTTGAAGGCTTGCATCTCCTGAGAAATCATGCGCAAATGGTGTGCTCGCGTGAAGCTGCCGTGCATGACGGCAACATTACCCAAGTGTTTACACGATGGAGAAGATGCAGTAAAAGAGAAGGTGGTTCCTGTCCTCAATTGATTGATCTTCTAGTTAATAAGCCACCCACTTACCCTCTTGTGCCGCTGAATGACCTGTCCCCGAGTTTCAGGCCCAGTCCGCTCATCATAATCACTCCCATCGGCAGTGGGCTGCGATCTGGATTTTGGCTCCTGATGCTCTCCCTTGTTTTGTACAGGATCCTGATATTGCTCATGAGGCTGTTCAGTGCTGGGCTGTGCAGCAGGCAAAGGCTGAGCGGCTGTCTCACCAGCCTCATCCTTTCCACGTTTCTTAGCAGTAAAGCCCTTTCAAGTGTTGTGTAAGGGATGAAGTACAAGAGAGTCAGGAAGGACAGGCTTCAACACCAATCCTAAACGGTCGTTTTAAGAACTTGCCAAGTCCTTACCTTTGGAAGCCGTCCCATAATTGCGAAAAATCTTGTGTAAATCTACAAATAATAAACAATGGATGTGGGTGAAGGTCATCATCTCCTCGACATCCCAGTGACAGCGTTTTTATGAGTGTGTGAGTACCATGGAGATTTCTTTAGAGGGTATGGGGTGTTGAACACACTTATGCATGCACATGTCCGCACTCACTTGCACGTGTGATTGCACACACGCCCAGGAAGATGGCACGTGCACACACACATCAACAACACACGCGCACACGCACACACACTTGAACACGTGCACACACACACTTGAACACGTGCACACGCGCGCACACACACACACACACACACACACACACACACACACACACACACACACACA
>LKMJ01004048.1_pt1 | contig 13745 bp, 14 predicted proteins | sample 643391 | NCBI WGS metagenome assembly LKMJ01 (sample SAMN04112250, study PRJNA286221) | soda lake metagenome | biome: soda lake; feature: Kulunda Steppe; material: water; isolation source: sample PL-Br10 brine of Picturesque Lake | place: Russia: Kulunda steppe | collected 2010-07
TCTAACTGATGAGTAGAGTCAGCGTCCATGGGGAATGACACTGCATCTTTGGGAGTGGCGCTGCGACTTGGGAGCCTTCCGCAGAGTCCAGCCTTCCGCAGGGACTTGCCTGCGGAATCCGCGAAATCGAGAAGGCGGGAATGGTGCCCAAAAGTGATGGAGCATGTTCTTCTACATAATTTTAAACATTGTGCGTGGATAGGGCACGAGGTGAGCCATTGTTCAGCCTGGTCTGCAGGGCGTCCAGGGAAGCCTTCCGCAGTTCCTTCCGCAGGTCCTTACGTATCTCCCCTCAACTTCCGGGCGGAACCCCCCACTCCAGTAGGGCAGGTGCCCCGCCGCCTGCTCGAGTGACCGAGCTAGTTGTACAAAATATGGTGGAGCAGAGGGGCTTGGAACTGCCATGGTAAATTTTGTCCAAAAATGTTTCCTCCCCGAATTGCACGTAGAGCGGCCCCCTAGGAGTGCGACCCTGCCCCGGAGCAATGTTCCACGCCGCGCCTAGGTACCCATCGTGGTTGTGGGCATGCGCATTTGCGTCCTCCGTGGGCAAATCGTTCAGGGCTGTACCCTGGTATCCTGCTGTGATGTCCTCCAACTCGGCGCTCTGATCACCATCTGCGCCAGCGTCACCGCCTGCCTCTGCCTGCTCATGAGCTCACGCGCTGCGTTGCACTGCGCTGCCTCCTGGCACCTCATCCATGCTCACATCTGGCTGGCCTGGCAGCTGACCCACATCACACAGCTCCGCAGGCTAGCCTGGCGGCTGATCTGCTGGCTGGCCTGGCAGTACTGGTTAACTAGTTAACAACGTTGACCACCCTCGCACTGCTCCACAGGAACGCGCAGGACGACACGTACCGCATCCCCTTCACCTTCACACACCACCAGATCCACACGCACGGCCGGCGCTTCCTCCAGGTTCTCAGGCTCCTCTTCCTCACGCCACACCCTCTCCCAATCCTGCCTCTGCTGCACGCCATGCAAGGCATACAGCGGCCGCGGCATGAGCGCCTCCAGCGCCCGCACGACATACCACGGACGCATGACCCCGCACTTCCAGGCACGCTCAAGCCGCAGATCACGATTCAGGTTGCAACACCAATCGGTGGGCAGCGTGGAGTGCTCATCCCAGGTGCGAGGCAGTCTCAAGCGCTCATGCACCTTGGCAATGTTGTTGTGCACCAGCACCATGTTGCCCTTTTGGACCATGTTTTGGCGCTGCGGGGCCTCGCAGATGTAGGCAAACGGCTGGTTGATGCAGACCAGCCGCTCCTCAAAGTGGGTTAAGGCATCCACCTCAGGCAGCGCTGCTGGGAAGGTCATGCTGCAGAACCTGGGGGTCGCCTTGCTCACCAGCGCGGTGAAGCAAGGGAAGCAGACCTTGGGGATATGCGCATTGTCCGGCTCATCGCAATCCGTGCCAGGCAGGTGCCGCTTGTGGTGATCAGGGATGGAGTTCCACCTCCTATGCTGTGCAGCTGTCCTGAATATGATAGGTGGCGCGGAAGATGAGGATGCTTGGCTGGCATCAGAACTGTGCCTGCTAGGCAATGCAGGTGCTGGCATTGCCCCCTCATTGTGTTCTTGCTCACCACCAACAGACACCATGCTTGCACTGCCCGCATGCGCAGGACTGCGGGTTGGTGCCTGGTCGCTGCTGCTGATGCTGCCCACCCCATCAGACATCATGCTCCCCGTCCCCACCCTGCCACTGCTGCCTGACGACCCATCCCCAGTACCCTCAGCTTCATCCTCCACCATGGCCTGCACCGGGCTGTCCCCATCCACCTCCATGGATTCACCCTGACCTGCGCTGCCTGCGGGCATTGCCGGGCAACAGCTCAGGCGAGTATGCTGGCCCAGTAGAGGAGCCAGCATGACCTTCCTCTCCTTTATCTGCGCCCTCCCCATCAACCTCCATGCTGTGTGCACTCCCCCCCGACTGCTCTGGCCCGAGCGGGGTGCGGCCCGGATCCGCCGCCTGCTCTTCCTCAGGCCCCAATCTTTCATCCATGCCATCAGGCACAGTCCGCAGATCCATCTCATGCGTTTGAGGCATGAGCCGCATCTCATGCTCAAAGAACAGCCTGTGGCAGGAGGCGCACGCCCAGTCAGGCGTCCCTTTGATGGGGCGTGCAAACTTGTTGTGTGCATTCTTTAATGCTGACTCTTTATAATACCCAGCATTATATGTAGGCTGTAAGTGAAAGAGGAATGCTCCAGCAGGGCATCATCAAATTCATGCATGATGTGAATGCAGTCTGCTTTTCGCAACTCAGGCTGCTCCAGGTGCGGATACAGCTGGGGTGCATGGTTTGTGTCTTTCAGCACACCCTGCAACCGCTCCAAGCCCAGCAGCTTTCTGTAAGCCCTGTTCTCCTCAAGGGGCCCATCATCACGGGAGCGCACATGGCCACGTCCCCGCCCTCCCCCACCACCACCACCCTCATCCACATCATCTGCATCGTCCTCATCCCTGAGCAAGCCAGGCTCATTCCAGTCGTCCTCACTCAAAGACTGCTCCACCTCGCTGCAAGGCCCCTCCCGATCGCTCCCATCCTCCTCCTCCACTTGCACCTCTTCCGCGTCCTCATCGGCCTCGACCTCACTGCTGTCAGACACGCTCTCCTCATCCCCGATGGCCACACCCTCCACATCCTCGTCCAAGAAATCCAATTCACCACCACGCCGGGCCTCACGCGCCTCCTTCTAAAGAGCCAGTGTCACCTTGCGCATGTGGTGAGCGATCTGGCCCACAGGAACCTGATTAAAGTGCATAAACAAAAGGCATGCCATGTACTGAACATCTGAAGCCACCTTTTGACTGCGGTATTCAGCAATCTTCTCTTCCCAATCCTCCCCCAAGTCCTCCTGCCACTCACTGCCCAGGCCCTCCCCATAGCCCACACGCATCAGCACCGCCTTTGCGACGGGCGTGAACGTCCTCCCCACCTCCCGGAACAGGCTCTGCGCCACCTCGAACCAGGACAACTCATCACCCTCCTCCTCCATGTACTCCTCCACAATGCGCACCCTGAGCGCCTGCACCTTGGCAACCACACACTCATGCAGCATGCGGCGCTCCAGCCCGTCCATGCCGGCCACACCCTCCTCACCCTCCCCCCTCAAGCTGCGCATCCGCGCGTGTGCCTGGTCAAACGTCACAAGGAACACATGCGCATCCCAGTCTGCAAGGGGTGCGTCATGCCAGAATCCCGGGTCAGCCAGTACCATCTCTGCACGGGCTTTGGCATCGCGCATCTGGATGAATCTGCGCATCTGCCGCTCAGCCTCCTTAATGCGTCTGTTCGGCATACCAATGCTGGCCACCACACCTTCCAACACCTCCTCATACCCAGCATCGGCATCCAAGCCAGCTGCCACCTCGTTCAGGATGGACGGCCAGTCACGCCTCTGCCTCTCACGGCGACCAGCACGAAACTTTGGCCGGCCACCATACCCTAGTCCCTCACTCTCTCCATCCTCAGTTTGTGCTGGAGACGGGGTCGAGTGCAAATTCAGCATGCTCTTGCAATCTGCCAAGGCCCTGTTAGTGACTGGCCTCAGTAACCGCACACGCTCAGTATAGTTGAGCACATTGCCCCCAGGATTGCTGCACATGTATCCCACAAGGTGCTTCCATGGCGTATGCTGATAACGGTTGTTGATACTGTGCATTTCTGCACGGATAGCGGCCTCTGAGAGTTCCATATCACCCTGCGCTGGTGCTGGTTTGATGTACGCACCTCGTTGGATTTTGATACTGTGGTAACACACGGCCAGAATATCAACTAAGAAGAGTTACCAAACCGTACAATAAACTTACACGGATAGTAGCACAGGAATACCACGAAAATTAGCTTGCATGAGATCCTAACCGAACTGATGATAAGCATCACCATGTGGTCGTCCGGAGCTACCCCTCAGCAACATTAGCTTTGACCAGTGTAAATTTCCTGATATTATAGGTAGACTTTTCTTGTCTTTCCCTTCTCCATATTTGATCATGTAGCATTGCTTGAGAGTTATTCATGCTGAGAGCAATTTTTCATGGCGAAAACATTCAAATCTGTTCCAGGTAATCCGCACAGTGCAGATAAGAGTACAAACGTCTGGATATCTTTCTTGTTAAGCATTATTTCAGCTTGATTGCTTTGGTTTAGCATGCTTTGGTTTATCTTGTTGGTTTAGCATGTCAAAAGATAGAAGAAACTCAAAGAACAAAGAAACTGTTAGAAGTTCAGGTGCTGCTGTCCTGTCTCCATGACAGGATACAAAGATAAGAGTCTTATCGAAAGCAACCTAGAAGAGATTTTAAAATGCGCAGGTGGTGGATATTAGCTAAGATTAAAGGATAAAAAGCGCAAGTCAGAGCACTTAGCTCATATTTGACAACCAAATACCCCAGCAGTGAGTGCTAAGACTTCGATATTCCAGAGCATGGCACGTCACCTGCTCTTGATGCCTTACCCAGAACCAAGTCTCAAGACTCTGACTATGGCGTCTTCAAAACTGCGTGCCATCCGGCTTGAGGCACTGGTCATCCTCACGTCTTGGCTAAGGATATGTTATTTGGTATTTGATCTTCAGGATTCTGCACCTCAAATCTGGAGCAGGTTTAACAGGTTTTTAAGGATGAGCCACCAGTCAAAAAGTGTGACTGCAAGGCTGCATGTATAAATACGTAAGAAAAGTAGTTGTTTGTTGTAGCACCTTTCTGTACCTACAAAAAACCCTTTAAAGGAAAAAAGGCACTTTGTTACGTCTCACGCCACAGCACAGGAAGAAGTGAGTTCATATTTAGAGCAACATTGTCTGGTTGCAAGATCGTCAGAAATCAGTTGGGGCACGTGAGTTGCCTGTCAGGCCCTTAAAGCCACACTGATGTGCTTAGACACTTGCTGGAGCAATTCATGAAAAAAAGCAAAGGAGGGGGCTCCTTTGGTACCCTTTTTAAGTTCTCAGACCTGCTGCCCCTTAAGTGCTCCTCGGAGCACAAAGACAAGCCGTGCGGTGTAGATACGCATGGATTTCTTCCCTTCTACATGAATGTCTGACAGGACTTGAGGCGTTGCTGAAAGCAATCACCTGAAAACTTGTATCATATGTAATATTTCTAAGACAGAACCCAAACTGCGTGCTTGATATTGGTTTTGGGGATGACTTTGGGTGTACGTTTAAATCACTACCCAACTGAGACAGCTAGAGATGTTTGAAGATGGGACTCACAATTAAGCTTTTATGCTTACCGAGTACATCTCTAATTGTAAGGGCTACAAATGCAGCACAGCTTGGATGGTTGGCAGCTCAGCCAAAGCCTGGAATCCAGCCACCAAGCCTATTATATGTTTTTCCTAGGAGTCAATGGGGGAGCTCCTAGATGCACATTGAGATTGAGGCAGCTGCAAAAACATCCACTTTTTCATGGAAGTATTAAAGGCAGGGCCCAGTAGCTTAACAGGACAAGTGCAGAGGTCGAACCAAAGCGTGTCCTGCTCAGCTTGATAATGAAAAATCAGACCCAGAATCCACAGATGACGCACACAATTCACGCTTATTCCGGCCAAAAGCATAAGTTAGTCTTTGCCAACCAAATAACAGGTAGCAAGCATGAGGGAAAGATCGGCAAGTGTACCTGATTAAATACAATGGGCCCCCACGAAGCTCAGCCCAAAATTCAATGCAGAACTTGAGCGAAGTTTTGACAGTTCAGCCCCAGGTTGTAAGCCAAAGACCAGTCAATTCAAACCATCCAGCTTGATGCGTACATGAGCGAGATAACTCGACAATGGCATGATCTGTGTTGGCCAAGGCAATACAGGACATTTACTAAGCTTACCCAGATAATGGCTGAAGCTGACAAAACTGACCAAATGGTCACACTTCCAAGCTTAATCGAATCACAGAGGGACGACTGAGGCCCTGGACACGATTCTACCACTATTTTCATGGTGCCTGGTAGGCTCATCCATCTGGGACGGTGGGTCCATCTCCACAAGATTGCTTTTAAATGCATCAACAAGCACCTGTAAAGCAAGACGAGAGACTCTTTTAAAGGATGCTCGAACTGTGACATATGAGGCTGCACAAACATATCAACCAAAATTTCTGGCCTACAATTCCAGGCACCAATTAACACAGCATACAATGGCTTTTTTGCATTCTCAGATACATTTACCAGGGTAGGCATGCCTGTCACAGTTGTTCATTTATCAGGTTTTGCAAGAATAAGCATCAGGACCGTATATCAATTTTTGTGAAGGAAAACTACCACAATAATCTACAATTTGATTTCTTTCCTCTTTCCTTTTTTATAGCTGTCACTAATCTTCTCAAAACGCCATTGGTGGACTAAATAACTTGTCAATTATTATGCCGTGCTCCCAGTTGTGCCTTTATGTGTGTTTGGAGGCTCCCGCTTCTTGGATTGTCATACTGTTTTGTGCTGTTGCCAAATTTAAAACCTCAGATTGTACAATCAAGATACAACAGTCGTTGTTGGAGGTACTGAGCTTGGGTGATTTGTAGAGCAGGAACGTCATAAGTGTGTGGACCACATGGCATAACAGGGTATTCATTGGACCACAATGAGAGAGACAAAGCATGCATGAGGCAAGTTACTCTAAAGATACCTCAGGTAGAATAGAGGCACGCTGTAGCAGATTATCAGAGCAAATATAAAAAAAATTATAATGGTTTCAAGCATGCTATCTGCGTTTCATTAGGAAATTGCCATTGGGAAATTGCCCAAGTAACGTCGGTTGGGGTTGCATGGATAAGTAAAAATGTTGCATCCCAGCAAGATAAAGAATAACTTCTCAATGTTTGGAGATGAATGAAAATAATGATAAATATGATATTACATCAATTGAATCAAAACGTTTATACTACTGAGAATAATAACGCAAAACAATAAGCAGCTGCAGCAGCATGCAATTCAGCTGCAGGGCATCTTTGCTGTCACCAAATCACGGGAGCGCTAGGGCATAACTTTGGCCAACGCAGGACCTATCAAAGCACATCAAGCCAGATTGCTTTCAAGTTCACTGATCATGCCTTGGTTGTGCTACGTTCCCTTTCGGAAGACAATAACACCCTTGCTCTTTGAAGTGCACTATATTCGTGGAGTCTTACCTTGCAATTAGGGTTCAGCAAGTACTCCTCGAAGTCAGAGGGCAAGGGAAACACCAAAGATAATTTGGTCTGCTTCACAGGCTTACATAGTGTCAACCGTCCCAAGACAAGTTCAGTGCCATAAATGCCTGATGTGCATCCAGGGAAGAAAGCATCCCTCATACCTTCATGTAGAAAGGAGTTCAGCATTTAAGAAATTCAAATTTAGATTGTGACCATGCATGAAGGCACTCTTGTGTCATAGTCAAAAGGCGTAGGTCACAAGGCAAACAAAAGGAACAATTCGATGACTCACCGCAGGTTAAGCAGCAGGCCATGGACTTGATGAACGTGTCATTAATATCAGAAATGACTTCTCGAGCCTCAAACAACTTCCCGAGCTTTGCCAGCTCCTGGCGCTCAAATGCAGCACCTTTTGAGCCTCCATAGATGCCAACAAATGTGATCTGCAATCAAGAAGCATGCAAACAAAAAACGTCAGGTTGGCAGCTTGCCAAACTAGTGTATCAATCTGTGGTCAAAAGGTCATGCCATAAAGCACCTAGCTGACTGCAGGAAGGAAAAACCCTTCCTTTTTGCATCTGTGACTATGCTTTCAAAAAGATGAGTGTTGTGGTTTTTGGCAATGTGCTTGAATGTATCTCACACCAGAACTGCTAGGAAGCCAAGAAAAGCAAGCTCAGTGCATGATCACTTGCTTGTCAGTGCCTAGGTATCTTTGACTCTGCACATGCGTAGTAATGCGTAAATTTGATGCAAGTTGGATGCAGACAGTGTGAGGCAAACAGACTGTGAAAGTGTTGGCGCTGTGTGCTGAATAGCTACCACAGCAATAACTATGCCCGTCCCAGCTTTGATAATCTTTGCATGACTCCTCCTCCCGCTCCTTTTCCTCTTATTCCTCCTTGATCCTCCAGTACTCAAGTGCTTGTTCACCCTGACAACTTCTTCTACTGCGATGGATGCTTCTGATCAGTATCATTGATGCACTGGCTTTCTTCCCTATGTTTCACACACCTGCTTAAGCTTGGCAAAAAAAAGGTATATTAAGGCATAGGGGGTTATCTGAGGCCCATAATTTGTATGGTTTTGGCATGCTCCCAGGGTATGGGGCCCGTGACGGGCACCTTTCAAGCTTGGCACCAAGTGGTAGCCCTACTTGCAAGCTTTCCACAGCACCTGAGCTTGAAAGGTGCCCGTCACGGGGCCCATGCGTAATTGGCCGTGGCATGAACCTGTCACGCCAGATTTATGCAGTACCAGATTTATGCTGCATTGTGACCCGGAGGTCGGTTGAGTCAGTTGGAGGAGTATTTGATCCCATTGTCAGTTCAGCTTTAGCTGTATTTGAGTATGTCAAAGACGAACTCACAGTAATACCTTGTTTGCTTCTAGCAGCCTTGTAACATATACCAGGGGGTAGACCCCTCTAGCCCTTGGAGGTTAATAGGCGTGGCAGCGCCCAGTCCAATCCAGTTCAGTCCAGTCTACCGTCCAGTGTGAGTGCATCCAACAGCACCTGCATGCAGCGCTGACCTTGCCTAATTGCAGGCTGAAGCAAGAGAGAGAACATGTAGGGAAGGATAAGGGTATCAGAGGCTCCTCAGTCTCATCGCGGGCAACCTGTTGTCTGCTTGGTATACGCTGTCGCTGTCCGCAGCCAGTCCACACACCACATTTGCTCAAATACAGTTATGGCCATGCTGCGAGTCTAGTTTGGATGAAGCAGTCTGTCGGCGTGACAAACCCCTACTTTTTCACAGCCAAATGTCCACACTATATCACCCACTGCACCAAATTACATGATTGTTTGTGTTTTGGTCCTCTTGTAATATACAATCATCATTGCAAAAAGAATTGGAGTGAAAAGACCCAGCGACTGGTGAGATGTGCATATTGGGTCATTTTCTAAGGAAATCCCAGCAAATAGGTGCCAAAATTGGTGAAAAACCTAAAAAAACCTACCCCCTCCAGTTTTCACAAACCCGGTTTTCCATAACCAATATCAATAAGTAGCATAACAGAAGTATACGGGTGGGGTTTTGGGGGTAAGAGGAGCTCTGATGAGCCCGTGGTGAGGGCGCACATGCGCTATCTATGCCAAAATAGGCCAAAAACAGAGGCTCAGCACCCACCAAGGCCACAAGGGTCATCTTTTTCACCCCAAGTTTTACCAGCAGCCTAGTTATAGTTGTTTTTACAGTTTGCATCGAAAAAAGAGCATGCCCAGATTTTTGGTCAGATAGCCCCCTCTGGCACTTTTTACTTTTTTCACTTGGGGCGAAAATGGGGGGTGGTCTCAGGAGGCCCCCAGGGAGGGTCCCAACCATGCAAGACCCCTAGAAACCCCCTTGTTTGGGGTTTTGTATGTCGGAAAGAACATTTACCTCGTGAGAATGTTTGAGGAGACAAGGTTTCCATACATGGTTTACACACATTATTTATGCAGCTGCAGCACTAGCTGGTGATGATTCTCCAAGCCCACAGTGCACCGAGATGATGTCTTATGTATGTGTTTGCCAGGCTTACACGTGTGGGATGCCAAATGTGGTGAAGAATGTCAAGCAATAGAAAATGAGATGGATACTCATCGCTGACATTTCCTGGGCCTTAAGACTGTCAATTTGAGGAGCACTTGCGCGCCAAAAAAGGCTTTCTTTGCATGCGTAAGGGCATACTCTCAAATGAAGGCAAGGACTGATGCACCATGGCCACATGCACAGGGGAAAAAGATGAGTTTTCAAGTGTGCGCTGACTGCAATAACCACACTCTGCAAACTTTCCAGCATTCTGTCCTGGCACTCTACCCTGATGGCTCAGGGTCGATTGACTGTCATGCAAGATCTTGCAGGCTATGAGCCGTGTTTTAGCGAGGGCAGCATTGCAGGCTCCTTATGAACAGTGCAGTCTATAGACATAGCTATGTCGTGATGCTGCCTCATTGCAGCTTGAGGACCTGTCGCAAAGAGCTTTTTGGATCCTATTGCTGTTCTTTGGGAGCTAGTAGACATAAAGTGTGGTTTCCAATAGCAATGCTGGAAGAGAGGGGAGGTCATGGGGGAGTAGTGCAGGTGACGTGAAAAATTTAGTGAAACATTTACAGTGTGTCCACAAAAATTTCCGAAGGTGAAAATTCTTCGCTCGGGAGTCACTTCCGAGTGGAAAAAACAGTGAAATTTTTTGTGTGTGGCCGCGGCCTTGAGGTATATTTGGGGCAAATCATGTAATAAAACCAAGCCTTTCTTGATCACCAGATCACTTCCAATTAGCTAACCAACCATCAGGCACAGACTTCAGGCTAAACAGGGGATTGACCAGTTCATTAACCAGGATCATTCCCTGGCCAGCCCATTAAAATTAATTAACCCTTGAACTCCGAGACGCAATGTGGCTGGACGAGCTACTTTCTGCACGAGTGAGCTCTTGACCTGCTTGCTGATCTTCCAGCTTCCCCGTGGCAGCTATTAGCATGAGCTAGCACGAGTATCCTGCTCTCTTGCTTCCTAATCAAACCTGCAGCCCCCTCAGCTTGCGCTTGTATGTGTTGCAAGGGTAAAGCAGGGAAGTTAAATGGCAAAATATTTGGCAAAGCATCCCTTGTAATTACCTTGGATAGGAATCTTGAGTATTCCAATTTTGTGTTCACAATCTCACGTTTGATGCGGGCAATCCTGTGAGCGAGACAGGTGGAATACATGATAGAATATTACTCCTCCAGCCCAATGGCAGCTAGAGAGCAAAACATTCCATCATCATACCCCAGACAAGCTACCAACTTGGAGTTGAGCTGATCTTCAAAACTTACCAGTATGCCTTCCACAAATCAAGATCAGGGTGATCGTTGTCAATTAATGCAACATAGTAGTCACGGAGCTCAGGATCATTTGGATCCTGCAGATTCAGACGAGGAATGACACAACAAATGCACAAAAACAACTACAAGAAAAGAGTCACAGAGCATACAAGAATCTCACCTTTGTATTTGGTTTAACCAGCTCATTCCCATATTCTGATTTTTTCCCTTTCTGCAGCACAAAGAAGGGAATATATCCACGTGAGAGCATGCGCAAGCATGGTGCACAAGGAAATCTTATCAAAATTGAAAAACTACCAACTCTTTCAATACACCTACCTGGATCGGGCAGAAACGGACGCGACCTTCAGACCTGTTTGCATAGTCCAAGAAGGTGCTGTGGACCTTGCCAGGCCCTTTGCTCTCCTTGCCGTACCAGGGGTGGAAGTCACCTGGTGCCGAGACCAAGATGATCAGCTCATCTGCCTTTCCAATCTTGCCCGCGGTATCCTCAATCTTGTAATCAGGCGACGGTTTGGTGAAGAAAGGGCCACAGCATGAGACCTAGATGAAAAAAGGAAGAGTAGCAGTTCAACAAGGTTATAAAGTCGATTATTAAATGCTCTGGATTCCAATAATTTGATAAACAGAGGATACTTCCTGTCAATGCCTTGATATGGAAGCTTAAGAATAGATAATTGATTCCAAGATTAAGGTGCAAGTTTGGCGATTCAATGGAACAAGGTCACAAGGGTTGGCAAAAAAAATGGGAAGCTTTTAAGGCGGCAAGGCTTCTGATTTACGTACATTGTAGGCTTCGCCTGACATGACTTTTTCCGGGAAGTATGTTTTGTCTTCCCAGCAACAGCAAAATGCATTTGCTGCATTTGGGAAGAACCATTTGCAGCCTGCATATCAAGGGGATCAAATAAAGCTTGACTGTTGCAATTGATCATCATGGAATGTTTTTGGTAGAAGCAGAAGCAGAAGCAAAGCAGAAGCAAAAAACCGTTTATAACCAATCAAGCAACCAACAGGGAGAGGAGAACAAAGAACGAGAGCGGGGTTGCTTAATGGAAAGCTTCAGCAGCACTGGACCAAGCTTTATTCACCATGATGCACCCAAATAGACTATCTTACTCATGCACTTGTTTGCTTAGTGCCAGCAAACTACTCAGAGACCTTTAAGAGAGCTTTAACTGAGATTACGTACCCGTGGCAGCTTCCCTGTAGAACAGAGTGGTCTCATCTCTGGAGACAGAGTTGAGGGCTGCGCTGACCTCCAAGTCCTCCATACCCAAACCTCTGAGAGTTGAGAAAAGAAAAGCAATGAAGTTATCATGTTTAGATGTGTCCATGACCTGTTTTGACGGAAGGTGGCATGAAGAGTCAGACCCTCATGACACATAAATGTACAGCCTCTAATGACACTCTTTGGAATGCACATGATCATTTATGCAAAGGCAAACGTGCATGCAATGTGAGTTTGTGTTTGCGCGCTTGCACGGAGGCTTGTAGATGTATGCATAACAGTGCTGAAGGCCCAAATGTATGTCTTCAAAATGGAGTGTGTCATAGCTGTGGATGGGGACTCATCTGCTAATGCAAAAGACCAACAGGGATACAGAGGTTGCACTTTTTTGTTTACATCAATGTAACTATTGCATTAAAGGCACTCTTATACCAGGGACCATGTTGGATGCCCCACCCAGGTCATGATAACTGAATCTGCTCACTTGTCAAAGCCATACTTCTCGATCAGACTCGGTCGCATTTTGCGATGTTTGGTCTTCAGAACTTCCACATGATCACCAAAGAAATCTGCAAGAAAACCCAAATAATATTGATAAGGTCTATACTTAAGCTGTGGAAAGCAGACCTCATTCATCATGCTTTAAATTTTTAGGTGCAGTCACATACCTGCAGTGAATGCTTCGGCTGATAACAGACCGGGCTTGAAAGTAGCATCATCAATCCTGAGAGAAAAAAATGATTGTCAGAAAGGGATTTGCAGACATTACTGGACATAAACTTCCATTCTCATGTGATTTGTCTTTATCTCCATCACTCACTTGCTCTTCAAATCCCCACAGCATAGCTTCAAGCAAGGACACAGACAGCATACATGATCGCTGCAACCATGCCAGATCTTAATTGTCCATTTCCCAGTGGTGTCACCAAAAAGCAATTTTCCAAAAAAGAAGTAAGCCATTCTGACGGATTGTAGCCGACCTGCAATGTTGTTGCGAACTTTAAGATATAGTATGCTAGATCATGTGTTTATCACGTGTACTAAGACGATACCATATGGAGAGCATCCACCTTTGCTGAAAGCCTTGCAAAGGTGTTTAATCTAAGCCTCTTCTATGTCTCAATTGAGATGCAAATGTTTTGCACCATAAAGAGGCACTCAGGGTCCTGCACTGACATGCAATGATTGTCGAGAAACTAAAGAGTACTTAGAGCAATTAGTTGCTTATCATGAGCGTCACAGCATTCCAATCCAGCCAGGCTAGGAAGACACCCATTTAACTTATGTCGAAGAAAAGGCATGTGTGCGCCTTTACGCAACAAAGCCTATAATTAACAAGCAATCACATCGAGTGGCACGTGCCACCTCCCCCTGCAGCCCCTTGCTCTCCTCCTCCATCTTCTCTTCAAATGGTAATTGCATCATGAAACATGACTTCGAATTATGAATTAAAGTCATGTGTTTACATTTCATGTGTAAAATCACACTTGATTTCATACTTTGAAAGCGTGCATGTGTGCTATCAACCCCTGTACAGATGTTCCATGGAGGGAGGGAAGAAAA
>LKMJ01004049.1_pt1 | contig 13742 bp, 17 predicted proteins | sample 643391 | NCBI WGS metagenome assembly LKMJ01 (sample SAMN04112250, study PRJNA286221) | soda lake metagenome | biome: soda lake; feature: Kulunda Steppe; material: water; isolation source: sample PL-Br10 brine of Picturesque Lake | place: Russia: Kulunda steppe | collected 2010-07
GCCTCGATCATCGGTGATCATCCCTCATACCGCTACACTGATAAACTGTGTAATCCTTCCCCCACTCCGTGTGTTAGGTGGAGAGGTTGCTATCTGGATATCACATCCGGTATGTCCGCCCCTGTACTGAACAATTCAATCTATCTGCTGGGATCAGCGAGTTGCCTGTCGATTCGGTCGTGTTTCTGCGAAATACATCGGATTCTTCTTTTTTGAAGACCGGCCATTTAGATCCCAGAAGTAGTGCTAGTGACTTTATATGTGTGCGTTATACGAAAGTTTTTTAACTTCCAACGATATATTCTGGACATATGATTGGCCCCCACATACATTATACAGAGCATCTTCCGATCTCACCCATATTACTACATGAACGTCTGAGTTTTAACAACCGAAGCTACTGGGGCGTCGGTAACGAGCCACAAGAGTCAGATTCATCAAAGACACCGTTCGCTTGCCCGCCACGGCCAGAAGTCGAATCGTGACGGGGAAACAGTAAATGCCTCAGTCGAATCACCGGAGCGCAGATACGCGCTACGCGCATCTGATTGAACACGTCCAAGATGCCGTCGTCGAGTTCGAATTCGTCAGCAGGGAGCCTGTCGTCCGTAGTGTCAACGAGTCGTTTGTCGAAATTTTCGGCTACGGGAGAGACACAATCCGTGGCGAGTCACTTAACGACTGGATCGTCCCGGAGCGGTTACGTGACGAAGCGAGCTATATTGACGCACAGACGGTTGCTGGCGAGAGAACGTCTCGAGAGGTTACTCGTCTCACGGCGGACGGGCCCCGGGATTTTCTGCATCGAAGCGTTCCCTACGACAATACCGAACAGATCGACGGGATTGCGCTCTACACGGACATCACCGAACGTAGACAACGTGAGCGCGAACTGCAGGAGACAAAGCAGCAGCTCAAACAATCGAACGCGCAGCTCAGACGCCAGAACGACCGTCTCGATACGTTTGCATCAGTGATCAGTCACGATCTCCGAAACCCACTCGGGGTCGCCAAACTGCAGGCGCAGTTGGCTGCAGACGGTGACGAGACAGCCTTTGAGCCTCTCAATCAATCTCTCTCGCAGATGGATTCGATGATCGACGATCTGATGGTCCTCCTCAAAGCAGAGACGGGACTCGAAGAGACCGAGCCAGTAACACTGTCGCAGCACGCGCGACAGGCCTGGGAGTTGATCGAACACACCGGCTCGGAACTCGTCGTTGACCTGCCGTGGGGGTACGAACTGTCCGCACATCCTTGCCTTCTCGAACACATCTTGCAGAATCTATTCAGAAACGCTGTCGAACACAACTCCATCCCTGTGACAGTCACCGTGGGAGCGACGGGCGAGGAGGAAACGAGCCGTGGCTTCTACGTCGCCGACGACGGTGATGGTATCCCACCACAACAGCGCGAAACCGTGTTCGAACATGGCCATACGACCACCGACGATGGGTGTGGGCTCGGGCTCTGGATCGTTGCGGAGTTCGCCGCTGCTCACGGGTGGGAAGTCGGTATCTCGGACAGCAGCAGTGGTGGCACACGCTTCGAGTTTCTGACCGACTAGCTACCGTGGTTGCGGTTGTGTCTCGTCGATATCTTCCACAAAGCCGATAAAGTTGTCAAACAGCGCTTTGGCCTCACAGGCAGCCTCGTAGTTTCGGGTGCTGATGCCTGCCAGTACTTCCTGTGTCCGTTTCTCCGGGAGTGTGTCTTTCTCCCTCGTGACTGCTGTCGCAGTTTCCATGTCGTACTCGGGGTGGAACTGGACTGCAAAGACCTGCCCCTTGCGAAAGCCGTGGATGCCGCACTCGTTTCTGGCGAAGACGGTCGCGCCAGGGGGTTTCTGCACGACGTGGTCAGCGTGACTGGTGAAAACAGTCATCTGTTCGTCGACCCCGTCGAGGAGTACGCTCTCCCCGTCGTGTTCGACGGTCCGATAGCCAATCTCGTACTCACCCATCCCCTCGACGCCGCCGCCCATCACAGCAGCCAGCAACTGATGATCAAAATAGACACCCAGTGCTGGCAATCCTGCCTGGATCGCATCGCCAACCCAGCTCTGTAGCTGTCCAATCCACGGTCGGTCCCAGTAGACTGATGCCCACGACCCAGTGACGACGACCCGTCGGACTGGTAGTTCTCGGGGAATTCGCCGGACGGACAGTGAAACACCGCCAGGTGGGCGTTGAGTTCCCGCTTGAAATTTTCCCGTGTGTCTTCAGCCCGTTGTGCCGCGTTCAAGAGAGCTAGACGCACCGGCCACCACCCAGCTCCGGAGACAGATAGACGGTCAGTCGTCTCATCGCACGTCACCCTCTGCGACGAGAGTTCCATGATCAGCAACGTCATTTTCGAGACGGGCTGCGTACTGCAGTCGGAGTTTTCGTGCCTGCTCCCTGGACAGATCCTCACCATCGAATTCGGTTGTCGTCGGTGTGAACGTTGACAGATCGAATCCCATACGGTCCAGATACGAACGGAGATCGTTCGAGGAGAGCCCCGTTCGGACTGCGACTTTGGTGTGTTCTCGAACGACATCGAACCTCGGAAGGACGATCGTGTCGTCGGTTACCCGACCAGTCGTTCCTTCGATGCGAATCTCCTTGTCTGAGAGCTGCCGCACGAGAGCACTCAGCTGCTCGGCCAGTTCCAGAACGTGCGACGGAAGTGCCGTATCAGGCGAGCGCCACTCGACAGTCGAGAACTCTTCGCGGAGCTTGACTGGTGTCCAGACCGCGCTCTCGGGATCGAAACACGACTCGACAGCCTTCCGTTCACACCCTGCGATGACTGCCTCGGCGACGAACTCGTCATACCGGCGCTGCAGCCGAGTCCCCCACTCTGCAGTGCTCTCAACGTATGGCCAGAGTTCGCCCTGATGCGGGAGAGTTTCGTACGCTTTCCATCGGTAGATCTCCGAGCGTGCGCCAGCGGCGAGCCGCGACCCCTGGAAATACGGGGCGGAGTTGACGAGTGCCAGTGCAGGATCGACCGCAGTCAGGAGGTTGAACTGATCGGTCTCCCGACCGGGTATCTGTTCGAAGTGAAGATGAGTGCCTGCACAGTTGCGTACACACTCGAAGGCATCTCCCAGCACACGATCTTGGATGCGAGTACGCTCCTGGGGCAGGTCCTCGATACGACTCGCATGGAGCGGGGTTGCAAGCGGAACGAGCCCCATTCCTTCACTGTCCGCCACGGTGAGGACACGGCCAAGCCGGTCGTACAGCTGCCGTCGCAGCTGACCGACGGTTTCACAAGGTGACGTTTTGATCTCGAGCAGCGGCTCCACGAACTCTCGTTCGACGCCGGGTGCAGCATCAACTAGCGGCCCGGGTGAGGTGAGTTTCCCGTCTTCGTCGATTACCCAGTACTCTACTTCGATACTGCGTTTGGGGACTTTTGTCCCGGTTTTTTGACTCGACGCCTTTGACTCGGTCGGGTCTGTCATATAATTCACACCATCATTCCTGTAGTTTCAGTAAACAATTCTGAATTTTTATCATGTGTTAGCTGCTTTCTAAATTCTACAGCCCAGTTGTTGACTAGTTGTCTTCCTACATCAAAAGTGTTTGCCCATATATGGTTCTAATACCTTATATATTGTACATATGTACATATATTTCTGAAGATGGTAGAAATGGTGAATTAGTGGCAGACAGGATTTTGGGTGTCGATCGAGTAGCCGAAGATGACGACCTTCTGGAGCGTGGAGTAGGACAGCACCCGCCGGTACAGATTGCTTTGTATAAATCGGCACTCAGTGAGTGGCCTCCGAATGGAGACGATACAGAGCTCTGTGCAAGTACCTTTTTCCGCCTCGGGTGCCTTCGGCACCGCTCGGCGCAAAAATCTACGCTAAAAAGGCTGCCTCCGCGGGTTTCACCCGCTCCGGCAGGGAACCGCTCGCTTCGCTCGCGGATGCTGGCAGCGATCACTACTTGTCCTGTATTTATCAGACGATCACGCTGTCAGCGAATAAATGATTTTTTCAGTCACCAGTTGCTATACGAATGCCGGCCTGCGTCATCTTATTAATTCTGCCCCTCTCCCTAGTGGTCTGCCGAACCAGAACCCATCGGCAAATCCAAATTTACCGAAATGGATTAATATAAGTTGCACCAATATTAATAACAATTCAGCGGCAGACGCTGTCGTATCGCCACAGAGTGACTCATACAAGACGGTATTCGACCCTCATCCATGGGCTACACCTGCGTCAAGTGCAAGAGTGATGTTGAGATCAGGGAAAACCGGGGACGCGTCCGCTGTCCGTACTGCGGGCATCGGATCTGGCTGAAAGACAGGACACGTGATATACAAACAGTGAACGTCGGATGAACGATCTCCGGAGAACCGCCACCATTCCAACACACAGTTGTCGCGAATACTCACCCAATGAGAGCGCTCACGTTCGAACAGACGGTCGCAGAGCATCCGGACGACATCATATTCCATCCATCGGCAATCAGCCGTGGCATAACACTGACACACATCGGAGAGGTGATCGACATCAATGAATACGATGGCCCAATAGAAGCTGCGCTGGAACTCATCGAGCTGACCCCCTCGTTTGGGTACGTCGATACAGAGAATCTCGAACGTGCACTAGGACAGGGAATTCACGTTCGCATCGAAATAGACGACGAGTCCAGTATTATCGCGACGAACCCATCGTATGATCCGACCGAACAGCTGTCCACGGACAATTTCCCCGTCAGCCCTGGCCATCTTTTCGAGGCCACGGACGGACGAACGATGAAATACATCGATTGGTCGACCAGCGGGCCGTTATTCGAGGTTGTCGTGGATGATCCAGAAGACCCGCTCGAAACATACCAGGAAGATGACCTCGATGTCGTCCGAAATCTCCTCTCACCGTCACCGACCATCGGCTAACAGGGTGGCCCAATCCTGTCAAAAAGTGTGTTGGGCTACTGCTGACTTCACGCTCTGTATCGATTGCACCACTTCTGATATACTTCCAACAGATAGTTACGCGTTACAGTGTGTGTACTCCCTGTATGCAACAGCGCGAGATATAGGTGAAACAGGCATTGTGGTCTTCCGGGCCACTATTATGCGAGGTGAGAATGTCATCATATGCATCGTCGTCAGTTCCTCGCAGGCGCAACTACTGCGACTGTTGGTGGTCTTGCCGGTTGTCTATCGGCCCTCGGCTCAGACTCCAGACGTAGTATTTCCCTGGCTTTCATCAGACTTGTTAACACGACATTCAATCATGAACGCACACTTAATCTCACGGTTTTGCACGACGGTGACGCTGTTGTCGATCAGTCTTACGAGGGCGTTCCGCCGTCGCGCTCTCCACGGGCAATCGTCAAAGCCACAGGCCCATACGTTGGTTTTCTTCCTGGCGAAACGGAATCAGTAGATGAGACGTTCAGTGGCCCTGGAACAGACACTGAATCGTGGCCCCGACAGCTCCCGGAGGCCCATACGATACCACTCGATGGTCGACGTACGTTCGACGAGCAGTATCACCCTTCGATGTACGAAGTTAAGATCGAGGCACGGCCTCCCGAAGTCTCCGAGCCGCTTGAACTCTCCGAAAAATTCGAACAGTTCGAACAACGCATTCGAAGTGTCGAAGACGATTCCCAGGTTGGTCTCGTAATCGAATTCGGCACGGATTTAACTCGATCATTGTACCCCAATCTCGCGTTCTATGCGTATGAGACAGACCCAGAACAGTCATTGCTCGAAGAGTATCTCCAGGCAGAACAGCAGCGACAGGAACACCGCGAGGAATTCGGGGCGCAATCAGTCGATGATTCACCGTTTGCGTGATGGCAGATCACGCCCGTGAGTAGTAATTACAACTGCTTCCTTCGGGAAATCTCTCACATTGCAACCGATCTAGTCTCGGGTTCTTGTTTTGGATTCGACGGAATTGAACTGCGTCATATGCCGCTGAGTTCAGCACTCCCTGAGCGAGTTACCTAATTCTTGTCAGAAATCGCGTTACCGCCTCAGAGGAACCATTCAGGAGTCAAGGTGTGTTGGTCTCTCAGTGTGAAACACAGATTAACAGTTATCATGCTCCACAGGTGACACACGTTTGTGTCAGACCAAACGGGAACGATAACGTGGGATTGGCAGTGGACAGCAACGTTCGTGGTTCTATTGAGCCTCGCCGTCAGCGGCTCCCTATGGACTCGTGGGTTCCACACGACCGCTTCGGCCATCACCGTTGCGGCGACACTTCTCGCAATGTACGTCATCTACAAGGGCTGATTCGGATGCGACAGACCCGATAGTTCGACAAAATCCCCCTGTCAGCATCGTCTGTGTTTGATTTGAACGTCAAGAAGTCGGTGCTGCATATGCGCGCCACACCCCTAATATAAGAATGAATATAGTCCCTATCTGATATTTTTCACCGATCAGTACACAGAGCGATTGACCGACTGAGGCAGTCAAAAATCCCACAAACAGGACGAGGCCACAGAGCCATATGCACTGAGACAACCAGTCTAAACTACTGTGAGGATCTCTCGCTTAGAAATTCAGCCGTCTGAGTGTTTGGATCGTAATGGGGACCTTCTCCTTGAATCAGATCTTCAAATCCAGATTTCCAGTCTTCGACCAGTTGTGGCAGCCCCTATTATCAGTTTGACACGGTCGACGAGGTCTGACGAGTATTCAGGCTCATCGACTCACGTGTCCACCAATATCAAGAAGGACAGGCCATTGTGTGGGCACCGACGTGATAGGATGCGACTGCGTCGGCGGGTTGGTTTCCACGGTACTGCAACTGGAATGTGAATGCGGTGTTCGGCCGAACGGCCGTGCTGAACCGCCTGTGGTCGAGTTGGACGCCATCTTCGTCGTAGAACCACACATTGATCTGAACAGTATCCTGCTCATCGGACTCGTTTCGTGCCTGGCCTTGGATGCCCCACTGCCGGTGGTCCGTGACCTCGGTGAACTCGTGGGTGAGAATTGTCGTACAGTCGTCGGTGGTTACCTCACCGTGCACCGCCTTATCGTCATCATCATCTGCTTCTCCCGTGACCGTCAGCTGTGTTGAATCCACCTGCCCGCCGTACTCGGACTCAATACCGAGTAAAACAGTGTAGGTACCGGCAGCGAGTACCGGCTCAATCGTGAATTCGACGAGTGTGGAGTCACCAGCAGCCAGCGTGATCTGTTCCGAGCGTTCGATTGTCTCGACGGCGAGCGAAACAGTTGCCGTACCAGTCGCAGTACCTGTATTTTCCACGACCACGCGGACAGGGATCGATTCACCTTCGTCGACTGTGCGGTCAAGAGTGAGATCACGAAATGTAAATTCAGGGTCTGTGATCTCGATTTCACCCAGTTGGGACACGCCCGTTGCCGAGTCCGTGACCTGGTACTCGTACTGGCCGCGCTGGGTCCCAAGGTCAACTGTGAACGAGACCGTTTCTGTCGCTGTCGGCGACACCGTAAGTGACTCAGAACGCTCGACCATATCGTGGCGCGTCCCAATCAGGAGTTCGATATCCGTCGTCCCGCTTGCAGTACCCGTATTTTCCACTTGTATCTGAAATGTTGCTGTCTCTCCCGCTCGAATCGACGACGGGTGTGTTACTTCGACAATGTCGAAGACTGGTTTGCCATCAGTGGGAGATTCGTCAACAGAACCGGTGTCCGATGTGCGTGGTGGTGAGCCATCAGAATCATCCGTTTCAGCAGTCCCCAGACAGCCAGCGAGACTGACTAGCCCGAGTGAAGAAAGAGCCTTCCAGTACTGGCGTCGATACATGTGAACGGTAGGACACCAGTTCTATTTATACTCGCCGACAGTCTCAGTGACACTGCCCGTCGTCTCAATCCCGTGTTCGTTTTTTCTCTGCTTGAGATCTCAGTGAGTACGAACGAAACGCACGTTAGTCGTTGGTGCGCTCAGACCGCGACAATGCAAGCATAAAGAAGTACAACGCCCTCATCGAAGAGGGGTACGAGGTGACCGACGGCCGTCGGTTGTTCATGCAGGACGGCGAAACAGTCGCCACCACTGGCCATTATTCTTCTGAGAGCAAGTAGTCACATGACAGACGATTCGATGTCGGAGGAGCGGCCCATCTCGCTTGGCCGACGGGATCTATTCCGGGCAACCGGGCTGTTGCGGGTGTGATCGGAAACGCGTCGATGTCCGTCGCTGCTCAGCCTGGGACAGACGAGGAAACGTGGTCACAATTTGGCTACGATGATCGCAATACTGGCCACGCGCCCGAAAACAACGGACCGACAGAGTCGGTTGCAGAACAGTGGCACTTCGAAACCGACTGGCCGATCTCGTCATCGCCAGCAGTGGTCGACGGCACTGTCTATGTTAGGAGCGACCAGGTGTACGCGCTGGATGCAGCAAGTGGCGAGAAACGGTGGCGCTTCGAGACCCGCGATGCGGTCTGGCCGTCGCCGGCGGTGGTCGACGGTACTGTCTACGTCGGGAGCGAGGACGAGAACGTGACGTGTTGTCGGAGGGAGACACCGCAGACGACACTGTGCCTGGGTCCAGCGTCGGAGTTGTCGGTTGTATCCCCGTCCAGAAGGCACGGTTTTAGCCTTGTAACTTCCATAACCGCAACAATTCCCGTACGAATCGTCACTCACTGGTGGTACATAGTCACATGTCCCATTCCCTTTCCCGGAACAGGAAATAACATGAGAACTGATCAGTGTTTTATATGTCCCGCGCAAACAACCACGAAAGTGCCCTCGCCCCCACCAGCCATCGTTGATGACATCACTCCCGGGACCGCGGTACTATTCGAAACACCATCGGACGCGTCTGCCACAGCAACGGCTGGCTGCACCGAATTGATCACAGCCACGGGCCCATCGGTGGGAAATGAACGGATTCTCTGGGTTTCACTGACTCGCCCGCCGCAAGAAGTGCTCGCTGACTGGACACGCCACCGCGACACACCACCCGCCGCAACTGCCTGTCTCACGACCGCGCCATCCACGAATGAGGACGCACAACTCCCAGACGATGGCTCGTTGCCACCAGCAGACGACTGTCACTACGAAGTGCTCCCGTCACCAGCCGATCTGACGACTCTCGGTGTCAAAATTATTGGGCAAGTTACCGCCTGGGATGAGGACCCCCTCGACAGCCACATACACGTCTGCATCGAGTCCCTCTCAGGGCTCCGCCAGTATACAACACTCGACCAGACCATCGCCTTCCTCACCAAACTCCGAGCAGAACTCGCGACTGCCGGAGCAATCAGTTACTTCCACATTACACCCGCCGCCCACGACGACTCGATGCTCAACACGCTCAGGTCCAGAGCAGATCTCGTCCTCGCAAAAAGCGGGGGCGAATGGCAGCATTATACCGATCACCAGTCCGAGTGAACTATACCGGTCGACGGAAGTCTTGATAGATATCACTGACCCCGTGTGTCGGATGGAATTATCAACTGTTCCGTCGACCGGTATACCCCTGCCTACTCATAGGGATTATCGTGGGCGTTCATGATTTTCCTCGACTGAGATCAAAAGGTAGCTTGGAATGGCCAGCTATCGAAATCTACGGCTAGCCACGATAATCCCTATGAGTTGTCGTGGCTCGCGTACATGCGACACACTCGTGACCAGGGAGGACACCCTTTCCCACAGATGCCTATCACACATTGCTGTCGTAGACGTCTATCATAGACAGCCATCACGGATACTCGTCACAGTATTCTATTACAGACGTCTATTACAGGAACAAATCACAGACGATTGTTGTAGAAATCCGGTACAAGCATCTAGTACAGATGTCAACTACTGATGCATTCTTCGGTTGAATCGCCAGGGTGGTTGTCTATTCCAGCAGCTCTTACGGCTGTTTACCTAGATCCTAGCCAGCCGCGGAAACACAGACCAGTGCCGACAGACGACCCTATTTTCGCACATATTTCTGTAACAGGCGTCTGTAACAGATATCTGTAATAGTTATCTATTACGTGTGTCTGACACAGATTTATGTTCCACAACCCTATACGGGGTACATATGATAACGGCAGTCGTCTACTCGGAGTCCGGTGGAACGTACAAGACCACGCTCACTGCGAATCTCGCAGTTGCCTTCGAGCGTATGGGTCTCGATGTTCTCACTATCGACCTCGACCCACAGGAAGGAAATCTCACCACGCTTTTCGATGCCGGTGAGTCCCGGAGTGATCCCGATGCGGATAATCTCGTCAAGCATATGCTCGAAATGCCGGAAGGCGAATTCTCCGATCTGATCGAGACCACGCCCGAAGGTGTCGATATCGTTCCCTCCCACGACATGCTCGGAGATTTCACCAGCAATCTCGAACAGAAGATTGCCTACGAAACCGGGATGAAAAATATCAGTCGTGAGGAGTACCCTCGCTTCGAACTCCTCTATGATCTGCTCTGGGAGACCGAACAGCTTAATGAACAGTATGATGCTATACTCATTGACCCGAACGCGCGAGCAGAAGACCTGTTGTACAATGCAATCTTTGCGCTGCGAACACTCGTTGCCCCCGTCAAACCTGCTGGGAAAGGAAATCTCAGCCTGGAGGGACTCGAAGAGATGGTGACGAATATGCAAGACGCTCTCGGTATCCAGATCGGCCTCTCCTGTGTCGTGCCGTCGGCAATCGGGCAGACAAACGCCCACCAGTTGTACAAAGACCAGTTCGAGGCGACCGAGGCGTTCCCGACGCCGGTGACGATTGGCAACCGCGAAAGTCTGATGGACGAGATGTGGGAAGCCCGGGGCTCTGCGTTCAAAGTCGTCGAAGAACGCTGGAAGACAGAAAAGCGAGACGACGAGATGGTCAGCGGACCCGGAACGCGAGGGGTGCGTGACCGGGAGCTAGAGACGCTCCAGAAACTCTACGAACTTGCTGGCTTCATCGCTACCGACACTTTCGATGCTGCAATCGATCCGGAACTCGTCCTCGACATCGAGGGGAAAGAGACACACACGCACGATATCAGTGACTCGGTCCAACTGGAGGTGACAGCATGAACAACTTCAAGAAAGGATCCGGGAACTTGGACTTCGGTGACAACAGTAGCGGTGACGGCGATGACCAGCAGCCAGCGGACGAACCCGAAACCAACGAGAACCCGCAGACGACTGCTGCGCCAGCTACCCCAGAGGCTGCGTCCAACCCCCGTGAGACGTCCACCCAGAACCCGGATCCGAAACAGCAGTACCCATATTTCGTTCGTCGGAATAATGTTCTCGACGAGCGCGATACCCGGTACGAGTTGCACATTCGCGATGCCGTCGCCGACCAGGAGAGCCAGTTCCGTAATTCACTCGCTGATGCGCTTGGTGTCGGCGAGATATCCAAAACCGATGCTCGCGAGTTTGCGCTCCTCTATGCGTTCGAGAACCCCGAGGAGGTTGCCGAATTGATGCGTGATGAAGGAATCAACGCTCTCGATTGACCGCGGCCCTCGTTGACATTGATCTTTTTGCGCTGGATCGACAGCCCGGCATGACCAGATATCGAAATAGCTTCCTAACCACGATAACCGCCGCGAGTAGCGACGCGCCCCGCTATTTCACCGGAAACGTGGTGTGCGGTGTTGTTGGATTGCAGTTGTTGAAGGCGAAAGCCCACGGCTGCCGTGGGAGGAGGTCAAGGCTTTCCGAGATACTCCGATTTCATCTTCCCGTCTTTCCGGTAGTAGCGATAGAGATACGGACCATGCATGTCTTCGGCGTTGCCGCTCGAACACCGACACGAGTCGTCACCACACGTTACTTTCTCCTTGACAACTGTGCCTTTACCCACTGTCTGGTCGTCGACTGGCTCTGCAGTTTCCGGTAGCGCATCGGTAACTGGCTGCTCACGGTATTCGATCAACGCATCGATATATGCTCGGGCATCCTGCAGCGTCTCACGGTCCTGTTTTGGTAAGCCATCTGCGATGTAGACAGGCAGCGAGTCTGGTGGCGTGGGTGGCTCACTCATCCCTTATGTAACACTGGACCCGAAGGCAGATCAACATTTACATAAGAAATGCTGAGAGTCGCGGCCAGCACTCGCACATCTTGTTCTGTACAGCTGTTACAGATTACTGTAACAGACATCTGTAACAGAGCACTATTATAGACAGAGGAGGCGCAAAACTCACGACTTCAGTCGTGGGAGGATATCACGCGCGCTCGCGTCCGTGATGTATTTCTTGCTGACTTCGCGGAATCTCCGATTCCGCTCAGTCACGAAAATAACCGCAACAATCAGTATCAATCGGAGACAGAACCACAACCAGGAAACTCGACAACAGAGAAACTCTTCGATGCAGGTTGCTGCTCGCCGCAGGTGATCAACCACTGTCATTCTCGTTTCGATATGTCCTCAGAAGATCGTCGAGAAGCAGACTCCGGGGATCTGTTGGGGGGTAGTGAGTATCGATGTATTCCTCCGCAGTATCGATATCCCCGCGTACAGCAAACTGACGGACTCGTGTCGCGGTTTCGATGAACTCACCACTTGGGTCTGGTGTTGTTTCTGCTTCCTCAATAACCGATTCTTTCGGAAGGACCTCCATACAAATCTCGTCGAAATCCACGATTTGGGGATCGTAATCTGCGACCTCGGAGAGCATATACTCGACGGCAAACCGCTGGAATTCTGACTTGCTCGAAAATGACCCCTCCTCGACCATCTGCTCAACGTGGTCCATTACTGTCTCCGGGAAACGGACTGTCGACTTGACCATGTCTCTTCTATTTATTTCCTCGGGAGTAAGGATTTCCCCGCGTTCAACATGCAATGTGGGGTGTCGTAAAATGTACGAACAACCATAGAGCTCATACTGACGGCTGTAAGAAACTGCGCAATCTCGCCACACCGTGGTGGCGAGGATGCTCACGAATGTACAGCCGTCAGTATCAGAGAACGCCAGCCGATTGGAGTACTGACACACCTATTCCGAAAAGAACAGCACTGGTGATCACTCCAAAAATGAACTGAATCAGTCGCTTCTTGATAGCCTCGCTTTCGGTCCCTTTGCTGATGAGGAACCGCTCGTCCTCGTGCCCACTGATCGTTCCCACAATCCCACTCCCCCATTCAGAGGAAGTGTCTTCAACGACACCGCCGATCACGTGAACAGTATCCCCCGGCTCTAGTCGCGCTTCGCGGTATTTGACACGGTCGTCCTCACGATCCCACGTATCAAGTTCGTAATCAAACTCGCCTTGCACGGGCTGTGCCAGTTGATATGCTATCGTGACGTGTCACAGAGTCACGTCCGGGTAAATAGGCTATTTTTCTGTAAAAGACGGGCGAAAATGCGAACTGGTCGCAGCATGTTCCCGCTGCGTGACCGTGTTTCCTAGTTAGGGCTACCGTCACCAGTTAGCAGATCGACATCACTCTCGCATGTCTCATTGAGGAATGACGGTATCTCGTCGTCTGTTGGCAGGTCTGCTGGTTCGCTCGGACGCCAGTCGTAGTTTTCGTCAATGAACTGACCATATAGCTCGGTAGCGGGTTCGTCTTCAAGGTATTCAGTCGACATGTACACACAATACATGATTCATTCATTGACAAGGACTGTCAATGTATAATTGTTCCTGTCGGTGAGAAATTTTCTTATACTGGTCGAAAGCGTAGTATCGAGAGCGTTCGATTTATTATTTTTTGCCAGTATTCGTATCTAAGTTTGAAATTAGACAACCATTCGCCGCCACTTGTTTTCTTCTACAATATTAGCTGGCTACCGTCGATCCGGTCCAA
>LKMJ01004051.1_pt1 | contig 13742 bp, 12 predicted proteins | sample 643391 | NCBI WGS metagenome assembly LKMJ01 (sample SAMN04112250, study PRJNA286221) | soda lake metagenome | biome: soda lake; feature: Kulunda Steppe; material: water; isolation source: sample PL-Br10 brine of Picturesque Lake | place: Russia: Kulunda steppe | collected 2010-07
GTCAAGGAGGCCGGGGCCGGTTTTCTGCTCCAGAAGGAACTGGACTATTTCCACCGCTCGGTGGAGGAACCGTCCCGGCCGCTGGTGGCGATCATCGGCGGGGCCAAGGTGTCCAGCAAGCTCGGGGCTCTGACCAACCTGCTCGACCGGGTGGATAAGATGATCATCGGCGGGGCCATGGCCAACACCTTTCTCAAAAGCCAGGGCCTGGACGTGGGGCGCTCCAAAGTCGAAGAGGATCTGCTGGACACCGCCCGGGATCTCGTCGCCAAGGCCCGGGCCCAGGGGGTCAAGTTCTACCTGCCGGTGGATTGTGTCGTCGCCCCGGAACTGGCCGCCGACGCCGAAACCCGGGTGGTCACCTGCCAGGAGATCCCGGCGGACATGATGGCCCTGGATATCGGCCCGGCCAGCACCATGCTCTTTAACGAGGCCCTGGATGACGCCAAAACCATCATCTGGAACGGCCCCCTGGGAGTCTTCGAGGTGGACGCCTTTGCCAGGGGCACCATGGACATGGTCCAGACCCTGGTCCGCTCCCACGCCCTGACCATCGTGGGCGGCGGGGATACCGACGTGGCCGTGCACCGGGCCGGGGAGGTGGACAACATCTCCTATGTTTCCACCGGCGGCGGGGCTTTTTTGATGCTGATGGAAGGCAAGAAGCTGCCGGGAGTCCAGGCCCTGGAAGAGTGAACGCACAGCAGCGGGTATTTGCCAACCTGGATGAGCTGGGTTACAGAAAAAAGTCTGTTGTAAGGAGATCTTGTATGCGCACCCCGTTGATTGCCGGTAACTGGAAGATGCACCTGAACCTGACCGAGGCCGCGGAACTGGCGGCGGCGGTGGCGCGGGTGGCCGAGGCCTGTCCCGACCGGGAGGTGATGATCGCCCCCCCGTTTACCTCCCTGGCCCGGGTCCGGGAAGTGTGCGGCGAACGGCTGATCCTGGCCGGCCAGAACGTCTGCTGGGAGGAAAAGGGGGCCTTCACCGGCGAGATCGCCCCGCCCATGCTGCGGGAACTGGGCTGCCGGATGGTGATCATCGGCCATTCCGAGCGGCGCCACGTCTTCGGGGAAGATGATCAAATGATCAATCGGCGCCTGCGCGGGGCCATGGCCCACGGGTTGGTCCCCATCCTCTGTATCGGGGAGACCCTGGAGGAGCACGACGCCGGCCGGACCATGGAGGTTCTGGAGCGGCAGGTCCGCCAGGGGCTGGACCAGGTGGGGTTCGAGGATCCGGCCCGGCTGGTGATCGCCTACGAGCCGGTCTGGGCCATTGGTACCGGCAAAACCGCCACCACCGCCCAGGCCCAGGAGGCCCATGAATTTGTGCGCGGAGTGCTGGCTGACACCGGTGAGAAAAATATTGCCGACGGTATAAGAATACTGTATGGTGGTAGCGTTAATGCCGCCAACGTTGATGACATTATGGCCCAGGCGGATGTAGACGGTGCCCTGGTCGGCGGCGCGTCATTGTCGGCTGAAACTTTTGAGCGCATCATCCGCTTTGCTTAATTCGCTGGATGGGCGCTGTTTTTATTGACGCGAAGGAAAATATGTATACCATTTTTATCGTCTTTCATGTTCTGATCTGCCTCTTTCTGGTGACTATCATCCTGCTTCAGCACGGCAAGGGTGCCACCATTGGTGCTTCCTTCGGCGGCTCCAGCCAGACGCTGTTCGGCACCGAAGGACCGGTGCCGATGATGAACAAAATCACCACCGGTGCCGCCATTCTTTTCATGATCACCTCAATCTCCCTGGCTTACCAATCCAGCCGGGTCGGCGACGGATCGGTGATGGAAAGGGTGCAGCCCGCGCCCATCGAGGAGACGGTGCCGGCGGAACGCGATGAGCCCGATACCATCCCGCTGCCGGGCACCAGAGAAGGCGATGATGTGCCCCGGACCTTTCCCGGCGAGTAACAGCAATTACAGAGAATTACATTAAAAAAAGCCGAAGTGGTGGAACTGGTAGACACGCTATCTTGAGGGGGTAGTGGGGCAACCCGTGCGAGTTCGAGTCTCGCCTTCGGCACCAGATCATAGTCCAGCGCAATGCGCTGGAGTTTAGAAAGCCCTGAGTTATCAGGGCTTTTTTTTGTCAATGGCCAACAATTTTGACCCGCCTGGGGGGGGTGTTCAAGGCCGGAATTAGGAACTTGGTGCAGATGCCCGCTTTCGCGGAGTTGTTCCTTTGCCTCTGGCCGGCCATGCCCGGCAATTAAAACCAGGCCCGACAAAAACACAAGAACAGCGTCGGAACTGCTTACGTGGAAGTCACCGGACAAACGACTGCTTGGTCTAACCCAACAGGTTGTACAGTGCCATGAAAGGCAGCGGCCAAGTGACGGCTACCAGGGCCGGGATCAGGGTATGGCGCCAGGGGTGGTTGAAGTCAATTATTCTTTGGGCCTGGATGGCGGCGCCCAGCAGGATGAAAAGCTGCACCAGTGGCTGGTAGCTGGTGGCGTGGTAAAAGTTAAGCTCCAGGATGACATAAAACAGCGCCTGGCCGAGCCCCAGAGCCAACAATAGCAACAGGACGCCGTTTTCCAGTAAAACGGCGGCGGCTTTGACCACCCGGTACAGGCCACAGCACGTGAAGAGGTGAGCCATGGCCAGCAGACCGCCGCCCCCCAAAAGGGCGCCCAGCCACAGCCTGAGATGATAAGCGGCGGTGAAGTCGGTCACCGCCTCGTAAATGGCGGCCGGGGGTGGTCCCTGGCTCCAGTGGTTGGCCAGCAGCAAAAATATCAGGAGGCTGATCTTTTCTAACATCGGTTCCGCCTGCGGTTTGTGGCAGCATAAAACTCAAACCGGGCTACGCAAGATCATCCAGCAACCCGACCGCTTCTTCCACTTTCTGAATAAAGGCAAAACCCTGCCCTTTTTCCCGCAACCGCCCGGCTTTGATGGCGTTTTCAAAAATCTCCGCCGTTTGCTCCTGCCGGGTGACTATAAGGATGATCTCTTTTTCCGGGACGATAAACTGGGACAGAATGCCCAGCCGTTCCCGGACACCGGTGCCTCGGCCATAAAACATGGTGGCCCCCTGGGCGCCTGAGGCCAGGGCCTCCCTGACCACTTCCTCGGCCTTGCCACGTTGTACGATACAGGTTATCAGATTCAGGCCGTTTTCCATAGCAAACCTCCTTCTGGGTGATACGGGCGCGGCCGTTCGGATACTCCGGCTGGCGGGGTCCTGCCGCTGCCTTCGGTACAGAGATACCATATAACGTTCGCCAGCCGGTAATGTTTTTTAGCGGTCAGGCTGAAGTTTTGCGGATGCGGAACCCAAAAGTGGTGGGTGATAAGGTGAGAAGTAATCCCTATTGCAGCATAAAAGTAGTCCTTGGAACTTAAAAAAGCCGCCTCCGGCAACGGATGGCGGGTTTTTTTTGGTCCGGCGCCGGGCTACAGGCCGCGTTGCCAGCGGAAATAGACGAATATCCGGCCAAAGTTGTCTTTGTCCTTGTCGAGGCGGTGGTATCGGGAGCGGATATCGTTTCTCTGCAGATAGCGTAGAATGCGTTTTTTCAACTGGCCGCTGCCCTTGCCGCAGATGATCTCCAGTTCCCGGGCCTTTTTTCGTTGGGCCTCCTCCATGGCGTTTTCCAGGGCCGCATCGATTTTGTCGCCCTGGTTGAAAATCGGGTGCAGGTCCAGGGTCAGTCTTCTTGTGGACAACGGTTTTACCTCCCGGGATTAACGGGCTGTGCCGGCGCTTGTCATTCGGCAAGCAGGTTCAGCCAGGCGTGCGCGGCTTCCGGGCCGGGGGTGCCGGCGGGGTAGGTCTGCAGGAGGCTGGAAGCGGTTTCCGGGCAGTTTTCGCACTCCGCCAGGATCGGGGTTAAAAAGGCCCAGGAGAGTTCCACTCCGTCCTGGCGCCAGAACAGCATGTGGTCGCCGATGATGCAGTCCAGCAGCACCATTTCGTAGGCATCGAAATTTATGCCGGCGTCTTCCCGGCGGCGGACGTAGTTGAAGCTCATGGCGGCCTGGTGCAGGGAATCCTTGCTGCCCGGGGTCTTGGCCTGGAAATTGAGGGTGATCTTTTCCGCCGGGTGAATCTCCAGCAGCAAACGGTTGGCCAGCAGGTTGGCCGCCGTCTCGTGATTGAACATGGAGTGGGGGACCTCCTTGAACTGGATGATGATCCGGGTTTCCTTGGCCGGCATTCTCTTGCCGGACACCAGGTAGAACGGCACCCCCCGCCAGCGCCAGTTATCGATTCCCACTTTCATGGCGGCAAAGGTGGGGGTCATGGAGTCCGGGGCCACTTTAGGTTCCTGGCGATACCCAACAACCTCCCGGCCGTCGATGGTGCCGGGACCGTATTGGCCCAGCACCAGGTTTTCCCTGAGGCGCCCGCTTTGCAGCGGCTTCAGGGCCTGGAACACCTTGACCTTCTCGTCCTGGACCTGGTCGGCCATGAAGCGGGAGGGCGGTTCCATGGCGGTAAGGGCCAGCAGTTGCATCATGTGGTTCTGGAACATGTCCCGCAGCACCCCGGCCTGCTCGTAAAAACCGGCCCGGTGCTCCACCCCCAGCTTTTCACAACTGACGATCCCCACGTAATCGACATAATTGCGGTTCCACAACGGTTCGAAGATGGCGTTGGCAAAGCGCAGCATCAGGATATTTTGAACCGTTTCCTTGGCCAGGTAGTGGTCGATCCGAAAGATCTGGTCCTCGTCGAAGGAGGCGTGCAGGGTTCGGTCCAGGGCCTCGGCGGAGGCCAGGTCGTGGCCGAAGGGTTTTTCCACCACGATGCGCGACCAGTGGTGGGAGCTTTTCTCCGACAGCCCCGCCGGTCCCAGTTGGGTGGCGATCACCGGGTAGAGGGCGGGCGGTACCGACAGATAAAATATCCGATTGGGGGCGGTGCCCCGGTCCCGGTCCAGGCGGTTGAGCAGTTCGGCCAGCTGCAGGTAGGAGGCGGGGTCGTCGTAGGTCAGTTGCTGGTAAAAAATATTGGCGGCGAAATTTTCCCAATCCTCGCCGGTGGTTTCCACGTACCGGTCCTGGGAGTCGAAACCGGCCAGGTGCCGCCGGAAATCCTCGTTGCTCATGGCGCTGCGTCCGCAGCCCACAATATTGAAGCGCGCCGGCAGACAGCCATGGCTGAAGAGGTTGGTCAGGGCGGGGATCAGTTTGCGGGCGGTGAGATCTCCCGAGGCGCCGAAGATCACGATACTGCAGGAGGCCAGTGCGGCATCACCCGGCAGCTTGCAGTGCCTGTGCTGGTGGCGTCGGTCGTTGTTCCGGTGTTCCTGGTTCATGAGCCACTCCATCAGTTAATTTTTGGAAAATTTCCATTATATCTGGCCGCTGGATATTTTTCCATAATGACACCCCCCGCCAGGGTGTGTTACTGAGTTACAGTCCGGCGCCCCTGGTCGATCTGGCGCCCTCCGAGAATCTTGGCAATGCACCATAAAACCAAAAAACTTGGGTGTTGAACATGGAAAACCTGGCTTATTCGATTGCAACCTTCAGTCGGGGTGGCGCCCTGCTGATGCCGGTGCTGCTGGTGTGCGCGGTCCTGCTGGTGGTTGCGGGCCTGGGCAACATTTTTGCCTCCCGGCCGTTTATGCCCCGTTTTTCCGGTTATCTGCTGGCCGTCACCGCCGGGGTGCTGCTGCTGGGGTTGGCGTGGATGGGCTGGTTTCACTGGCAGATCTATCAGCATGCGGTGCTGGAGCTGCCGGCCCAGCTGGTTCCCATGATCAACCAGCAGCTGGCGGCGATGAATCAGGGGGCCGCCCATGGCATCCCCCTGTACGATCCCGAGGCTCCGCCCCGTTATCTGATGCCGCCCTGGATCGAAGAGCAACGCCATTACTTCTGGTTTTTCTGTTTCGCCCTGATGGCGCTGTTTGCCCATCGGCGCCTGGAGCACCAGCGTTTCCGGGCCAGCCTTTACCTGCTGATGGCCCTCCAGCTGGGGGTGCTCTACTTTCTGGCCGATCCCTTCCGGGAGCCGCTGCCGCGTTTCTTCGCCGAGATCACCCCCTGGTTCACCGCCTCCGCCTGGGATAAACTGGGGATGTTCATGCAACTCTATCCCCGACTGGAATTTTACCACACCGCCACCTACATGTGGTTTCATCCGCCGCTGCTTTTCATCTCCTATGCCTGTATCACCATCTTTTTCGCGGTTTCACTGCTGATGCTGATCCGCCGGGAGGCGGCGGTGGAGGCAGTGGGATACACCTACGCCAAGTTCGGCTATTTTCTGCTCACCCTGGGGATGCTGCTGGGTTACCCCTGGGCCCTCAAGGCCTGGGGCCCCAACTGGTGGTGGGATCCCAAGGTAAGCAGTTCCATCATGCTGTGGGCCATTTTCAGCACCTACCTGCATACCAGGATTTACGCCAACAAAAAGGGGATGTGGTACTTTTCCGCCGCCCTGGGTCTGCTGTGTTTTGTGGCGATGATCTATACCTTTATTTCCTCATACCTGTTCCCTGGAGCCCATTCGTTGATGTAGACCGGCGGGTCCGAGGCTTTACCTGCCGGCCGGGGCAGGATAATATGGTGATTAAAAAAAATCTGAGGGTGGGATAACCGATGGAACGCAATAACTCGAGCTCCTACGATTATAAGCTGATATTGGCCACCACCGCGGTGTTGGGGATTATTTCGGTGATCTGTGTGGCGGCCATGTTTTATTTCAGGGCGGAGGCCGTGCATGAACTGGAAGCCGCCGCCCAGTGGGCTTACATGAACACCATGAATGTGATCATTGCCCCCTTTATCGTGGCCCTGATTTTGCTGCTGGGAATCTGTGTGCCCAAGCGGCTGCTGCCGGTAAGGTGGCTCAACCGTTTCACCGTGGCGCTGCTGCTCGCCGCCCTCGGTGCCGCTCTGGTTTTCGATCTGCATGCCGCCCTGCTGCTGGTCCTGTTTGCCTCCCTGGCCCTGCAGCTGGTGGTGCTGGCCATGGCACTGGCCGGCAGCGCCGCGCTCAACTTTGAAAGCAAAAACTACTGGGTCCGGCTGGGTTCATCCCTGGTGCATCTGGGGCTGATTCTGTTCGTGCTGGATCTGTACTTCCACCGCTATCAGACCCTGCACCTGGTGCTTTTCTGGGTCACCACCGGTTCGGTGGTGCTGGGAATGCTGTTTTGCTTCTATGCCGAGCAGGTGGTGGGGCTGGTCCGCCGTTACTGGCCGGCCAGAAGATAAAGCTCGGAACCGGCCCGGGCGTGGTGAGCAACCCCGCCCGGGCTGTGCGGCGTACGGTTGGGGTGGGCTAGAAGGGCAGGCGCCGCCGCAGCTCGTCCTTGAGCTGTTCTTCCAGTCCTTCTTCCGGTTTTTGCTCTTCCGCCTCGGGGTCTTCGTCCGGCCGCTCCGGAACCCCCAGCAAACCTTCCAGGGCGCGGACGCCCTCCTGGCGCAGCTGATCCTCCAGCCGCAGCAGGTTTTCCTTTAGTTTTTGCTGGGCGGCGTCGCCCAGGGAGGGGCGGAAAGTGAGATCATCGAAGGTGCCGCGGACCCGGATGGGCACCGAAATTCCGCGCAGGGCTTCAAGCTCTGCGCCTTCCTGGCCTTCGTCGGTGCCGACCACGGTGGCGGTCAGCAGGTAGTCGACCTCCTCGCTGACCAGGTGGGCGGAACCTTTGCCGCTAACCCGGAGCAGAGGCGACATCAGGCTCAGATCACGGTTGCTGATCAGGCCCTCTTCAATCTGAGCGCTGCCGGTAAGGGAGGTGAAGTCGGTAACCTCTTCCGGTTCGGCGGCCAGGGTGCGGCTCTCGACCAGGGCCCGGGTTTGACGAAGCAGCCGGCCGATATTGATCCCCACCACAGCTCCGTCCTTGAACTCAAAACTGGCCTCACCGCCAAGCTGGGCTTTCAGGTCGTCGATTTCCGCTCCCCTGGTGTTGAGGTCATAACTGATGTTGGACCGGCCCCGGATTTTTTCCTGGCTGCCGGTTAAATCTCGCAGCAGCGGCCCGGCCTGGATGCCGCTCAAGCGATTGGTGGTGGCAATCTCGGGCAGCTCCTGCCGGGCGTCAATGGCGATGGTGCTGACCATCTCCCCCTGGTAGAGGTCGGCGTTAAGGGGGTCTACTTTGATTTGCCCGTCCCTGGCCTTGATCCCCATAATGAAATCCTCGATCCGCAGGCCGGAAATTTTGAGCCTGGCGATCCGCAGGTTGCCGTCCAGGCGCAGCTGACGCAGCAGCTCCACGGGCAGCAGGGCGGCACCGGCGGCGGCTGCTTCCGGGGTTGCCGGCTGTTCTTCACTCTCCGGCGGCAGATAACGATCCAGGTCAATATCGTCGATATCGATGTTGAAGGCCAGATCCTGGCGCTCCAGGTCGTGGATTGTTATTTCTCCCTCGATGTTGGTATCATCCAGGGTCACCGCCAGGGGTTTGACGGTGAATTGGTCCGGGGTGCCGCTGATCACGGCGTTCAGGGCCAGGCTGGTCAGGACCCGGGAATCGGCGGTCTCCGGCAGTTCCACGTCCAGGATGGTCAGCAGCCGGCGGGCATTGAAGGGGGCCAGGGCCAGGTCCAGATCGAAGTCGGGTTCGTCGGACAGGATCTCCCGGGCGGTCAGGCCCGCCGTCAACTCCAGGCCCAAAGCCCGGGCGGTTAAATTGCTTGCCGTCAGCCGCTGCTCGTCCAGGTCGGCGGTGAAGTCGGTTGCCAGGCTGAAAGTGTGCTGGCCGGCGTCGGCGGCCTGTTGGGCCAGACCCCAGAGTTCGGCTCCGAGGGCTGGTTCATCGTTGACCCGCGCCTCCGGGCCGCCCTGGAAAGCGCTGGCCACCTTGAGCAGTCGCGGCAGATCGTCGCCGGCGATTCTTGCCCGGCCTTCCAGGGCAGGCATTTCCGCGTCCAGCTTGCTCAGGCGCGCTTCCGCGTCCAGCTCGGTGGCCAGTCCCTGGAAGTGCAGCCGGGGGATGACGATGTCCTCGCCTTCGCTGGAGAAGGTGGCCTCCGCCATCAGGCTCCGGTCATCCAGACCGGCCAGGGCCCGGCTCAGGGCTTCCTGGTCGGCTTCCGGCTGGAGCCGTGAGGCGACGGCCAGCAGGGCGGGCAGGTCCGGGCCTTCGGCGATGATCCCGCCCTGAACCTCGGGCCGGGAAGAATGAATTTCGTCCGCCACCAGGTGGCCGTTGAAGGTGGTGCCCAGCAGCCGGGCCTCCAGGCTGGGGATCATGACCTGCCCCTGGTCGGGGTCAAAGCTGAACTCCGTGGCCAGGCGGATGCTTCTCTCCTGGACGTCGGCCAGTTGGTCCGCCAGGGGGGATTCGAAAATTTCCAGCAGTTGCACCAGGTCGGCGATATTCACCGTCACTTCTCCCTGGCAGCCGGGAATGTCGGCCTCCAGGTCATGCATGCTCACCTGGGCCTGAATCATGGTGCCCAGGCCTTCCAGCCGGAAATCCTCGATTTCGGCCCGGCCCGTTGCGCGGTCCAGCTCCAGAAGGGTGTGCAGGTTAAGATCGGCCTGATCGCCGGGAACGGTGGGGCCGCGGAAGGAGGCCGTCACCTCCAGGGGTTGGGCGGCATAGCGGCTGGCTCGGTGTTCATAGAGCAGGGTGGCCCGGGAGCCGACGTCAACCTCCAGTTCCGGCTGGTTGGCGGTGGCCGTGAAGTCCAGTGCCATCTCAATGGGCTCTCCGAAGGTCAGAGCGCCGACCAAAAGCCGCAGGTCGCTGACCCGGGCTTGCTGGCCGGATTGATGATCGTGCCAGTTGATGGTGACATCATCGACATCGACCCCGCCCAGGGCCAGGGCCGCAAAGGGCATTTCCTCTCTTTCGGGCGGCTCGTCGGGCTCCGGTTTGGGCTCCGGCTCTTCGACCAGGTCTTCCCAGTTGCCCACCCCTTCCTGGTTGCGCTCCAGATTCACCAGCAGGCCGGAAATTACCAGGGTGTCCATGTGGATCTGGGAGCGGATCAGGGGCCAGGTGGCTACCGAGAAGCGAAAACTCTCCAGGCTGAGGAAGGGTTCGGTCTCAAACCCCGGAGCGTTGCCCAGCTGCAGGGGCCCGCCGTTAAGATACAGCCGGGGCCACAGCCCCCACTCCAGATCACCTTCGATCTGCAGTTCGCGGCCGGTTTGGTCATGGACCATTTGGGCGATCCGGTCATGATGGCGGTTGATGTCTATGAGGTTTACCGCCGCCACCAGCGCGATGATCAGCAGCAGCAGAAGGCCGGCGATGGTCAGCAGAGCGATTTTGACGTATTTCATGGCGACTGATTCCCGGTAATTTTGAGTAAGCGATCACGGGGCACCGCCGAAAGCGGCGATCGGGCCGGCTCATGTACTGATGCAGGCATCGCCGGCGGGGCAGTGAAGCGCGGGGCAACCTGGCCCATGTTACCATACATAAACAGCGAAAATGGATCAAAATTTGGCGGGTAATAAAAAAATCCGGCCGCCGGTTCCCGCCGTTTTTTTCCTGATCATTTGTTTTGCCGTCCTGACCGGACAAAGGGGTCATGGTGGCGTTTAACCTTTGGGATTGCCTGGTTCATGGGGGGTGCTATAGAATGCAGTTTCCATGTGGGAGGGGTGGATGTTTCATCTCTCCAGCAACCGTCATCCGAATCACTCGGGAGAGCCATATGAATTTCCGTCGAATCACCTCGCTTACCGCCCTGATCACCTTTGTTCTGGTTCTGGCGACCAGTGTGGTCCTCTATATCGTCCCCGCCGGGCGGGTGGCTTACTGGGCCGACTGGCGGCTGCTGGGGTTGAGCAAGTCGCAGTGGGAGGACCTGCATCTCAACCTGGGAATTCTTTTTCTGCTCAGCCTTTTTCTCCACATCTATTACAACTGGCAGCCCATCAAGGCCTATCTCAAGAATCGTGCCGGCCGGCTGCGGGTGTTTAACGGCAACTTTTGTCTGGCCCTGTCGATCAGCCTGCTGTGCGGGCTGGGGACTTATTTCGAGGTGCCCCCATTGGTCAATATCACCCAGTTCAGCGAGACCCTCAAGGAACGCGCGGAACAGGAGTATGGAGAACCGCCGTACGGGCATGCGGAACTTTCCACCCTGGAGGAATTCGCCGACCGGCTCCGGCTGGATCTGGCGCTCACCAGGGAGGCGCTGCGGGAAGCCGGGATCGAGCTCCGAGATGAGGAGCAGACCGTTTTGGACATTGCCCGGGCCAACCGGGTCTCCCCCCTGCAGCTTTTCCTGATCCTCCAGGAGGCGGAAATCAGCGACCCGGACGATAACCTGGGGCAACCCCGACGTGGTCGATCGGGCGGGTGATCAGGACCCCGCCGGCCAGAATCGGCACAATGCCGGCCAGTTGCCAGATTCCCGGAATTTCGTGGAGGACGAAGAAAGCGAAGGTCATGGTGAACAGCGGCGAAAGGGCGGTCATGGCGCTGATTTTGGTCACGGTGAGGCGGTGCAGGGCTTCGATCCAGTAGACTTTGGACAAGCCCATCAGGAAAATCCCGTTGATCAGCAGCAGCCACCAGATGGCCTCCAGGTCGGCCGTGCTCGGTGGTGGGGCGAAAATCCAGGCCAGCAGCAGGGTGATGGGCAGGCTGCTGATGGTGCGGACAAAAAGCAGGGTGTTGGCATGAACATGCCGGCGGGCCCTTTGCTGGTAGCGGTTGCCGATGGGGGCCGTCATGGCCGCCAGCAGCACCAGAAAGTCGCCCTTGTTGAGTCCGGCTTCACCGGGGAAAAGCACCAGAAAGGCGCCGATGCTCAGCAGGGCGGCGCCGGCCAGGTGGGCCGGGTTCATCTTTTCGCCCTGCAGGACGTTGAAGTAGAGAAAGGCGAAAAAAACCTGCAGAAAGAAGATCAGAGCCGCATTGCCGGCGGTGGTGAACGACAGGCCGGTGAACAGCAGGACATAAAGCAGCACGATGTAAAACGACGACCAGGCCAGATCCTTCCAGGCCCGGCGACGCCCCAGCTCCGGCCAGAGACTCCGGCGGCGCCGGCTCCAGCCGCTCATCATGACCGCGAAAAAAACCGTGGCCACGGCCAGGGTCAGGCCCATGGACCACAGCGGGGCCACATAGGGATAGCTCAGCAGGGTGACAATGGGAAACCAGCCCCAGAGGAACTCCTCGGCCAGCAGATACAGCTCTCCCTTTCTCTGTTCACTGATCATGTCTGTCCAGGCGGATTGGCAGCAGCTGCCGCCCCGGGTGACGGGCGATAATTTCCAGTCATGATGTTTTCCTTAATGTTGCATTTAAAACCTGGTCCGGCCGGGGTCAGCCTGAAAAAACTCTACGGGCAAAAAAAACAATTGTCAAACCGGGCCGGTGCTCTCAGCAGCTGTTTGCCAGGGCATAAAACCTTCTTTACCTGCCTTGACAAGCCCGACAGCCGTACTTAACTTTCAGCCTGATTACGGAATTACCGCAACAATACGAAAAAAACGGGCTGTCCGGAGGGCGGGCCGCGGTACTTTGTTTATGCCCCGGCCGAGTATCGGCTCGCTTTACGTTTACGGAGGAACTTGTGAGTATGGACGAAAAAGAAAAGGCGGAAAATTCGGAAACGGAACCGAAGGCCGAAGCCGAAGAGAGCGGTGAAGGCTATCTGCAGACCTCCGGCGAAGAGTCGGAGGAGGGCAGCGATGACCTGCTGGTGCAGTTGAGCGAGGCCCGCAGCGAGGCCCATGACTTGGAAGACCGGATGCTGCGGCTGGCCGCCGAGTTTGAAAATTACAAAAGGCGGGCGCAGCGTGAACGGGAGACTGCCGCCAAGTACGCCGAAGAGGACCTTTTAAAGGAACTGCTGCCCTCTTTGGATAACCTGGAGCGGGCCATCGAGCAGGGCCGTAACACCGGTGAAGCCTCCGCGCTGCTGGAGGGGGTGGAAATGACCCAGCGGGTGCTGATGGCCAGTCTGGAGAAATTCGGCCTTAAACCCCTGGCAAGCCAGGGCGAGGTTTTTGACCCCAACTACCACGAGGCCATGGTCATGGAGCCCAGCGACGAGGCTCCGGCCAATACCATCATCAACGAATATCAGCGGGGGTATTTCTACAAGGATCGTCTCCTGCGGGCGGCCAAGGTGGTGGTTTCCAGTGGTCCCGAACCAGGTGGGGGGCAGTAAGCGTAGCCGCGCCCAGCCCGGAAGCGGCGTAAAAAGCCTGCCGCTGTGAGTCAAAAAAGTTTTCGGGCAACTGAATTGCCGGGATGTTTTTAAATTGGTTGTTATTGCACAAAACATGCAATGAATACATTGAATTGGCCGTATGGCCTGGATATTTTTAGAAAAGGAGATTGATCATGGGAAAGATCATTGGAATTGATTTGGGAACGACAAACTCATGCGTGGCGATCATGGAGGGCGGTGACCCCAAGGTGATCACCAACGCCGAAGGCAGCCGGACCACCCCGTCGGTGCTGGCCTTCAACGACGCCGGCGAGCGGCTGGTGGGGCAGGTGGCCAAGCGGCAGGCGGTGACCAACTCCAGCCGTACTCTGTATGCCATTAAACGCTTGATCGGTCGCAAGTTCACCGATGCCGAGGTGAAAAAAAGCGTCGATATCAGCCCCTACAAGATCGTCGAGGGCAGCGGCGGCGATGCCGCCGTCGAGGTGGACGACAAGGTCTACGCGCCGGCGGAAATTGCCGCCATGGTGCTGGGCAAGATGAAGCAGACCGCCGAGGATTACCTGGGCGAGAAGGTTACCGATGCGGTGATCACCGTGCCGGCCTACTTCAACGACTCCCAGCGCCAGGCCACCAAGGATGCCGGCCAGATCGCCGGCCTCAA
>LKMJ01004052.1_pt1 | contig 13739 bp, 21 predicted proteins | sample 643391 | NCBI WGS metagenome assembly LKMJ01 (sample SAMN04112250, study PRJNA286221) | soda lake metagenome | biome: soda lake; feature: Kulunda Steppe; material: water; isolation source: sample PL-Br10 brine of Picturesque Lake | place: Russia: Kulunda steppe | collected 2010-07
GGCCTTGATGTACAAAAAGCCCATAAGACTGCCCTCAAGTTACATGCTCATTCTGTGCTCTATGCACATAAACTGTCAACTACTAGACGCGCTCTTGAAAAATCCAGTTGCTCTCAAGGTCTTGGTCCGGAGCAGGGGCGGCTTTTCACCCTCCAGATCCTCACTAGTTCTTCATTCTCCCTGGTGGAGGGGACTCACGGCTCTTCGGGCCAATGTGTCTCCTTTTCCTTAATAGATGTAGGGAGTGGTTTCACTGCCTACGTAACTTTTCTTTTCTTGTGGATACTGCTGAGAGTTTGGGCTGAACTCGTCATGCTACACCACCTTGCTTGTGATCTGCAATAAAGTGGTCCAGAGACCAAGTCTTTACAGGGTTACAAGAAAAAGGCCTTCAGTCAAGAAGTGTGACTGCTAGCCTGCTCATAAAAAAACAATCAGTGCAGGGCCCCTGTGGTAAAGATATGCACAAAACAACTTCATGCCAGCTTGGCATTGCCAAGGAGAGAGAAGTAAAAAGTAGATATGCAGACAAAAACAGTTAACCAGATTCACAGCAAAGCAGCAGATATAGTCTAGACAGGATGCTCAGCCATGTCAAGCAGACTAGATGTTCCACCATATAAGATTAATGGTCAACCAAGACACCCTGCAGCTCCACCACCAGCTGCAAAGCATGTTCCTATGGCTCAAGGGGACAAACACCCAAAGGCCACAAACCGTACCGAACCAAGTCAGACGCCCGACTCCACCGCTGACGCTGGAAGTTCAGTTGTCTCAGGCGGATCAGCCAAGAAATACCATCCAGGTACCATAGATTGACTCATGCAGAACCAGTCAAGGTCAGACAACAATGGTGTGGCCGGTGTTAACTCAGGCAACACAGGGCGCACTTCACCAGGACTGAGAAAGCAAGCTCAATCGGCTGGTGTGAACTGTACACAGTCATGGAGTGTTTGGAGGATGTTCAAGCAAGAGAGATGTGCACATGTACAAGCAACACAGCTTGCCTTGAGCTCTCAGGGCCAACACCTTGCCAGCACTCTCCATACGCTCCTGAACGGCACGCTCCAAGATGTGCCAGGTATTCAGGCAGCGTACCGACTCTGCCTAAAAATTAATCACATGGCATGTGCTAGCTGGCTTAAGTTGCGCATGATGCAAGTGTGACTTGTGCAATCATCAGCGCTTAAGTGCGCTTGACACACAGCTCAAATGGCTGCGCCCTGAAACACCTGCACCGGGATCCCATCTTGCTCTCCGGTTCCCAGCACGCGCCCTTGCAGCTCGCACAGGGCACGCAGCCGCCTCCACAGCACCATCTGCGTGTAGTTGTCTGGCAGCCTGGAGGGCAGGTAGTCCAAGAGCTGGCGGGAGCAAACCACCACCAGGCGATGAGAGGCGCGCGAGAACGCGACCAGGGCCCGCTGCGACGAGGCATAGAAGCCCTCATTGGCGGACAGCATGGCGGGGTCGGATACACTGCTGGAGAAGATGATGGTGTTCGCTTCCCTGCCCTGCACACACACGCATGTTTGGCAGCGCACCAAGGATTGCCTGTTTTGAATATTGCTCTGCTGGCATGCTTTGTGCGTGTTCAAACATCTTGACGCATTCTGGCAGGAGCAAAGGCCTGGAAGAAGAGCTGCTGGTCTCATTCTGATCATTCCTTGATGTGTGTCGCAGTGTGCGTCTGGCAAATCAAGCAAGCAACCCTAGCTGCAAGTGCCAATGGGCACACGCTCCTGGGCTGGCGCGCAAACGTCCCTGAGGCGGACACCCCAACCACCTCCAGGTCTGACTCCCCAAGAAGGCTCTGTCTATCCCCCACAAAGCCTCCGCAGTGACCCACAACGCATCAACTTGATGTCTGCCGGTAAGTTTTGTACTCTGGCACCTTGTACAAAAGCTTCCCAAGGGAGCAAGCACGCGCCATGCAGCTCATATGAGCGTGCAGCCCATGTGAAGTGTGCACACGTGAGCCACAGCACCAACAGGGCAGCTCCGCAGCAGGCAGCCTGCCACATGCCCGCCCACCGCAAGCGGCGATGGCTGTCTGGCTGTGGCGGCCTGACACCCTTTTCTCCTGCATCCCTGCCGCACACCTGGTACTCATCCACCGTCTTGGCGTCAGCGCCCAGGCCTGCCTGCTGCAGGTCCGCGCGGTGCAGCTTGTGGGGGGAGATGATGCCCACCGTCTCAGGCGCGTCCTGCTCAGCCCCCGCATGTGCAGCCGCACGGGGCTTGGCGCCCAGCAGCCTGCGCACGAGGGCCACCTCTAGAGGGCTGCGCTTGCCGCAGCCCTGGCCGCTGTGCAGCAGCAGGAACAGGCCCTCTGTGGCCCCCCAGATCGCAGCCATGGCAGCGTCAAGGGAGCCACTCAAAAAAACATTCGAGGGCGCGGCGCTTGCATCCGGCCGGCCCCCCAGCTCAGGTATGCCGTCCATGGCGTAGATGGGGGCCACCAGGTGGCGCAGGATGGCGGGCAGGCGGCGGCTGTGTGTCAGACGGCTGACCACCACGCTCGCAGCACCTGCAGGGGCGGGGGACACCGGAGTAGCAGCCGGCAGGTGGTGGTCTGCTGGCACGTTTGCTGTCTGAGATCACAAATGCGTGTTGCGTGCGTCTTCAGTCGACAAGATAGAGGGCCCCTCAGACCAACCGACAGGCCGCACCAGGTCAGCATGATGCAAGCGCTGGCCCAAGCTCATCGGTGCTCATGGTTTCAGACACACGCTCGTAAACACCTCCGTATGGTGGCCCGCGCTTGTGCCACGCCTTGACAGCCTCTTGGGCCGCGCACCGCCTACGCACCTGCACGCGCTTCCAGCTCCACCAGGTACTCATACGCGGTCAGGAAAGGGAAGTGGCGCAACAGAGATGGCCGCAGGTCCGCGCTGCTGTCGTGAACTCGAATGCAGGGCAGCTGCCGGTGATCGCCGCCCACCAGGATGCACCCGGTGGGCTGCAGGAGGGAGGCCAGGGCAAGCAGGTGGGCAAAGGGCATTTGGCTGGCCTCGTCCACAAACAGCCAGGCCGCACCCTCCAGCCTGCAGGGGCAAGCCGCAGGCGCCCATGTGCATGTGTAAAAAATGCGTTTGTGCGCGTGTGCGTGTGTGCGTGCATGAGAATAAAATGTGGTGAAGCTGGTCAACACTTGCTTCGACCGCAGAATGGGACGCCGAACTGGTGTGGACATTCAAGTGGTGCGCAGGTGGGGCATAATTGTGGCCTCGATCGGCCTCGGCTGATACGGACGGGTGGTTGACCAGTTGAACCTGCCTTCGGTACCATTCTAACCCTGAACCCTAACCTTTAACGGCGACCTTAAAGCTGAATTGATTGCCCTTGCACTTATGGATATCCCCTTACGGTGCGCCACCTAGTACCCACATTCTCAGTGCTTGCCTTGACGACACATGTCACGATTGTCCCAAGCCATGTGATGCTAGGTCCCGACATAACTGCCAACTGCTGGACGACCTATTCTAGGCTTGTCCTTCAGAAACACAATTTCAACCTCCCATCTGGTAGCCATACCTTTCATACAAGTTGCAACTGTCAGCCACCTCCTTTTTCCTGAACTTCAAGAGGTCATTGGGCGTCCCACACAACACATGCACCCTGCATGAGGCGCGATGCAGAGAGTTTTGGTACGGCACTCTTCCGTGCCTGCCAAGCACTCATCTGTGCTGAGGCAGAGGTGGCAGCAGTAAACGCGCAGGAGGAAGCAGGAGGCAAGTGCTCAGCATGCCTTGGATTGACAGCTCTAACAAGCCTCGAGAATCCTCGTTTCCACCTTCACTCAGTTAGGGCAGAATCCTCATTTCCACCTTCACTCAGTCAGAGCAGGTACCCTTGTGCCCTACTGATCTCAATCAGAGCAATTCAATCAGTCAGAGCAATTCAATTCAATCAGTCAGAGCAATTCAATCAGTCAGAGCAGGCACCCTTGTGCCCTTCTGATCTCAATCAGTCAGAGCAATTCAATCAGTCAGAGCAATTCAATCAGTCAGAGCAGGCACCCTTGTGCCCTACTGATCTCATCTCCCGAGGACCCTCTCCGTCTCAGCAGCAGCAGGAACCTCACAATCACCCTTCCCAAAATCGTCTTCTTGCTTTGAAGCTGTGGCATGATTGCCCCCTTGGACCTCATGCAACACCAGCACGCATGTATGCACCCACCACCACAGGGCTTGTCAAGCTTACACCTGGGGGACTCTCCTGTGTCCTTCCTTTTGTGAATGCCACAAAAGGTGGAGCACATCTTGGCGTCATTATAGCAACCTGGCTTCTGGCACGGCCTTCTCTTGCTGGGATCTTGTCTCTTGGGGTCCTCCGCTGATTCAACAATCAGGAGGTGTGCCCTCTGCTGCAGCACTGCTGGGCGCAATGCCTCAACCCGCGCTTGCAGGTTGGCTATGGCGCCACGGGTGGTGGCCGTTGCTAAGAGCACAATGCTCTGGAGCACACATGAGAAGGGGCAGAAGGGGCTTCTGACTCTTAATGTCAGGAATGCTCTTCACCAAAAGCACAAAGTGAAGACAGCGATTCTGCAAACAGCATAATGTCAAGTCAGCGCCCCGCATGCTGGTGCTGAGGGAGGCAAGAGGGTGTGGGATGTCCAGGAGCAGCGGCAGCAATCAGAGGCTGATGAAACGCACCTGATCTCTGGCCAGAGCAGTATCAGCAAGCAGGAGGATTGCCAGTGCCATCGTCTGGGTTTTGCCGGTTCCTGCACAATGTTTCAAAGGCCCAGCCACCGCGCACTGTGCTCAAGACAAGCAGATGTACGGTGGAATGAATGTTGGATGTCCATTACTTCTGCAAGGCATGGCGAAAGCTCTGAGGCTGAAACGCCAACAGGTGCACAAGCTCATGGGCATGCTTCAAGTCTGTCAAAGATACCTGGAGGTCCCTGAAGTAGCTGCAGCCTTGGGTGAAGCTGCTGCTGCTGCTGCTGCGGCCGCTTCTGCTGCTGCTTCACATGCAGGCTGGACTCGGCTTGGATGAGTACCCAGGCTAGGACACCCAGCTGGTCAGGCTGGATCTGCATGGTGATCTGCAAGCGCATCTTCTTCAAATGCCGATCTCTTAGCTGCTGCTTAGACAGCTGCAGAGTGTTGCTGGCCTGAGGGTCATGTCTATGCCCCATGCTGCTGCCACCAGGGGTGCTCCCTCTCTGACGACTGGCGCTTCCACTGCTGGGTGTTGGTGGGCCAGCAGGGAGCACGAGCAGATGGGCAGCCGCGCGGCAGGCATCCACATCAGACAGCCTGTCGCAAACTTGCTGCAAACTCAAAAGGCATGATTCATCACATACAATGCACCGTAAGAGCAAGTTTAGGGTCCGGTTGCAGTGAGCGTCACTGGAATGCATGCCGCGCGCATCCATGCCTTGAACAGGGCCATCCTATGCATTATCCTGTCGTTAGATGATGAACAGAAGTCCCTGCCATGCTTAGTCAATCCCTATCAATATCTCCTCAATGTCTGTTGCTCCTCCGGCCGTTGCTTGCTGCCTCTGATCTCACTTCCAACCAGCAATGCTGCATTGCCAATGCAACATGCAATGTGCAACAGTGTGGGCAGTGTGGTAAAGCTTGCAGAGCGCAAGGTAAGAGCCTGCTGCTTGGAGGTGCTGAAGCAGCCCATATCTGACCATCAGTTTATCGTCAAGAATTCTTCATCACAAATTTATAAAGTTAATCTCATCTTCTTGCCTACACCTCTTGACTTTGTCCTTTCCCCTCACAACACACACACCTTGAGGAGGTAGCCGCCAATGTTGATGGACACCTTCTCCACGACTAGCAGGCAAGAGTCCTGAGGTTTGATGCTGGTCTTTGTGCCCAGCAAAAAGTATGGCTGCTCCCTGGGCCCAGCAAAGCCGTACTGCTTGTGCCCTGCGGTGTACTGCACGGCACCGTCAATGCTTATCCGAGAGGACACCATGTCCTGCAATAGGGCATGGCCGGAGCTACATGGCTCGCTGCTCTCCACCCTCAACGGCTGGCCTTTCCTGAGCACATTGGACAGCTGCTGGCAGACACTGGGCCCCTCGGGCCCGGGGCAAGCAGACAGCCACAGGCTGTCGCCCTTGCTCAGCTGCAGTGTGGTGTGCAGCTGCTGCCTTTCATTGCCACTCAGAAAGCCCTTGCATCCACCAGAGAGTTTCGGCGGCGGATCCAAGGACACCAGCTCGCAGGCATCGCTGTCCTCTGCTGCGCGCTGCTCTGGAGTACGGCTGTATACACGGTCGACCAGGAACTGGAACATCTCTGCGGTGCGGTCCAGCAGCACTGCGTCCTTTGCTGCTCGGCACAGCTCCTCCGCCTCTGCCTTGGCCTTGGCCTTGGCCTGCACCGGCTGTGCCCTCCCAGCCGTGCCTCGCGCCCACCACGGCTGTGCCCTGAAGTCAAGCTGCTTGGTGATGGCAAGGGGAGAGAGGTGTCCATGGGGGCGCTGATCCCTGTCTAGCTGCACCATGCTGTTGTGCAGCCAGCGCATCGCCCTCACGCTCTGCCGCAGCAGGGCGTGCAGTTGCTGGGGCTCCGCAGCCTTGGCGTACTGCGCCAGGCAGCCTGTGCTGCCACTGGCTGATTTGAGCCCCTCGTGGAATGCCAGACGCAAAATGGATAGCGGCAGGCCTCCTTGCCCTGTCCTTGTCTGGACAGAGCCCATGGGCCCCGCTGCATATGCACATGAGCGTGTATCTGAAAGTTGGCACGAATCACAGCTCTTGGCACTCGCACACTGGCGCATGCACGCTTTTGTGAGGAACAGTACACTCAAGGCTGTGCTTGGTGAGGAGCAGCACTCGAGGCACATTTGCTGCAGACCTGATGTGCGTGCCATACCTGTGAGCGGCCACTCAAAGCCATCCCAGCTGAGCGGCTCCTGCTGGGGTTGCCACTTCTGCTGGGTGACTGTAGCGAGGTCAGTGCCGGACCACTTGGTGGCAAACCTGAAGGGCAGGGGCATAGCGATCTGAGGAGCCTGGCGGGTTTTCGGAGAAAATTGCTCAACTGCCTTGTGCGCAGCCTCCAGCGTAAGCATTCTTATGAATTGGTTCAATCCTTGCCACCACCCTATGAGTATCTTCCCACCCTGGGCAGCCATATGCTATGTGAGCTTTGCATTGTGTGAGCCTCCAGGATTTGAGCAGCACTGGGATGCTTTTATCCTACATGCAATTTAATCGCTTAGGCTCAGCTAGAACACCTCCTGCTCAAAAGATGCAGACCAAAGAAACAGAAGCAGACAGACAGGCAGGCAGACATACACACTCAGAGAGACTGGGAGGGAGGAAGGGAGAGAAAGCGAGAGAGAAACAGAGATTATTTGGCAGATCAAGCCACACAACGAGTACCTTGTCAGCTCTGCCTCCAGCACGCTGTACATCTGCTCCTCCCCAGCAATACATGGCCTCTCCCCAAACGCCTCAGGCAGCCACATCAATTGGTTGTATACACTGTTACACTTCCTGCCGCTGCTGTTGCTCCTGCTCCTGCACCTTTTGCTCCAGCTCCTGCTGCTGCTGCTCCTGCTGCTCCTGCTCCTGCTCCTGCTCCTGCTCCTGCTCCTGGCCCTGATACTGTTGCTCCTGCTGCTGCTGCTCCCCCTCCTCTTGCTGCTCTTGCTCTTGCTGCTGCTGCTACTCCACCTAAAACTGCTCCTGATGCTCCTGCTCCTGCTACATCTTCTCCTCCTGCCGCTGCTGCTGCTCATGCTGCTGGTGCTTCTGCTCCTGGCCCTGCTGCTGGTGCTCTTGCTGCTACTGCTGCTGCTGCTGCTGCTCATGCTCCTGCTATTCCTCCTCCTCCTCCTGCTGCTGCTGCTGCTGCTGCTGCTGCTGCTGCTGTTCTTGCTGCTGCTGCTGCTCCTGCTCCTGCTCTTGCTCCTGCCGCTCCTGCTGCTCCTGCTCCTGCTGCAGCTGTTGCTGCTGCTGCTGCTGCTGCTGCTGCTTCTCCTTCCGCTCCTGCCCCTCCTGCTGCTGCTGCTCCTGCCACTCCTGCTGCTGCTGCTGCTGCTGCTGCTGCTGCTGCTGTGGCTGCTGTGGCTGCTGCCTGGTGGTTCACTGCTCAATGCTGCATCAGCCAGATGGATGCAGCGCGCGAGCAGAGTCTGCAGCTGCTGCTGAGAATGGACGTAGAAGTGGAGCGGGACCGTGTCCGTGTCCGTCGCCAAACGCTCAAGGGTTGAGCACAGCTTGCCCAAGAAGCTGAGCAGCAGCTCCTGCTCGGCTGCCGCTGCTCCTCCTGCATACATCGAGCTTCCCAAAGGTGGATGTTGCACTGCCGCTGGCGCTGCCCCTAGGATCGCTGCTTGGCCGGCCGGCAGGCGTGCCTGCCCAGCAGGTGTGGTCGCTGGTCGTCTGAGCCTTGAGCCGAACTGGCACTGGGAGGCTTTTCCAGGCGCTGGAGCCTGGGTTGCATCTGTGATGAGGGCTGTGAAGTCCTCACCTTCCTCAACCTTCCTGCTGCGGCTGCTGCTGCCATTGGGATCAATGAGCTCAAACTCAACAAGTGCCGCCAAGCCCGCTACGCTGCCTGAGTCAGCTGAAGTTGTGGTGTCCACAAGCACATGCAGGAAGACCCGCATAAGGCCTCGCCCAGGCAAAGTGCCGGCAGGCAAGGTGCTGGGCCCCGCCCGTGGCTTCAGCTCAACATCTGTCGCAGCGCTGCTGCCTTTGCCGTCCAGGCCGCTTGCCACCCTGCCTGTCCGCACCCGCGCATATGCCTGCAGGAGATGGGCTGTGGGGCTGCCTGGGCCCAGGCCTAATGCAGCATGTACAATCTCATGGGGCTCCAGAGCCAAGGTACGGAGGGAGGTGATGCCGTTGCCGTGCAGCTGAGTGGCCTGCTGCGCGCTGCACCCACTCAGCTGGACGGCACCCTCCCCTGCCACGCAACGTGTCCAGCATTCAGCCTGCATGCAGCAGCGTGTGTCTATGCGCACGTGTGTGCGTGCAAAGTGTGCTACATGTTCAGACTGTGGTGGTGTCTGTGGGTCCAGGCTGGGTCTATTGTACATGCATGCAATTGTGATAGCGTGCATGGGTGATAAATGGGTGGACATGGGTGGGCAATGTTGGCGTGTACACGTGTGCATGTGCGCGCATTGTTGCGTGCGTGTGCGCACACATACAGGCATGCACAGGAGCAGCATTAAAGGCGGCTGCCTCCAGTCACATTGGTTGTTTTGGCACCTTGCTTTCTGAGGAGCCCCTGCTGCTGCCCCTCACATAGCTGTCTGGCAGCACTAACCCTCACCCAGGCTTCCTCACCATTCCGCACCTCAGGGATGCGCAGCGGCAGGCCACGGCCAGCTAAGCAAGGCACCCTACCTGGACAGCACACGTGTTACAATGGGGGCCGATGTGGAAGGGGATCGGCATGCCATCAGGGGTAGTGAGGGCATCTGGCAGGGGAGGCGTGGCGGCCTGCTGGTGCAGCCACAGCAGCTGCTGGAGGTGCGGGCTGCCTTGCTTGAGGATGTCACCTAGTGTGCGCTGCAGCCCACGGACCTGGTCACACACAGAGAGGGCCAGAGGGGTCTTGGAAAGCATGTGCTGTCAGTGCAGCCAGGGTGAACCTGATTTGAAGTGAGGAGAGCAACAGCCAGGAGTCAAGGTATGTGATCATTAAGGGTAGGTAAAGAGGGTTCAGCATGTAATCGTAGCTAAAGAGCCTATTTGGGGCCTATTTGGGCCTCTACAGAGCCTCTTTGCCATTTTGATGGACCCTCTTTACCCAACCCTAGATCACTGATCATTAAGGCCAATGAGGTCACCTCAGGCGAGCGGTTGCGTGCTGACTTGGACGGCAAGAAATTGCATGCCCCACACCCTTAAGCCCCAAGAGCACAGGGATAGCACTGACCATCCACTGAGATAATACGCGTGCATGCTCTCAGGGAGCTGGCCTTTTGTGGCAGACAACAACATGATGCCTTGTGGGATGGTGCTGGGAGAAATATGGTAGTTGGTCCAGCCCCTGGCTGCACGCTGGCAGACATCGACTTGATGCCTTGTAGGACAGCAAGGAGGCTTTTGTTGAGGAAGTGTGGGCGGGATCGACGGTCGTTGGTCGGCAATAGGTGCGCAACCTGCTGGCTGGCAAGCTTGGGGTCTCACCTCATCGTGAGAGATGTGCTGCAGGCTGTGACCCCAGACAGTGCAGTCCCTCACATCGCCCATCACCAGGTAGCACTGAATTTCCACCTCCGTAGGGCTGAAGATCTTGCCTGCAGCTGCAAGGCCTCCATCTTCTTGGACGCGCTGCTGGATGAGCATCTTGTACAGCACAACCTGCATCACAGATCATGACATCATGCATAACTTACTGATCATGATGTGGCCCCTTTTGGCAGCACAATGAGGCAGGTCCAAACACTTAGAGATTGAGCTAGGCCAATGACCCATCACGCAGATCACCATAGCCATGTGTTGTCCATCAACTGCAAAGGGGTCCTGTGCACACTCACACATTGAATGCATCTGCGTCAGATCAACCAGCCAAAACCGAGTGGCTGCATTCAAACACAACAATCAGCACCTGGAGGTAGTGTGAAGCAAGGGGGCGTGCGGTCGCTTTGCACTCGTAGAGACGGATGACTAGCCGATGGCATGCACTCCCGCTGTTGGTGCCGACTGTCTCGCAGTCCATGGCAATGAAGTCCACTGCGCCACTCAGGTGGATGGCGGCCGACTCATCATTGGTGAGCAAGGGAAGCCCAACAATCTGCACCTCTGCAGCAAATGCTCGCGCAAAAGGTGTCAAGGATGCTGTTAATGCCTCCCAGCTGACGCGAGTATTGGACCGAGCGTTGAGGATATGCTCTCGGGGGCACGCCTCGGAGCTGGCGCCTTCCATGCCTTCAAGCTCTGTGCCATTTTTCATCTTGGCTGCCCAAGTGGTTTCCTGCAGATTGTGCACCCAGGGGGACACTAAGTCCACAGAGTCCCAATGAGGTGATGCCACTGGACATGCGATTGCCAAACATGCACGGTGCAAAGGTTTGTTGCTAGGGTGTTGCTACAACCAACATTTAGCCTGTAAGCTTCCACCCATGGAGCCAATTGTAGTACCCTTTTTGCCATAACGAGGCACCAGGGAATTCCCTGGCTTTTCGTGCACATACTTGGAGCACATACTTGAGGCCTAACTGGAAGGCGCCACAGGAATCATCTTGCTCACCACTAGTCTTCCCATTCTCTGGTGCACGGGATCTATCTCGGGAGGCGCTGCTGCTGAAGCCCTGGCCGACATTCGAATGCCTGAGCTCGAGCTTTGCAAAGCCTTTGCAAGGTTGAGGGGCAAGAAGCGCTTGCATTGCTGCTGAGAGCTGGCGTATCTCGCGATGGTGGTCGCAGGGACGACCAGCGAGCCTGCAGAGGTGTCACGACGCGTCAAGTCGACTTGATGAAAGAGAAGAGGAGGATCTAGGGTTCAAGCCATTCCTCTACCCTCGGTGCTTGACGCACCATGAATACTTCTTGATGTATCAAACCATCCACACAGGTCTTCGATATCGTCCTCTACCATTTCCGAATGGACGCGGATTACTTTTTTTGCAAGATCGTGCCAAGCATTATAAATTCGATTGAAATGTAAGATATTATACATTAAAGGTAATGCCATTAAGACTATGTGCGTGAAATAGCAATCTGTGGATGTCAAATCAATCTGAAGCGCAACGTAAAGCGCAAATTGATTAAGAAGAACAAATATCGTTAAATCAGTTGATTCCTTGATCCTTGGACATCGTTGAAAGGATATCCCGGATCTTGTGCCGGGCCCGTCAGAAGTTTCATTTGGCGTTGTGTCGACCTGAAATCCACTTCCCGGCAGCCCCCCAGCTGCACAGGGAAGGGGAGGTCTCCGCCTCCACAGCAGGGTGGACGAAACCGAAACCCGGCACCCGGACATCCGGCACGTCGGGGGCACCGAGACACGAACCCCACAGCAGCAGCAGCAGCAGCAGCAGCAGCAGCAGCAGCAGTATGCTACAGCGGCTCTTAGAGGTGGACCATTCCCCCCAAGGGTCGGAGGCCGCAGGCTTGATTTACATAGGCGTGCAAACGGTCGCCTGCGTGCAGCGTGCAGCGTGCAGCATGCAGGAGTTTAAGAACAGCAGCCGTGGCAGCAGCAAGGACAGCGTGCAGCAGAGCACAGCGTACACCAGCGTGGCAGCAGAGCAGGCACACTGCAAAGGGACCTGGCTCCAGCCTGCAAGTCTGGAACAGGTATGTACCTGTGCACGGACCAGGGTGGTGCTCCTATTGTATATGGGGAGGATGCAGGGTTGTGCACGCAATGGATACGCACTTTCTTGAGGAGTGAGTGCATGCAATGGGGTTGCATTAAAGCTCCAGCGACGCACAGCGTCTGTTTGTCTTCCTGGCCCCCCAGGAGGGGTAGGGTTCCGTGGATGTGACGAGGTCTGGGAGGCCTGCACGCTTATTGTGTTGAGAGGAGAGTGCCTAAAGACTTGCCTCTGATCTCGGAAGGCCTGGGGCGTCGCGTACAGCTGTGATTACCTTCTTGGTTACCACTGCCCACAGGTCCAAAACGTCGGCGCAGGGGCGGCTGCAAGGACCCTGTCCCAAATGGTCATCCATCCGCTGGACACCATCAAGACCAGGCTGCAGGTGCGCTTGCGCGCAGACAGCACGCGGCCCACCCCGGAAATTGCAGGCACACACTGGTCCCTGATGCACTGTGCAAGTTGGTTGGTCTGCCCACTGACAAGGCTATTGCGGCTGCGGCTGCTGCCGCTGCATTTCCATGGGACAGGTCACAGCCCAAGTCCCACGCCTGCAAGCCTGGCAGCAGGGTGCGGCGAGCACGACCAAGCGCCTGTGTCAGGGGCAGGTAGGTAACTGAGCCTCTTGGTCTAGTACTGTTGCGGGAAATGCTCACTGGCACAACAAAGGTGCTTTGCCTGGGGTGTTCGCTTGCTCTCGAGTGCATGGCCTGGTATGCATTTGTTTTGTACTGATGCCTTGTCTGCACCCAGTCTGAGTTAAATGCATAAAATGTTGCTTGGCTCAGTAAAGAGTATGCCTGCAGGTACAGGGGGCGGTTTGGTAGGCGCTGCACTGTGCATCTTAGGTCTGCAAATGTGAGGTCTCTTTTCCTGGAGCACTGCGGCCCCCTAAAAGACCATGAGCTGCAGACTTGGCTTGGTTGCAGGTAGTTTGACGCTTGGTACCTCAGAGCAAGCAAGTGCGCATGCGCATACACACACGCATATCCCACCCTAAACCTCTTGACCATGCAGCTTGGCAGCATCATCACAGCCTCGCGTGGCATTGCTGACCTGTACCTTGGGCTCGCCAGTGCTGTGCTCACGATCTTCCCAGCAGCCGCCATCTTTTTCTCAACGAGCGAAGGCTGCAAGCAGCTCCTGCAGCAGCACTGCCATTGGGACAGGTGGGTGTAGGCTGAAGCTGGAGCAGCGCGCACTTGCTGGCACATGAGGGTTAATTATGCCCAAAAAGGGTCATGCCCTTCTCCCTCTTTGTCAACTGCGCGCGTGGAGGTGTGTGTGCATGTTGCAAGGCCATAATGGTTATGAGCTAACTCTGAAGCCAGGCCCTTGATCTGCCAAATGCATGTTGCAAGGCCATAATGGTTATGAGCTAACTCTGAAGCCAGGCCCTTGATCTGCCAAATGCATGTTGCAAGGCCATAATGGTTATGAGCTAACTCTGAAGCCAGGCCCTTGATCTGCCA
>LKMJ01004053.1_pt1 | contig 13739 bp, 14 predicted proteins | sample 643391 | NCBI WGS metagenome assembly LKMJ01 (sample SAMN04112250, study PRJNA286221) | soda lake metagenome | biome: soda lake; feature: Kulunda Steppe; material: water; isolation source: sample PL-Br10 brine of Picturesque Lake | place: Russia: Kulunda steppe | collected 2010-07
AAAACCGAGGACTTCAGCGTCTTTGCGGATATGCGACTCGCGGGTGTGGGGATGGTCGGCGTCGTCCACGCGACGCGTGCAATCGATGCCCTCCAGCGGCTCGTCGGCCGCGTCGAGCTGGGGATGATCCCGCAGGTCGTCGACACCGTCGTCTACATCGAGGCGGGGAAGGTCCACACCGTCTACGACGTCAAGACCGAGGTGAAGGTCCCACACGGACTCGTCGAGGAGGATCTGGCCCGCCCGGTCATCGTCATCGAGGACTTCGAGACCGGCACGCCCGCCTACGAGATCTACACGTTCAACCGGCAGGTCGTCACCGTTCCGCTGGAGGGAGCGACCGACGAGGGCGGCGAGACCGGCGTCGAACGCGTCGCCAAACAGGAGATCGAACGCGAGATCCGCTCTGTCGCCCACGGCCACGTCGAGGTCGAACTCAAGGGGGCCAACACCGCGATCGTGTGGGTCGAAGAGGACGACATCTCCTACGTCATCGGCAAGGGCGGCGGCCGGATCAATCAGATCGAAGACCGGCTCGGCATCGACATCGACGTCCGGACCCTCTCGGAGCGTCCCGGCGGGAAATCCGGCGGCACCTCGGGCGGCCAGGGGACGGCGTCGGCGGGTGAGGTCGTCACCCCGGAGGTGACGAACCGTCACGTCATCATCCCGCTCGGCGCACATCACGGCGAGACCGTCGAGATCCGGGCCGACGGCGAGTATCTCTTCACCGCGACGGTCTCCCGCGGCGGCGAGATACAGGTCTCGCGGGGCTCGGCCATCGCCGAGGAACTGGAAGCCGCGATCGACCGCGGGAAGACGATCGCGGTCGTTCCCCAGTAGCGAGGTCGATCGCGGTCGTTCCGTTGTGAAAAAGCGGACTGTCGTCGCTTTCGAGCACTTCCAACGATTGGCTACACGGACGTTCTGAGCGCGAACAGCACTGCGCGGGCGGAGGTATGGAGTTGGCGCTTTTAGGTGAGAACCGCCCAGATATAGAGGATGATCGCGACGATGATTATCATCGGACCGGTGGCGATTCCCAGGTAGTACGAACTGAGAATCCCGCCGAGAACGGCTACCTGTCCGAAGGCGATAGAGACGAGCATGCCGCGATTGAAACTGTTGGTCACCTGCATCGCCGCAGCAACGGGAATGACGAGCATCCCCGCAACGAGAATCGCACCGAGTATCTGCATCGCTGCGACGACCACGAGTGCGGTAAGCACGATCAAGAGCGTATCGTACAGCCATACGTTGATCCGCGCAAGCCGGGCTGCCTCACGGTCAAAAGTGATGAACTTGAGTTGTTTGTGGGTTAACCCGACGACGAAGCCCACGAGCAACGTGAGGCCGACCATGAGCTGGACGTTTTCGAACGGGACGAACAGGATGTCCCCGAACAGGTAACTTTCGACGGTCGCACTGAAGACGACACCGTAGGAAATCACCGCGATACCCACGGCGAAGCCGCCGGTAAGCATGATCGCGATCGGAATATCGGCGTACCCATCCGTGTTCACGGCGACGTACTGCATTCCGAGGGCCGCGATCGCAGCGACGACAAGTGCCCACGCGAGCGGGTAGTCAAAGGCTGGAACTGACGCACCGACGAACAACCCGATCGCAACACCACCGAAGGCGGTGTGTGCGAGCGCCTCGCCGATGAGCGCCATCTGTCTGTTGACGAGGTACGCGCCCACAACCGGGGCGGTAAAGCCGATGAGTACGCCGGCCGTGAAGCCATGTTGGAGAAACGAGCTCGACACCAGCCAGTGGCCATTGAACGCTTGTTCCATCCCACTCCAGAAGAGCTCAAACAGGGGTGGAAAGATCCACACGATGAACACGCTGAATGCGAGTAGCATCAGGGGAATTCCAAGAGCTAACGCTCCGAACTCTCGCCGATGTTGGGCGGTTCCGGTAGCCACGGTTAGTCACCTCCTGTAACGGATCTGGAACTGACAGCCCTGGCGGAACTGAACGCCTGTTCGAGCGCACCGCTTTCGAGGAACTCGCCTGTCGAACTGTGTTCGTACAGTTCTCCATCGAGACACGCCATCGTGTCGGCGTACTCGCTGACCATCCCGATATCGTGTTCGATGAGAACGATCGTGATCCCCTCCGCGTTGAGTTCGGTCAGGAGCTCGTAGAACTGTTCGACAACGTCAGCATCGACGCCGACAGTCGGTTCATCAAGTGCGAGCAACTCCGCTTCCGAGGCGAGTGCGCGAGCGATGTAGACCCGCTGTCGCTGACCGCCCGAGAGGTTGCTGATACGTCGGTCAGCGTACGCCTCCATCTCGACGGTCTCGATCGCGTCGTCGATAATCCGGTGATCCTCGGCGGTGAGTCGTCGGAGTCCGGCGTGGGGATACCGCCCCATTTCGACGACCTCTCGGACCGTGACCGGCATCATCGAGTCGGCGTCCGTCGAATGCTGGGAAACGTACCCCAACCGCGTCCCCTCGGAAAACTCGCTCGCAGGCGTGCCGAACAGTTCGACCGATCCCGAATCGGGCGACTGCAACCCGAGCATGATCTTCAGTAGCGTCGTTTTTCCGGACCCGTTCGGGCCGATGAGCCCCAGAAAATCGCCCGACTCGATCGCCATCGAGACGTTCCGCAGGACGGGCTGTTCGTCGTATGCGAAGCTGACGTTCTCGACGTTGATCGCGGTCGTCATTCGATTCGCCTCATTTGTGTGGAGTGCATCGCGTGGGATGTTGTTTATTCTGCCTGCAATGCCTGTTCGAGCGTCGGGAGATTGATCTCGTAAAAGTGCTCGAGGTAGCCCCAGTCGGGTTCCATGACGAGGTCACCGCCGACCGGTGGGGTGCCGTCGATCTGGGTTTCGACCGGCGATAGCGGAAGAATCTCCGCGTCCGTTTCTTCGGCCAGTGATTCGGCGAGTTGTCCCGGCTCACCGACATCATAGAGGACGTGTTCGATCCCTTCTTCTTCCATCACTTCTTCGACCTCCTGAACGTCCTGCGGCGTCGCTGCGTCATCTGGTGACGTTCCGACGGGCGAATACACGTCGATCCCGTACTGTCGATTCCACCACTGGAAGGAATCGTGAGTGGCCACCACGATCGACGTGAGTTCGGCCCGGTCGACGATGTCTTGGAAATCTTCGTGCAGCTCCTGGATGTCCTCGTTGAACGCTGCGGCGTTGTCCTGGTAGTAATCCGCGTTGTCCTGATCCATCTCGGCCAGCCCATCGGCGATGTTCTCGACGCCGTCCTGTGCGTACACCGGATCCACCCACCAGTGTTCGTCATTGTCTTCCGCCGGGCTGTCGAAGAAATCGATTCCCGCGGAGGCATCAATAACGGCCGTGCCACCCTCCGCTTCGATCGTCGCTGCAGCGTCGTCCTGCCAGGAGGCAAAGTCACGCATGTAGACGAAGCCGCCGGCGTTGTCGATAGCTTCGACGGTTGCGGGCTCGGGATTCCAGTCGTGGCCGTGTTCGCCGACGGGGACGATGTTCAACGGCTGAACCGTGTCGTCGCCTTCGCCCGCGATCTGTCGAGTAAAGTCCCACAGGGCGGGCATCGATGCGATGACGGTCCGTTCGTCAGCATCGAGCGCCGATGCTCCATTCGTATCGTCCCCGGTCGTTGTCGTATCGTCGTCATCCGTCGCAGGAGTACCAGTATCGTTCTGCGGGTCATCGCCGGCACAGCCTGCAAGACCGGCTGCGACAGCGCTGCCGGTAAGGAGCGTGAAGTTGCGGCGCGAAATCACCTTCGATCCGTCCCGTTGTCGATCGGTGTTCATCAACTATCCCTCAATCAGGTAGCCTAAAGTATTTTACCAAACTAACTTATAGTTTAGATATATCTAATTCACGTCCTCTCCGTCAGTGACGGCGGACGAACTTTGATCTGTCGCGCAACGCGGTCCGGAATCGAGACACTGCAATCGGTTTCCTGATTCGTGAATGTGACGAGCCCGACTGGTGAAATCTCATCAATTTCGATCGTCGTTCCTGGATCGATGTCGTTTTCGAATAGGTACTCGCGGATCTCCGGCTGATGATGGGGGACCTGGTCGATCACGCGCACGTCACCGACTTCACAGTCGATGAGTCCTATTTCGGAAGCTTCGGTCGAAAACGTGAGATCGGAATCCGGGATGGGTTCCCCGTGTGGATCTTTTCGTGGATTGCCCAGGAGATCGGCAAGCCGATCGGTGAACTCATCACTGACGTGATGTTCGAGTCGATCGGCCTCCTCGTGTACGTCGGGCCAAGCGACTCCGAGCTGCTCCGTAAGGAACGTCTCCAGCAGGCGGTGTTTCCGCACGAGTCGAAGTGCGATCTCTTCTCCGGCCTCCGTCACAGTGACCCCCTTGTACTGTCTGTATTCGAGGAACCCCTCCTCGTCGAGTTTCTGTATCATACTGCTCACCGTCGCCTGTGTGCGGTCCACCGCGTCGGCGATCTCCGTCGTTCGGACCCGGCGAGAATACTCCTGTTCGAGCTGGTACACTCGCTTTACGTACTCTTCGGCGACCGGGTTTTCGTCCATCGACTAGACGATCGCCGTCGAAACACAATAAGTTGACTATGGAAAATAAAAGTTTAGTCTACCCTAATCTTCTATTCAAGAAATCGACTCGATTCGGGAGATGTCTCCACCGAACCGGTAATCTCAGATCTTCGCTATAGACGAGCCGTTGATTTCGCGTGTCGATTTAGCGGCAATAATCTCCTCTACTGGCGACGAAAGCAGTACATATACGGTCATCCATCTCGATACCGCGTCCATGACGAGCGATCGGATCGGTGAGCGACTCGGTGACGTGCTCGCTCGCGTGAGCGAACTCGACACCGACTGGCAGGGTGTTCTCGTCGGGGCGGCGATCGCCGTCCTCGTCGGCGTCTTCGGCGTCACGATTCCATGGTAGCCGACGCGGTCCGAGTGGTCCCCGGCATCGTCGCGCTCGGTGTGGGCGCGATCTTGGCCCGCGGGATCTCGACGGTCGTCGGAATTCACGAGTTGCTGCTCGCGATCGGACTCGGCGTTCTCGTGACCAACGCCGTCGGCGTCCCCGAACAGCTCCGGCCCGGAACGGCGACCCACGGCGTCTGGCTCGCCGCCGGGATCGTCCTGCTCGGTGCCTCCCTGACGGTCGATGCGGTCCTCGAAACCGGCAGTACTGTCTTGTTGTTGCTGGCGGGGACGGTGCTCGTGACGCTTCTTCTCGCCGAGGCGATCGCCCGAAACGTCGCCGGGCTCCCCGAGAAATTCGGGTCGCTGCTCGCCGCCGGAGCCGGGATCTGCGGCGTCTCGGCGGTCGTCGCCGTCGGCGCCGCGGTCCGGGCGAAAGAGACGCAGATCGCCTACGCCGCGGGGGTCGTCCTGCTCGTCGATGCGGTCACGATCGTCGTCTACCCGATCGTCGGCTCGCTCCTTGAGCTTCCAGCGCACGTCTTCGGCGTCTGGGCCGGGATCAGCATGCTCTCGACCGGTCCGGTGGTCGCGGTCGGCTTCGCGCACTCGGAGGTCGCCGGCCAGTGGGCGACGATGACGAAACTCGCCCGGAACGTGCTGATCGGCGTCGTCGCACTCGGCTACGGGAGCTATTATGCTCGCGCCGGAGGCGACGGCTCGGCCTCGCTTCGCGTCCTCTGGCGGAACTTCCCGAAGTTCGTGCTGGGCTTTCTCGCGCTCGCCGTCCTCGCGAGCGTCGGCGTCTTCTCGGCGACACAGCAGTCCTCGATCGCCAACGCCGTCGACTGGCTGTTCTTGCTCGCGTTCGTCGGGCTCGGCACCGAAATCCGACTCGGGGATCTCAGACGGACCGGTTTCGCCCCCGCGCTCGTCGTGTTCGCGACGATCCTGCTCGTGAGCGTGCTGTCGCTTTCGGTCGCGCTGGCGGTGCTGTAGCGGCCGTCCTCCTACCGCTCTATAAAAACTCCCGCACCTCGGAGTACCACATATCGTGGTGGTCGACGGCGTCGATCCGGCGGGCGATCTTCGTCGCGATGACGTGCCAACACAGCTGTGTCGGGTCCTCGGGATCGAGGTTATAGCGGCTGTCCTCACAGTCGCAGGCGTCGCCTTCGATGACGTACTCCTCGGAATGGCCGACGACGACGGTGAAATCGCGGTACTGTTTGACTCGCTTTTCGCCGACGGCCTCGATCGCTCTCGCGCCGCGGTCGCCGTGGACGGCGATGATCCGCTCGGCGGCCTCGCTCGTCAGCCCCCCGGCGTCCTCGAGCATCCGTTCCCACTCTTCGACCGCGGTCACGACCGCGTCTTTCGGAGCCGTCGGCAAAACAGGTTCGGTCGGACGACCCGATAGCCGGGTATTTATTCGACGGGGTTGTCATGCCTGACGGAGAGTGGCGTACACACACGCGAGCGGTGGCGAAGCCGCCACCGATTTCGATGCCGAGCCCGCAGGCGCGGCCGGGGAGAGCCGGCGCGGATGATCGACGCCCCCGTCGTCCCCGAGCTGTTGATCCAGGTGTTCGTGGCCATCGCGACGGGCGGGTTGATCGGCCTCGAGCGGCAGCGACGACCGGAACGGAAGTACGCGGGCTTGCGCACGCTGGCGATCCTGTGTGGGGCCGGCCCGATCGCCGTCTTCGTCGGCGAGCAGGGGGGACTGCCGGCCGTCCTCGCGATCTATCTCGGGTTGGCCGCCGCCTTCGCGCTCGCCGTGCTGTACATTCGACTTTCGGTCGCCGACGAGAGCGACGACCTCGGACTCACGACGTCCGTCACCGTCTTTCTCGTCGCGTTGCTCGGCGTCCTCGTCGGCTACGGACAGCTCTTCATCTCCACGTCCGTCGCCATCGTTCTCGTCGTCCTCCTCGCGGAGAAAGAACGGCTCCACGGGTACGTCGAAGGCGTCACCGATCGGGAGCTCCAGGACTCGCTGAAACTCGCCGCGTTGGCTTTCATCCTGTACCCGATCGTGCCGGCCGAGCCGATCGACCCCTTCGAGGTGCTGGTGCTTCGGGAAGTGCTCCTGTTCGCGATCTTCGTGTTGCTGATCGAGTTCGTCTCCTACGTGCTCATGCGTCGGCTCGGCGGCTCGAAGGGGCTGGCGATCACCGGGCTGCTCGCCGGCGGGGCGAACTCCTTTGCGACGGCCGGCGTCCTCGCCAGGATGACGACCCGATCGCGGGACACCCTCGATGCCGCCTCGGCAGCGTTACTGCTCGCGACCGTCTCGATGATCGTCCGGAACGTCGGTATCGCGGCCGCACTCGCGTTCGGGCTCTTCTGGTTGCTCTGGCAACCGGCGGTCGCGATGATCGTCGTCGCCGTCGCGATCGCGGCGTTGCTCTGGCGGCGCGGGGAGATATACGAGCGCTTCGATCTCGACGTCGACTCGCCGCTTTCGCTTGCGGCGGCCGCGAAATTCTCGCTCGCCTACGCCGGTATCCTGCTCGGGTCGGTCCTCGCCGAATCACTGTTCGGCGATTTCGGACTGTACGCGACGGCCTTTGCGGGCGGACTCGTCTCCTCGGCCGCCGTTTCGGTGACCGCGGCGACGGTGTTCAACGACGGCGGCGTCGCCCCGACGCAGGCGGCCGGTATGGTCGTGCTGGGAATCTCGGCGAGCCTGCTCGCGAAGATCGTCCTCGTCGAGGTCATCAGCGGACAGATGCGGCGGAAGGCGACGATTCCGATGATCCTCATCGGCGTCGTCGGGGTCGTGGTCTTCGTGCTCGTCTGATACATGTTGTTGCAGTCCATATGAGGTGTGAGACGCGTCTCGGCCGTCGCGACCGCTGCCGCCGCAAGCGTGTCCCTTTTCGCCCGCGGTGCTGAACGGCCGGTATGGAGGTCCGCGAGGGCGACGTCACGATCGAGGTGTCCGAGACACGCCACGGTGCGAGCGAGGGCTCCGGCGAGGGCGTCTTTTATAACCCGGTCCAGGAGTTGAACCGCGACATCACGGTCGGCGTGCTCCGTGCCGTCGCCGACGAATGCGACTCGTATCTCGATGCGATGACCGCAAGCGGGATCAGAGCCGTCAGGGCCGCCAGTGCGGGCTATTCGGCGACCGGCTGTGACGTCGATCCCGAGGCGGTCGACCTCGCGCGGGCGAACCTCGAGCGAAACGACCTCGCGGGCGAGATCCACCGCCGGAACGTCAACGCCTACATGCACGAAACACGCCACGACGTGGTCGATCTCGACCCGTTCGGGACGCCGATCCCCTTCGTCGATGCGGCCTTTCGGAGCGCCCGGAAATACCTCTGTGTGACGGCGACCGACACCGCGCCGCTGTGTGGCGCCCACTTCGAAAGCGGCGTCCGAAGCTACGGGGCCGTCCCGCGAAACACCGAGTTCCACGCCGAGATGGGCCTTCGGGTGTTGCTCTCGGCGCTCGTCCGGACCGCCGCCCGCTACGACGTCGCCGCGACGCCCGTGTTGAGTCACGTCTCCAGTCACTACGTCCGGACGTACCTGCGGCTCGAACGCGGCGCGCGGGCGGCCGACCGGCGGCTCGAAGGGCTGGGGTACATCGATCACTGCCAGCGGTGTCTCTGGCGCGATCACGAGGCGACGCTCATCGCCGACCCGACGACAGAGTGTCCCGAGTGCGGTCAATCGACCTGGACAGCCGGCCCCGTCTGGCTCGGGGCCGCCCACGATCCGACGTTCGTCGAGTCGGTCGCCACGGCGATCCCCGAGACGGCCGGCGCTGCTGAAAAGGCTCGCGATCTGCTTTCGACGGTCGCCGGGGAACTCGAGACGCCGACGCACTACGATCAGCACCGGCTCTACGGTCGGTGGGGCGAGCCGAACGTCGCGATGGACGAGTTCCTCGAGGCGCTTCGAGACGCCGGTCACGAGGCCTCCCGGACGCACTACGGCGGGACGACGTTCAAGACGGACGCCGACGTCGCCGAGATCTACGACGCGGTCCACTGATCTCGTCAGACGGCTTTTCGCCGCCGTCCCGCCGATTATATGTATGCCACACCCATACTCCGGACCGTGAAGGGGCACGTCGACCGAACGGTGACCGTCGTCCGTCAGGTGGCCGATAGCGCCGAGTCGGACCGGATCACCTTTATCGCTGCCGGGCTGGCGTACTACGCGCTCATCTCGCTCGTGCCCCTGCTTTTGCTCGCACTCGTCGTGACCTCCTTCGTCGGCGATCCGGAACTCGTCGAGACGATCGTCGCGGAGGTCTCCCGCACGATCGGACCGGGGATCGGGAACACCCTCAGAGAGGCACTTCTCGGGGCGGCGGGACGCGGCGGCGCGACGATCTTCGGACTCGCCGTCTTACTCTGGTCCGGTCTGAAGCTCTTCCGCGGCCTCGATATCGCCTTCTCGGAGGCCTACGGCAACCCGGGGCCGACTTCGATCCTCGAACAGCTCAGGAACGCGGCCGTCACGCTCGCGGCCGTCGGTGTCGGCGTCGCCGCGACCGTCGTCGCCGGCGCGGTGATCGCCGGATTGGGCATCGACACCGCCGTCGAGGGCTACGATCCCGTCGGGATCGTCGGGACGATCGTCCTCGTCGTCACGCTCTGTGTCGTCTTGCTCCCGTTATATTACGTTCTGCCCGGCCCGGACGTCTCGATCGGCGAGGCGCTCCCCGGTGCGATCCTCGCCGCCGTCGGCTGGACGGCGCTTCAGACCGGCTTTCGAATCTACGCGTCGGTCGCCGGCGGCTACGAGGCCTACGGGCTGCTCGGCGGCGTCCTCTTGCTCGTGACCTTCCTGTATTTCGGCGGGCTCGTGTTGCTCGTCGGCGCCGTCTTCAACGCCGTGCTCTCCGGACGAATCGACGACACCACCGAGACCGAACCGACATCGGAACCGACCGCCGAACTCGAACGAACCATGACACGCGATCGATTAGACGACGACGCATCGGCCGAAGAACTCCGCGAGGAGATCGGGAAACTCTACGACGAACTCGACCGCTTCGAGGACCGGATCGACGAACGGACGGTCCGCCGCGAGGAGATCGAGCGGGATCTCAAACAGTACGTCCGCGCGCGGCTCCGTCGCGGGAAGGCCCACGGCTGGGGGCCGTATCTCGTGTTGCTCTACGGAACGGCGATGACTCTCGGGGCCTTCTATCTCCTCCCCGGCGGGTGGGCCATCCTGGCGATGATCGTCGTCTGGCTGTCGACGCTCGGCCTGTACGCGTTGATGCTGGTGGTCGGAACCACGGTCACGGTCGCCGGACTTCCCGGTCGGCTGAAGGACAGATTCGAGAGCCGATGAGCCGCGGATTCGGCGAGATCGAGGCCAGCGCGAATCTCCCCGAGGCCGTCGGCTTGCTCGCGGCGCTCGTGACGGTGTTGGGTGACGTCTGGTTCGTCTTTCTGTTTCTCGGCGTCCTCTATTGGTTCGGCTCGGCGCTTCCGGGGCCGGTGTCGCTGTCCAGACGTCGGGCCGCCTTCGCGATCGCGCTCGCGATCGGCGGGCTCGCGGTCACGACGACGCTCAAGGAGATCATCAGCATGCCGCGACCGCAGGGAGCGGCCGAACCGGTGGGGGCGGCGATCCTTCCGGAGATGCTCCTCCCGCTGTCCGCACAGATCGGTGCCGCCGACGGGTTCGGCTTTCCGAGCGGCCACGCCGTCGCCGCGATCGTCGTCTACGGGGGGCTCGCGCTCTTGATCGGGTCTCGCCGGAGCTACCTCGCCGCCGCGGCGCTCTGTGTGGTCGTTCCGCTGTCGCGGATCGCACTCGGCGTTCACTACCTGGTCGACATCATCGCGGGAGCAATCGTCGGGACGACGTTTCTCGCGATCGCCTACCGCTTCTGTGGCCGCGGGAAGCTCCCGGGCCGCGTGATGTTTCTGGCGCTTCTCGCCGCGCTCGTCGGGGCGGCCGCGGGTTACACCTCGGATACGATGTTCGCCCTCGGCGGTGCGCTCGGTGCCCGGATGGGCTGGGGGATCGTCGGCGGCGCGGTCGTCCACGAGACGACGACGCGGGCCGGCGGGGTCGTCTCGACGATCGTCGGCGCCGCCTTCGGCGGGCTGTTCGCGCTCGTCTACGTTCTCGATCCGGCGCCGTATATCGGCTTTCTCGGGATGTTTCTCGTCGTCTGGGGCGTCCTCGCGGCCCCGATTTTCGGCGAGGCGATCGTTCGGCGAATATAAGATCGTCTGTGCGAAACGGTGAGCCGTGATCGAACAGCTGGTCTGGTTCGACTCGGTTCTGGGGGGCGTCACGTCGACGGAAGCCCGGCTGGCCGTGACGGTGGCGATACTGTTCGGGGCGATCGCGAGCGGCTGGTTTCTGGTCCCGCGATTCGTCCGGACGAGTCGGCGAGTCACCGCACGACGGCTCGAAGCGATGCTCGCGGGAGGGGCCGACCGCTACCGGCAAACGCTCGCGGAGGCGCTGCCGATCTCGCTGCTTTTGCGGCTGTTCGTCGGTGCCCTCCAGCTGGCTCTCTTTGCGATCGCCGGCGTCGCGATCCTCGCTCTGTGGGGACAGCTCCCGCTCGTCCGTGCCGCCATCCCGATCGCGGAGACCGTTCTCTCGATCGGCGCGCGCGTCGCTCTCACGGCGGCGCTTTTGGGCGGCGCCTACATCGCGAGCGGTCTGCTCGAGGACGTTATCGACGAACTCTCCGCCGACACCGACCAGATCACCGCCCATCAACAGCAGCTTTTGACCCGGATCGGACAGGTCGGGCTGCTCGCCGTCGTCGGGATCACGGCTCTCGGGATCTGGGGGGTAAACCTCGGCGGGCTGCTCGTGGGCGCCGGGTTTCTCGGCATCGTCCTCGGGATGGCGGCCAGACAGACGCTCGGATCGCTCATCGCCGGGTTCGTGTTGATGTTCTCTCGCCCTTTCGAGATCGGCGACTGGGTCGAAATCGGCGAGGAAGAGGGGTTCATCACCGACATCACCATCATGAACACCCACATGCGGAACTTCGACGGCGAGTTCGTCGTCATCCCGAACGACAACGTCACCAACGTGGCAGTCACGAACCGCAGCCGCGAGGGGCGGCTCCGGATCCACATGGATGTCGGGATCGGCTACGAGAACGACCCCGAGCGAGCCAGCGAGATCGCGTCCGAGGTGCTGTCGGATCTCGAGCCGATCGCCAACAACCCGCCGCCGCACGTCGTTCCCTCCGGTTTCGGCGATTCGGCGATCCTCCTCGATCTCCGCTACTGGATCGATCCCCCGACGCCGCAGGCCCGCTGGCGGTCGAAGGCCGCCGTCGTCGAGGCGATCCAGCGCCGGTTCGAGGAGGCGGACATCTCGATCCCGTACCCACAGCGGACGATCACTCACGCCGCGGAGCCGCAGGGAGATGTTCGCTCAGAACGGCCGACGGAGCTGTCGGAGAGGTAACGCGGCGGGCGTTCCGGGCTCGATTCGGCGTTCCCCGACTGGAATGGTTAGGAAGATACTTCCGGCTTGCGCGACGTATCACTGATATGAGCGAATTCACGGTTCGGGGTCGCTTCCCCGCCCGCTACGGCGAACAGGCGTTCGAAAAGACTGTCGAGGCCGAAAACGCCGACGTCGCGGTCGAACACGTCTATGCGAACTTCGGTTCCCAGCACGGACTGAAACGGACCCAGATCGAAATCGACGAGGTGGGCGCATGAGCCTCGGTGGCGGCGGCGAGATGCAGCAGATCCAAGAGCAGATGCAGGCGCTCGAACAGCAAAAGCAGGCCATCCAGGCGGAGATACAGAACATCCGCGACGAACAAAGCGAGATCGACGAGGCGATCGAGGCCGTCGAGACGCTCGAAACCGGCTCGACGGTACAGGTGCCGATCGGCGGTGACGCCTACGTTCGTGCGGAGATTCAGGACATCGAGGAGGTCGTCGTCACGCTGGGCGGCGGCTACGCGGCCGAACGCGACAGCGACGGGGCCGTCGACTCTCTGGAGCACAAAAAGGACGCCCTCGACGATCGCATCGCCGAACTCGAAGAGCAGATCGAGACGGTCGAAGCCGAAACCGAAGGTCTCGAGGCGAAAGCCCAGCAGGCCCAACAACAGCAGATGCAACAGCTTCAGCAGATGCAACAACAGCAGGACGACGAGTAGGGGCGATGTTCGACGGACTGAAGGACAAGCTGGGGCGGTTCAAAAGCGACGTCGAAGCCGAAACCGAGACCGACGCGGAAGTCGACGCCGAAGCGTCGACGCAGCTGGCCGATGTTGACTCCAGTCCCGATACGGATGCGGATGCCGACACCGCCGACTCCGACGACGACGGCCCGGGGCTGGCGAAGAAGGCGGCGCTCGCGGCGACCGGGCGAACGATCATCACCGAAGAGGAACTTGAAGAGCCGCTCGAACAGCTAGAGCTCGAGTTGCTCTCCGGGGACGTCGAGATGGGCGTCGCCAGCGAGATCACAGACCGCATCCGCGAACAGCTCGTCGGCGACACCCGAAAGCAGGTCGAATCCGGCGAGCAGGTCATCGAGCGCGCCATCGCGGACGCCCTCCGTGAGGTCATAAGCGTCGGTCAGTTCGACTTCGAAGCGCGCATCGACGAGACCGAAAAGCCGGTCGTCATCGTCTTCACCGGCGTCAACGGCGTCGGGAAGACGACCTCGATCGCGAAGCTCTCGCGGTGGCTCGAAGCGCGCGGCTACTCGTCGGTGATGGCCAACGGCGACACCTACCGTGCGGGCGCGAACGAGCAGATCGAAGAGCACGCCGAGGCGCTCGATACCAAGATCATCACCCACCAGCAGGGTGGCGATCCGGCGGCGGTCATCTACGACGCCGTCGAATACGCGGATGCG
>LKMJ01004056.1_pt1 | contig 13736 bp, 10 predicted proteins | sample 643391 | NCBI WGS metagenome assembly LKMJ01 (sample SAMN04112250, study PRJNA286221) | soda lake metagenome | biome: soda lake; feature: Kulunda Steppe; material: water; isolation source: sample PL-Br10 brine of Picturesque Lake | place: Russia: Kulunda steppe | collected 2010-07
AGAACCGGACCGACGTTGTTGCTGTCGTCGTAGGCTTGACGCCACTGTACCTCCTCGCTCAGGAGCGTTTCCTCCCTATTTTCGATCTCGAACGCCTGTACCTCGACGACCCCCTCGGGGGCTTCGTCGACAGAACCCGTGTCCGAACCTTGCGCTGTCGGAGCGTCGGAAGCGGTCTGGGACAGCACACCGTCTGGCAACTCTCTGCTAGCATTTGAGTTCAAGAACTTTCGGCTTGTGATCGGCTTTTTACTCATTTCAGATCCGCCTCTGTTTGATGACTGAAATGTCAGACTCAATCTATATAAGTAGTACCATTACAGAGAAGTCAAGCAGATATCGAAGTTCACTCGTGTTCTGCCCAGAACGCATCTAGCTTCCCACCAAGAAACTCCGGCGTCAGGCGGACGAACTCGGATTGCTCGCCGGGTGAGAGATACGGAAAGACGCTGTGGCGACCATCCTGGGTGTACCGGCGGCCGACCAGCGCCCGAACGCCGACCTCATCAGCGCCGCGGATCACCCGGCCGAGCGCCTGCCGTGCGCGTCTGACTGCCGGCACCGTCAGTGCGTACTCGAAGGCAGTCTCCTGACCGAAGGCATCGCCGTAGGCCCGCTTGACCGCCCGCACCCGCGGCGAGCCGATGTTCACCAGCGGGACGCCGACGACTGCACAACATGAGAGCTTCTCGCCGTCGTAATCGACACCCTCGGTCAGCGTGCCACGGGTACTCGTCACGAGTACCTTCCCTCCACCAGCGAAAAACTGCTGTTTCAGCTCCTCTGTTTGTTCGTTCGAGGAGCTCTCGTCGACGAGAACCGGCTTGTCGACGACGCCGTCGAGATAGCTCGCCGCCCAGCCGGCCTCCCGGTAGTTTGGCATGCCAACCAGGACGTTACCGGGCGAGCGAGCAAGCGTCCGTAACACGTGAGCGTACTCGTCACGCGTCCGGTTCCAGGTTTTGGGATCTCGCTGCTCGTCTGGATCGCCACGGTTGCGGGCGGTGAAGGCGGGTGAATCGACGATGAAACTCGCTCTGTTTTCCTCGGGGAAGGGGAGCTTGTACGTTCGCTCGACGACCGGTCGGTTCGATTCGCGGAGTGCTTCGAGTCCCGAAACTTCCGTAAAAACGTCGAGTGGTTCGAGCGTGGCACTCATCAGCACACCGCCGCCGAGCCCGTCGAAGATCTCCTCAAGCGTTTCGCCGGGCATACACTCGAAGAGGACGAGTCCGGCGGTGTAGGCGGCCTGCCACGGCTCTTCGACAGTTCGCTCGTCTTTCGGTGCGTGTTCGAGTTCAATCTCTCGAAGGTAGCTCGCGTGATCGCGCTCCCACCACTGGCTCATCACCGCGCCGACGGCCGTACAGACTGGCGTGCGAGTTAGCCCCAGCTCGTCGATTGTGTCCTCGACAGCGAGGCCGATCGCCGACAGCGAGCGCCAGAGATCCCCCGTATACCCCTCGCGTTCGGCCCACGCCGTCAGCTCGTCCTGTTCGACGGTCTCGGGATCTCGTAGCGGGATCTCGATATCCCGCTCGGGCAGATTCTCCGGCGCGCCGGGTCGCCAGCCCGCGCCGATCTCCTCGTCGAAGTAGGCGGCGATCCGGTCGTCGAGCCAGGCGAGCAGATCATCATAAAAATTCCGCGCCTGCTCGACGGCCGCGAAAGGCACGTCGTGACTGGCGAGTTGGTCCTGGACCTGCTCGCGGTTCTCGTCGGCCTCGCGTGCACGAGAAATGAGGGTCGCCATGTCGTTCCGGGCGCGTTTCAGCGTCGCCCGACCGACCCGATTCGAGAGGAGATCCCGCACACGCTCTTCGAGACGGTGGGCCTCGTCGACGATCAGGAAGGTATTGTCGTCGAGAATCGCCTCCACGAGGGGGCGTGAGTTCGGGTCGAACAGATGGTTGTAGTTGCCGACGACAACATCCGCGGCCTCCAGTAGTGTGCCCATTGCCCGGTGCGGGCAAAGCCCTCGTTCTGTGGCCTGTGGGAGATACTCCTCGGCGGTGAGGACATGGCCCTCACCAGCAGAGAAATCGAATGGGACGCCCTTGTTGCGGGCGTACCAGTCGGCCTCGAACGGGCAGTATAGCTGGTCATCTCCTTCGCTCATCGAGTCGGGTGCGCTGGGTTGGCTGCGAGGGTAGGGGCTTTCCGCGCCGGCAGTGGCGAGTAGTTCCGTCGCAATCTGCTGCTGGCCCGCGCCATCTGGCCGGGCATGTTTCACCAGATCGCTCGCCAGCTTCGGGTCCCACCAGATCTCCTCGGTCTGGACGCCAAGCTCGGCGCTTGCGACGGGCATCTCGTCACCACTCCCCTCGCTTTCGATCAGCCGGGCGGTGTTTTCTCGCAGATCTTCACAGCGGTCGTGAACCCCAACGTCGTCGGGGAAGACCCCCTCCCGCCCGTACGGACAGAGATCCCGTTTTCCCACGAGAGCAATGGAGTTCATCGGCTCGTCGAGTCCCGCATTCAGCGCCCGGAGATCCTCAATAAACTGCAGTCGTTGTTGTTTGACCGGCGTCACGACGAGAACGGTGTCGTACTCGCCGTCTTTGACAAGCGCCGTCGCGGCAGTCAGGGAGGCCATCGTCTTGCCAGTCCCGCAGGGGCCTTCCATCGCGAGATAGCCACGCGCGTTGCCGACCTGAATGGCGGATTCGATCGCGTCGCGCTGGTTCTCGTATGGTTGGTCGAACCCGAAATACTGCTCCCACTCCGGCGAGTCCATGCGAGGCTAGCTGGGTCGGCCTCCGGTTTGAACCCACGGATTTGCTTGCCCGTACCAGTCTCCGTTGACTGTCTACGCCAGCTCGTGGGTCGAGATTTCGTAGTACGATCCCTGGAACTCGTATATCTTATCTGTCCGAGCGCCGAAAATCGGCGTTCGTTCGTTGTACTCTTCGAGCCGAACCCGTTCTGCGTCGTACTCGTTTGCGAGCGCGATTGCGTCCCGAAGTCGGTCGTACCGGAGCACCTGCTCGAGGATTCGTTTCTCGGACGCCGGCGGATCGCTCACACGTTCGAGTTCGAACGCCCCACGCCTGTGGAACTCGCTGTCTGAATCACCCCGTGCAGAGGTGGCGACGAGCGTCTCGCCATCCCACTCGGTATCCTCGATATTCTCTGTCGGCGTTAGCTCGATCTGCTCGGCGTCAAGTTCGAACGTGGCGGCGAAAGCAGTGTCATCCTCGTGTGTTTCTTCGTCGAACCAGCCACGGCCACGGAATGCGTAGTGGCCACCGCCGAGGCCGCTGATTGTGAGGTCGGATCTCCCGCCGAGGCCGTCAGCCAGCTCACCGTCTTCGATCCCGGCGTTGTCGACGCGAAGTGTCCACTCGTGAGACTCACCTGGCTGGAGATACATCAGCGGTTGATTGTATCCCTGTGGAGCGACGTGGTACCACTCGCCGTCGACGTGCTTGTCGAGTCGCCAGTTGAAGAAGTTCGTGTTGAGTGTGCTGTCGCTGTTGTTCTGTAACGCAAACGAGATCGACTCGTCTGTTTCGAGGCTTCGGGCGCTCGGTTCGAGAATTCCCGGAGCCTCCTCGGGATCGGCCGAATCGTAGCAGATCGTCCGCTCGGTGTCGTACTCCGGACAGTCGGGGAGTTCGCTGTCGGATAGGCTCGATTCAGGTGCGTTCGAAGAGGTCTCGGTACTGTTCGCCGGCGCGTCCTCGTCGTCGCTGTCCGATGTGCAGCCAGCAAGTGCGACACTACTCGCTCCCGCAACTGCCGCGAGCAGTTCTCGTCGGTTCAGGGCGTCCATACAGGGTGTGGTATCTGTAACCGGTATAAACTACTGAAGAGTGAAACAGCTGTTTGAGAGCTGGCTCGTAAAGTAACGATGCGAGGCGTTATATCCTTCAGGGAACAACGGTTCAGAGCGTTATATCCTTCAGGGAACAACGGTGCTCGCTCAAAACAACCCCTGCCTCACGGAGCGGCTCGCACAAGCGGCGAGCGAGTCGGAGGAATGTTACCTCCAAAATGTACCAAACAGTGTCTCGGACTGGCTGTCGTTCGACTCTTCCTCGAAGTAGAGATAGTTGAGCAACCGACCAGAACGGTCGTTCAACGCGACGGTTCCTCGATCCGAATCGTACTCGATAGCACCGGCGTCCGCCATTTTCGGCAGATGGCACTGGTAGAGTCCGACGTAGACGCGTTTTCGCTGTTGTGAATCGAGCTGGACAATCTCACAGCCACACTCGAGACTCGCGATGTGTTCTGCAAGCTCTCCAACTGTTGCGCTGCCGTCGTTCTCGTCGAGATACCGAAGGACCTCCTGTCGTCTGTCCGCGCTGAGAAGCTCAAAAAGCACGGATTTCGGGATTTTTTCCGTAGCGTCAGCCTGATGATTACTACTTTGCTGCCCTCCAGAGATACGCCCACTAAACATCATTTGTTGTCTTATTTTATCTAATCTAACATAAATATGGGCATTTACTCAGAATACAACTACTATCGTGGATTTATATTAGAATAGAGTTGAATTAGAGCAATTAGGAGTCGCGGCCAATACGCTATTGGTCGAGTTCGTACAGCTGTTTCCGCGCGTCGACAACCGACGGTCGAGACGTGACCACTCCAATCGCTTCGAGATCCGAGAGGGCAGACCGAACCGTTCGTCCGGAGAGTCGCGACTTCTCTGCAAGCTGTGGCTGTGTCAGCTCGCCGTTGTATTCGAGCGTCTTCGCGACGAGCTTCGCGCTCGGCGGCAGGTCTGTCAGCGTCTCGTCAGAGCTCGTCTCCGGGGACTGGTGGCTCATATCCTCCCCTGGGAGCGATGGTTACCTAATGATTCATCGTCTGTGCAACGACAGTACACAGCCACCGTGTTTCACTCGAAGAAGGTCGCAAGCCGATCGGCCGCCGTTTCGACTCTGGGTGTCACAAGCGCGAACCGGATCCAGTCGGCGCGGGAGTCGCTAAAAGCCTCGCCGGGCATCCCCGCCACGCCCGCCTCGTCGATCAGCATCTGGACGTTTTCGAGCGAGCCGGCAAACTCCGGGAATCTGGCCATCACGTAGAACGATCCCTCGGGTTCGGTATACTCGGCACCGATCGCTTCGAGCGCCTCAGTGAACGTATCGATTCGCTCACGCAGCAGCGCCCGATTCTGTTCGTAGTAGCTGGGCTCGGTGTGTCGCAACGCGTGCAACACTGCCTGCTGGACTGGTCGCGAGCCAGTGACGTTGGTGAGCATATGTCGCCGTCGTGCCCGCTCCAGCAGTTCGCCGTGTTGCCCATCGGGATCCGGAAAGACGGCATAGCCCACTCGCCAGCCGGTGATCGCCATCGACTTCGAGAAGGAGTTGGTGACGAGCCGGTGTTCGGAGTCGACCGCGAGTGCCGACTCGAACCGCCCGGAGTAGTCAAAGTGGTCGTACACCTCGTCGCTCACCAGCAGGGCATCATACTCCTCGGCGATCGCAACCAGTTCCCGGATCGTCTCGCCGTCGTAGGTAACACCGAGCGGGTTGTTCGGCGAGTTGACGACGATCACACTCGTCTCCTCACTCGCGTGCTCGCGGACTGTCTCGGGGTCGAGATGACCGTTCTCGTCAGCAGGAACGAAGCTCGTCTCGGCACCGAGCAGACTCGCACGGCCGGCGTAGTAGGGGTAGACCGGATCAGTAAGCAGGATCTCCGAGCCGGACATCGTTTCGAGTCCTTCGGTCATCGCAAGGTGGTTCGCTTCGCCTGCGCCGTTGGTGATCAGTACCTGTTCGGTGTCGACACCGCGGCGGGTCGCGATCTCCTCACGGAGCGCTTTCAGTCCGACACTTGGGGGGTACTGGAACTCGTCGGGATCGCTGTCGGCGTAGGCACGCAGCCCCTCCCGGAGCGGTTGGGGTGGCTCCCAGTCGGGGTTGCCGCTGACCATGTCGACGACATCGCGGTCGGCGCGGCTCGCATACTGCATCACGCGAAAAAACTGCGGCGTCTCGTAATCCATACCGGCCCGTTGGGCGCGCCCGCCTTTGGACTTTCTACTTATCCGCCGTCCGTCTCGTTACTCGTCGGCCTGGATCCGCACCGCTGGCGTCTCGAAAGCACCCTCGTCCTGTTCGGGATCGTACTCCTCTATTGCTGCACGAACGATCTCGAACACGCCACGTTTCCCCCAGCGTGCCGTGTTCAGATCGAGATCGTAAAACTCCCGCTCGGCGAGATCGATCTCGTAGTAGGCGTGATAGCGCTGAGCCTCGTTGACCTCGCGGACCTGCATCTCGGCAAGCGTCTCCTCGCGGCTCTCGACACGCGTCTTCCTGACTTCCATCGGCGCATCGAGCCGGATCCGAAGATCTGCATACTCCCCCGCGATCCAGCCGGCAAGCCGCGATTCGAGGATACACGCCTTCTCTGATTCCCCCCACTCGCGTGCGATATCCCGGAGCCGCTGGTCGAGTTCGCGGTCGATATCTTCATCCTCCTGAGCTTTGGCGGTGAGCTGTGTAAGCGTCATACCGTGTTTCTCGGCGAGCTCACGGAAGATGTCACCACCGGAGATGTACGGACAGTCCATCGCCTCGGAGAGCTGTTCACACAGCGTCGTCGCACCACAGCCCGGCGGCCCGGAGACCGTCACGAGAATTGTTGTGTCAATCGATGGCAACGACTCGGCAGCAGCGTTACTCATAGCAGACCTGTCCCGCTGTACCGTAAAAAAAGATGTTATTCCCCAGTGATACGAATCGCGGCAGGGAACCACACAATCCGCCCGATGGGAAAATATCTTTGTGACAGGCCCAAATCCATTGTACATGATCGACACTGATATTGACGGGGTGGATCGGGCAATTCTCTACGCACTGCAGGAGGATGCTCGAAACATGTCTTCGGGTGATATCGCCGAGCGGACCGGTACTTCCGATAGCACTGTCCGGAAGCGGATCCAGCGTCTCGAATCCGACGGGATCATCAAGGGGTACACCGCCGAGGTCGATTACCAGCAGTCTGGGTATCCGCTCCGAATGTTGCTTTACTGTACTGCCACGATTCCGGATCGGGGGGATTACGTACCGGATATCCTGAATATCGACGGCGTCGTCTCGGTTCAGGAGCTAATCACGGGCGAAAAGAACCTGCTCGTGACTGCCGTCGGAAAAAGTGACGACGACATCACACCGGTCGCACAGGAGTTGCTCGATATGGGGATCACGGTCGCCGACGAAGTGCTCGTCCGGAGCCACGAGACAACTCCGTTTGGTGAGTTCGATCCGGAGGATTAACAGACAACTCGCTCGACATCGCGGGCGGTCGCACGCCGGACAACAGCTTCGACGATGTCCACCGTGCCGGCCAGGTTGTCCGAGTCGCCATCGAGAACCGTCAGGGCTGCCCGCCGACCGGGAGCGATCACGCCGCAGTCGAGGTCGGCGATCTCCGCACCAGCTGTCGCCATCTGCAACACTTCCCGGGCAGTCACATCAAAATGTTTTGCCGTGTATGCCATCTCCCGGAACATCGAGGGCTGGTTCAGCATGACGTTGTCCGTTCCGAGGGCGACGGTCGTGTGATCGAGTAGCTCCCGGATCGGCGGCTTCCCGACCCCGAGAACGGTGTTCGCGCGGGGACAGACCGCGATCGGCACCGACTGGTTGGCGACCCTGTCGAGGTGCTCCTGCTCGGCGTGAACCATATGAACGAGCAGTTCCGGTTCGTAATCGAGCGCAGGGTGGATATCCGTCGGATCCGGCTCGCCAGCATGAATGGCGAAGGGGACGCCAGCCTCCCGCGCTGCTTCCCGTTGGTCGGTGAAATCGCTGTCGTTCGCTCCGCTCGCACCGTAACCGTCGGCGACATCGAGGACGGATCGATCGCCACTCCCGAAGATGAACGGATCGATCGCAACCCCCTCCCCGGCCTCGCGCAACGCTGTTGCCCCCTCGACGCCCGACTCGCGGAAATCGAGTGTCGAGACTGTCCCGGTCTGGTGCATAAATCGCAGCGTCCGGCGCATGGCTGTGACGAGTTCTTCTCGGGAGGCGGCGGCGAGCTTTCGGTGTTTCAGGCTGTCCGGCGGCGCGACAGCCTCCTCCAGTGAGAGCCCGACAGCAGCATCCTTGGCAACTGAATCACCGAGATGTGTATGGGCATTGATAAACGCCGGGAGGACGATATCCGTCGAGGTCGTCTCTGTCTCTTCAATGGCCTCGATCTGACCATCTTCGATGATAACTCGCCCGCGGATCGGCTCGAACGACTCCCCGGCGAGAATCGTCCCCGCTATCTCCTCCATACCGAAACCTCCCCTGTCATACCGATTTGATCTCTACGCTGCGGTCCCAAGAACGATTCGGTAAGATATCCAGACACAGTGTCGTAGCCGTTGCCATCACCTGACGACCGGTGCAAAGAGTAGAATACGGACAGAACAGGCCGTGAGGGCGCGATCCAGAGCGAATGATATGGTTGAGGGCGACCGACCAACAATTATTATAATGTTCTTTAATCCTGTTCCCGAGAACAATTTGGTAACATAGAAAGTTTTAATAACCAATCTGTTCGAACAATGGGTAAGGACGATCGGTGGCTGGACATGCGGGCGTTGATCACGATATCAAAGCGACCGATCGTGTACAAATCCAAACGATGACTGGACAAGAGTCGGCGACGACCGTGGGACAGCTTCCGACCCCGACAAGCGAGGGATCACGCGTGGCGGCGGTTTTGACACGGCTCGTGTGGTCGCTGTGGGTTGTGAGCCTCGGCGCGCTGGTCTTCTACTGGCTGCGAACCCCAACGTGGGAGATTCCGGGCGTGATCGCTGTCGATGGGCTGACTGTCGTGATGTGGACAACAGTCACTTTCTTCAGCGGGATTGTCCACAGCTACTCGCGACGATATATGGCCGGCAGCGAGACGATCGATCGGTTTTTCGGACGCGTGTTCGCGTTCACGCTGGTCGTAATGGTGCTCGTCGCTGCTGACAGCCTCCTCCTGTTCGGGGCTGCCTGGCTGGTGATGGGGCTGGTCATGGCCGATCTGATCGGGCACATCGACGGCTGGCCGCAGGCGCAGGCCGCTGGCTCGCTCGCCCGCCGGTACTTCATCGGGAGTACGGCTTTCCTGTCGGTTGGACTCCTCGCGCTCTGGTGGGAGACCGGCGCAACGACAGTTTCCGGGCTCGCTACGACGATCGAGAGCGGCTCCACGACTGTCGTGTTGTTCGCCGCCGGAGCGCTTTTGATTGCGGCGATGGTCCAGTCGGCGCTCGTTCCCTTCCATACCTGGCTGCTCTCGTCGATGACGGCACCCACCCCGGCCTCGGCGCTGATGCACGCTGGCTTCGTCAACGCTGGCGGTGTGTTGCTTGCCCGCTTCGCGCCGGTCGTTACGGTCGACCCCAACTTCATGCTCCTGATCGTGCTCGTCGGCGCGGCGAGCGCGCTCGGCGGGAAGCTGCTCAAGACTGTGCAGACGGATATCAAAAGCGCGCTCGGCTGCTCGACGGTTGGCCAGATGGGTTTTATGATCATGCAGGCCGGGCTTGGCTTTTTCGCGGCCGCGATTACGCATCTCATTCTGCACGGCTTCTACAAGGCCTACCAGTTCCTCGCCGCGGGTGAGCAGGTCAGCCACGAGAGCCCGAAAAAGAAGACGAGCGGTTCGGCTGGCGTCGTCGGGATCGCGGTGATCGCCGTGACCGCGCTCGCGGCCGGTGCCGTCTTCGCTGTTCTCACTGGCAAGGGATCCACGATCGACAGCGGTCTGTTGCTGACGATGCTCGTCGTGCTGACTGTGATGCACGCTGCCCGAGAGATCGCCGCACACAACGCGCTCCCGGCGACGGTTCGGTATGGCTCGATCCCGCTGGTGACGCTGCCGGCAGTTGCCGTCTACGCCGCGGTGTACACCGTGATCTCCGGATTCTTCAGTGGGCTCCCGGCCGTTGGACAGGGAGCAGAGCTGACGGCGATCCACGGCGTTGTCGCCGTGGCCTTCCTCGCAGCGTATCTCGCCATCGAAACTGGCGTCTACAGACGCAGCCAGCGCCTGTACGTGATGCTTTTGAACGCGACGCAGCCGCCATCGGACACCCTGCTGACTTCCACGGAGGATTACAATGAGTACTAAGCCCGCAATCAGAGAGAGTATCGACGCGGCAGCTGACGCAGTTGGCTCGGTCTGGCCGCTGCACTCTTTTGTGACGGCCAACCCGCTGGCTGGCTTCGAAGACCAGCCGTTTCACGAGGCCGTCGCCGACGCCGAGTCGCTGCTCGGCGGTGACGGCTACCCAAGCGCCGACGTGTTCCGTCAGGCGTGGGAGAGTGGCCAGATCGATCCTGACGTGTTGCAGAGAGAACTGAGAGAGCACGGCTACGACGCCGAGCCCGAGGAAACGCTCAATCGCCTGGAAGCGAACGCGGCGGAATCAGCTGACACCACGGAGACGACAACTGCCACGGATCGTGTCGATGCCGTCCTGACGAAGTGGCTTGCGGCCTTTCTCGATCAGGGCGAGGCCGAGTGGGCGATGCCAAACCGCGAGCAGGGATTTTATGAAGCGTTCCGAACCGTTGGGCCCCACGACAGCGAGATTCCCGACGGTGATGCGATCTCCTCACTCCCGAGAGAGCCGATCGACGCGATCTGTGACTGTCTCGATCACCACGCTGTCGGCGAGTGGAAGGATATCTTCGAGTTTCAGCTGGCGGCGCTGCCGGGCTGGACCGGTTTCATCAAGCAACGCGCTGCCGACGAGGATGTCTGGCAGTCGACGTATCCGATCACGCTCGCCGGCTATCTGGCTGTGCGACTGACGCTTGTCGACCTGTTCGACGCACCGCTTGCGCCCGACGAAGAGAGCGAAGACGTGGAGAACGCAGATGGCGACGTACCACTCCCCGAGGTCTGGCTGACCGCGTGGGAGGCGAGCTACCGCGGAGAGCTGGTCAACTCGCTTACCGACGCCAGCGCCGAACTCGAAGCGCGTTCGACTGACGACCGCCCGGATGCACAGCTCGTGTTCTGTATCGACACCCGTTCGGAAGTGATCCGCCGTCACCTCGAAGCCGCCGGCAACTACGAGACTCACGGTTACGCTGGCTTCTTCGGTGTGCCGATGCGCTACGAAGGGTACGACAGCGATGTTACCGTCGATGCCTGCCCACCGATCGTCGATGCACAGCACCGCATCGAGGATCGTCCCGCGGAGACAGCAGACGAAAAATACGAGCAACACGAGAGTTGGCAGGCAAAGCTCGGTGCCGGGAAATCAGCGATGAAGGCAGTGAAATCCAACGTCGCAACCGCTTTTAACTTCGTCGAGGGAACCGGCGCGGGCTACGGAACTGCGCTGACTGCCCGAACGCTTCTTCCCGCACGCGTCTATGATCTCTTCGATCGTACTGACAAGGCAGTCCCCGACGAGTCGGAGTTCTGTGAGCCCGAACTCGACCACGATCCCGACGCTGCAGCCGAACTCCAGGCCGGGCTCACGCTTGATGAAAAGATCGAGATCGCCGCGACGGCCTTTGATTTGATGGGCTGGGGGACGTTTGCTCGCGTCGTCGTCTTCACCGGCCACGGCAGCCAGACGGCGAACAACCCGTTCGATTCGAGTCTGGACTGTGGTGCCTGTGCTGGCAACGCCGGCGGCCCGAACGCCCGCGTGCTCGCCGCGATCTGCAACGACGAGGAGGTGCAGGAAGAACTCGCCAAACAGGATCTCGAAATCCCCGAGGATACGGTCTTCGTCGCCGCAGAACACAACACGACGACCGACGAAGTGGAACTGTTCGACGGAAACGTTCCCGAGAGCCACGCCGAGGATATCGAACAGCTCGAAGCCGATCTCGAAACCGCACGCGCCGGCGCAGCCGCCGAACGTGTCGGCGAGAGCGATCCCGAGGCGAGCGTTCGTGAGGTCGAGCGCCGCGCCGCCGACTGGGCGGAGACCCGTCCGGAGTGGGGGCTTGCTGGCAACGCCGGATTCATCATCGGGCCACAGGAGCTCACCGACGGGATCGATCTCGACGGCCGCTCCTTTTTGCATTCGTATGACTACTCGACAGATGCCGGCGGCGACGCGCTGGAGGCGATCATGGCCGGGCCGATGGTCGTCACCCAGTGGATCAACATGCAATATTACTTCGCGACGGTCGACAACGCGGTGTACGGCAGCGGCTCGAAAGTCACCCAGAACCCCGTCGGCAACGTCGGTGTCTATCAGGGCAACGGCGGCGATCTGATGACAGGGCTACCGCTGCAGTCGCTGATGAGCGCCGACGAACAGCCGTACCACCAGCCGCTTCGCCTCTCGACGGTCATCCACGCACCGGTCGACCGTGTCACCGAGATTCTCGACGAACACGACGAGGTGGCCGAGCTACTCGACAACAACTGGCTTTCGCTGACTGTCGTCGATCCAGAACAGGAGCATCAGGCGTTCCACTACGAGGACGACCTCGAATGGACGCTAATGACGACGGAGCCGGAACTGCGTGCTGACGTGACGATGGACGCTGCTGTTGCTGATGACTGAGTCTGGTCGGGAGGTTGCAGTGTCCGTCAACACGCCTTCCAACAACTACCAGGCAAAGAGAGCGAGAGCCGTTTGTGACGCCTTTTTTACAACCGATCAGTTACAGCGTCGGCGTCGTAGTTAAGCGAAAGCTCACGAGAACGACCCCGTCCCTCCACATCAGTATAGCTCGCGTCGATGATTCCGAGCTGGTCGAGCTTGTTGATGATCTCGGAGTAGCGGGTGTATCCGAGGCCAGTCTCCTCGTGGAATCGGTCGTAGACCGCGCCTGCCTGCTCGCCGTCGTGGTCAGCGATCACCTCGACGAGGGCAGTCTCGGAGTCAGAAAGCTCCTGCAAACGCCGGGAGAGATGGACGTATTTGGAGTTCTCGTAGGCGTCCTCGACATCCTGTTTCTCGACAGTCTTGCTCGCGCGCATCTCCGCTTTCATCCCAGCACGGCGCAACAGATCAATACCGACCCGGAGATCGCCACCCTGCTCAGCGGTGAGCTCGGCAACCAGATCCAGTACTGGTGCGGTGACGACATCGTCGTGAAACCCACGTTTCGCGCGCTCCGTGAGAATCTCCGCGATCTCGGCCTCACCGTATTTGGGGAAGTAGATATCCTCCGGGCGGAACACACTCTGGACACGACCATCCAACTCCTCCAGAATATCCATATCAAGATCCGAGGAGATGAGGATCACGCCGATTTTCGCGCCGCCTTGCTCCTCGTGGGCGCGCAGCATCGAATACAACGTATCCGAGGCCTCGGATTCGTAGAACAGGTAGTTCACGTCGTCGAGGGCAACGACGAGTACTTCGTCTTCCTCGACGAGCTTGTCGGTGACCTGCGAGAACAGCTTCTTGAAGGAGATACCCGAGGAGGGCGGCTCGTACTCGAAGACCTCCTCAAAGAGTCGCGAGAAGATCGCATACCGTGTCGCGTTGACCTGACAGTTTACCCGGATTGCGTTCACGTCAGTCTGTGCACGCAGCTCGTCGAAGAGGATCTGGATCGAGGTCGTCTTTCCGGTTCCGGGTGGGCCCTGTGCCATCACGTTCAGCGGGCGCGAGCCACGCACCGCGGGCTTGAGCGCGTACTTCAGACTCTCCATCTGACTTTCCCGGTGGAGAAACGTCTCCGGCACGTAATCGATCTCGAAGACGTGCTCGTTGCGAAAGACGGACTCGTCCCAGGACAACATCTCCTCGTCTGGCTCGTCCGTCATTATACTTTCACCGAGCTTCC
>LKMJ01004058.1_pt1 | contig 13734 bp, 14 predicted proteins | sample 643391 | NCBI WGS metagenome assembly LKMJ01 (sample SAMN04112250, study PRJNA286221) | soda lake metagenome | biome: soda lake; feature: Kulunda Steppe; material: water; isolation source: sample PL-Br10 brine of Picturesque Lake | place: Russia: Kulunda steppe | collected 2010-07
ATGACATTTGCATACAGTCTGTACATGGTACCACTAACCGCCAGCATGCGATAGCTGTTAGGGTCAAGCATGGGGCCCTTCTTGTAAAGCGGGGTTATTTTCGCAACTTTCCAATCAGCTGGAACCCCGGCACTTCCAAAAGACAGCAGGAAGAGCTGGGCCAGGAGGGGCAAAAGAACATGCTCCGCATGAAAACCACGACCCTCAGTCCTAGGCACATAACGAACGGCATACTTCAGAAAAGGTGTGGCCACCATATCCAAACCAGAGGAGGAGCTACCTTTCAAGCGCTGCAAGTGCTCAGCAAGAAGAGAGCACATGCACCCTAAATCAGGTGCAGGCATGGAGTCAGGAAGGGGGAACCAGCCTGTTGAACGAGCAGCATCTCCTATTCCAAACTTCTCAATATATACCCCCATATATGTTGCGTTCTAGGGACTATCTCCTCATCCAACTATGACTATGCCCCCCTCCTTTTGGATCAGCAAAGAAATTTAACTCCCTCAGGCTTGCCACAAATGGAGTGTGCAAAAAAATGCTGTTTAGAATACAGCAGCATGACTGCGCCGAAATAATAATCACAATCCCAGCTGGGTAAGGGACCTGGCCTGTGATGTTCCAGAAGCAAAGTGGGAGTACCAAAACAACAGAAATGACCCAGTTCTCAATGCCTGCCACCCAAGGACCGAACTGGTTTCAAGAAGTTTAAAAAACTTCCACTTGATTACCGACACATTCATACTCTCCGAGTCGACCACAGTCAAGAATTACCCTTCCCAATAGATTGGAATCCAGCCCACACTTAGCCCAAGAAAATCCTGACTTGAATGAGTGGGCATACATAGATGGCAGCTGCCAGATTCACTAAGGAAAAAAAGCGACTGGTGCAGGCACATACCACCCTGCTACCTCTACTCCCAGCTTCGTTGAGCAAATTGGTATGGACGCTGCAAATACTATCAACAGAGCTGCACTGGCTGCTATCATAGCTGCCATTCTTCACGGCCACTCACATATTGCCACTGACAGCCTCTTGTCTCTCCACCAAATCGGGAAGCACTTGTTGTACCCTGAGCTTCACCGACACAATGTACAAGAGTATTTTTTAAAGGTACTTATGCAAATTATCCACACCTCACCAAAACCTGTGCACCTATTTAAAGTCAAATCTCTCGCTGGTATTGCTGGTGATGAGTGCGCAGATGCTGTGGCCAAGTATCAAGCAACCCAACTTGAAGTCGACGCAAATCTTGCAGACATAGGGATGCCATGCGCTGGCATAAATGGCAACCCTTTTTCATGACATAATCGGATGAAAGGGACATCCCCTCTGATGCAACATCCTCAAGGCACTCCGACCTACCTGCCTCAAAGCTCATTTATTTCTCAAACCTCTATGATGCTCTGAAGGCACTTATGCACTCCAAACATCATGTTTATGATAAACTTGGCCACGCAAACCATACAACCGGTTAGCATTCGTATCATAAAGGTTTACTTCCCTTAGCCCACCAAAACATCAGCAATGCTTTCTGCACAATGTTCAATCTGTCCTTCAAGTTGAAGAAAAATCCACTACCGTACAGGTAACCTTTTCAATCAGAAGCGTGCTGTTCGATTTAAGACCTCGACCAGGCACGGTGCCCACTCAGTCATCACTCAGACAGTGCCCTACACATTCTATCAGGTTATCAACACCAGATTATCTCCGGTATTATTACTGAACGCCACAACACCACATGTTGACTTATCATGAAAGCTATATCTATAAGCTATATTTATATATATCAGGCTCCTTGGGGGTTTAGGGTGTTTAATTGAAATGGATATTGGCGGCGGAGACCGCTTAGCCTTACAAAACCAACAAATCCCTTTAGGATCTACCAACAGAACCGTGTCAGATTGGCTCTTCCCTCGCCGGTTTCCTACTAAGCAAGCTTACTACTAGCCGCCCAGATGCTATACTAGTGATTAAAATGCCAATTAAAAACAAATTACCAGATGTCCACCCTAGGTATGCATTAAGATGTAGGGCAGGGTGCAGAGGGAATAGGGGACTCTCAGGTACAGCACCAGCCTACCAGCCTTCGTCCAGAGTCCGAAACTCCAGTCAGCTCCCAATGGGTGGGTGGCACCCAATCAGCTGCACATCCATCTTGTGGAGGTCAAGCACTGTGAAGATACCAGGCTTGGTAGCCAGCTCGAAGCCGCTCACCACCAGCACAGCATGCTCCGTCAACACCTTTGCCAAGCTGCGGCCAATGTTAGCCTCCACACTATCCATCTGGGAGTGGGAGGTACCATCTACAGCCCTTTTAGTTTAGAGCCTCTGAAACATCTCGGTCTAGATCCTCAGAAAGTCTTCAAGCTTGCTGCGAAACTTCATGCTCATTCGGTTCAATATGCATATAAACTTTTAAGTGCCAGACGTGCTCTTGAGGAAAATTTTGCAGCAATTTGTCATAAAGACCAGGAATGGGGTACTGCTAGTCATCCCCCTGATCCCCTCTGGCTTCTTTTGTTTTCTTTGCTGGTGGAGTCATATGGTGCTTGGGCCCTAGGTGACTCTTTTTCCATAATTGATGTAGGGAGTGCCTTACTGCCGGCGTAGTTTTTTTCCCAATTCTTTTCTTTTTTCTTTCTTTTCTCAGCCAGTGGCTTTGGAAACTAGCTCAGGGATTGGTGTTGGGTCTGGGGGCCATCCCCACTTGTGTTATACACTTGGATCAATCCCAGCTGATGCGATCACCTATGCTTCCCCTCAATTCTGGAGTAGATCAATAGATTTTGGAGGATCCTCTACCCCGAGATTCTTGGAATCTCCATACCATAGCTGTCTGGAACACAGCTGTGCAGCTTCACCTGAATAGCCACAATCCTACATGGCTGCAAATTTTTGCTCGTGACATCCTTGGAGCAAATTGGCACCTCAACAACATTGCTAGCCATAGCCACCCCATATGTAATGCTAGGCTTGCTCAGACAGCGCCTGGTCTCAAGAAATTTGAGAAACTTCACTTAGACCAAATGCAAACTACCAGGTGCTTCACAGACCTGCTTTGGGTGAAGTGGCCCCCCTTTCCCATAATTCCAAACCGAGACTCACACTTACAATCACTGACTGGAAATCCTGGACCAATACAGGTTGCTGCCAAATCATATGATGATCCAAGAAAGCAAAAAGTTATTGGGGCAGGAGTCTACCACCCCAGCTCGAACAACTCTAGTTTGGTTGAACCTTGCTGGTATGACCAACACCTTAGGGAGAGCAGAACTGGCAGCTACAGCTGCTACGATTACAAACGACCATATCCATATTGCCACTAACAGCCTTAATTCACTCCATCAAATTAATTAATCAGAAACAAGCGTTGTACCCAGTGAAGCACCGTCACTGTCACCATGTCCAAAAAGACATCCTCAAAATCCTTAAAACAATTTGTATGTCTCAATCCCACCGTGTGGCATCTTCCTTTACCATTAAAATCGCATGCCAGAAATGACAAAAAATGAATGTGCTGACACCCTTGCAAAATACCAAGCCCGCCATGGAAACAGTCTCTTTGCTGAAGCAACCATCCGCACTGCAGGCCCTGATGGCAATCTCTTACTTGATTTTCGCTGGCTAGCTGTTGAAGATGTTAATCAGCAAGGATCTGATACTGAAGCTCCCCAACACGGCACCAGATTCACTTACCTTCCAAATCTTAAGCCTCATCGAAATCCCACATGCACTCGAACCATAGGCTAGGTTATGCCAACTCAGAATCAGGGTTCTGCCCTTATTACCGGAGTCTGCTTCCACACGTCCACGAAGGCGTGACCAGCAAGCACTCTTTGGAGCATGTCCAAACTTATTCAACAGATGAAACGTAATCTCTTCCACTACCACACAGGCATCCTTTTTAATCAGAAACACGCTGTCCGCTTTAAAAAGTCCTCAAGCCTTCAGTGTCCCCTCCTTCAGCATGCAGACTGTGCTCTTCATATTCTCTCAGGGTGTCAACGTGCAATCACCTCTGGTATGATCACTGAACGCCATGATGTTGCATGCAGACTCGTCATGAAAGCCATCAGCATACGCTCTCTGGCAGGTTGATTGGTCCATTTGGATGCTGGCAGCACCACCTAACCTCGATGCCATTTCGGTCACTCCCTTCTACTAAGACATCCCACCCACTGAAAAATCGAAATTGCCTACCACTCCTCATGTACCCCAGGTGTCACGCCCAAGACAACCTAATGCAGATGTAGCGCTTTAAGGCTAAAAAAGTCATCCTTCACATCATCCTTTTTGATTTGGTAGGGTCTATTTATACCTCTAATACTTCTAACATCATCTTTAAGAGCTCGGCCTTGGTACAAAGAGCCCACATGGCTGCTCTTAAGTTACATGCTCACTCAGCATTATGCGCACAAACTGACTACAACCAGACGGACGCTCTTGAAAAAACCAGTTCTCTCAAGGTCTTGGTCTGGAGCAGGGGGCGGCTTGTCACCTTCCAGATCCTCACTAGTTTTTTTTGGGGGGGTGTGCGCAGCCACAGAACATTTAAGTGTAGTTTCCTATCCCATGCTGTGTAGCTTTTTATTTTCCTTTATATGCTTCAACGTAGGCCGCAGCAAACCAGAATGCCTTGCAATCGCAGCACTAGTTTGCTCTGTGTATCTTGGCTCTGCAGAGTCCACTGCAGACTTACATTCTTGGCTCTATTTGTGTTATTTAACATTATGACTTTATTATAAAGTGGCATTGAATCAAATCAAGATGTGTTGGACACGGGCAATCATGACCAGATCAGAAATGTAATCACGACCTGGATTTGATGTACTAGATTATATCTAGTTTGAATGTTTTTGTTTATGTTTATGAGACTTTTTTGTGGAGTGTGTCGGAGCACTATGCTCACGCTCGCACGCGCGACAGAGTCGCCGACCTTTCAAGGTCGAACAGGCATTGAAATCCAGTAACATCTTGCGAATTCAAAATTTTTTGTCGATTTATCCGTGATCTTCCCCCTTCGTGATTCCACTTCTAGACGCAGCAATCAATGGCTGTGAGCATGCACAAGCAGCTCCTTGCCGTCCTGTCCCTCGCATTCATGCTACGCACGGCTACAAGCACAGCGCGAGGGAGGAGCCTCTTCCAGGTGGGTATGTGTCCTTGGTGTTGTGCATGCATAATGTCATAATGCGCAGCTACAAAAACGATGGCATGAGAGAACACCACACACAAACACACACACATACACACACATGAGCAATTTGAAAGTTCCTCAGAAGGTATTTTGATCGAAGTGCCCAGATTTGTGAGCTCAGATGGAGATTCTTGACAAGACGTGCATGCCCCAGATCCTGCATGCATGGTGGACATGCGCCTCCGCGCCAGCAAATTGAGCAAGCTGTACTTTCATTCCTAAACACAAAATGTACACAGATCTTCAAAAAGTTGCAGTACTGATCTAAGATTGTTTTCAAGGGCGCATATGTTCTGAGGCAAAATCATGGCTTGCTGTGCCCCGCACACAAACAGGCTGATACAACTTCGGCAGAGGGACCAGGTGGAGGTTTGTTTGGTGGCTTGCTCAACGGCATGGGCAGTGGTGTGGGCAACGGCATGGGCTTGGGGCTCCTTGATGGCCTGGATACAAGTACGCTCGGATGGGATGACACCACATTTGGCAGAGCTACAGAGCAACTGAACGAGGTGTGTTCTGTGCATGAGCACTTGTGTAAATGCATCTCTATTAAGGATCTTGGATCTGCGATTTGAGAGCCGCAACTCCAGTGAAGAAAGGAAGGGAAAAGCCAAATAGGCAGTGTAAACACTCCCAGCTTCCAATTTGCTCGTAAGCAGCTGCATATTTTGAGTAAGCAAGGACACACATACACTTGCAACAGGTGTCTAGAAGCAAGCACGATCTGTTTGTGATGCAGCTATTGTAATTGGTGCACCTGCATTAAGTGGAGGGGTTCCACAGTGCCTCGGCCCCAGGTGGCCTCTTCTAATAAATAAAGATATGGTCATGCCATCCCTTGGCGCATGCAATCCACCCCCTGCTGGTGATGCCAATCGAATGCCAGGGTGCAATACAAATGCCCGTACGAGAGCTAGAGCACCCAGGTACTGCTGCCCGTTTGCTCAGCAGTACAGCTCCTTGTCTGCTTCATCCTTCTTTACACGTGCCAACAAAGACAGATGGACAAGGAGCTGTAGTGCACCTACATCTCCTTGCTCTTGAAATTGCTGGCAGCTCTTTCACCTTTGATCTGCCCCCTGGTATACCTTGCAATCACTGGCAACGCCTCTGCATCTTGCCTGTATGTGTGTGTGAGCAGTGGCTCGCTGAGGTCCAGACCAGTGCCCTGACAGCGCTGCAAGATCGTCCTCTTGCTGGCACACTGCTGTCAGAGGGTGGTGCTTCAGAGGAGGGCGGCCTGCTGGGCCTGCTGGGCCTGGGTGGCGCCAACTTTGGGAGTGGCGGCGTACTGCAGCAGATGGCGCAGAGCGTGCAGGACAGCAACACCGGCCAGGGCAGCAGCGGGGGCTTCCTGAACGGGGGCGGCGGCTTCCTGAACGGAGGTAACCCACTGCTGGGCGGCAGGTCCCCCCTGCTGGGTGGTGATGCCAGCCTGGTAGAGCGCATGCGCTCAGCATTTGGAGCCTCAGACGACGGCCTGCTGCAGCAGCTGATGGGAGGGGGTGATGCAGGTGCTCTAGGGGCTTTTGGCTCCATGTTTCAGAACGCTGGCCGCACCAGCAGCGGCAGCAACAAAGAAGGGGCTGGACAGGGTAGTCTGGCGGCTCGTTATTATAACAAGGCAGGCAACTAGGCAGCACAGGGGCAAGTACCGCATGAGTTTGGCGATCACGCTAGGACACGGGAATATGTCCAGGATTCAGAACGTTAACCAACCCCCTTCTATTGCGAGTTACGGTCCTTGATTGACGTGTCATCCAGGCTGATCAGTTCCACATCCTATCTTGTCGCAAATGCCTAGTTCCTTTGCAAGCCCTATTTTCATGTGACATACTCAACTTGATGAGTGACTGTAAGGCTTTGTGCAACGTAGAATTACGACTGTACATGTCAGCATGCTTAAGGCGAACCCTTGTGACATGCATCCAGTCTAAGGCTAAGGTTAATCCCAGGAAGCTCCTTAGTCAAAATGGCAGTGGGGGTCTGGAGAAGAACCTGAGCATGCCTACAAAACTTGCCGAAACCATGAAGTATAGAGGGGGTAACTGCAGTGATAAGGCCTTCAGTCAAGAAGTGCGAGTGCTAGCCTGCTCTTAGAAAGTAAGTAATTCATAAGAAAAAAGGAAAGTTTTGTTGCTCGGATTTTTAGAAACCAGACACATCAAGATCCTGTCTGAGAGAGCAGGGGAGCATATTTCCTCCAGAGGCAAACTACCTGGGGGTGTGAAATAAAATGCAGCATGTTGTTCATCCTGAATATTATTATTCGCCTCACAGCAGCTGCAACTTGAAGAAGACCTGTGGTTCCAAGTGGCTGTCTCAAAGCAAAGAGTGTGAACATGGAGCCTACACTGAGCCAGGCTGAGAATGAAATTATCATGGAAAAGATCAAGGAACAGGTATTTGGGAGGAGCGTAAGGAAAACGCGTAACCAAGGCCCTGTCATTAGCGGAGCGCACCACTGGTGGTAGGTCAATTGTTTATCTATGCGCTCTCTCGGGTGAGTGCTGGAGAAAATTGGGATTCCCAATAATGTAAATGCCTGGTCCTGAGATCCACCACAAAATGACTGAGGTCAATGGGCTCACAGTTCTGCAGGTCTTATTTGAAAATCTGGAAGTGTGCCAACCCTCCATGGCTGACAGAATATGGGAGAATCATAATTCATCAAACCTCAAGCTCGGCTGCATCTCAGCCTGCATAATTTCTATTGGGTGCTGTTGCAACAGGCCAAGGAGTTGTAAAGGCACATCGCTGCTTGGAACTTATTGAAGCGTGGGGGCTCTAGACCACATTCTCATATGATGCACCAAGAGGGAGTAGTGTGACAGTCCCCGACCCCAGCGTTCTTGTTTTAAGCACTGCTAGCAGCCAATTCCAAATGGGGTTGTCCATCTCTTTATCTTGCCACAGGTAGGGGGTAGCCCAGATTTTACTTGCATGCATGAGCTCCGGATAGTCGAGCAGGCGGCGGGGCACCTGAGATGGGAAGTCGAGTATCCACCCTCGCAACCTGTGGGTTCGGGGTTCGAACCTCACTGGAGGCCACAACCGGCTAAGCTGCCCTCGTTCGGCAGATACAGCCTTGAAACCTTACCTTACCTTACCTTGCATGCATGCCAGCTGGGATGCAATACATCTTGAGGAGCCAAATCTCGGTGCGCAGTCTGTTGGCAAAGTCTTGTTTCCGAACACACTTTTTGACTTAAAGAGACCTGCTGTGAAAGGTCTCAGAGCTGCATCAGCTGCAACATTCAGGTTAGAAGTTTGTCGCCCTGATATTTTGAAAGTATCCTGATAAGTACAGGGGAGCTGGGTACCATTGATGTTAATTAGCGGCAGATTGCCAGACCTGGAATTGAAGCAATAAGCTTTGATTCAAGCGTGTTAACAGTCAGTGACTTCCTTGCAGCACAGGTTTCAGTTGTTCTAGTTTGGCTCAGGTTATAGGCATTCTTAATAGGATCTAGGTTTAGGCCCAGGTTACAGGCCTGGAAGTGTACAGCTCAGCTCAGCTGCACCCATATAGTTTGTAATCCTGACCTTTTGACAAAGTGATCCTCAGCCATCAGCGTCTCACAGTGAGACTCTCACTGCATGCATACATCGTGCATCCCAAAACAAGCACGTACCGGCAGGAGTAACCAACAGTTGTTCATCCGTGCTACAGCCTCCATATTTGTATCACCAGCTTTTATAACCCCATACCCATTAAAAATGACGCGTATTCTTGATAAATAAGGCAGCCTATCCTCATTGCAGAATGTTCTTTGGTCCCCTGTCATTGTCCATTCATTGTATCAGCTACTCCCCTGCAAATAGCATACAACAACAATAACAGCCCTGGGCTTCCTGAATGCTTTCAACCCAATTGTGCAAACTTTGCTCCAATGGTTGTAAGGTCCAAGTACTTAAGCTCATGTTTATGAAAAGCTATGGTCACCAGCTTCCAGAAGATGTCTGTACAAATAAACAATAAACAGCTAGGGAGCAGCATGCCTAAATTGTCATGGCGAGAAGCCACTCCTACAATTGGGTCAATCCAGGTCCAGCGGGCTCACATTACTCCTTGACATGCCCAGTGGAAGCCTAAGCATACCAAAGAAAATGTGCCAAACAAGTGCCAAAAGCTTGACCCCATCGCAACTGGGATTCGCTTTGAAGGATCCTCATAAAATGCTGACGAAAAATCTATGACACTATGGCTTCCTGGTGGTGTTATGGAGGTGACGATGCAACTGTCCAGTCGTGGTGGCTCATGGCGGGTATTCATCATGCCAACAGAGGCCTAAGATTGCAGGCTGCATGCCCTCACAGGCCCATAAGGTCATTTTGCGCCAAACTTGGGTTTGCCTCATGTTTTGATGTCCTTTGGCGAGTATGGAAGCAGCATAAGGGTTTCCTTTAAATACCTGTGTCACACACCTCTGGCAATGTTTCTTAGTAGAGGGATATCAGCTCGCTGAAGTGCTCAGGGGCTGGTTTTCCTTGGTGGTTTACAGCATAGCTGGTCACAGCACAGTTGTGGGTTACAGCATAGTTGTGGGTTACATACAGCATAGCTGGTTACAGCATAGTTCGGCGATTGCAAGCAACAGCCATTTTGGGGCTGCTGGCGGTGCACACCTCCCTTAGCTTCGGCAATTGCAAGCAACAGGCATTTGGGGGCTGCTGGCGGTGCACACCTCCCTTTGCTTCGGCAATTGCAAGCAACAGGCATTTGGGGGCTACAGGCGGTGCACACCTCCCTTAGCTTTGGCAATTGCAAGCAACAGGCATTTGGGGGCTGCTGGCGGTGCACACCTCCCTTAGCTTCGGCAATTGCAAGCAACAGGCATTTGGGGGCTGCTGGCGGTGCACACCTCCCTTTACTTGCAAATTCTGACGAACATCATGCAAGAATCGGAACGTAGCCCTCCCTGGAAAACATCTTATGGTCAGGTTTAATTGCCAAGTACATGACATGGTTGCTTTCGATCGACATGGGAATGGTAATGGAGGCGCGTTGTTGGTGTCACTGCTTGACTTGCCTGACTTCGCTGTGAAGGAAACATTTCAGTGGGAGCCCTGCTGAAAGAGCAGAAGTGTAGGCATTCTGCTGTATGCTGGCAGTATTGGCCAGCCTTTCAGGCTAGAACTGGGGATTATTCCCCAGGTCCGTTCTCAACTTGCTTGGGCACAGATTACTCTAGGCTCTAGGATGGGGTTGTCATCCCAGCACACGGGGTTGTCATCTCAGCACAATTTCATCAGCAAGGCACGCAGTATCTAATAATCACTCCTTTACAACCCTTTTTAAATTCGTGTGTGAATCATGCTTGCCAAACAATTGCTCAGCCAGGGCAGCTTCTCACTGAGAGCACAGTCCACCACCATGCTAGCATTTCCGTCTCATCGCCAATCATCTCAATATAGCAGCCCTTATTATTCAAGTGTTCAAGTTATCTCGAGCGGTAAAGTAAAACAGGCCTTCTCCGAACCTAAGAGGAGAGTCCATTGTACAGCTCAGTCGCAGAGAGGAGAGCAAACAGAAAGGTATGTGCTGCAGAATTAGGGAATGTAAGGACTAGTATGGGTGTCTGTTGATCTGCTCTGTGAAAGAGGAATAGTCCTGGGCTATGTTAAACATATCTGTCTGCATGCCCTATTGAAAAAGAAAGGTTTGCCCTGATTCAAAGCCTGAAACAGTCACTTCTTTCATGCACATCTTCTTTCAGCACATTTTTGCTGATCCAAATGCATGCTTCACACGAGGTGTTCTCACGAGGATTGCGCGCGGATACGTCCTTGGCTGTTCCAACCAACTCGCCAACTAACAAGGCATCGGTACAATGTCTGGATCCACTCTAGCAGGACGGTGGCAAGGCTTTCTGAGAACATACCTGTAGACGCTGTGCAAGCAGCACTGCACGCAGCTTATGAGGCCTTCAAAACCGACCACTTCATGTCCTACTACTTGAAAAACCCACAGTATTCTGGAGAGACAACAGGTCTGTTGGCCAGCCTTGCACGAAGCGCTGGTTAAGGCTGCCCAGCTCGGTGCCCAGGCCCTAAGACACCCACTTCTTGATGTGCTTGTAGGGGTCCCAAGGTGCCCGCTTGTTGATGTGCTGCATGGGGGGTTGGGGCGGTGTTCCAAATCATGGAAAGGAGGAGGAGGAGGCTCCCTTGAAATGACCCTGGCTGATTCTGGCAAAAGGGAGACAAACCTTCCCTTGCAGCTAGGGCAGGCCCATAGGTAACAAACTATTTTGTCGACTCGCTGATTCTGGCTGGTTCTGGCAAGAGGGAGACAAACCTCCCCTTACAGCTTGTAGACCTTACAGCAAAAGCAGACCCATAGGGGACGAACTCTTTCATCTCGTCCCACAATTCTCTTCAGATGCATGCCGCAAGGTGGATTAAAGCACGCAGTCATCCGCGCAGCGCATGTGCCCCTTATCAGGTGGATTGAACTGCCTGCAGCCTTACCACCTCACAGTGCTGACCATCATCACCCATCACCTGTGTCCATCTTCACGAGCTGTGCCGCTTTTATCACAACTTGCCCACAGCCGGCGTCGTGCAGCACATTCTGTGTGACGGCAACAGAGGCTCAGTCCTGTACCTCTCGCAGCCGGATCAAGGCGCCTTTGCTGTGGCCTTCAAACTTCCAGATGCGCAGGTGCACATCTCTAGTGCATTTGGATAAGGGACACTCTTGCACACACATGTCTTTGTGTATGATTGGGTGTGGGCTGGGGCATTTGCTGCGAAACATCTGCATCATGGGCTTTGGTCCTTCCTTGAATACATGGGTCTCAAGCAAATGGCGTGGAGCGTTCAGCCTTCCTCTGGACGCAGGTGAAGGTGTGTGTGCAAGTGCGCAATTGCATGCGCGCATGAGACTTGCTACACCTTCACTCCACAGTCACATCCACCACCTGGCCGCAATTGCATGGGTGTGTAATTTGCAACAGCAATGCTCCACAGCCTAGTGGAACCAATTTTCCAAGTCCATCGCCTGGCCCAGCTATGATTCCCCATCAATGCTCACCCGTTCAGCACTTACACCCCTTCATGCTGCTGCTGCTGCTGCTGCTGCTGTTACTCCTGCTGCTGCTGATGACGATGATGATGCTTTTGGTGATGCTGCTGACTATGCTGTAATCGCAAAGCCGATGCTGCTGCACTCGTAGCCCAATAGCATGGATCTTGAACTCATTGGGCTGCTGCTGCTGCTGCTACTGCTGCTGTACACTCAGCCCACTGACATGGACCTTGAGGCTGCGGCGCTGCAAGGACCCGATGGTTTTGGAGCGCTTGTGGACCATTACTACAGCTTTCGTCCTTTCCAGGCCGAGTATATTAAGGTGAGCATGAATGCGGTCCCAGAGTGTAAGGTGAGGTCAAAGAGTGTGAGGCTTGGTCCTTTGAGTGTGGGGTGCAGTCCTAAGAGCGCAAGGTGCGGTCCTGAGAGCGTAAGGTGCGGTCCTGAGAGCGTAAGGTGCGGTGCTGAGAGCGTAAGGTGCGGTCCTGAGAGCGTAAGGTGCAGTCCAAACAGTATTAAGCAAGGTCCTTAGAGTGTGAGGTGTGGTCCTAGGAGTGTGAGATGCGGTCCAAAGAGTGTAAAGCGTGGTCCTAGGAGTGTGAGGCGCGGCCCTAGAGTAAGATGAACATGACTGCAATCTTTAAACCCCAATGGAAGAGCTGCAGCCCCTTGTGGAAGTCGAAGCTAACATTGGGGCAACACCATTGACCAGATGGTGGCAGGCAGGATAAGGGCTGAAAGCCCATCGCCAGCAGCCTGAAACAGGCAACACACTTCTGAACAGCACCCACATTGCCTGCTCCAGCTCACAGAGCTCTGGGAGTTCCATTTTACACCCACTACTCTTACTTCAGCCAGCTTAGCCTCCCCAATCTAGCAGGAGTGCCTCTGTGCAGGAGATCCGCAGAGCCTAGTGCTGGGATAATGTAGGCGGCAACGCATTTGGTGCATTGGTTTGTATTTGTGAATTTGTATCTCATCAATGGCCTAAGCGGAGCTTGACGTCAAATCAAACGCATCCTCTAGGACCCTGTTTCTGCTGCCATGCATCCATGCTGCGATGCTGTGTCTCTCAATTAGGGGTCGGCGTATAGCGCTATATTGCGCTATATTTCAGGCGCTATATGTGCCAGAACGCCCACATGCAACTGAAATTTTGTCATCAAACTTTGAGGGATGATAGGAAACCCTTTAAAACTCTTTTTTGTAAAATATTTTAAGCAAAAAATAATTCAGTTGTGCTCTGCTTGGCCAATAGGCCAAGATACAACGCTATATTTGACCATGCCTATCTGACTCAGCCATCTCTAACTACGCACTCATGAGTGATCACGGTGCATTTTGCTTTGCTCTTGCTGGCTTCTATCACGTTTATTTGTTTCAAGGGACATGCTATAGTGTCCCAAAAATGCATGATGACTAAAAATGGCAGTATGGGGGCCTTGCCATGTCAGATCTGATCTACCTAGGATCTGATCTACCTAGGCCTAGGCGACATGTTAC
>LKMJ01004059.1_pt1 | contig 13733 bp, 23 predicted proteins | sample 643391 | NCBI WGS metagenome assembly LKMJ01 (sample SAMN04112250, study PRJNA286221) | soda lake metagenome | biome: soda lake; feature: Kulunda Steppe; material: water; isolation source: sample PL-Br10 brine of Picturesque Lake | place: Russia: Kulunda steppe | collected 2010-07
GGGCACAGAGAGGGGCACAGAGAGGGGCACAGGGGCACAGAGAGGGGCACACAGGGGCACAGGGGGGCACAGAGAGGGGCACAGGGGCACAGGGGTGCCCAGAAGGTGTGTGTGATGCTGGCAGCTGCAGGGCCATGACAAAATGGCTCGCTCAATGTGTATTTTGCGCACACATTTGATGAGGGCCATGATGCTTTGGGCGGGATTACGGCCGCTATTGAGGCCAAAGAGCCTGCCTAATCCACACATTGATGTGCACGCTCTGCGCCCTGCAAACCCCTTATGCACCCTATAGGGTCTGCATGCCATTGACTGCTTGGTCCACGTTGCCAATGACGTGCGCAGCGTGCTGCATGACTGCTGCAAGCACGCAACTGACCGGGGCCATATGGTGCATGGCTGGTGCAGGGCCATATGGTGCTGGGCCATATGGTGCAGGGCCATATGGTGCAGGGCCATATGGTGCAGGGCCATATGGTGCTGGGCTATATGGTGCATGGCTGGTGCAAACTTATGGCCATATGGTGCATGGCTGGTGCAAACTTGAAACACGTGCTGGGTCTGCTAGTTTGCATTCAGTGCCTGCCAGCATGCAGAGTGTGACCATGTGTCCGGTCAGAAGGCTGCCAGCAGCCATGCTGCCAGCCCTGCCCCTCTGTAAGTTGAAGGAACGCTGCAACACTGCCGCCCTCCCTCACCTACCACCCACCACCATGGGCACAGCGCAATTGCGCGCTGAGCATGACCTTCCACTAAAGCGACACAAGTTCCCAGCTTGAGCACAACTTCGACATCCTGGGCATAAACTACCTCCCTCCCTTGGTGCCTTGCTGCCCGCATGCAGGTTGCACTGCTGCGGCAAGAGGCGGGCCACCGCTTCTGGTTCACGTCCGCGCAAGTCAAGCGCGTGTCTGAGGCATTCCTTGCCGGACCTCACAAGGTGTGTGTGCGGCTGCAAGGTCTCTTGCAATGCAGGGAAGGCAGGCCTCACAAGATGTGTGTGTATGTGCGTGTGGCTGCAAGGTCTCTTGCAATGCATGGAAGGCAGACCTCATGCATGCACCTTGCACACTTGAGGCTTCAACTCTCGAACAAGGGTGAGGGGAAGTGGCCAGTTTGAATGCCCGGCGCACCAATCGTGAACATGGAGAAAGTGCAAGGTGACTGCACTATGCTTCTGCCATTTTGAGGGCAGCTCCCCTTCACCCGCCAGTCACTTTGGAAAATCCAAAGTGGATTTTCCATTAAGACTGGTGTGCAAGCAGCGTCTGAGCTCCTTGTCCATGCTTTCCAAGTGGCCCTCTTCGTATGGTCATGTGGGTTGGTCTGGTAATGTCAGAGCTCAAGAGCTGCGGGGTTGAATAGGCCTGTGGTTGCCAGAGTTCAAGCAGGGCGAGGGGCCTAGGACCCACTCATGGCTGCTACCTTAGTGGTATTGCTGGACATCAGGAGGCGCTAAATTGCCAAGCCTCAAGGTTAATGGTGCCTCGTGGTGCTATTGAAATTGAGTGGTTGGTTGCTTTCTTCTCCAATCTATGTAATATAGACTCCCAACCCATTCAAAAAGCTAGTCTCAGCTCGGGGGCTGGTCTCCTCTCCAATCTAATATAGCCTCCTGCCATACCTGAGCTCTGAGGGTCAATGTCCTCTCCAATCCCAAGTTGCCTCGTCTTGGTCTCCTTCGAGGTGTGTCTAGGATCTGTTGATAGGTCAAGCATGCAATCATGAGCAGTCCTGTGAACGGATCTGTTATTAGGTCAAGCATGCAATCATGAGCAGTCCTGTGAAAGGATCTGTCATTAGGTCAAGCATGCAATCATGAGCAATCCTGTGAAAGGATCTGTCATTAGGTCAAGCATGCGATCATGAGCGGTCCTGTGAAAGGATCTGCCATTATGTCAAGCATGCGATCATGAGCAGTCCTGTGAAAGGATCTGTCATTGGGTCAAGCATGCAATCATGAGCGGTCCCATGAAAGGATCTGTCATTGGGTCAAGCATGCAATCATGAGCGGTCCCATGAAAGGATCTGCCATTGGGTCAAGCATGCAATCATGAGCGGTCCCATGAAAGGATCTGCCATTATGTCAAGCATGCGATCATGAGCAATCCTGTGAAAGGATCTGTCATTGGGTCAAGCATGCAATCATGAGCGGTCCCATGAAAGGATCTGTCATTAGGTCAAGCATGCAATCATGAGCGGTCCCGTAAAAGGTCACAAGATGCACACACATACACATACACACACATGAGTCCGTACACGCCCTGGAATCAGGCATCCAAGCACCTGATCAGGCAGTCATCAGCACAGGCAGGATCTGCATAGCTGCCTGCAGCACACTGTCACGAGGCACAAGTCATGCACCTAGGTGCACCTGCCTAACAAGGGCTGCCTGGAAGAAGCCTGCAAGGCCTAAGGATTCAAATGCTTTAATGTGCCTATGGGGCACTGCCTTGCTCCAGAATCAGCTTCATTACCTTCCTTAAGCCTAGGCGCTTAGCTGCACCAGCATGCACCAGCATGCACCAGCATGCACCGTGGACTGCACCAGCATGCACCGTGGACTGCACCAGCATGCACCGTGGACTGCACCAGCATGCACCGTGGACCAAACATCTCATACATTATGATCAAGCAGCTCACACATAATGGATCAGATGCTCTACACTGCATGAACCACGCAGATGTTGGGTATCCTGTGAAGCCAACTGCCCAATTGTGCCATTGCTGTACCCCTGCACCCCTATTCAATTCCCCTGTTTAAGAAACCCTGCGCCCCTGTTTAACACCATCTGCACCCCTTCTTAAAATTCCTGTTCAATACCCTCTGGCATTCCTATCTGGCGCCTCTGTAAAACACTCTGCTGCTGGGAGCTGAGGCCATGACACCATGAGGCCATGAGACCATGAGGCCACGAGGCCATGAGACCAGAGCAGGAGGCCATGGCCACCGGGCCACAGCAAGGGCATCAGGGCCATAAGGCCACAGGCAGCAAGGGCATCAGTTCCATCAGGCCTCAGGCCACAGTAGGGGCCTGTCATTCCAGAAGCTCACTCCACCCAAGAAGGCGCGTGATGCTTGCAGTGCCGAGTGCCTCTGCGGTGCAGGTGGAGGTCATCATCATGCTGTGGGCCCTAATCCTAGACAGGAAGAACTTCTGGACCATCCTGTACAGGTGGGCCAGCCCATTTGTTTGCGACCTGTGTGTTTGTATGTGCCAGACTTGCATCCTGCAGCGCCTTCTCATGCCGCGTGTGCACTGATGCGGCCGTGTGTGTGTGTGTATGTGTGTGTGTACCTTGGCTCTCATACCCGTGCCCACCTGCTGCGCTGTATGGTGTAGCTTTTAAGCCCAGCCGCAGCTCGCGCGTTGACGTCTTCCCAACTCGCTTTCAAGCCACTGTCCCTGTCAAGCCACTGTCCCTATCAAGCCACTGTCCCAGTCAGCTAGCTCTCTTTGTCAGCTAGCTGTCCCTGTCAACTAGCTGCACTTGCAGGAACATTTTGAGGCATGGACATAATCCACCACCCTGCACAGCCGCACCACGCCACGCCACAATCCACACAGCAATTCCCCCCAATCGTGCATCTCCAATGCTGGACCTTCACCTTCATGCTCTTATTTCCTTATGGCCCTCCTGCCTGGGAAAGGGGATCTGTTTTCATGCGTACACATTGGATTATTGACTTCTTGCTAAGACAGCAAATCTGTCTTTCAAACCTAGAATTGTGCACAGTGGATTGCTTGGCACCTGGCTGCACCAGCTGGCATTCATTCAGCTCCATCAATCTCATATATCGTTAAGCCTTCATGTGTTTGCTCACACTTGCTCCACTGTGACATCAGTTGGGGCCTGCTAATGGCTTTCATAAGTGTCCATCTGCATTTCTTATCAAGATCATAGTGCCCCACCAGAATTCCCTGGAGACTGGCATCCCAGAGCTGCCCTTGCATTCAACTTACAACCCTGAGGACTGTGACATCAGTGCAAACCAATCTTGCAGACTGAGCAAAGAGCCCCAAAACAATCAATGCATTGCCTTGTATGTTTGCTCCCACACGCAGCCTACCTTCTGAAACCGTATACTTTGCCACAGACACTCCTAGAAAGAACGAGTGCAATGCCGTGCATGTCTGCCCCCACATGCAGCCTACCTCCCTTTGAGCAATCCCTGCTGATGTGGCGACTGGGCCCGCTCAACGTGCTGGATAAGGCACACCCTTCCGTCCATTACGTGCTGGACCTGTCCAACAACCTGCATGAGCAGGTGTGCCGTGCGGCTGGGATGCTGCTTGGCAGTTGAGGGGGGCATGACTTGAGTGCTTGTGAGAGCAAGACAGTGGAGGGAGTGCGAAGAAAAGCATGGGTATGTCACATACCGTATTTGGGCAAGTGGGGTCATTGGTCTGGATTGGATGGCTGAGGTGAGGCTGTGCCCTCGAAATACCTAGCATCCACGCCAGAGCCATGCCACACGTTGCTGCAAGAAAAGATAGCAGGCTTGAGAGCTGCGTGTTTCCTCTCGCTCAGCATTGAGCCACCCACAGCAATGACTGTGTGCTTCCTCTCGCTCAGCATCACCCACAGCAATGACTATGTGTATCCTGTTGCTCTGCATAAAGCCACGCACGGTTATGACTGTGTTCTTCCTCTCGTTCAGCATTGAGCCACCCACAGCAATGACTGTGTTTCCTGTTGCTCTGCATCAAGCCACTCACAGTAATGACTGCGCTTCCTCTCGTTCAGCATCAAGCCACCCACAGTACTATCTGTGTGCTTCCTATCACTCAGCATTGAGCCACCCACAGCAATGACTGTGTTTTTCCTGTTGCTCAGCATTGCGCCACCCACAGTAATGGCCGCGCGTGTGGCGGTGGAGGCGAGGTGCTTGAAGGCCTCCTGAGCTTTGCCTTTATCTCCATCGTTCATCGGTCTCTCGTCTGTGCGCTTTGCTTGATGTATGTTTAAAGCCCTGCGTGCGGTGCCCCGCCTCCAGCCATCCTCAGCCATGCGCTCGGTCTTTGTCCCCGCTCTCTGCTCTAAGAGTTTGCCCGTGCTCCTTTACAGGATGCCCGGCGTCTGGTGAGCTTTGCCTCCAGGAGCTCTGACTGGCTTCCCTTCCCATTCTGCTCATATTGCCATTCCAACTCTTCATGCAGTGTGCCCGGCGGTTGGTTGACATGGCCTCCAAGAACCCTGATGTCCCAAACTTCTGGAACTTGCGTCTCCAGGTTAGCTTTGGCCTTTGTCTGGGAGGTCGCTCCGGGTCATGCCTTGCCCTTTAATTCAGAGGTGGCTCTGAGCCAGCTTTGCCCTTCAACTGAGAGATTGCTCCAAGTCAGTCATGCCCTTGGCTGCCCTAGGTAGGCCTTGTGGCCTTGGGTATTGCATCAGGCAATAGATAGGCAGGCATGGAGTGGCTAAGGCAGTGTGCACGCTGCGGGTGAGACAGGCAATGCCAATAGTGGGTGTGGGCTCTACGGCTTTTTGTCAGTGGGCGCACCTGCCGATTGCAGGCCGTGAGCAGGTATCACGCTCAAAAAAGCTTCCCTGTGTTGCACGCGCAGGGTGTGAAGAAGAGCATGCCTGAGGGCAGCAACATGTGGGGTACGCTGACGGCGGAGACGTTTACTCCCTGGCTTGAGTTTGACTTCATTTACCTGGATGCCTGGGAGAGTGGTGTCTTAGGCAAGACCAAGGTGAGTTTGGCATAGGCAAGACCAAGGTGAGTTTGGCTTAGGCAAGACCAAGGTGAGTTTGGCTTGCAATTGATGCGTCTGACATTGACCTCCACATTCCTGGATGCCTAGGAGAGTAGGGAGCCTAAGGCAACATGGAGGTAGGTCTGCGTTTGCATTTGATGCGGCTGCTTTTGGCCTTGACATACCTGGGTACCTGGGGGGGAGGAAGGCTTTATCAACGTCGTTTTGGTGTGGTTAAAGAATTTCAATTCATCCACCTGGATGCCTGGATAAGTTGAGGACTGGACAAGACCACAATGGAATGTACATGCAGTGATCAAAGGATCACAACACCTGGCATTCTGAAAGACCTACTTCTTGAAAGAATAAGGCCAGGCTTAGGTTCACACAAGAAGTTACTGTGTAAGACTAAAATGCTGTGTTCAAAATGTAGGCCTGGGCCCATGCTGTGCGCAGCACACTGAGAGCAGAAATGGTTGAGGGACAGGCAGGCCAACCATACATGACCGAGGTGTAGAAAAAGCAATTATATGGGGGTTGCAAGGCCAGCTTTTTGTGTGTTATGTGCAAGTTCATGCCAATGAGACACGGCAGAGGTCTCACTGACAACCCTTTGGCGGCTGCACACCTGTGCAGGCGGATCTGGAGACCATGGGCAAGTTTGACAAGATTGAGGTGGTGTCCAAACATGCCAAGAGGCTGGAGCTGCAGCGCATTAAGGTGTGTGCGTGTGAGCGTGGTCATGTGTGGGGGGAGAATACGTGCATGCTTCCAAGCATGCCTAGACTCTAGGCTAGAGGCTGCGAGCTGCAGCGCATCAAGCAAGTCCACCCATTAACACTGAGGTGTGCATGTGCATATGTGTGGGCAAGATTGTGTGTAGAAGGTGTGTACATGTGCACTTGTGTGTGTGCACAAGAGTGTGCGTCAGTGTATGCCTGTGTGCGCGCTTGTGTGTCTGTGCAAACGGAGCAACCTCTTGCTCTGAAGCCACCCCTATGCAAGAATCTGCCAGAAGAATGCATGCTAGATAGATGCAAGCGTCTATCTGATGGGTACGCAGGCCTGAGCCCTGGGAGCAAACATAGCGCTCTGCGAGTTGAGCACATCTAGGTCGGCTCGTGAAAGATGAACTTTGCAGGGTCCGAGTCAGATGTTTATATTGGTGTGTGTGCGCGCGCTGCTGCAGGCCATGTATGGCTACTTCTACGACGGCTCTGGCTACTCCCCGCCCCTGTGGCGGACGCGGAGCCAAATGTTCAAGGCGCTGCTGGAAAAGAGCCCGTGGCTGGCGGCTTGGGATCGGCTGATGCGGCTACTGGTCAGGTGAGCCCATGCCTTCGGTGACAGGCTGCCACAGTTGCACCCTGATCGCATGTGAATGCTGGTTTGACACAGGCGCTCCTGCACAGCAGCTCCGCCCATATGCCTTGGCATGACAGCACACCTGTGCTTGGAGCGCTTGTGCTGAACTGAACAGCCTGCACATGACGGGGAGTACAGGGTGCACTGCACAGGCGCAGGACATGTGGACGCCGTACAAAACATTCATGTGGTAACCGCGCACATGCACGAGGTACGTGTGCACATGCACATGTACACCATCTCATGCGCACCTCACGCACGCTCCTGCAGGCTGGACCTGCGTAGCGGCGACATCTCAACTGACTCATACATTGAGGACATCTTCGACTCCCGTTGCAGGTGTGTGGCAGACATGCTGTATGCAGCGGGGCGCCTGCGCACAAGCAGCAAGCAATTGTGTGTGGCAAACGCGCAGCGTGCAGGGAGGCGGTTGTGTGCAAGCTGCAAATATGCACATGATGCACTTACTTATGGCTGAGCACAGCATGCAAACAGGCAAACAGTGTACACAGGCATGCCCCCACCCCCCAACTCCAAATGTTGCATCAAGTATCCATATGCCCATGCAGCGATGTGAGCAAGCCCATGCACAGGGCAAGTGGCACACAGGGTATGCACCCACAGACATGCACCCACACACAAACCCCCTGTACACCCGCTTCACACTGCGCACAACGCATCCACGCGCATGCAGTGATGAGGGCGACCTCACCCAGGAGGCGTTTGAGGCAATTTGCAAGGACTGGGGTTACAGCAAGGGCGAGATCTACCACCACTTCCGGCCCATGTTTGAGGCCGTGGCCAAGCCAGCCGCGCGCGCCAGCCACACCTCTGAGTCGCCGCACCAACGCCGCACCCACTTTAGGTGTGTGTGTGTGTGTGTATGCTTTGACAGTGCACCGGCGCGTGCGCAGGCCCAAAAACGCTCCTCTGACGCACCTTACATGTTCATGCAAGCATAAAAATGCACGGCGCATCCGAGGATGTCACACCTGCTAGCATCAGCCCTGCTCCGCATTTGTGCTCACGCCACTGTCAGGTCGTGCATGTGAGCACGCGCCTCAGCATTCTGTGCATAAACGTAAGCTGACCCTCTTGCAATGGGTCCAAGCGGCTGTGAGCTGCATTGACGGGGCGGTGGTCAAGGCTAGCAGAAGGGGGGGAAGTCAACGCGCGCCAATCTCATCCTCTCTGTTTGTCTCCCTGGTCATGGGTTGGCATGCATGTGCATGTGTGCCTCCCTGGTCATGGGTTGGTTTGAGTGTTGACTGGGTCGGCATCCTCTCTGTGTGTCTCCCTGGGTTGGCTTGCACCTGCATGTGCACACAGCGCCGCCAATGCGCTGACATGCCCTGTTATCTGCATTCACCTCACCAGCTGCGCCTGTGTGCCTGCTTGCCTGCAGCTACCTGCCCAGCAGCCGCAGCCTGCACAGCAGCACTTCGCAGTCAGGCGGTGTGCGGCCCTCAGAGACTGGCACCGGGGACGCACCTCTGACCAGCAGGTCCAAGCTGCGCAGCAGCAACAGCAAGAACAACCTAGCCGCAAGGGAGGCGCCGCCCCAGGCCAGCACGCCCTCACCTATACCTGACGAGAGCGCAGATGAGGTGTGTAACGTGTGCGCGTGTGCATGTGAGGGACATCTTTGTGTGTGTGCATGTGTGTGTGCTTGTGTGCTTGAGCGCGGGTGTGGGTGTGGGTGTGATATGTGAGCATGTGCATGTGTGGGTATGTGCATGTGTGGGTGTAATGTGTGTGTGTGTGTGTGCGCGCATGTGGGTGGGGATGGGGGTGGTGGTAATGTGTGTGCGTGTGCATGTGTCGGAAATTTTGTTTGTGTGCGCACACGTACATGTGCTTGGGTGCCTGCGTGTGGCTGCGGGTGTGGCGCGGGAAGGGCGTGTCTGAGCCCATGTTGCGTGAATGCCCAGATGAGCTGCGTGTGCCTGTGACATGCAAACTTGTGTGTATGTGCGTGAAAGAGCAAGGAGATAAGGGGGGCTGGGGGGAGCAAGGAGGCGCTTGTGAGCGAAGCCCTTTGTTTGCCACAGTGACCTATGCCTAGGCACTGCAGTCTTTGAGGTCCATCATCTTCAGGGCTTGCACGCAGCGTGCACCCCCTTCCCTCCCCAACACACACACACACACACACACACATACACACACACACACACATCTTGTCCAGATGAGACCCGACGGAGTCTGTGCGGTCAGCTTGACAGATGCATATTGTCCAGATGACACACATATTGTCCGGATGATTCCTGACACACACATTTTTCTAAATAACTCCTGACACACACATACTGTCTTGATGTGACCTGATGTACATGTTTGTCCAGATGTTACACACACCTTGTCCAAATAAGACCCGACGGACTCTGCGCAGTCAGTTTGACACAACCACTTTTTGCTCGGAGCAGGGTGCCTGGCCTGACATTGACCCCTCCACTGCTCCTGCAAATGACCCCCCCTTGCAGGCCGCACCCGTCTCCGAAGCTGCCCTTGCCTGCGCCTGGCACATGCCCGCCTGCAGGCTGCACATGTAATGCTGCCAAGCCTGCGCCTGGCGCGTGCCTGCCTGCAGGCTGCAGGCACATTGCAGCCAAGCCTGACCTTTGCCTTGTTTCTGCTGCGCGCGCACCTGCAGGTCGCATCCTCTCTACCTGGCAATGCGGCCAGCCCTGCTGGTACAAAGCATGCCGCCGAGAGAGCAGGGCCCGTGATGGTGATCGACTTTGCCACCTTCGTGTCAATCTTCATGCAGGTGCGTGAAGGGCCCTGATAGTTGGGAGTTTATGCCGACCAGATAACTAGCAGTGCGCATCAAGGAAAGGCCCTCTATGCAGATGAAGCACTGCCTAGGACCCAACAGAGAAGATTAGTCAGGCCCCCAATCTAAGACGACAGTGGTCTTCAGCAATTGTGTAGGGCTTGCAGTGGGTGCCTTGTCACTGCCATGTGGCATGTGCGCACGAGCGCAGCCCCCGTGTGGTCTTGTGCCTGTGTACCTATGTGTGCTGGCAGCCACTCATGGGTGCGTGCACGCCGTGCTCGTACGTGTAGCACGCCTGGCTGGGCAGGAGCTTGCGTATGCGCTTTTTTTTTAAGCATGTTGTGATTACTGTGCATGCATTGGGGCATCTGCACTCTTGATGGTGTGTACGGGGAATGATCCCTTGATACTGCCGTAGAGCTTCCAAGCGCCCGCACATGCCAGTGTGTGCCTGACTTGCCAGCACTAAAGTTCTTGTGAGCATTGCGTGCCTGCGCGCCTGCTTGGCTGCGCAGGACCCGGCGCCGGACCTGCGGTTCAAGGAGGTCCCCAGCATTGGCCTTTTTACGGGCGTGCAGCTGATCGGCAAGGCCCGGGGCGTGAGCCGCAAGCTCCAGGAACGCAGCGCTCCTTCGCGGCCCATCTCTGGCAAGCATTAAGATGGGGAGCACGCCGCAAACGTTAGCGATCCCCCACAAAAGCACACATGAGCATCCAGAATGGGTTGTGTGTATTGTGGCAATGCTACAGCTTGTGTGGTGAGGATGGTTGTGCCTGGCAGGGTGCGTTGCAGTGCACCACTGGCCTTGAGCTGCCTCAGCTTGGCAAAAGTCTATTGCGGCACTGGTCCCTGTGAGCTTCCCCTGTGCCTCACCTCCCGGCATGTTGCAGTTGACTCCCTGTGAACTGGACATATGAAGAACCTGCTGAAACCAAGTGGCTGATGCGAGGAGCCATTTCCCTCTGATGACCTCTGAAAGCTTGAACTTAAATGCGCAGTGTAACCTCTCACACGGCCTTAAGAGCTTAGAAATCATGGACCGTAGCTTGTGGTAGGTATCTTTTGTGTTTGTTGCAGCTTGTATACAAATCATAGACTGCACTAAGCTGTACCTGCCTTAAACAGACATGCCATGTCTACCATGGCATGATGATGGTACCGGGTATCTTTTTTGTGTGCTCCGTTTTAGTAGACTTTGTCAAAGTTGACTTTGGTGATGGCACCTTTTTTTTAAGAAGTTCACTTTGGCATGCCTGTCACGCTGAGGGACTTCTGCATCCAATCCAGACTCACGGCATGGCCATAATATGTGTGACATGCCTTTCTGCTTTCCAGTAAAACATGATCAGATCCAATCCGAGGAGTCCTTTTAATTGAAATGGAGACTCCCAGCACGGAGCAATCCAACGTTATGAAAAACTACTTTGCCAGAAGGTACTGCACTGGTCTCTCTTGCGCGAATATTTACAGTCAGATGAACCTCTCAAAACTTGAAGTTAAGGGGCAAGCACAATAGCAGCCACCCAGAGGCCCTTGCAAGTCGGTGGTAATCTGTAAAATTTAGAAGTCACTTCTATTACGGTATGAGTGTGCTGAGGGGGGGCCTTGTGCTTGCACCTCCTAATACTACTAGTAGTACTACTTGTAAACTTGTACTACTAGAGTAAGAACCTCCCACATGAACACATGTTTTCTACGAGCAGTCACAAATTTCTACTGACTTTGGCTAGCAGTCAGTCGATTTGACTGGAGGCCTTCTTGTAATACCTAATACCTAAAAAAAATTTTCTACTGAAGGTCTTTTTGTAAACCTTGTAATCTCAGGGAAGAAGAGACTTTGCTCAGAGGTTCTCCCGCTCACACCAACTTGGTTTTGAAATGTTGCACCTGCTGGTGTAGTCTTCTCTTCATGACTCTTCTTCTTCTTAATGGCTAATGTGGCTGCAGCGGCAAGAAGTAGCTTCTTACAAGCTGGAACTCGAATTGTATCTTAAGATGAAATATGGCAAAAGCTACGTAGCTATGGAGAGAGGAAAAATGCAAGGGTTGGATAAAGCCTGGAAAGAGAAGGTATGAAACTTACTAAGTACGAATATAAGAGGGAAACGGAAGAAAGGGAGAGCATATGAAAAATGGAGAGGAAGAAAAAGAGGAAACCAAAATAGCATGCGGCCACTGGCAGTCTCTCAGCAAGACCATGCCATGCAGAAAGGTGCTCCTGCAAAACCTCCTGGATCTATGCCTGCTTTCAGGCACAAAGACCTATGCAGAGATGCTCAAGGAACGTAAGCTTGGCACCAGCGTTTGCTAAGGACTCCTCAGAGGATGTGCACTGCTGGCAATGCTGTGGTCTATACGCACAAGTACAGAACATTGAAGCCCCTAAGCACATGCGACGCATTGAGTTGGAGGGTGGAAAAACTGTTGTGAGCACGCTGGTAGGCAAAAGCCCACAGAATGGTTGGGCCTGGGCAAGCCTATTTTCCCAGCATCCAGGGTCCCTGCCAGATCTACCCTCATGGCATCACAGCCATCACCACACCAGCCAATCCACAGCTATGATGGCTATCCAGGCTGGATTGGCCAATCCACAGCTAGCATTGCCATCGCAGCTGGATTGGCTGATCTGCAGCTAAGATTGCTGGCACAGCTGCACCGATTGATCCATAGCAATGGTTTCTGTCATAGCTGAACTGGTTGATTGAAAGCTATGATTGCCACCCTGGCTGCATCAGCTGATCCTTAAAACATAGCTGTGGTTGCTGTCGCGGCCTCATCAGCTGATCAATATCCAGCATCGCTGCACCAGCTGATCCTTGCATACGAATCAGGCCAGTTCAAGGAGTACCCTGCAGCTCCAGCGTCCTAGGAACATGCCGCTACCGCCAGCTGACCCACATCACCAGGACAACAATAAGGGTCACGACAACCTGCAAATACGTGCACCCCACAGGATGGTGTGATGTGGCTTGTGTTGCACAAAAGCAGCATTGCTCGTGCAAAAGTACATCTGAGGCAAGGGAGGGCCCACATCTCGCATGTGCTCTGTGCAGCTCCTTCAAGATCAGGTCTTTGCCAAGACACATTGGCCATTGTGGTTAAGCAACACTTTGGCCATCAGACAGCAGGACACTGGGACTGTGCAAGCTTTGCAAGACCCAGCATAGCCATTTGGTTGGCAGCTTACAGCCCATGCAGGGGTGTGTGTAAGCCCAGCAGTCAACCCATCTGGCTGAAAGATTAATCCCAATCTTTGACTCACAGCCCAAGCAGGGGTGTGTGTGAGTACACACTGTGTATTACACAGACACCTGGTAGGTGACACATATGGAGACGCTGTGCTGTGCCATATAGGGAAAGGGAGGGCGGCATGATGTTGGGTAGAGAGTACAAGTTGGACATTGGAAGGCAGCATGTCCAGCTGCATGAGGGTGGCTTGCACATTCATAGGACGGCAGCATCCCCCTGAATGCCACAGCACAGGCTCTGGCCATATGGATGGGACCCATGATCCAGCTTTGCAAGGCACCTTGTGCGAGAAGGACATTACCCTGTGTGGGAAGAGAGTCACCTGATGCAAGACTGAAAAGAGCTATACCAACCTTGGAGCCTCAACGCGCTGATCAGCGATTGAAAGTTGATGTGTTGTTAGATGGCCGTGCTTATGGGGGGGATCATCCGTGGCAAAATTGCAATGCTGCTGATTTTAGAATGACTTATTGCAATCAGGTGTGTGCCACAAGCAGTGGTCGACGCGCATCAAAGAAAAGGCAGCGAGCGCCCTTGCACCTGCGTTCAGGCACCCTCCCCCCCGGATGAATCGCTGCCCATCAATGCAAGCCTAAGCAATGGCCCCCAGGGCTTGCAATACACGAGCCCCCCCCCC
>LKMJ01004061.1_pt1 | contig 13732 bp, 14 predicted proteins | sample 643391 | NCBI WGS metagenome assembly LKMJ01 (sample SAMN04112250, study PRJNA286221) | soda lake metagenome | biome: soda lake; feature: Kulunda Steppe; material: water; isolation source: sample PL-Br10 brine of Picturesque Lake | place: Russia: Kulunda steppe | collected 2010-07
CGCGGAGCTGGATCTCAACCAGTTTCTGCCCTACAGGATCAACCGGCTGGCGGATCGTATCAGCCAGGCGCTGGCCGAGCTCTATGCCGAGCGCTATCGGCTCAACGTGGCACAGTGGCGGGTGCTGGCCTGGCTCAGCCACTGCGATGAGTTGACCGCCAAGAAGATCTGCGCCTACACCAATATGGACAAGGCGCGGGTCTCCCGGGCGATCCAGGCCCTGGAGGAGCGGGGCCTGATCACCCGTACACCCTCGCCGCGGGACCAGCGGCTGCACGATCTGCACCTCACCGAGGCTGGGCAGGCGCTGCTCGCCGAGCTGGTGCCCGAGGCCCAGGCCTGGGAGGCGGAGCTGGTCGCGACCCTCAGCGTCGGCGAGTATCGCGACCTGCTCAACGTCATGAGCAAGCTCGAAAGGCAGCTCGAGCGCATCGACTGAGGTCTCCATCCTCCATGGGATGGCGGGACGACGTCTTGGCCGTTAGCACGAGCGAGCGGGCGGAGACATGTTGCCTATTTTTTTGTTTGCAGGCTATCTGACGTAACGTAATTTTGCGTGTGCCTGGAAGGCTGATCTCACCGTTGCGGCTAAGCGCGGATCGATATTCCTCATTTAACACCATGTTTTTAAAGATTTTATTTTTAATAATACTTAAGTTGTATTGGCTATTGGTCGCGATGACGTTGCGTTCAGGGTCGCCTCAGAGGCATTGTATGCCGGAACGTGTTTCCCTGGATGGTGAATTATAGATGTTTGGTGTATCGCATTTTCCCCGCCCGGAAACCGCTTCCTGCTACCCGACGAAACCGCCAGCCGCCCGTGAAGACGGAGGAGCTTAACAATGAACAAGACCACAGGCCTGATGCTCGGCACCCTGACCGCCGCCATCATGAGCACGTCTGCCATGGCCCAGACCACCATCACGGTCAGCACCTGGGCCGGACCGAACCACGGCATCAACACCATGGTCTGGCCCACCTGGAAATCCTGGATCGAGGAGGCCACCGAGGGTCGCGTGACCGTCGATGTGGTCCATGACATGGGGCCGCCCGCCTCCCAGATGGAGATCGTTGCCGACGGCATTGCCGATGCCACCTGGGTCTTCCACGGCTACAACACCGGCCGCTTCCAGCTGACCAAGCTGCCCGAGTTCCCCACCTTCGAGGACTTCTCCTCCGAGAACGCCTCTGCCGCCTACTGGCGCACTCACCAGGAGCACCTGGCCGAGGCCGGCGAGCATCGCGGCGTCGATGTGGTGGCGGCCGGCGTGCACGGTCCGGGCTGGATCTTCAGTCGCGAGAAGTTCGAGACCCTCGACGATATGCAGGGCAAGCGCATCCGTTCCGGCGGCGGCGTGATGGGCGATCTCTCCAACGCCCTGGAGCTGACCGGCGTGTCCCTGCCGCCCACCGGCGTCTACGAGGCGGGCTCTCAGGGCGTCATCGACGGCGCCATGCTGGTGCCCGAGGGTCTGCGCAGCTTCCGCGTGGCCGAGATCTTCCCCTACACCCTCAAGGTGGATGGCGGCTTCTATCGTGGCAGCTTCACCATCGTCGTGAATCCGATGATCTGGGACCAGATCTCACCGGAAGACCGCGAGGCCATCGAGGAGGTATCCGGCGAGCGCCTGTCGCGCCTGTTCGGCTACATGATGGACACCATGGACGTGCGCGGCGTCGCCTTCGCCGAAGAGCAGGGTCACACCTTCACCGAACTCGGCGGTGACGATCTCGAGACCCTGCGCGGCATCAGCGACGACCTGATCGCCGAGTGGGCGGACTCCGTCGAAGGTCGCGGCGTCGATGCCATGGCGGCCATCGAGTACTTCCGCGAGCAGCTCACCGCTGCTGCCGATGAAGAGAGCGTGGGCGACCTGGTGCCCGACGACTACAAGTAAGCCATTTCAGTCGCCACATGGAGGGCGACCATGCAAACCCTGACGACACGCGCCACGCGCATCGGCCGGGTTCTGCAGCTGACGCTGGAGGGGGTGGCAGGTGCCACCCTCTTCGGCATGATGCTGTTGACCACGGCAGACGTGACCGGCCGCTACTTCTTCAATTCTCCGATCCTCGGCACCGTGGAGCTGACCCAGCTGATGCTGGCGGCGCTGGTGTTCCTGTCGCTGCCGGTGGTGTGCTGGCGCCAGGAGCACATCAGCGTGGACCTGCTCGACGCGATCTTTCCCGCCAAGCTGGTGTGGGTGCGCGAGGTGATCGTCAACCTGCTGGTCACCGCGGCGCTGTGGATCATGGCCCGGCGCGTCTGGACGCTGGCCGAACGCGCCTTCGACTGGGGCGACGTGACCGAATTCCTGCGCATCCCGCGCGGCTACCTGATCGGCCTGATCGCCGCCATGCTGGCGCTCTCCGCGCTGCTGACCCTGGCGCGGGCGGTGCTCTATCTGCTGGAAGGCCTCAAGGTGGTCAAACAGGGTGGCCCGCTGAGCAAGGGAGATGATTCATGACTGAAGCGCTCTACGGTTTCGCGGCGCTGCTGGTGCTGGTGTTCCTGCGGGTGCCGCTGGCCTTTGCCATGGGCATCGTCGGCTTTGTGGGCTTCTACTACCTGACCGGCAACTGGAATGCCGCCGAGGCGATGGCGTCACGCCGAGTGGTGGACACCGCCATGGACTACGGGCTGTCGGTGATTCCGCTGTTCATCCTGATGGGCAACTTCGTCTCCCACGCCGGGCTGTCGGATGCCCTGTTCCGGGCCTCCAACGGCTTTCTGGGCCACCGCAAGGGCGGTCAGGCCATGGCCACCATCGTCGCCTGCGGCGGCTTCAGCGCCATCTGCGGCTCGAGCCTGGCGACCTGCGCCACCATGGGGCGCGTGGCCATGCCGCAGATGCGCAAGTACGGCTACAAGGACTCCCTGGCTTCGGCGTCGATCGCCGCCGGCGGCACCCTGGGCATCCTGATTCCGCCCAGCGTGATGCTGGTGATCTACGGGATCATCACCGAGACCAGCATTCGCGAGCTGTTCGCGGCGGGCTTCATTCCCGGGATTCTGGGGGTCTTCCTCTACCTGGGTGCGGTGAAGTGGGTGCTGTGGCGCGACCCGAGCGCCGGCCCGGCGGCGGAGAAGGTGCCGTGGCCGGAGCGGCTGGCGGCGCTGAAGAGCGTGGGCAGCACCCTGGCGCTGTTCGTGCTGGTGATCGGCGGCATCTATCTGGGGGTGTTCACGCCCACCGAGGCGGCGGGCATCGGCGCCATGGGGGCCTTCCTGATCGCCCTGGCGCGCCGGGCGCTGACGCCGCGGGTGCTGATGAACGTGCTGATGGACACGGTGCGGACCACGGCGATGCTGTTTGCGGTGGTGCTGACGGCGCTGATCTTCGCCAACTTCGTCAACCGGGCCGGCCTGCCGGGGGACCTGCTCAATCTGGTCAACAACATGAACGTGGCGCCCTTCGTGGTGATCCTGGCGATCATCGCCATCTATGTGGTGCTGGGCTGCGTGTTCGAGAGCATGTCGATGCTGCTGCTGACGGTGCCGGTGTTCTTCCCGGTGGTGGCGGGGCTGGGCTATGACCTGGTGTGGTTCGGTATCCTGGTGGTGATCGTGATCGAGATCAGTCTGATCACGCCGCCGGTGGGGATGAACGTCTTCGTGCTCAGGGCGGTGCTGCCGGACGTCTCCACGGGTACCATCTTCCGTGGCGTGACGCCGTTCTGGGCCGCCGGGGTGATACGCGCGCTGCTGGTGCTGCTGTTCCCGGCGATCGTGCTGTTCCTGCCCCAGCTGCTCTATTGAGGCGAGGCGGCTTCGCGCCGGTTTTCCGAGGATGGTATTAAGTGATACTTAGTATTCAGTAAAGCAGCAATTTCTGTGTCTTGATAAGCCCCGATCTGACCCCGGTCAAATCGGGGTTTTTCCTTTCGGCTATCTTGAAGGTGTGAAGCAAGTGATACCGGTCCAGGAGAGAAAGAGATGGAAAGACTGTCAGATTATATTCAGGGGGAGCGGGTCGTCCGCGACCTGCGGCGCCACGCCCCGCAGGCGCTCGAGGCGCTGGCCCGTGACCTGGAGCAGCCGCTGAGCCCGCCGCTGGAGAAGGCCTTGGCACGCAGCCTGGGTGACCGTCGGGTACCCGACTTTCGATCCTCCGAGGTGCTGATGCCGGCGATGATGACCACCTTTGCGGTGAGCCCGGCCGTCATTGCTGAGGAAGAGCTGGCGGGACTGGAAGCGACCTGCAATCGCTGTAGCGAGGTGGGCCGCTGCTGGCAGGCGATGCGCGACGTTGCAGGCGCGGAGGCGTGTCGCAGCTTCTGCCCCAACGCCGGGGCCTTTATGGGCCAGGATGGCTAGCGGTAAGTGGAAGCGGGAGGGAGAGAAAGGCGAGAAGGTAAAGGGGAGGCCGGGAGCGCCATAAGCCCCCGGCTCCACCTGCTGGCGACTTACTGCTGCTTCGCCACCAGGGTCAGGATGTCATAGCTGGCCACCAGCTCGTCGTCCTGATTGGTCACGGCCACGTCCCACATCACCACGCCCTGGGGATGACCCTCGGGAGAGGTGCGGCCCTGGTCGATCTTGCGCTTGCAGGTCAGGCGGGCACGGATGGTGTCGCCGGGGGCGACCGGAGCGATGAAGCGCAGCGTGTCCAGACCGTAGTTGGCCAGGACGGGGCCTTCGCCAGGGTAAACGAACAGGCCGGCAGCCGCGGACAGCACGAAGTAGCCGTGAGCAATGCGCTGGCCGAACTGCGTCTTGCGGGCGGCGATGTCGTCGAAGTGCATGTAGAAATGATCGCCGGAGAGGCAGCCGAAGTTGACGATATCCGCTTCGGTGACGGTACGGCGGTGGGTCAACAGGGATTCGCCCACCTGCAGGTCATCGAAATGACGACGGAACGGATGGATGTCGTTCTCGACCACCTTGGCGCCACGCACGTACTCGCGGGTCACCGCGGCTACCATGGTCGGGGAGCCCTGGATGGCGGTGCGCTGCAGATAGTGGTGAACCGCCCGGATGCCCCCCAGCTCTTCGCCGCCGCCGGCACGCCCCGGGCCGCCGTGCTTGAGCATGGGCAGCGGGGAGCCGTGGCCAGTGGATTCCTTGGCGGCTTGCGCATCCAGAATCTGCAGGCGGCCGTGCTGAGCCGCCAGCACCGGGATCATCTGTGCGGCGATGGCGGGATCCCGGGTGGTGAGGGTGGTCACCAGGCTGCCCTTGCCCTTGGCGGCCAGGGTCAGGGCCTCGTCGATGCCGTTGTAGGGCATCAGGGTGGCGACCGGGCCGAAGGCTTCGATGTCGTGGGCGCCGCCGTCGTTGAGCGGACTGCGGTTGACCAGCAGATGGGGGGCGATAAAGGCACCGTTTTCGACGCCCTGGCCCACCGGCTTGAAGCTGCCATCCCTGCCGAGGACGCACTCGCTGGTTTCCAGCAGTCGTTCGATGGCCTCGTTGACGTCCCGAAGCTGATCGCTGGAGGCGAGGGCGCCCATGCGTACGCCTTCCTCTTGCGGGTCACCCGCAGTGATCTTGGACAGCCGCCCCTTGATGGTCTCCGCCAGCGCCTCCAGATGCTCGGCCGGCACCATGATCCGGCGAATCGCGGTACATTTCTGACCGGCCTTGGCAGTCATTTCCTTGGCCACTTCCTTGGCGAAGATCCCGAACTCCTCGTCTTCGGGGCTGACATCCGGGGCCAGGATGGCGCTGTTGAGAGAATCCGCCTCGGCATTGAAGGGGATGCTCTTCGCCATGATGTTGGGATGGCTCTTCAGCTTCAGGGCGGTGCTGGCCGAGCCGGTGAAGGTGACGAAGTCCTGCTCCTCCAGCCGGTCCAGCAGGTCACCGGTGCTGCCGATGATCAGCTGCAGAGCACCCTCGGGCAGCAGGCCGGAGTCGTTGATGACGCGCACCGCGGCCTCGGTGAGGTAGCTGGTGGCAGTCGCCGGCTTCACGATGCAGGGCATGCCCGCCAGAAAGGCCGGGGCGAATTTCTCCAGCATGCCCCAGATGGGGAAGTTGAAGGCATTGATGTGAACGCACACGCCGCGGCGGGGCACCAGGATGTGGGTACCGTTGAAGTGGTTGTTCTTGCCCAGCTGGGCCACCGGACCTTCATGGGCCACGTTGCCGGAGGGCAGTTCCTTGCGGCCGGTGGAGGCATAGGTGAAGAGGGTGCCGAAGCCGCCATCGATGTCGATCCCGGAATCCGACCGTGTGCAGCCGGTATGATGGGAGATGGCGTACAGCTCTTCCTTGCGCCCCTGGATGTAAATTGCCAGCTCCTTGAGGATGGCCGCGCGCTGCTGGAAATCCAGCGCCAGCAGGCTTTTTACACCGGTGTTGCGGCCATATTCCACGGCCTGCGCAAAGTCGATGGTTTCCTCGTGGGTATGGGCAATGATGTCGCCGTTGATGGCGCTTGGCAGGGCCTTGGCGGGGGTTTCACCCAGCCACTGGCCGGAAATGTAGCTCTGGAGGACTGGCATTTAACGTTCTCCCAGTGACAAAATTTATCTGTTTACGTGTACGCATAAACAGAGCGCGACGCTGCGCGGGCGCATCGAGAGGGATAGTGTGACTCAGCCAATCATCAGCGTTGATCGAAATCGAGGGTCACTTCTTCGGAAAGGGGGTGTGCCTGGCAGCTCAGTACAAAGCCCGCTTCGATTTCATGTTTCTCGAGCCCGTGAGTCACGTCCATATCCACTTCACCCACTATCAGCTTACACTTGCAGGTAGAGCAAACGCCGGCTTTACAGGAGTAGGGAAGATCCATGCCGTTGGCGATTCCTGCATCGAGAATGTTCTCGCCTACCGTGGCCAGGTCGAACATCACCGAGCGGCCATCTGCCACCACGGTGACTTTGCTGGTCTTCTCTTCACCGTATTCTTCGATGCGCTGCTGTGCTTTTGCAAGTATCTTCTGGGAGTCTTCCGCAGAGTTTGAAAAAAGCTCGTAATGAATCTGCTCGTTGCTCAGCCCTTCGAGACGAAAGCCATGTGAGACTTCGGACATCATGGCTTCAGGTCCGCAGATAAAGGCCTCATCGGTATTCTTGATATCTATCAGGCCGTGTTTTTGCAGGGCATAGCCTTTCTTGTTGTCGATGATGCCGTTGAGAAGATCTGTTCCCTGATCTTCGTAATCCATGATGTTGATCCACTGGAAGCGATCCATGTAACGATTTTTTACGAAGCTGAGTTCATCCTTGAACATCATGGAGTTAGTGCGGCGGTTACCATAAATCAGGGTGACTTTGCTGTTGGGCTCGATATCAAGAACCGACTTGATGATGGAGAGTGTCGGCGTGATGCCCGAGCCTGCGGATATGCACATGTACTGTTTGGCATTTTCCGGGTCGAGTCGGGTAAAGAAATTACCCTGCGGAGGCATGACGTCAATCTCCATTCCACGCTTGAAGTTGTCATTGGCGTAGTTGGAGAACTTTCCGTTCTTGACGCGCTTGATACCCACGCGCATGTGGCCGTCGGTGACGCCGGAGCAGATGGAGTAGGAGCGGCGCACTTCCTCACCGTCGATTCTGGTTCGCAGCGTCAAGAACTGGCCCTGGATGAAGTCAAATTTTTCCTTCAGCTCTTCCGGGACATCGAAAGTCACGCAGATGGCGGTATCTGTCTCCGGCTGGACGTCGGCGATTCTCAGCGTGTAGAAGTTCGTATCAGACATCACGTAGCCTATATTTTCTTGAAATAATCGAAGTTCTCCTTGCATGCTTGACACTGGAAAAGTGCCTTGCAGGCAGTGGAGCCAAATTCGCTGAGGAGTCGTGTATCACGTGAACCACAGTGCGGGCAGAGTGCATGAGCATCGGGAGTCAAGCCGTCCTCGGAGGCAGCGGCATCTTCCGGGGGGGCGACGCCATAATTGCGCAATTTACGGCGGCCCGCCTGTGACATCCATTCTGAGCTCCAGGCCGGTGATAGCTGCATTTTCACTTCAACGCTTTCATAACCCCTGGCCTTCAGGGCGGCCTTGACATCTTCGGTGATGGTGTCCATTGCCGGGCAGCCGGAATAGGTCGGCGTGATAGTCACGATAATACAGTCGCCCTGGCGCTCAATATCGCGCAATATGCCTAGATCCCAGATGCTCAATGCCGGTATCTCGGGATCCTTGACTTCATCAAGCAGGTCCCAGAGCTCCTTCACATCAGAAGTATCGCGCTGCTGCAGCCGGCGGTACTCCTCTTCCGGCATCAACGGAATTTCGCTCATAATCAATCACCCATTACACTTGGCTACCACTGGCAGCCAGGATAGGAGCGGTGAACAAATTGCATCTCTGTCAGCAGGTGACCCAGGTTCTCGGTGTGATACCCGATGCGTCCACCGCGTACCGCCCAGCCATCTTCGGGCACGCTAAGGGTAGCCTCCGTGAGAATGCTGCTGACCTGCCGATGCCACTCGTCACGCAGGCTGGTGACATCGACGCCAATGCCTCTCTCGGCCAAGAGCTTTTCGGTGTCATCCATCTCGAACATTTCGTGGGTGTAGCCCCAGAGGCTGTCCACGGCACGTTGCGTGCGCCGATGACTCTCTTCGGTGCCGTCCCCGAGACGCAGGACCCAGTCGCGGCTACGGCGAAGATGGTAGCGGGTTTCCTTGATCGATTTGGCCGCGATTGCCGCCAGGGTATCGTCCTTGGACTTGACGAGCTCAGGCAGCACTAGACTGTAATAGATGTCGATGAACAGCTGCCGAACCTGAGAGTAGGCAAAGTCTTCCTTGGGCATCTCCATCAGTAGCAGGTTGTGGTACTGACGGTCGTCGCGCATATAGGCGAAATCGTCCTCCGTTCGCCCATCATTGGCGAGTTCGGCAGCGTAGCCATAGAACATGCGGGCCCGCCCGATGTAATCCAGTGCCACGTTGGCGTAGGCGATATCCTCCTCCAGGAAAGGGCCACGGCTCACCCATTCAGAGATTCGGTGGCCCAGGACGTTAGCGTCGTCACCCAGGCGGATAGCGTACTCGAGGGTGGCATCCTTGATGGTGTCACTCATTACGTTTCTCTCCTCAGCGCTACATGTTGTTGACGGCATCGGGAAGGACGTAATAAGTCGCGTGCCGATAAGGTTTGTCATCGTTGGGGTCGAAGAAGTCTTCCGCATCGTCCTCTTGAGACGCGCAGATATCGGCTGACTTGACCACCCAGATGCTTACCCCTTCGCTGCGTCGGGTGTAGACATCTCGAGCATACTCCAGCGCCTGGGCATGGTCTTCGGAATGCAGGCTGCCTACATGCTTGTGATCGAGCCCCCGCTTGGAGCGGATAAAGACCTCGAAGAGTTCCAGAGCGTTGTCTTGCATGGCGGTGACTCCTTAGGCGGCTTCGGCTTGCTTAGCCTGTTTTTTGGCGTTATAGGCAACCAGTGCTTCACGCACCCAGGCGCCTTCTTCATGGGCCTTGATGTGATGCTCCAGGCGCTGACGGTTACAGTGACCGTTGCCGGCAATCACATTATGGAATTCTTCCCAGTCGATCTCGCCGCTATCGTAATGGCCGCGCTCTTCGTTCCACTTCAGCTCCGGATCGGGGTGCTCGAGCCCCAGGAACTCAATTTGTGAAGCAGTCTGGTCGATAAACTTCTGGCGCAGGTCGTCGTTGGTCTCGCGCTTGATCTTCCACTCCATGGATTTCGCGGAGTGCGCGGACTCGGAGTCGTGCGGACCGAACATCATCAGCGCTGGCCAGTAGAAGCGGTTCAGGGAGTCCTGAGCCATGGCTTTCTGTTCCGGCGTACCCTTGGCCAGCGTCAGCATGATGTCGTAGCCCTGGCGCTGGTGGAAACTCTCTTCCTTGCAGATACGAATCATGCCGCGCGAATAGGGGCCGTAGGAGGTCCGTTGCAGAGATACCTGGTTGACGATGGCCGCACCATCCACCAGCCAGCCAATTGCCCCCATGTCACCCCAGGTCAGGGCAGGGTAATTGAAGATGGAAGCGTACTTGGCCCGGCCGCTCTGCAGCGCCTCGATCATCTCATCCCGGGTGATCCCCAGGGTCTCCGCGGCGCTGTAGAGATAGAGCCCGTGGCCGGCCTCGTCCTGGATCTTTGATAACAGGATCGCCTTGCGGCGCAGGGAGGGCGCGCGAGTCAGGAAGTTACCTTCCGGCTGCATGCCAATGACTTCCGAGTGCGCGTGCTGGGAGATCTGGCGAATCAGGTTCTTGCGATACTTTTCGGGCATCCAGTCCTTGGGCTCGATCTTCTCTTCTGCCTTGATCTTTTGCATAAACTGCTGTTCTTGCAGGGAAGCTTGCTGTTCAGAGGACATAGTGACGCTCTCCAATGTTGGGTTTGAGCCTGTTACAGCTTGCGCTGTTCACCTCAGCATAGCAGACCGATGGCAAAAAGCGATACGAAAACAGAGGGTTTCCTAGAATTCTTGTATCGTCATTCTCTATCTTGATGTAATGCCTTGTCTTGAAAAGGTTTTTATAGCGATCCGCCGGTAGCAGTCGGATCGCCAGCCGATTTTTCATTACCGCAGGTCTTTCACTCGCTTGGCCTTGCCGACGGAGCGCATGACCTCCTCCACGCCGCAGACATCCACCTGGGTACTGATGCCGATATAGGTCTTGACGGCGTGCTGCAGGCGCTTGGCCAGCTGCTCGCAGATCACGGGGTCACGGGCGACGTCGTTGCTGGCCGCCTCGACGCGCACGCGGACCATGTCCATGTTGCCCTGGCGAGTGATCTCGATCTCGTAGTGGGGCGAGAGCTGGTCGATCTTGAGCAGCTGCTCCTCGACCTGAGTCGGGAAGACGTTGACCCCGCGGATGATCAGCATGTCATCGCTGCGGCCGGTGATCTTGTCGATGCGGCGCATCGGGCGGGCGGTGCCCGGCAGCAGGCGAGTGAGGTCGCGGGTCCGGTAGCGGATGACCGGCAGCGCTTCCTTGGTCAGGGTGGTGAAGACCAGCTCGCCGTACTCGCCGTCCGGCAGCAGCTCGCCGGTGACCGGGTCGATGATCTCGGGGTAGAAGTGGTCCTCCCAGATGGTCGGGCCGTCCTTGGTCTCCAGGCACTCCATGCCCACGCCGGGGCCCATCACTTCGGAGAGGCCGTAGATGTCCAGGGCGTCGATGCCCAGGCGTTTCTCCAGGGCGAGACGCATGTCGTTGGTCCAGGGCTCGGCGCCGAAGATGCCGGCACGCAGGGGCAGCTCGCGGGGATCGATGCCCTGGCGCTCCATCTCGTCGGCGATGTTGAGCATGTAGGAGGGGGTGACCATGATGATGTCCGGCTGGAAATCGCGGATCAGCTGGACCTGCTTCTCGGTCTGGCCGCCGGACATCGGGATCACCGCGCAGCCCAGGCGCTCGGCGCCGTAGTGGGCGCCGAGGCCGCCGGTGAAGAGGCCGTAGCCGTAGGCCACGTGGACCTTGTCGTTGCGGGTGCCGCCGGCGGCGCGGATGGAGCGGGCCACCACGTCGGCCCAGGTGTCGATGTCGCGCTGGGTGTAGCCCACCACGGTGGGCTGGCCGGTGGTGCCGCTGGAGGCGTGGACCCGCACGATCTCGCTCATCGGCGTGGCGAACATGCCGAAGGGGTAGTGGTCGCGCAGGTCGGCCTTGGTGGTGAAGGGGAGCTTGCCCAGGTCCTCGAGGCTCTTGACGTCCTCCGGATGCACGCCGGCCTTGTCGAAGGACTCGCGGTAGAAGGGCACGTTCTCGTAGGCGTGCTTGAGGCTCCACTGCAGGCGCTTGACCTGGGTGGCGCGCAGCTCGTCGAGGCTGGCGGTCTCCAGGGGGTCGAGGCTGGCGGTGTCGATGGGGTTCACGGTCTGATTCATCGGGGATCTCCGGTCGCAGGGGGTGGTCGCGCGCTGTTTCAGAGGCGCTCGATGATCAGGGCAATGCCCTGACCCACGCCGATGCACATGGTGCAGAGGGCATAGCGTCCCTGCCGGCGTTCCAGTTCATTCAGTGCGGTGGTCACCAGGCGTGCGCCGCTCATGCCGAGCGGGTGGCCGAGGGCGATGGCGCCGCCGTTGGGATTGACGTGCTCGGCGTCGTCGGCAAGGCCGAGGTCGCGGGTCACGGCCAGCGCCTGGGCGGCGAAGGCTTCGTTGAGCTCGATCACATCCATCTGGTCGAGGGTCAGGCCGGTCTGTTCGAGCACCTTGCGGCTGGCCGGGGCCGGACCGAAGCCCATGATGCGCGGCTCGACGCCGGCGGTGGCCATGCCCACCACCCGCGCGCGGGCCTTGAGGCCGTAGCGCTCGGCCGCCTCCGGCGAAGCCAGCAGCAGAGCGCAGGCGCCGTCGTTGACGCCGGAGGCGTTGCCGGTGGTGACGCTGCCGCCCTCGCTGAAGGGAGTGGGGAGCCCCGACAGCTGCTCCAGGGTGGTGGAGGCGCGGGGGTGCTCGTCGGTGTCGACCACCAGCGGGTCCTGCTTGCGGCGCGGCACCTCGACGGGGACGATCTCCTCGGCCAGGCGGCCCGCTTGCATGGCGGCGGCGGTGCGCTGCTGGCTGCGCAGGGCGAAGGCGTCCTGGTCCTCGCGGGAGATGTTGAACTGCTCGGCGACGTTCTCGGCGGTCTCCGGCATGGAGTCGACGCCGAACTGGGCCTTCATCTGGCGGTTGACGAAGCGCCAGCCGATGGTGGTGTCGAAGATATTGGCGCTGCGCGAGAAGGCCTGCTCGGCCTTGCCCATCACGAAGGGCGCCCGGGACATGGACTCCACCCCGCCGGCGATCATCAGCTCGGCCTCGCCGGCCTTGATGGTGCGGGCGGCATTGCCTACGGCATCCATGCCGGAACCGCACAGGCGGTTGAGGGTGGTGCCGGGCACTTCTACGGGCAGGCCGGCCAGCAGCGCCGACATGCGCGCCACGTTGCGGTTGTCTTCGCCGGCCTGGTTGGCACAGCCGTAGAAGAGGTCGTCGACCCGGGACCACTCCACCGAGGCGTTGCGCTCCATCAGGGCGCGCAGGGGCACGGCGCCCAGGTCGTCGGCGCGCACCGGGGAGAGGGCGCCGCCGTAGCGGCCGATGGGCGTGCGGATGGCGTCGATAATCAGTGCGTCTTTCATGCTTGGCTCTCTGCGGCAGTCTCTTCCAGGCGGCGAACGGTGCCGCGGATCTTGTAGGAGCGCCCGCGGAAGAGGGCGACCTCCTGGCCGTGCTGGTTGCGCACGGTGATGTCATAGATGCCGGTGCGGCCCCGGCGGCTGCGCTCCTCGGCGGTGGCGGTGAGCAGGTCGCCGAGCTGACCCGGGCCCAGGTAGTCGATGCTGCAGCCCGAGCCCACGGTGGCCTCGTCGTAGGTGTTGCAGGCAAAGGCGAAGGCGGAGTCCGCGAGGGCGAAGATGAAGCCGCCGTGGCAGTTGCCGTGGCCCTGCACCATGTCCTCGCGCACGGTCATGGTGAGCACGGCGCGGCCCGGGGCCACGCTCTCGATGCGCATGCCGAGGTTCTGGCTGGCGGTGTCCCGGGCGAACATGGACTCGGCGCAGGCCTCGGCCAGCTGCTGGGGAGTCAGCTCGCGATCAGACATGGAAAGTCTCCTCGGCCAGGGCCTTGCGGCGCAGCAGGAAGGAGGCGCGGTAGCGCTCCTCGCCGTAACTCTGCTGCAGGTGGGTCAGGGTGCGGTGGACGAAGGCCAGCCCCAGGGCGTCGGCCCAGGCCAGGGGGCCGCGGGGGTAGTTGAGGCCGGCCTGCATGGCCAGGTCGCCATCAGCGGCGCTGCACACGCCCTGGAGAACGGCGTCGGCGGCCTCGTTGGCCAGCATGGCC
>LKMJ01004062.1_pt1 | contig 13732 bp, 11 predicted proteins | sample 643391 | NCBI WGS metagenome assembly LKMJ01 (sample SAMN04112250, study PRJNA286221) | soda lake metagenome | biome: soda lake; feature: Kulunda Steppe; material: water; isolation source: sample PL-Br10 brine of Picturesque Lake | place: Russia: Kulunda steppe | collected 2010-07
ATGCCGGCGAGAGCCGCTACCAAATGTCTGTAAACTTGAAATCGCATCCGCTGAAACCCAATACTGAGCGACACATTCAAACGGGAATCACACCTTGTTCACCAACGATAGTCTGTTGCCCGATGATCTGCCCAGCGTCCGTGACGTTCACTGGGAAAAACTCCACCCCCATTACCCGCGCATGGTACTGATCTCGGGAACAGGGTTCTGGCTTGCACTGGGCGCCGTGGGGCTGACGCTGACGCTGACCGGCGTGCTGCCACTGACCCTGATCGGATTCTTACTGGCCTGGGGCCTGATCCTGATCCCCTCGGCCATGGCCTACCCGGCGGCGCGGGTGAAACGCTACGCCATACGTGAACAGGATGTGCTGTTCCACGAAGGGCTGTTGTGGAAAAGCACTACCGTGGTGCCACGCAATCGCATCCAGCACATCGAAACCGAAAACGGCCCGCTGGAGCGCTGGTATGGCCTGGTCACACTGAAATGCTACGGCGCCGGGGGACAGCAGGCGGATCTGGTAATTCCCGGTCTGGAAGAGCAGCTTGGCCAGCAACTGCGCCAGTACCTGCTGGATGAAGCCCCTGATGAGGACGATCTTCCGGCGGAGCCCACGGATGATCAGTGAAGCCGTCGACTGGCAGCGTGTCTCGCCGCTGTCCATGATCCACCAGGCTCTGGTGTTTTTCCGCCAGCTCATTGGCACCAATCCCGGCCCACTGATTGGCATGCTCGCCGGCGCCTACGCCTTTGCCAGTCGTGCACCATTAATGGCGGTGGCCACGCTGATGGGGCTGAGTCTTTTCGGGTTGGGGTTGCTGATCGTGGCCTGGCTGCGCTTTCGCTACCGCCTGCAGGAAGACGCCATACAGGTCCACCGGGGGGTGTTCACGAGACAGCGCCTGACGCTGCAGTTTGACCGTATCCAGAACATCCGTATCGAACGCCCACCCTATCTGCGCCTTTTCGGCCTGGCACGACTGAGCATTGAATCCGCCGGCTCCGCCAGCCAGGAAGTGCATCTGCCGGGGATCGCCCGGGACCGGGCTGAGCAGCTCAGGGACAGCGCATTGGCAAGGGCCGCAGCCAACGCCCCACTCGATGAAGAGACGGGGGAGGAATCAGCCGGGGAACGCACTTTCCACACGCTTCTCACCCGCAGACCCTCGGATCTGGTGATTTTCGGCATCAGCAGTCCGGTCATTCTCTGGGGCGGCGCCATCATCGCTTCGGCCCTGGGTGCTGTGACCCAGCGTCTGGAAAACAACGACGATGCCGAGCAGATGCTCTCCCAGCTGCGCGATCAATTACCCGAATCGCTGGCACCGGAATGGCTCTTTGCAGGCGGGCTGTTGGCGCTGCTGCTGCTCATGACGGTCATTTCCATCGTCATGGCGCTGATCCGTTACTACGGCTACCGGCTGGAGTCCCAGGACGACCGCTACCGCCTGCATTCGGGCCTGTTCACCCAGCGCGAACAGGTACTGCGCCACCACAAGATCCAGCACATACGGCTGGCCCAGAGCGCTGTGGCAAGGTTGTTCGGGCGCCGTCACCTGACCTGTCACCAGATCGGCATGGTGCAGCCAGACATGCCGGATGGCAGCGGCAACAGCCTGATGGCGCCAGCTCTCACGCCGCAGGAACAGAACCGCATGGCCGCCCATTTCTGCCCGGGCATTGATCTTGAACGGCTTTCTTTCAGTGCGGTGAGCTGGCGCTACATGCTGCCTAAAAGCGGTTTCTGGCTGGTGCTCTGGAGTGCGGCTGTGATTGGCCTGGGTATCGGCGGCGGCTCGGGCATCGCCCTGGGGCTGGCTCTGCCGATACTGCTGGGTCTGATCTGGCTGAACTGGCGGCGCCAGGGCTGGAGCTTCACCGGGGATTACCTGGTCCTGCGCGGCGGGCTTTTCGGCATCCACTACACCGTCTTTTCGGGGTTTCGCAGCCAGAAGGTCCGGGTCTACCAATCGCCGCTGCAGCGTCGCGCCGGGTTGGCCAATGTGGTGGTGCGTCTGAGTTCCGGCGGCTTTGAGATCCCCTACATCCGCTGGCAGGATGCCGAGCGGATCATGGACCGGCTGCTCCACGACATGGAACACAGCCGGGCGCCATGGTTGTGATTAAAGCCCCATGCGCTCGCGCAGGGTCTGCTCGAGCTCGTCACCCAGCCCAACTGCGCGGGCTTCCTGGAAGGCCACTTCGGTAGGAACACCCATCTCGATGCGATAGCGGGCCCAGAGCGAGCCGACTCGATTGGCACTGGCGCAGTGGATCATGACAGGGTAGTTGTCCGGGTCCGCCAGCACTTCACGCAGCCCCTCGACCTGTTCCTCTCCGGGTCCCTCAGAGGTTACTCCAAAGTTGTAATACTCAATGCCTGCTTCCTGGGCTTGCTCCCGATGCGCCTCAATGCCTTCTCCCGGATTCAGGAGGCTCACTACCGTGCGGAAACCGCGCTCGCTGAAATAATCCATCGCCTCATCGGTGATCATGCCGCCACTGGCCACATAGGGCGCCGGCCGGCCGTAATTCTCCACAACAGGCTTCATCGTCTCACCGAAAGGGACCTGATCCACAGTGTGGCTCCGGTCAAAGGGAACCGCAGCTTCCTCTTTGAGTTCACCCGCCTGCAGCGGACTCAGAACCGCCAGCGACAGCGCCACGCCGGAGAGAACACCAACCATATTGGGGCACTTGCCTTTCGACTGTTGCATACCGGACTCCTTAATTGGGAATAACCAATTAACTATTATGTATAAGGAGTTTGAGCCGCATTGAATACACTGTCAATGCTACAATCAAAGCATCGACGACACAGCGCCATACAGCCCCTGAGAGGCGGACTCCTCCTTGTTTCAACTGCTCTATCAACGGGAAAAGAAAGACTCCGACCAGACTTCGGACACTTCGGCGATCAACCTGGAACGTGTCGGTCGCAGCCGCATCGACGACCTTGTCTCCAGCTCCCGGGAAGTCCCCTGGTTTCTGACCATCGCCCAGCTGCTCTGGACAGCCGGCCCGGTGACCTTCCTCGCCCTTCAGGTGGGTTCACTGATGGGCTATGGCGAGCCCGTGGAAGTCACTACCTATATATTCTTCGCCATCTACGTCATTGTAGCGGCCCTGATCGGTATTATGGCACGGATCTTCTCCAAGCTGATCCGGGGCCAGAAACAGGACCAGAAGCGACAGCAGATTACGCGGACACTCGACATCATCCCCGATCTGATGTTCACGGTCAGGGACCTGAACCTGAGTTCGATGACCAAAGCCCGGCGCCGAAGAGCCGCTGCGGCGATTCTGCTGCGCAAACAGGATCTGGGGCCGAACACGATCTCAGTGGCCGTGGAGGATCTGACCCGGGATGCCTCACTGGGTGTCATCGCCCAGCAGATTGAGGTTTTCCGCCGCGACGGCATGTTCAGCCGCATCCATGATCTCAACAGAACCAATAAGGACCACATCACTGCGGCACTGGAGAACGTGCGCCGTTATTCCAGCGACATTGCAGAAGTGCTTGAGTTGCGTCTTCAGGGCGTAGCGCCCTCCCAGGATGAGGGCGTGCAGCGGGGTGAGAACTTCATCAGCCAGATCTATTCCGCTGCGCACCAGGAAGATCTCTCCCTGATGACACTCAGCGACGTGGAGTACGTGCTGCAGCTGTCCTTTGAACTGCTCAGCGGACGCGAGATCACACGGCTGATCATTGACTACGAAGGCGACTGGCAGATGGCCCGGGCGCTCGACGAACTCGAGCGCTGTCACAATGATTTCCGTCAGATCAAGGCATCAGCGGTGCTCTACCTGCGCGATCTGACCCACTTCCTGATCCAGAGCGGCCTCACGCCGCTGAAGCAGGAAACGCTGGATCAGGACATGGACACTCTGCTCAATGAAACCAGTACCGCCCTGACCCGACTGGTTGCGCGACTGCGCTGGTCGGGACAGAGCGAGCTTGACGCACACCCAGACATCCGACAGAACCTGCGCATGGCGCTGCGCTACGCCAAGCTCACGCGTCAGGCCATCGGACGACTTGAGGATCGCTATGTGCGTTATGTGCGCGCGCTGGAACGCTGGACCCTGTTGAGGGAGAGACTGCTCAGTGAGGATCGCCAGGGGCCGGGGGGCGGAGGCCTGCGTATTCGGGAAAGCAGTATTGCATTGACCGATGAACAGAAGCTCGAGTTTGCATCCCAGTTCTGTCGCTACCTGGATGACCACCGGATCGCCAGTGGTGAGAAGGGGATTCTGCGCCACGGTGCAACCATCGGGACCGCCCATGCGAAGCATCTTGGAATACGGCTGGTGCTGATTCTCCAGCCGCTGATTGCGCTAGACAATCCCAGTGTCCAGCGGGCCGTGGAAAGCAGCCGCGGTGCCTATCTGGAGGGGCTGGAGATGGGATTCAGTGCTGACGCCAAAGCCGGCCTGGGCACAGCGGTGGTCAAGGAACTCAAAGAGGATCTGGGCTCTGCGGCCGAGCTCATTGCGCTGCGCCTGACCAAGCTCTATCGGATGCCTCTGTCGGATCACGTGGTGGACTTTCTCAGCAGCCACTACGGCGCCAACAGAGAACGCCTCAAATTCCTTGCCGATTCAACGGAGCAGGCTGACACTGAGGACAACACTCCGCCCATTCCCCACGAACCCAGCATGATCAACCACTATCAGCAATGGCGAACTCCCATTGAAGCAGCGGAAGGACTGCTTGCCAGACTGCTTCGTTGAGAGGGACCCTATGAACCAGACACAAAAAGGCCGGGCTGGGCCCGGCCAATAATTCTGGACGCTGTCAGGGACAGGGCGCGCTTTACCAGTCCTGTTCGCCCTCTTCTTCACCAAAGCCGTCATCCTGGCCCATGCCGTCATCCTGGCCCATGCCGTCATCCTGGCCCATGCCATCGTCCTGGCCCATGCCGTCATCCTGGCCCATGCCGTCCTGCTGCTCCTGCTCCATGCCTTCCATGCCGTCATCCATTTCACCGGGATCGCCACAGCCAACAACGAACAGACCCATCAGGGCAACAAATGCTGCAATCGTCAGTTTTTTCATAACACGCTCCTTACGCTGGGTTGAGAGGAAGCCGCTAAGCTGTTTCCTCAGTTGTTGTAAACTACCTTAACGATCAGGACCGAGCGCTAACAATTTCCTGACAATTAACATACATTAAGAAAACATTACTCCATCACTTCAAACCCCAAACCGGCATAGTCCTGAAGACGCTCCAGAAGCTGATCACCCATGGCCGTGGAGGGCGTCCAGAATCCACCGCTGCGACCGGACTCAGCCAGATCCTTTGCCAGACAGACCCCCGCCTGGCCCAGCATCTTGGCGGTGGAACCGTAGCCTGGATCCTGATCCCCGGTCACCCGTGCCCGCAGGCGTTGCCCTTCAGGGGTCTCGCCGAAGAACCGCAGATCGTAGAAGCCTTTCTGCTGGGCTTCCGGACTGGGCCCTTCTCCGGGTTTGGGCACCACAAAACGCTCCAGAGCCCAGCGCGTCGGTTTCAGTGCCGCTCCCAGCATGAAACCGCCCATGGCGGCGACCACGCCAAGGGCAGCGCCCCGCCCTTTGAGGCCTCGCCCGGTAAGCACTGCTTCGTCGTAACGGAAGTCACGACCATACCCGCCCCCCGTGAGCGCGTTGGAGCGGTGCACAACCCGTGTGTTGATGGCGGCCATGACAAAAGGTGCCGTCCAGGCCTGAAAGTCCGCATCATATTCCGCCGATTTCACGTTCGGCTGACGTGCCGTGAAACCATGATTGGCGGGGCACAGCGAATAGGGATTGGCGAGTTCCTTGCGCAGCGCCGGGTCGGCCCTCGCTTCCTTGACCACATTGAGCAGGCTGGCCACCGTGCCTCCGGAGAATTCCCCCTTGGCCGCGCGAACACGCATCTTGATCCGGGTAAATGGCTGCCCGAAGCGCCGCTGGCCCTCCTTCTGCAGGAAATAGACCCCCATGTCCGACGGAATCGAATCAAAGCCACAGCAGTTGACGATTCGCGCACCGGAGGCCTCCGCCTGTTCCTGATAGGTTGTGATCATGCGGCGCAGCCACTGCACTTCACCGGTGAGGTCGCAGTAGTCAGTACCGGACTCCACGCAGGCGCGGATCAGCGGCTCGCCATAGAGTGCATAGGGTCCGACTGTCGAGATCACCACACGGGTCTGATCACAGAGCGCTCGCAGCGCCTGGTCATCGGAGGCATCAGCAACCAGAACCGGCAGTTGCTGTGCTGAGGATCCGAGCTCACCCAGCAGTTGATCCAGCTTACTCCGGGAGCGCCCGGCAATCGCCCATTTCAGATCACCACCCACACCAAAGTGTTCATGCAGATAGCGAGTCAGAATCTGGCCCACAAAACTGGTGGCACCGAATACCACTAGGTCGTACTGGGATTCGCTCATGCTCTGTCGTCCTTCTCCGTACTGTCGGTTGTATCCGCGTCCAGGCTGGCCCCGTCGCGAGTGGCCAGGATGTACGTCGCTTTCTGGCGACCGGTTTCCCTGCTTCGGTACAGTGCCCGATCCGCCAGTCTGAGTAAATACTGGGGCTCGCAGGCTTCCCCAGAGGGCAGGGTCACCACCCCCAGACTGACAGTCACACGCGGGACGCCCGGTGAAAAAAGGTGAGGCAGCCTGAGCGCATCGATGCTGTCGATGAGGTTCTCGCCCATGGTCTTTGCGCCATTTTCATCACAGGCGGGCAGAATCAAGGCAAAGGCCTCACTGCCGTGGCGCGCAGCCAGATCATTACCCCGGTTGAGGCACTGCCGGAGTCGCTCGCCCACCACTTCCAGTACATAATCGCCACGAACCTGACCATAGTTGTCCCGGTAAAGACTGAAATGATCCACATCGGCAAGAATCAGCGTCAGGGGTGGGCCGCCGCGGTGGACACGCTTGAGTTCATCAGCCAGTGCCCGGTCGAATCGATCCCGGTTAGCCAGGCCCGTCAATCCATCGGTGTCACTCAGACGCTGCAGCTGCCAGTACTGTCTGTGGAATATGCCGCCCGCGGCGATCAGAAAGACGGCGTTGAGCCCCATCAGAAGCGCCAGCGCCCATGCCTCCGGGCTCTTATGGAAAAAAAGCACCAGCGCCGGCGGTACTGCCGTGGCCAGTATATACGCAATCTGCAGCACCCGGTGACTGCAGAGAATCAGAGTGCCTCCGGCCACCAGCCCTGCCAGGGAAAACACCACCAGAAAGGCGGTCCAGTCCGGCGCGTGGAACCAGATAACAAAAGCGCCGGCCAGCCCCCAGGTCCCTCCGGACAGAAGCACACAGGCGCCGTAGCCGACCAGCCAGCGGCGGCGGTTGTTTACCATGCCGCGCCTGTAGACGACGCCAAGCAACACCCGCAGCACACCGGCAAGCACCAGCAGCGCCAGAACCAGTGCTGACACAAACGGCCACTTTGCAGCCACCGGAGACACCAGCAGTACAATAACCCAGAGCAGAACAGACAAGGGGCCACCAACGCGTCCGCGGCGGGCCAGCTCCCTGCACAGCTGGTGTTGATCCAATCGATCCATGACTCAAAACTGTTATTTGTTTTCAGGTATTTCCAAATGATTAATGTAACATGATGTTCAGCAAACAACCGGATCCACACCACACAAATCCATATGGCCCCACACGGACAGGAGCTGCCATGACATCTGTCGCTATTCGTCGAATCGCCCGCCTGATCCTTATCAGCGTTCTGGGCATTGCTCTTACCGCCTGCTCCGGCGTTGGTGACCGTCTCTACGAGTCGGCCATGGCGCGCGAGGCCCGCCAGGCGGGAATGGAAACAGATCAGGTCAGCATCGATGACGGTATTGATATCGCCCTTCGCCACAACCTCTCACGGGAACACGATCAGGTTCTGGTGATGATCCATGGCTTCAGTGCCAATAAAGAGAACTGGCTGCGCATGGCCCAGCATCTCCATGAAGATTACGGACTGGTGGCGCTGGATCTGCCGGGCCATGGTGAGAGCACCCAGGATCCGGAACTTTCCCACCGCATTCCAGCACAGGCCTCACGGGTGCGCGAAGTAATGGAAGCCCTGGACATAGAAGCAGCGCATCTTGCCGGCAACTCCATGGGAGGTGCCATTGCGGCTCTTGTGGCGGCAAATCACCCGGAGCGGGTGCGCACCCTGAGCCTGATCAATTCAGCCGGAATCCATGACCATCCATCCGAGCTGGAACAGGCGCTGGAACGCGGTGAAAATCCGCTGGTCGTGAGGAGCACAGCGGACTTCCGCCGGGTAATCGACTTCACCATGGAAAAACCGCCCTTCATTCCCTGGCCGATCAGCAGCGCCATGGCAGAGCGGGCCGTGGCGAATGCCTCCATCAATGACCGGATTTTTGAGGATCTGCAGCGTGACTCCACCAATGACTTCAAACAGGCCCTGGAGCGCATTGAGGTTCCGACGCTGGTTCTGTGGGGCGAAAAGGACCGGGTCATCAGCGTGGACAACGCATCATTGATGGCATCCCTCCTGTCCGATTCGAGGCTGGTCGTGCTGGAGGACATCGGGCACATGCCCATGGTTGAGGTGCCGAAAGAAACAGCTGGCTATATCCGCGAACTGGCACAGGGGAGTGAACGGACGGCCCAGGCCCGCTAGAAGCTCGCTCTGCCGCGCAGCAGCACCTGGAACCGGTCAATGTCGTCATCGGCGCTATCCACCGGTACCGCAAAATCCAGGTGCAGCATGCGGTTGACCTCAAAGCGGCTTGAGGCGGCACGCAGACCAACACCGACGTTGGTCAGCACATCGCTGTCCGGCCCGTTGGGGTCATCACTGGTGAACCAGGCTCTTCCGGCGTCCATGAACACAACACCGCCCAGGCGGAACAGGCTGAAGGGGTGCCAATCCGGGAAATAGCGGCGCTCGGCTGTGAAAACGAAACGACGGTTACCCGTCTGATAGTTGCGCGGAAATCCACGTACGCCCGTATCACCACCGAGAAACAGCTGCTGATCCGCTGTGAGGTTATGGGCAGCCGTGAGCTCGAGCATCGCATACCAGCTGTTCCAGCGCTCAAGTCCCCCACGGAAGATCCGGCTGCGCAGGCTCGTGCGCAGGTTCTCGAACTGACCCTGATTGAACAGGTAATCCCCTTCCTGGGTCAGCCGGTAATCAGCAAAGGTGGTGTCGGACGAAACCAGCCCGTCACTGAAGTGGTGCTCCAGAACCAGCCGATCGTCGCTTCCTCCAAGACCCGGAGAGGAGTAGCCGATTCGACTGCGGAAGTCGATGCCATCCCGCACATCCTCAACCCGCTGGATCTGGGTCAGATTGACCGTTTCATGGAAGCTCTGCTCCTGCCACTGGAACTCCAGCCAGGGATAGCTGCGCGTGCGGTCCTGAGGAAACGGCTCCGGTGCCGGTTCATCGACCACTTCCCGGAATACATCCTCGCGATAGCGGTAACCCACCAACAGGCGACGGTCCGCTCTGGAGGTGTCCCCCAGCGAGTGGCCGTAATGGAAACCATACTGGGTCAGCTCCCTGCGGAAATCGCTGACTTCATCACCACCAAAAAAGCGTGACTCCTCACGCTCGTCACGCTCGGCATCAAGGGCAAAAGACCATCGCGCCCCCTTGCGGTAAAAGGGGCGCTCCAGCCCAAAATGCCGACCCCGCCCGTCACTGCGCTCGGCATAGCCCAGATCCGCCTGCCAACGGCTGCCGAAAAGGTTCGGATCATGATAGTCGAAGCTGGTTTCAGTGCGATCAGCATCGCTGCTGCGTGAAACCGACACTTCCTTGCCGCTGCCCAGAAAGTTCTCATCCGTCAGACTCAGACGGGTACTTGTCTCACCCCCGGAGCGGGAAATCCCAACGGACGGGAAAAACGTCCAGGTATCGCGCGTGACCACCGCTACATCCACCTCATCGCCGCAGACCCGGTAGGGACGAACCCAGGCACCAGTGAGATAGGGACGGTCGCGCAGGGCGCGTTCGGATTCGTCCAGCCGCAAAGCGCTGTATCGCTCGCCCTCACCAAACACCAGCTGCGAGGCCAGCGCGGCTTCACGGGTCTGGATGTTGATGGCGTTGATGCCACGGTAGAGCCAGTTGTCCTGCTCCGGGTCATCGGTATTGAAAATCGGCTGGCGGTGAATACGGATCTCACGGATGCGCGCATCGGGCGGTATCAGCAGGTCCGGGCGGTACTGCAGTTGTTCGCGGGGCTGATCGAAGTCCACATGCTCAGGCTGGAGACTGGCATAGCGACAGGCGTCCTCAGGCGTTTCCTGCTCGCTTTGGGCCAGAGCCGGCAGCAGCAGCCCGGCCCAGAGCAGGGGCCTGGACCGGTCAGTCAGAATCCCCATGGCGACCCTGCCCCGAGGCAAATCGAGCGGCACCGGCGCGGGTTTCACCGGAAGCCAGCGTGTGCTGTCCATGACGGAATTCATTGGCCAGGGCGTCCGCCTCATCCAGGCCCCACTGCTCCAGCGCACTCAGGCGGTCCTGGCGCAGACAGGTCTGTGGGAAGGCGGCCAGATCCCGCGCCAGTGACTGGGCGCTGCCCAGGACCTCACCCCGGCTCACCAGGCGATTGACCAACCCCATCTGCTGCGCCTCCGGGGCTTCCACGGCACGCCCGGTCAGAATCATATCCATCGCCCGGCTGGCACCGATCAGCCTCGGCAGACGTACCGTACCGCCATCGATCAACGGTACACCAAAGCGCCGACAGAAGACCCCGAATACCGCACTTTCATCCGCCACGCGCAGATCGCACCACAGTGCCAGCTCCAGGCCACCGGCCACGCAGTATCCGGAAACCGCCGCAATCACCGGTTTACCCAGTCGCATTCTGGAGGGCCCCATGGGTCCATCCCCTTCCGGGTCGAGCCGATTGGCCCGCTCCCCGTCGGCTACAGCCTGAAGATCAGCGCCGGCACAGAAGTGCCCGCCCTCACCCACAAGCACCGCGACACTCAGTGAGTCATCGGCATCGAAGAGGCGGAAGGCCTCGGCAAGACGCTCGGCCGTCGGACCATCCACGGCGTTGCGCACCCGGGGACGGTTGATGCTGATGGTGCACACCCCTTCGTCACGGTGGACCCGGACGCTGTCAGTCTCGTCATTCATCGGTATGGGCTTCTGGTCAGACTAGTCACAGAGTTCCTCCAGCGCATCCAGCACTTCGGCCAGGCGGTTCACTCCGCTAACCTTCATGCGCTCGCCCGGCGCCCGAGGCACATTGGATTTGGGCACCAGCGCCTTGGTGAAGCCGTGCTTGGCCGCCTCATGGATGCGCTCCTGACCACTGGGGACCGGACGGATCTCACCAGACAGCCCGACCTCCCCGAAGATCACCAGATCCTGAGGCAGTGGTCTGTCCCGAAACGATGACACGATGGCCGCCAGCAGCGCCAGATCGGCACTGGTCTCAGTCACCTTGACACCGCCCACCACATTGACGAAGACATCCTGATCACCGCAGTGCAGGCCGCCATGACGGTGCAGCACCGCAAGCAGCATGGCCAGACGGTTCTGGTCCAGCCCGACGGCGACACGTCTGGGGTAGCCTCCCTGGGCAGCATCCACCAGCGCCTGGATCTCCACCAGCAGCGGCCGTGTGCCCTCCCAGATGACCATGACCACACTGCCCGGCGCGTCCTCACCGCTGCGGTTGAGGAAAATGGCGCTGGGATTGCGTACCTCTTTCAGGCCCTGCTCCAGCATGGCGAACACACCCAGTTCGTTCACCGCGCCAAAGCGGTTCTTGATGCCGCGAAGCGTGCGATAGCGGCTGTCACTGGAACCTTCCAGCAGCAGCGAGGCGTCGATCATGTGCTCAAGCACCTTGGGCCCGGCCAGACTGCCGTCCTTGGTGACGTGCCCGACCAGAAACAGCACCACTCCGCTCTGCTTGGCGTAGCGGGTCAGTGTGGCGGCGCTCTCACGGACCTGGGATACGGAGCCCGGAGCGGACTCCACATCCTCCACGTGCATCACCTGGATACTGTCCACCACCATGATGTCCGGCTGCTCATCCCGGGCAACCTGCATCATCCGCTCGACGCCGGTTTCCGAGAGCATCTTCACCCCTTTCGGGGACAGCCCCAGGCGGTTGGCCCGAAGTGCCACCTGTTGCAGGGATTCCTCGCCGGTGACGTAGAGCACGGAGCTGCCCTGCTGGGCCAGGTTGCACAGGGTCTGAAGCAGCAGCGTGCTTTTACCCGCCCCCGGATGACCGCCCAGCAGCACGGCGGAGCCGGCCACCAGGCCGCCGCCCAGCACCCGGTCCAGCTCGGTCATACCGGTGGGGGTGCGCGGCGCCTCGGCCAGATCGATCTCATCCAGGGAGCTGATCTGCGAACCGGCTCCGGCGTAGCCCTGAAAGCGCGCATCCCGGGTGGCGGCCGCGCCGCCGCCCAGCCGGACCTCGGTCAGGGTGTTCCAGGCCTTACAGGCGCTGCACTGGCCCTGCCACTTGCTGTGATCCGCGCCGCACTCACTGCAGACATAGGCGGTCCGGGCCCGGCTTGCCTTTTTGCTCATGGTACCTCGTCAGGACTGGGATGCGTTCAGGGCCTGCTCAACATCCGCGAGAATGTCGTCCACATGCTCGATGCCGATGGCCAGTCGCACCAGGTCCCGGGAAACACCGGCACTGGCAAGCTCCTCATCATTGAGCTGACGGTGCGTGGTGCTTGCCGGGTGACAGGCCAGGCTCTTGGCATCCCCGATGTTCACCAGCCGCACGATCATCTGCAGCGCATCAATGAACTTCGCTCCGGCTTCATCGCCGCCCTTGATGCCAAAGGAGAGAATGCCCGAGGCCCGGCCGTCCATGTATTTGCGTGCCAGTTCGTGGTAGGGGCTGCTCTCCAGACCCGCGTAGTTGACCCAGTTCACGCCGGGGTGTTTCTCCAGGTACTGGGCCACCTTCAGGGCGTTGTCGCAGTGGCGCTCCATGCGCAGATGCAGCGTCTCAATGCCCTGCATGAGCTGGAAGGCATTCATGGGAGAAAGCGCACCGCCCATGTTGCGAAGCGGCACGACCCGACAGCGTCCGATGAAGGCCGCAGGGCCCATGGCTTCGGTATAGACCACCCCATGGTAGGAAGGGTCCGGCTCATTGAGCATGGCAAAACGCTCGGGGTAATCGGCCCAGGGGAACCGGCCGGAATCCACAACAATGCCGCCCAGCGTGGTGCCATGTCCGCCCATGAACTTCGTCAGCGAGTGAATGACCACGTCCGCACCGTGTTCAATGGGCCGCCACAGATAGGGGGTGGGCACGGTGTTATCCACCATCAGCGGCACGCCGTGGCGGTGCCCGGCCGCCGCCAGAGCCTCAATGTCGGCGATGTTGCCAGCAGGATTGCCCACGGTCTCGCAGAATATCAGCTTGGTGCGGTCATCAATCCGCGCCTCGAAATCAGCCGCATCGCCACTGCTGACAAAGCGCACTTCAATGCCCTGCTTGGGCAGCGTGTGGGCAAAGAGATTGTAGGTTCCGCCATAGAGCTGCGAGGTGGTGACGATGTTGTCACCGGCCTCTGCCACCGTCTGAATGGCGGCAGTGATGGCCGCCATGCCGGAGGCCATGGCCAGCGCCCCGACACCGCCTTCCATCAGCGTCACGCGCTCTTCCAGAACGGCGTTGGTGGGGTTCATGATGCGGCTGTAGATATTGCCTTCCACTTTCAGATCAAACAGATCGGCCCCGTGCTGGGTGTTGTCGAAGGCGTAGGA
>LKMJ01004063.1_pt1 | contig 13729 bp, 18 predicted proteins | sample 643391 | NCBI WGS metagenome assembly LKMJ01 (sample SAMN04112250, study PRJNA286221) | soda lake metagenome | biome: soda lake; feature: Kulunda Steppe; material: water; isolation source: sample PL-Br10 brine of Picturesque Lake | place: Russia: Kulunda steppe | collected 2010-07
CAAGCCTGAGCTGTCCTCGTAGCCTTGGGGGCGACCTCTTAGCTAGTTGGCTTTTCTGGCAGTTCTCCTTTTCCTAGCGTTTTTCAGCTCTTCTGCCTTGCCTGCCTTAAGGACATTGCTGTGTCCGATCGCGTCTTGTAACAAACAAACATACTCTTCCAGAGTACGAATTGAGACTGTGACCTGGACTCACAATACCCTGCTTGTGACTTGTGTAATGCTCATTATGTACAGGATGAGCAACACGTCCTTTTTCACTGCACCCATCCACACGTGGTCTCACTCTTAAAGACTTATGCTTCCCTATTTCCTTCCGCAGGCTTAAACAATGTGTGTTCTGGGCCAGGAAAACAATAAGCTAGATTTCTTCCTTCCTGCACTGATAGTTTTTATGAGCAAGCTAGCAGTCACACTTCTTAACTGAAGGCCCTTTTTCTTGTAACCCTTGCACCCTACGACTCCGCTGCGCTCCGCTCCTGCGCCTTGGAACAATAATACTGTGTCACGGCAAAGTGCTTGAATCTTGCATTAATCGGAAGAATGGGCATGCTTGGATATTGTAGAATGAAAGGCACACGTTTCTTCATAAAATTGAAAGTTGCCAGTTCCCTTTGAGCTAAACACATAAAATGATCCACCAAGCTGCAGTTGAGTTCATATGAGGCCTGGGCCATGCTAACACAGGAAACAACTTCCCAAAACATGAAACACAGCTTGAAGAGCAGGCTACCATTTCCCTGCTGTCCTGGGCATGCTATCTTCAGTTCAAGGGCGGCACAGAACAAATTAAAAGGAATGCATGCCAAATTGCAAGGTGATCTTCTTGTATCTTGTAGGGTGCACCGTGCCACATGCGTGCATGTAGGAACTTTTTTGTCCTGCTTATTTGTGTACCCCAGCCTCTGATTTGTGGCATGCCATGCCATCGCACAAGCATAGCAAGACGTCATTGCCTGCCATTGCCAACCAGCACTATGGAAAGCTCCATCTCTTATGCTGGGTCTTGTAACCCTTGTAACCCTCATGCTGGGTCAGCATGGAGCATGCAGAGGAGAGCGTGGCAGGCATGCATGTGTGAGTGCACGCTCAACGGACCTTTGTAGCGCAGGAAGCTGATACCTCAACGGACCTTTGTTATCCAGGGAGCTGACACTTTGCAATACTTTTGCCCTTCCCTCTGAACTCGCCACAGTGCGCCCCTCATGGGTGAGCCCACCTTTATGGTTGCCAGTGAAGTGGCCTCTGCACTGCACCTAGTCAGGCGCATTAAACAACCACTGCCATCCACACACGCCAGGTGACCAGGTGCTGCATGCGCCGCCCATCGCTCAGCGCAGGCACCGATCACACTGTGCCATCGGTGGACCCCGCGCATTGCAAAAGGGGCACAAGGTGCCGCGCTGGGCCACCGTGGCCAAGAGCTTGTCCTCAACCTTGAACAGGAACCTTGAGCAAGACGTTGTCCCTGCCATGCATATGCCCGCTCACACAATCTGGATGGAGATGAGCGCAGTGCTGTGCGTGTCCAGCTCGTTGGTTCCGTGCATGACTGTCGCACGCTGCCCTTTCTTGCACAGCCCCCTGCCTTCAGCCCAGCTGAGCACGCGGCTGATCGCCTCGCTTGCATCTGAAATTGCAAGGTGCACTTCTGCCGGGTCAACCAAGTGGCCCACCTGCAGGGGCGGCACACAAGAGTTACAAACCACAGTCGAAGATCTGCGTGCGCTTGTGGGCCCTGTTTGCTTGTGTGCACTTGTGTGTGTATGCGTATGTGTGTGCGTGCGAGTGTGCGAGGCTATGTTTGCATTTGCACTTGTGTGTCTATGTGTGAGCGTGTGTGTGTGTTTGTGTGTGCGTATGTGTGTGAGTGTGCATGTGTTGCCACCACCTTGCCACCTGCTTCAGTACATGGGGATGACTCTTCCCTGCAAGGGCAACCAAGATTTGTGGACAGAGCAAAACCTGGGCTGTGACTCAAAACTTACAGCGACACTCACAACTGTGGCTCAACAGAGCACGAGTGCCACAGCCAGGCGCGCACAGGCCCACAGGCGTGGGGCGCGCTGTAACAGAAGGCATTCAAATGAATTCTAAAACGCCTGCTAATTAAAGGGTGTATGAATGTTTCCTTACACGCGTGTATGTGAGTCCAAGCTGAGTGCATGCAGGTGCCGACATGTGTGTGCATGCATGTGTGTGAGCGTGCATGTGTGTGAGAGCGTGTCTGCGTGTGTGTATGTATGTGTGCTCTTGCGTGTTTGCACGCCCACAGATGCCCTCAACTCTTGCCAGGCGCGCCCCCGTGCGCGTGTGTTTGCCCCAGTGGCGTGTGTTTGCCCACGTGCGCATGTGTTTGCACAGGTGCGTCAGGCCGCATGCCATGGGGCAGTGGAAGGTAGCTGGAATCCAAGAGGTGGAGGCTACCAGCAGCATGCAGATGCAAGACCCATCCAAGGGCATGGATGCGGGATGCATGCACCGTGTGATGCGTGGACAATGCGTATGGAGTATGGAAGGGCGCACCTGCCCAAACACAATGGAGCAGCGGAAGGCGACCGGGGCCTGAGAGGTGACAACCACCAGGGGCACTGCCGGGCGGTACTTGGCCACCACGTCTGCAACCACAGAGGGATGAAAGCGGGTGGAGCTTGAGCATGGTAGGGGTAGCGTGGGCATTGTACGTGCAGCGTGAGCATGGTGGGTGCAGCTTGAGCATGATGGGGGTTAGCGTGAGCATTGTAGGTGCAGCGTGAGCATGGCGAGCGCAGTTTGGTAAGGTAGGGGGTAGCTTGAGCATGGTGGAACAAAAGTGGCGCGCCCACTCTGAGTCTTTGGACAGTGCATACAGGAGTGGCACACTGTCACTGTAGATCGTGCCCTGAGTAGACATGACGACCTCCCTGATCATCTTCATGAGAGGATGCCAACAGGCAGGCAAAAAAGGGCAATGCAAAGACCCCACAGGCCCCTGCACCTGCTGATCGGACACCACGCACCTGCTGCTTGGCCATCATTTGAAAAAACGACTGCTAGGCCGACTGCATTGTCTTTGGTGGACAGCGCTGCCTGCGCAACTGCGGCAGCCTCAAGCGTGTTGAAGGGCTTCATGCTGCACACATTAAACAAAGGAGCATTGGTTTGACTCCATTTCTTGCGTGTATGTATTTATGAACATGTTTATGCGCGTGCATGTGTCACAGCATACAATATGCTGCATAGGAGGCGCAGGGGGGACATGGGTTCACACAGCTCAAATCTTGCTGGACACCTGACACAGGGGAGTCTGGATTTACACAGCACATGAACCATGCTGCACGTGTAATGCTGGGGCCATAGCAAGTCCATACACCCTGCGCGGGGCAGGGAGGGCCATTGCGCTCACGCTGTGTGTATGTGACTTGGCGAGGGTGGGGCAGGAACAGGCATACGTTGCATGCAACGCGGAAGGTGCACGGAGGCAGTTGGCAGGTGCAAGTATAGAGGAAGTGTCCCATACAACCTCAAGCTGCAGTTATCATATATATGTGTGTGTGTGTTTGTGTGTGTGTGTGAGCAGAGGGCTGGGGCAGATAGGGGGAGATTCGGCGATAGAGCTTTGATGAGGGCAGTTGCTGGGGGCCACTCATCGTAAGCCCGTAGCTTACAGGAGGCTTATACACACGCCACAATCAAAATCAAGATCACGAGCACCATCACCAAGATCTGGTCAGAACTGGAGCACAACTCTTTCATGCGCATATGCCCCACTGCAGAATCTGTCAGACTGGTGGTCCCTTCCCTTCCATCTGTTGGGCTGCTGGTCGATGCCTTCCCAACATGTGAGGGTTCATTCAACCTGACAGCACATGCAGGTCTGGGTACCCCAGCAGGGCGGTGCGACACTCGACAAGTAAACAACAACTGCACACCGCACCCCTCCTGTGCACGGCTGCTGTGCTTGGGGCCTGCAGCCTGTAGGCCAAAGGGTGTGGTGCTCACCGCAGAATACAGTGCTTGCTGAAGAGTGCCGTGCCTAATGCAGAGCGCAGTGCTCAGCGGTGCTCACCGCAGAGTGCAGTGCACACCAGTGCCCATCAGGAAAGATAAGTACAGTCCAAAAAAGTAAGGTCGAGCATGTCCCCCGTCCCCGCTTGTATGAACACTGAACGCCTTCACTCTCGCGGCTGGCGCTCTGCGCTGCATGTCTATGCATGCAAGCATGCATGCACATATGCCCTGCCCCCATCACCATCCATCGTGCGTCCTTCCCCCTGCCCTGCATAAGCAACAGAGCTATCAGGGAAACAGCCTGCACCAAAGGTTTGCGCAGACAGGGGAGGCGCACACGGTGGGGAAAGCTGAGGTATTTCCAGCTGAGATCTGCTGATCGTGGCAAGGCCTGCGCCCCGCGGTGCTTTTCAAAGGCGAGACCCCGCCAGAACGGAGGCCTCTCTGCACCTGAAGTCTCGGATGAAGGAGTGGATCACGCCGTAGTTGGTGGCGGCCTCGGCGCTGCGGCAGATGCGGTCCATGGTGCGCAGCGCCTCTGCAGGGAATGCTCCGGAGCTTGTCTCGGAGCACAGCATGACTGCATCGGTGCCGTCCAGGACTGCGCGCACACGCAGGGCAGGGGGGCTAAGGCGGACGCAGGGGTGGGGCTAGGGGGGAGGGGGGAGTGGCGTGTGCTTGGGTGTGAAACGCTTGCAAAACAGCACTGCCATGCCCGCCTCCTGGTTGTATGTGTGTGTTTGCATGTGTGCGTGTGTATGTGTGCGCCCGCGCGCACCAGAATCTCCTGCTGGCACTCCTTGCAACAGGCAATCTAGACCTCATGCACTGCACACATACACATGCACACACGCATGGGAAGCGCTGGCTCCACAGCAGATGCAATGCCACCTACTTGTGCCGGCGCAATTTTGCTGACCCCCCAAACCAAGCATGCACGCCGGGCGCGCGCATATGCACCTCCACCCTTGCAGCCCTCGCACCTGCGTTGGCCACATCCGTCATCTCTGCACGCGTGGGCCTGGGGCTGCTGGTCATGGACTCGAGCATGTGCCGCGCAATGATGAGCGGCTTGCCTGCAATCTGCACAGCGCAAATTATGTGGGCGCGCACATGTGTGCAGATAGGTGCTTGCGAGCGTGCAAGCACGCATGCTGAGTTGGCTGAAGTGACGAGGGGGCAGGTAGAGGCAGAGATGCGGCGCTCAGGGGGCGTGCGCTCTTCATGTAACACAAACATCACACACATGCTCACCCCCACCCCCTGAGATGCCTTGCACATTGTGGTGGCGATCTTGCTTGCACCTTGCGGGCGCTGTATATGCAAGCAAACACGCACACACACACTCACACATGCACACCCACCCACACCTTGCACTTGGTAGTGATCTTGGCCTGGGCCAGCGGCACTTTTTCTGGGGGGATGGCCAAGCCCAGGGCGCCACGAGCCAGCATGATGGCATCTGCCTGCAGCACACGGACACAAACACACACAACAGCATGAGGGCATCCGCCTGCAGCACATGGACACACACACACATGTACTGTTGCGTCCAAACCTGGACCTGGGCCACTTTTTTGAACGATAGACCTGGGCCACTTGTGAACGATTTGAGGCCACAAGCACAGCACTGGGACATGCAGCCACACATGTATTACAGGTGTGGCGCTTGCATCATGCCCCACCCAGCACCTCAAGCACAAGCTGCGCAACCCCCGAATCCCCGCGTACGCCTCAGCCAGGCAGTGGGTGCCATATCTGGGGTGCAGGCCCCATGCTCGGGTTGTGGGCGGGTGCCAACCCAACCTCCACATTGTGGGCGGGTGCCAAATGTGGAGGTTTCAGCCCAGCAGAAGGTGCCATGCCTGGGGTGCAGGTGCCATACTCAAATTTGGGGCACTGCTGCTAGTCAAAGGGGCGAATACCAATGCGCGGATCACAGGCTCTGCTGTTGGTCAAAGGGGCAAGTGCCAAAGTGCAGCTTGCTGGCACTGTATTGTTCAAAGGGGCAAGGGCCAAAGCGCGGCCCACAGGCGCTGCACTTGGTCAAAGGGGCAGCCAAGGGCTGCAGCCACAGCACCCTTCCACAGCCCTGTAACTACGCAGAGCCAGCGCTGGGCAGACGGAGCAGCAGACAGAGGCCTGCCCAGCCTGCCTAGCCTTCCCATAAAATGATGACGGTCCCGGCGCTGTGCCACAGGCCAGACCATGCCACGCCACACACCGCGCCCAGGATCTCATCAAACTGGCGCAGCCCCGCAACTGTCTCAATCTTGGCAATGATGCGGATGTGCTCGCCCCCGCAGTCGTCCAGGAAGTTGCGCAGCGCCTCGATGTCCGAAGCAGACTGCACCTGCAGGGGCACGCGCGTGCGACCAACCGTTGTGCGCTGGTGGCAGTGATCGCTGGGGTGGGCGCACGGCCGGTGCACTCCTGCACCAAGAGGGTCATGCAGGTGCAGGTGTTCAGGAGCGCCTGCAGGGGGCGGGCTGGCATTGCCAGCAGAGGCCCTGACTGTGTGAGAGGAGCAAGAGGGCACCCACAGCTTCAAGGGTCTGGCTGCGGCGCCTGAGGGCCTCCACCTTAACAGCCTGCACAAGGGCAGCCTACGCTGGCCTACCAAAGACGCTGCTGGCCTAGCACAGACGCCACCACCTGCACTAGCCCAGAAAAGAAGCCTTGCAGCCAGGCATGAGCCTGGCCACGGCGTCTGAGTGCCTGAAGAGCCTGCGCTAGTATGTCCCACACTAGCAGGGACGCCATGCTGGCCGCAGGGGGCCTCTGGCTGCGGGCCCTGTTGGAGTTCCTATAGTTCCAACAGAGGGGTAAGGACAGGGGCGGCAACCTCATGATGGAGAATTGCAGGGGGCTGCTGTCAAGAGACAAGAGGTAAGCGGCTGCCTGAGGGCGTGCTGCTACCTGAGGGTGTGCTGCTGTAAAGGTGTGTGCTGCTGCCTGAAGGCGTGCTGCTGTCTAGGGAAGGGTGCTGCTGTCTAAGGTGGGGTGTACCGCTGCCTAAGGGTGTGCTGCCATCTAAGGAGGGGTGTGCTGCTGCCTAAGGAAGGGTGTGCAGCATTCTCAGGTGCTCGGTCACGCAATCAGTGAGGATAGCAAGGCAGCGCCTCATGCAGGCCCTGCCCCCAAGAAGGTCGACACAGGCTTGAGCAGTGCACGGACAGAGGCCAGAATTTGAGGATAGAAGCATGCATGCACGCACGCCCAGCGTACTTGGCTTGCAGCAACGTAGTCCACGCCGTGCTGCACCGCAAAGTTTTGGATGTCTGCCATGTCCTGCGCGCATGATGCACGGCAGATGTCTGCCATGTCCTGTGCGAATGATGCACCGGCAGATGTTTGCCATGTCCTGTGCGCATGATGCACCGGCAGATGTCTGCCATGTCCTGTGCGCATGATGCACCGGCACGGCAGGGAGTGTCCAGGCAGTTGTGGAAGTGCGCGTGCACCAGGGGTGCATGAGGACAATCTTCCAGTACATGAGCACCAGGGGTGTCGTGCTGCGTAAGGCGTAGAGCTTCAAGAGGAGAGGCCATCGTGCATGGTTGGCTCGAACCAGGCCTTGCAAGGCATGCTTCATGCAGCCAGCACGCCAAGCCTGGCCTACAAAGCAAGCCGACAACCTGCAATGCCCGATAAGCACTTTGCACTGCAGGCGCATGCTACTTTACCTGTGATGCATTGCAGACATCAGCACTCGCCTGCAGTGCAGGCGCATGCCTTCTTTCCCAGTGATGCATCCAATGCACTGCGCAGGCACCAGCGCTCACCCGCATGCTGGCATGGGCCCGGTGGACGGTGACGCCGGCAACATGCACGACTTTGCGCTCGCCTGCACAGCAGGTACGCGGTGCAGGGGCAGAACGAGGAGGATGTATACTGGCGTGTTTCCATTTAATAAACAACACGCATTCAGTGACAGCTGGTCTCTGGATTTGCCCTCAAAGATGGTCTCTGGACTTGCCCTTAAAAATGGCCGCTGGACTAGCCCTCAAGGTGCAACACGCATTCCCTAACAGGTCTCTGGAATTGTCCAGAAAGATGCAACATCATGGCGCACGCCCTGACTGCAAGCCTCTTAGAGCGGGGGGTGGATGGTAGAAGCATGCTCTCTCCAAGGATGTTGCCGCGCAAGTATGTCAGGACTGGACAAGACTGCTTGTGTGCGGGGTGCTGGTAGGGAATAGAAACCAGGAGCTAGAGATGGAGCACCACAAGGTTAAAAGAAGTGTAAAGCACACAATCTGACGCCTTCTGAGCTTTTAACATGCAGAGCCTGAAATGCATCTGACTTGTGTGGCCGCGAGGTTCCAGTGACCCTTACAGCTTACATCAAGCCCAGCCAGGTAGCGCGACATCAGGCCCAGTCAGGCAGCGCTCATCAGACAGTACTCGTCAGGCAGCGCTTGTCAGGCAGTGCTCATCAAGTAGCAATCATCAGGTAGCACTCATCAGGCAGCCCTCATCAGGCAGTGTTCATTGTGCTGCAATTTTCAGCGGCCCAGTCAAGTAGGCGGCAGTGTACAAAGAGCTAGTCATTGTGGAAATGGGCTGCAGTGCACAAGTAGCTCGTCTTTTGAGGCCGTTAAGGCAACCCAGTCAGGCCCATTCTGTAGCTGCACAGTGCTGCACAGTGTTAAGCTTCACCTTTGAGCTTTAGGGCCAAAGCTCTCAGTAGAGCATGGAACCTCATAGCGACTTACCTAGGACACCCCTATTGCGCACAACACCCATGACGCGCCCCCTCCCTGTGTTGACATCTTCCACCTGCAGCCCATACAATGGATGACATGACAGGTTGCCTTCAGACGCGGCTCGGCCCTTTTGCCTGGCCAGAGCAGAACCACAAACGTGTTCGAGGGAGTCAGAAGTGGAACTCCTCACTGCTAGGCCTTGGAGCTGCGCTGACTCATTGCAGGAGGCTAACTTGTTGACTGAGAAGCAATCAGAGGACCTCATCCACTGTGCATCTATCAAAGGGTGTGGATGGCGCGTGCTGACACCGTGGCTTTTGCTCAGGTGTCAAAGGTTGTGGCTCTCACAGCATGGGGATCTCTGTGCATTTTGCACTGGTCACACGCCTGGTGACTTTACCCTGTTTACACGTCCTGTACATGCCCGTGCACTTTGCCCTGGTCACACGGACATGCTGTGGCATTTGTACTGGTGCCAAAGGCTGGTGCCAAAGGTGTCCTCTGGCCTGTGGTCCCAAGGATAATCTGTATTTGACCCGTCCCCCGCTTTGCCTGGCTCATGAAGATGATGAGGCACACACTCGCCCTTCTCCCCTCCTTTTCTGCACTCCTCTTATCTTCAAAAAGGGTATCCATGGTGAAGGCGCCGTCCAGAATTGTATGAAATGGGTCATGGTCCCCTTTTGTCTATGCTTGCGCATGAATGACTCAGCATACTACTTGCCCCCTTGGTTCCACACAGCCCTTGAAGAAGGCAACGTGCTTTCCCCTTGACCGCACACGAGCATTTCTCATGGCCACCACCCTCATCCACTTCTGCACGCGCTCACATCAATGGTGATGGCGCCGTCCATGAGGTGGATGATGGTCCCCTTTTTCACGCACATCGCCAGGTCGGGCAAGTCCACCTTGATGACGGCAGCAGGGCCCTTGAGATCTGCAGTGTCCAGCCTGTAGCCCACAAAGCTCTCCTGCACGGCAAAGCAGCATGTGGGTGCATGCACACGTGCACCCTCTGTTCATGTCCCTCTCTGTCCCTCACTTCCTTGCTTTTTTTACACAGAAAGACACAAACACAAATGCACACCTGCAAATTGCACGCTTATTACAAACGCACACGTGCATACACTTGCGCTAGCACATGCACACACACATGCACGCACATAGACAATCACACGCATCCTACTTCGCTGAGGTCATCAGTGCCATAGATGGCCAGCCGCTCGCCCGCGTGCAGCTCGATGCGGGAAATGCGCGTGTTGCCTCGCGTTGGGTCCACAAGGAAAGAGGTGCGCACCTCGGGGCCCTGCACGTGCACATATGCAGGTTTGTGCGCCAGCGCCTCATGCACCGTCCATTCCATTTGCTGCATGTACGAGGTAAAGCATGACCAACGTACAAGAGGAAGCATGGCCAGCACACAGTGGGAAACATGGCTGGTGTACAAAGTCAAAGCGTGGCTTGCGCGTGAGCGAAGGCCTCGGTAGTGCACAAGTGTAAGATTGGCCAGTGCGGCAAGTGAGAGCCTGCCTTCTTACGAAGAAAAGCAGGGCTGGTGCACTTTTGGAGGCATGGCTAGAGCACAAGTGGAAACACAAAGCATGCGCAAGGGAAAGCATGGCAGGGATGCCAACCTGGAGGTCCATGATGGTCGCAATCGTGCGCCCCGCGTCCGTCGCGATCTGCCGCAGCTTGGTCAGCGTGTCCGCGTGCGTGGTGGGCGTTGCGTGGCTGAACTTGAAGCGTGCCATGTCCATGCCAGCAGCCACTAGGGCTTGCAGCGTGTCGGGGTTGCGGCTGGCGGGGCCGATGGTGGCGGCGATCTGCGGCGGCCGCGTTGCATGGGGGTTGGGAAAGGACCTGAGCAAAGCGCTCAAGCCTTCTGCACTTGAGCTGCGCGTGGAAGTGCTTGTGTGTGTGCCTAGAGCTGTGTCTGTTTGCGCAATAGCCTGCAATTATGGGCTGCTGGGTTGGGGATAAGCTGGTGCGGACCTGAGTGGCAAGTTTGAATTGCGCCATGCAGAGAGGTTCAGGGTAAGAAAATGTTTGACGTGAAAGAGGTGGGTGTGTGAAGCAAGCAGGCCTAGGAATGGACAGACCTTGGGCCTGCAGGCATTGCTAGCTCAGCAAGCTGAGCAGCACTGGAAAAAAATTGCTGTACAAAAGTGCCAAGCCTACTCTTTGTGTGCAGAGCAGCTAAGCCAGGTGCTTGCAAAGCAACCAAACCAGGTGCCACTCCCAATCTGCACAGTGGATTGCAAGCGGGAAGCTGTTGAGGCACGGGACGCACCTTGGTCTTGCGGACAGGCAGGGCCAGGTTGCTGGTAATCATGTCCATTGACACCACAGTGGACCTGCAGGCACACATGGCATATGGAAACAGCACCTCACAAGTGAGGGACCCCCTTGCCGTGCCCCAATGCATGCTGTTTTGACTTGTGGCAGTTGCCTGAGCCCAGGGCTGAGGCACTGCGTGGGCTTGATCTAAGCCACAACCTGGTTCAGCGCACGTGGTCACAAAAGCTGGTGCTGCGCCCAAAGCCGCAAGCAGGCCTGTGCGTGCACCTCATGGTCAGGGTTTTGTGGATGAGCTTGGGGTCCTGGGCGCTGATCACCGGCGCCAGGGAGCCCAGCGCCTCCATGTCCAGGGTGCCGGGCGCGATGGTCACAAACATCTCACGGCGCTGCAGGCGCTCTGACTCGCAGTGAGCTGCGTGGGGAAACAGCATGTCGGTGTGCCCGCGTCAAATTTTTGCAGGGACACGTGTGCAGGGCATACTGGTGCACGAAGCACGAAGTATGACAGGAGACTAATGGGCAGGCACGTGCACGCACACCCCGGGCATGTTGGGTGGTCACTGGATTTGACTGTATGCGTCCAACCCCTGAATTCCAGGGGTAAAGAACACACGCACGCACGCACGCACACACACACGCACACGATGAAGCCCAGGGTTGAGAGCAGGCAGGCCCTCTGTTGCCCTTCTTGAGCTCTACTCTTTGAGCTATGTCTCTGTTTCCCAGAGCTCTGTAATCTGCTCTATGAGACACCATTGGCCCACGCATGAGAAATCCAGAGATGCAGGTACGGGCATGTGCATCACCAAGAACACACACACGCAGACTCTCATACAAACACAAGCACACCAAAGCACACCAAGCACACCACTCACCCTTGGAGGCCACAAACGTTGACGACAGCACCACCACCTCCTTGCCCGCGCTGCACAAGCCGTTGTCCACTGCGTGGCGCAGAGCCTTCTTCAGGATGCCCGGGATCTCGTGCACGCCGTCAATGGGCTTCTCCAGCATCATTGCCTGCGCACCGCAGCTAATGATGAAGCAGGTTTGAGGGGTAGAGGTGACCTAGACACCCAGATACTGTGCATGCCGTTATTGGGCTCTTCCAGGATATTTGCTTATGCACTGCAGCAAACAGCAGAGCAGGTATCAGGGTGTCCAAATAGTATCTGGTACATATCCAGATGTCACGCAGGCCGTTGATGGGCTTCTCCAGCACGGTTGCCTGTGCAGTATCTTTTGATGGCACAAACCGTCAGCACCATTTCCTGGCATGCTGGACCATGTTGTTGACAACAACTTGTTGTACAGAATGGCATCATGCACATTGTGTGTCGGATGCCTGAACAAACAGAGAGCATATTGTGACAAGTTCTCAGCACATCCTACAGGACTGCGAGTGCAAACAGGAAAGCGTGTGGAGAGGGCAGCAAGGCTTCCTCTGCAACTTCTTAGCAAGACCTGTATAGTTTACTGGGTCGGTAAGTGGAATGAGCAGCAACGTGAACCAGAGCTGTGAAATTGCCATCGTCATCATTGTTATCAATACTTGCTGCAACAAAGAATGCTGCAAATTTAGCACAGGATAGAGGCAGGGTATCCATGATATACAGCTTGAACAGCATGATAAAAGCTCCCAACCAGATCTTACATGCATGGCATAAAAGCACAAGCAGCGGCGGCCCAGCGACTCATTGCTTGTGACCGCAAACAATGGTCACAATTCAGCAAAACACATCTCAACCAGATCTTACGTGCATGGCATAGAGGCACGAGCAGTGGCGACCCAACGACTCGTTGCTTGTGACCACAAGCACAGGTGCTGGTGGGCGATACTTGGCCAGCAGCCTTGGGGTCTTGCCTGTCTCGCTGAAAATAATGATCATGCCTGCAGAGTGACAGCACACAGGCACAGCTTGCTGCAATGTGCATCATCCTGCCCCAAGCGTGTTGACAGGCACCTAGCAGCAGCTGCTGTACGCGAAAACAAGTACACAGGTGCATGGCTGTGGCAGCATGACGGACTTGCACATTTGAGCAGCAGCAGGCATTGTGGAGCCATATCTAGCACGGGAGCCATATCTAGCAAGGGAGTGCACACATGCTCTCACAGAAGCAGACCGCAGGTAGTAGTGATGCGGAGCCAGCAGGCAGCAGGCCAGCGGAGCCCGTGTATAGGCCTCACAGCTGAAAAAGCATGGGATAAGAGCCTGCTCAGAACATGGATCAGAGCAGACACGCACCTGGCAGCGCGTCCACTGCGTTTTTGGCCAGGGCGGCACACACAGCCTCCACAGGCGGCACGGGCTTGGGAGTGAAGGTGCGGATGAAATCAAACGTCTGGTACACGTTGACACCTGGCGGGAGGGTGCATGGCTGTGGCAATGATGATCAGCAGCTTGGCTAGCACCACATCATATGCTGCGTCAGTGGACGCATGGATCCAGACTGTCTGCAGCAGACGCACACAGCTACATAGACAGCCTTATGGAGATGGAGATTGGTGCCACATGCTCCCTATCTCCCAGCAAGCCCAACAAGTACCCAACCCCCAACACAATCATCACATCCTTCAATAGACCTCCCAGGGTGGAGCTTCATGCACATCCATGCACAGGCGCCTCCCCAGCTCTAGAGCTGCATGAACATCCCATGCGAAGGTCCCTCCACAGGTCTTGAGCTTCATTCACATCCCATGCACTGGCCCCTCCCCCCAGGTCTACCCCTCCCTA
>LKMJ01004064.1_pt1 | contig 13728 bp, 12 predicted proteins | sample 643391 | NCBI WGS metagenome assembly LKMJ01 (sample SAMN04112250, study PRJNA286221) | soda lake metagenome | biome: soda lake; feature: Kulunda Steppe; material: water; isolation source: sample PL-Br10 brine of Picturesque Lake | place: Russia: Kulunda steppe | collected 2010-07
GCTGTAGGTGCTGACGGGCTAATAGTCGAGGTTCACAGTGACCCAGCAAGTGCTATGTGTGATGGACCTCAATGTTTGAAACCTGACAAGTTTAGTGAGCTAATGAATGCGTTAAGACCGATAGCTAATGCTGTTAATCGATCTATGTGATATAGTTATTAGGGCATTATTTCATAGCATGAGATAAAATTTTATAGCAAAATTGACTATTAACGGAAATTTTACATGGATATTTGTATAATAAAATGAGATAATGTAGAAAGAATAAACAAATATTAGCGGGAGGGGAATTATAATTTATGCAAAGTATTTTGTACAGTTTTATTGCGGGTGTTTCTACTGTACTGGGTGCAATTATAGTTTTCTATATTGGAAAGCCTAGTCAAAAAACCCTTTCTGGACTTTTGGGTTTTGCAGGTGGCATAATGATAGCTATTTCCAGCTTCGACCTTATGCCTGAAGCATTGGAGTTCGGTTCACTCCCCCTTGCTATTTTTGGTTTTGTAATTGGTGCATTTATGATGTACATCCTAGATAAATTAATTCCTCACGCACATTTAGAATTTGATAAAGGAGAAACAAAATATATAAGCGAAGGAACTTCATCCAATATTTCCATTAATATCAAAGAAAACGAATTGCTAAGGACAGGCTATTTAGTTTTTTTAGGTATAGCAATGCATAATTTGCCCGAAGGTCTTGCCATAGGAGCAGGTTTGGAATCAAGTCCACAGCTTGGTGCAAGCATTGCCCTGGCTATTGCACTTCACAATATTCCCGAAGGGGTCGCTGTAGCAGGACCTCTTACATCTGGTGGGTTAAAATGGAAAAAAGTATTTTGGCTTACTTTGCTAGCCGGATTGTTTACTCCAGTCGGTGCAGCTCTAGGGCTGATAGTCTTTAATATTTCGTCTGCTTTTATCAGTATTGGATTGGCTTTTGCCGCCGGGGCAATGATTTATATCGTTAGTGATGAGCTCATGCCAACATCCCATAGCTATCATAGCCACCTGGCTAATGCTGGTTTAATTGCAGGGTTTTTAATAGGATTTATCATAGCGGGTTGAGAAATAACTTTGCGGGTTGAGAAATAACTTTACGGTTAGAGAAATAACTTTGGTTAGTATAAATTACAAATAAGACAGGAGAGGATTTATTTGAGATATTATAGAAAAATTTTATTTGGTGGAGTGCTGTTGTTAACAACCTTTTTTATGGTTACAGTATTTATGATGAGTCTTAACATGCAAATAGCTCATACAAGGCAACCCAAAGTCCAAATTGAGATAAATGGCGAGCAAGCTACTTTTATTGATGCACATCCTTACATTGATGAGAATAACCGAACCATGGTACCGATTCGATTTATATGTGAGAAACTTGGTGGGGAAGTAGGTTGGGATTCATCAACAAATACTGTGTCAGTTAGAAATAAAGAGATGATTATTGAGTTACAGGTAGATAGCGACATTATTTTTGTCAATGGGGAAGAGGAGCAAATGGATACCAGCATGGTATTCAATGAAGAATTTAACAGAAACTATGTTCCCCTGCGTTTTGTGTCAGAAAATCTGGGTTCACAAGTTAGCTTTGAAGATCAAGGATCAGTAAGGAAGGTTTTCGTCACTTATAATACAAAGGTTAGTGATGATTTAGAAGAAGCAAAGGATTTTGCGGAAACTGAGGGTCTTAAAACAAGTGATGAGGGAATTTATGGTATATTACTAGGAGATAGTGAAGAAGATGTCCTTAAACAACTAAATGAACCGGCGAGAAAAGAACCAAGTGCTTATGGTTATGATTGGTGGGTATATAATCAGGATTACGATAATTATTTACAAGTAGGTATAAAAGACGGAAAAGTTGTTAATATTTATAGCAATTCTGATCAATGGGAGTACAAGGGCTTAAAATTAGGATTAACTATAAAAGAAGTTAAAAATTTGTTCCCTTATGAAGAATCTATAGAATACATTCATGATGGAACTAAATATACTATTAAACAAAACGACAAAAAACCTGTAGAGAAATATCTTGTTATTAATGATGATAATATTGCTCTTGAAATCTATTTTGATATTCACCAAGGTGGACAAGTTACTGCTGTTCGCCTTAGTGAGCCAATTTTTGTTCTTCATTCTGGTAGTTATTCCATGAGCTGGTGGCGCCAAGGAAATTCCTTAGAAGACGTTGCAGGTTCCCTATCTGAAAAAGAGCAGCAGGAGGTTGACCGCGCTAATGAACGCCAACTCAAGGATCTAGTTAATTCCATCCGGGTCAGAATGGGCCTTAACCCTCTTGATTGGCATGATGAGATCGCTGAAGTTGCTTATGAACATTCACAAGACATGAAAAATAACAATTTTTTTGGCCACGTATCTCCAACGACAGGTTCTCCAATTGATCGAGTAAAAGATGCTGAGATACATTTTTATCTTATGGGTGAAAATTTAGCTTATGGACAGGCAGACGCTATAGAAGCCCATGAAGGTTTGATGAATAGTTATGATCACCGAGAAGCTATTCTTTTGCCTGATTACACTGCTCTAGGAGTTGGTGTATACTACAAATATTATACTCAAAAATTTATCACTCCCAGGTAACAAAAGAAAGTTGAACGAATATTGTTAGCAGGAAATAAGTTTTGACTATTTAATTAAAAAACTGATAAAATAATATTACTATGAACTTATTAGAGGCGATTTTAGTAACAGGTACACTATTAATATTTTTATTAATCATTATGCTTATATTGCTTGTGATCTTTTTAAGACGAGCATCCCGTGTGGTTATTGACATTTTTAGGAAACATAAATGTCTAGATGAAGAAAGTGCAAAAACCAGAGAGGAGCTAGGTATAGTAGATAGAAAACTTGTGGAGAGAATGGTCAAGCCCCGGGACTACAAACCTCATGCTTTGCAGTTTTTAATCAATTTAGGGGTGATAAACGTAACAAGCAATGAAAAACTATATCTTAGCGAAGATATGTTAGCTAAATTAATGCGTAAAAAATATGAGGAGGATAATAAACTAGAAATGTGGAGTTATGTACTACCACCAGAACGAACTGAATGATACCGGGGGCATGGCTTTGAGTAAACTAAGAAAAAAATTATTTTTTAATCCTAAAGCTCAAAGAGTGATATTATGCTGGATAGTTTACCGGGGAATTAAGATCCTTGCCTTATATTTAATATTTAGGGAACATCCCATTATATGGATTCCCACCGTTATTACCACTACAATAATATTTTACTTCAACATTCGAGCTAAGAAGAACAAAGTTTTTGATGAAGAATCTAAAAATGATCTGGGAAAAGTGTAATAAAAAATCTTATTACTCTTTTATTAGATTGTAGAGTAAAACAAGATTTTCTTTCGCATCTCCCCAAATAGTCACTACATTCTCTTGATCATACAAACTGTTTGGTACCCCAGAATAGCCTGGTGAATCGTCAAGATTTAATACTATGACATTTTTGGCCTTGTATGCTTCAAGTATAGGCATACCTGATATGGGTGTATCTTCAGAAGTACTTGCCTGCGGGTTTATTACATCACAAGCTCCCACAACAAGCACAGCCTCTATATCTTGAAACTCTGGGTTAATACTATCCATCTCCAATAGCTTTTCATGATCTATTCCAACCTCAGCCAAAAGAACGTTCATATGCCCCGGCATTCTTCCTGCAACCGGGTGGATACCTAGTTTAACCTCTGTCCCATTTTCTTCTAAGTAATTGATTAAATTTTTAAGCTCATGTTGAGCCTGAGCAACTGCCAGACCATAGCCAGGTATGATAATTATTTTTTTTGTCTCTTTTAAGATAGTTTTGGCTTTGTCACCTGATGATACAGGTGTTTGAGTGTTAGCATGATCTTCTTTAACGGGTTCTACAATATCTTCTTCATCTAATCCCTCAGTAGTTTTATTGTTAATCGATTTTGTTCCACTTAAAACTTGTTTCAGACTTCTATTCATTGCTTTGCACATTATTCCAGTAAGTATTAGTCCTGCCACTCCAACAAGAGCACCAGCACCTACAAGTATCACATTTTGGATCGCGAGCCCACTTATAGCTGCAGCTATTCCAGAAAATGAATTAAGAAAAGAGATAAGGACAGGCATATCAGCTCCGCCAATCCTTAATGCCATAAAAAAACCATAAAGGGCAAAAATCAGCAGTAAGAAAGGCCAACTTATATTAAAAAGTAAACCCTCATACCCTGGGCTTATGATAATTAGAATTAAACCAATAACTAGCAAGGCAATTAACATGCTATTATGCCTCTGGATGTGTATTTCATTTTGAGAAATCCAACCCTGCAATTTCCCAGAAGCAACTATACTTCCAAAGAAAGTAAGAGTGCCAATACCCATTGCTAACGCTGATATCATAAAAAACACCCAGTTAACCTGGGTTGTATACATAAGAGCTGAAGTTCCTGCTACAACAGCGGAAGCAGCACCTCCAGAGCCATTAAAAAAGGCGACAGTTTGAGGCATTTGAATCATTTTTACCTTTGCTGCAAAAACACCACCTAAAGCTGCCCCGATCAATATAAAAAACCAAAATAATATCTCATTAAATAGATTAAACTGCCATAGTGCATATACAAATCCTGATACCATAGATAAAGCTCCAAGCCTATTTCCCCACAGTGCAGTATGAGGTGATTGCATTAGCTTAATCCCAAGGAGAAATCCTATCAATACTATTGTACCAAAAATAATATTCATAATATTTATTGCCATGGTATCTGCTCCTTCTCAATTATTTCAGGGTCTTTTCTTTTAAACATTTTGAGCATACGTTCAGTGACGTAAAAACCTCCTACCACATTTATCATTGCAAGAATCAAAGCGATACCTGCCATAGATAACAATTCTGGTGGCGCTGCCGCATAAACCGCCACGGCACCGATAAGAGTTATACCAGAGAGTGCATTCATACCGGACATTAGAGGGGTGTGTAAAAGTGGGGGTACTTTTGAAATTACCCAATAACCCAATAATGAAGCGATAACTAAAAAAATAATTAATATACTTAGCAAAGTTTGACTTGCACCTCCTGTCTAGTCTCAAAACTTGACTTATGATTCTTTTTCCATTGCTTGAAGTGTGCCTCTATGAACAATATCACCGTTAATTGTTACAAGAGGTTCTTTAATAATTTCATCTTCCACTCCTGCTTCTATTTGACCATATGATGGCAGATATGATAAGAATTGCCATACATTTTGGGCAAACATTGATGTTGCGTCAACAGCAAGTGTAGTTGGTAAGTTTTTTAATCCGCTAATTGTAATTCCATTATAAATGTATTCTTCTCCAGGTTTTGTAAGCTCACAATTTCCACCCTGATCAACAGCTACATCTATGATAGCTGAACCTTTTTTCATTTCGTCAATAACTTCTCTTTCAACCAGTAGAGGGGATACTTCGCCGGGAATAAGTCCTGAAAGTATAACTGCATCACTTTCCTTTATATAAGGAATTAAAACATTTCTTTCTTTTTGGTACCATTCCTCCGATAGACGTTTTGCATATCCACCTTCTCCAACAGCAAGATCCTGGGGAACATCAAAGGGGATAACTTCTGCACCTAGACTTTTAGCCTGTTCATTTGCTTCAACTCTTATATCCAAGCCTTTTACTTTTGCACCTAGGCGTTTGGCAACTCCTATTGCCTGTAATCCTACGACACCAGTACCTATTACTAAAAAATTTGCTGGTGAAATTACGCCCGAAGCAGTTGGCATCATAGGTATGAAGCGTGCTAGATGGTAAGCTGCCAGTATTGCAGCTTTATAACCTGCTGCAGTACTCATAGAAGTTAGGGCATCCATCTGTTGGGCTCGAGAGATACGCGGGATACTATCTAAAGTAAAGCTTATAATATTTTTATTAGCTATCATTTTGATAGTATCATGATTAGAAGGATTTGCTGGATGTAAAAAACATATTAAACAACTTCCTTCTTTCATCAATTCCACTTCATACTTTCCCAATTCTTGATTATAATTAGGTTCTTTAACTTTAAGCAAAATATCAGCTTGGCCAAAAATTTCTGCCGGGTCTTTCAAAATATTTGCTCCCTTGTTTTCATAATCTTCATCTTTGAAAAATGAATTTTTACCAGCGTCCATTTCTATTAGAACTTTTGCCCCTGCTTGTACCATTTTATCGACTGTATCTGGTATTACAGCGACTCTGTTTTCTCCCGGCATAATCTCCCTGGGAATACCCACTGTAAAGCCCTTTAAGTGCATAAATTAACCCCCTATTTAAAATTGAAACTTAAATCTCTTTTATTTTAACATAAAAAATTTGTTTTGGATAAACAAAAAAATATGAAATTTGGCATGCCGGTCCCAAGTTTTAATTCTCAATTTTTATACTGCTATGTTTCGTCTTGTTCTTCTTGCTTGGAATTTTTTCCAAGATTTTTTAATTTGTTTGCCATGTTATAAAGAGAATTTTGAACTCTGTAATTTACACTGTCTTTTTCAAATGTACCATCTTCTAATTTTTGACCAGCCTTTACCCCTGTCAAGATTTCCATAACTTCATCAATATGTTCAACTGAATAAATATTAAAAACACCTTCATTAGCAGCATCTACTATTTCTTCTTTTAACATCAAATTATCTACATTACTCTTTGGTATTATTACCCCTTGGTTTCCTAGTAAGCTTCTCTTTTTACAGGTTTCATAAAAACCTTCTATTTTTTCATTAACTCCACCTATAGCCTGTATTTCTCCTTTTTGGTTCACAGAACCTGTTATGGCAAGACTTTGTTTGATAGGTAAATCGGCTAGAGAAGATAACAATACACATAACTCAGCTCCAGAAGCACTGTCACCATCAATATCTGAATAATTTTGTTCAAAAACAAGCCTGGCTGACAGGCTTAACGGTATCTCGTCTGCATAAGTAGAAGAGAGATATCCAGAAAGAATCATTACCCCTTTAGTATGGATTCGTCCGCCGAGTTTTGATTCTCTTTCTATATCTATTATTCCACCTCTTCCTAAACCTAAACTACAAGTGATCCTAGTGGGCTTGCCAAAAGAAAAGTCTCCTACATTACTAACAGATAACCCATTAATTTGGCCTGTTTTTTCACCTCCCGTGTCAATTAGCAGCACATTTCTATCTATCAATTCCTGAATTTTTTCATGGATAAGATTAGAACGGTATACCTTAGCTTCAATAGCTTGTTTTACATTTCCTGCATTTACACCGGATGCATCTTCTAGATAAGCATAATAGCAAGCTTCTCTAATAATATCTGCTATTTCTGCAAAACGTGTAGAAAGCTTTTTCTGATCTCCGGCCAATCTCGAACCATATTCGACTATTTTCGCAAGGGCACTTTTATTAAGATTACTTAGCTTTTCTTTCTGGCAAAAAGTGCGAACAAAAGATATATAGCTAGCAGTATTATGTGAATTTCGCTCCATAATATCGTTAAATTCTGCTTTAACTTTAAATAGTTCATGAAACTCACTATCATAATGATAAAGCAAATAATATAAATAGGAGGATCCAATTAAAATTACTTTTACATTTAATGGTACAGGTTGGGGTCTCAAACTTTTTGTAGACATAAAGCTCAATCTTTCTGCAGCTTCTTCAATTTCAAGTTCTTGATTTTTTAGAACTCGTTTTAGAGTTTCCCATGTGAAATGATTTTTTAATAGATCTTCGACAGAAATTACAAAATATCCGCCATTGGCCTGATGTAGTGAACCTGGTTTTATCATAGTAAAATCAGTAAATAAAGCTCCAAATTGAGTTTCTTTTTCTATTCTTCCAAATATATTTTGATAAGTGGGATTCATTTCCATTACAACAGGAGCACCCTCAACACTACTATTATCAACTATTACATTAACTTCGTACTTCTTGAATTGGGGTGACTGAGACCAGGGCTGTGGGGTTGAATAGAATGGAAGCATCTGCATTCCCTGTGTAGACGAGGGATCTTTTTGACGAAACAGGTCTGCATTTTCTACAATATCCTCCTGCATGGTTTTTAGGTAATCTATAACTTCAGTAAAATCAGAATATTTATCTTTAAGATCATTAAAGAGATGCTCTACTGAAAAAAGAATTACATCTTGATCTAAGTCTTTGATTTCTTCTAAAGCGTTATGGTCAAGAGTTCTAATTTCCTTCATTATGCTTTTTAATTCATCTTCAAGTAAATTTCTTTTATCCTGGAGTTCTTTCCTTTCATCTTCTGTTAGAGACATTATTTCTTCTTCTTTCATAGGAGTGCCATCTTCATTTTTAGGTACAAAAGCAAAGCCTGAAGATGTTTGATGTACCAAGAATCCTTCCTTTAGGGCTTGTTCACTTAATTTGGTAAAAAGATCTTGTTTTTTTTCATTGTACTTTTTGCTTATGCTTTCTTTTTGAGACACGTAGTCATCATTTTCAAACGCTCTCGGTATTTCTTCACGGGCTGTGTCAATTAAATTTTTAACATCTTTTGCAAGTTCAATCCCTTTACCGGGAGGGATGGTTAAAATAGACGGTTTATACGGGTCATTAAAATTGTTAATATAACAGACATCATCAGGGGGAGACATATCTCTAGCTATATCCTCTACGTATTCTTTTACAGCAGTTTCTTTTCCAGTACCAGGAACTCCGGCAACATAAATATTAAATCCATCACTTTCAATTCCAAGACCGAATTCCAATGCTTTTAAAGCACGGTTCTGTCCAATAATCCTATCATCAGGTTCTTCTTTATCTGTAGATATTTTTCTTTCAAAAACTTTCTCAACTAAATCTTCATCACATACAGCTCTCAAACTTTCAACTGGTATTCTATAATTATCCAAACTTTAAACCTCCTTTTAGAAATTTACTTCCCAAGCTAGTCTAACTATCAAAACTAAAATAATAGACACATTAACTTAAAAAGTCTATTATTATTATAACTACTAATATATAACAATTTCAAGTACGGTTCTACCATAATACAGAAATACAGAGAGTTAATCAAGTAACATAAAATAGGAAGTAGGAAAAAGGAGAGTCTTATTTGTGGAAGAAAACTTTTGGGTAGTATAAGAGGAAAGGCGACCACCACTATAATACTTGGGATCTCTACCTAGGTGCTCTTTTGCGGTAAAATCGCCTATATTGAATGCTGTTATCATTCGTAATCCTATAAGAAAATGAACTAGACATCAATTCGTTCATTGATAATAATGATTATAAGTCTTTTGACGTCCACTAAGTTTACCTGTGACTTTTTTTAAATCGTGCAAACAACCACAGGAACAAATAACTTCTTTACAAATTCCCAACTTGATATGAACAGGCTTTTCGCACATGTCGCATTTAAATTCAATCCATCTGTTCTTCATAACTTTTGTAATCACTTAAATTCACCACCTAATCAGTAAAATCATAAGTCAACGGACATGGGCCATTAAAGGTTCAAGTTTTGTATATTCTTTGCCACATACAACACAAATATATCTTGCACCATATTTTTTCCCTTTTCTCTCGATTTTTAGTTCTTTAATTATATTCCCTTTTTCATCAACAATTGCATCAACAATTGCTTCTAGTTTGACTTGGAATCTTAAGCCTGTTGTTTTACACTTTTCACAAGTTTTCAACATTATCCCTCCTTGTAATAAAAAACATAAAACAGCGATATAGCTCCTAAAATGCCAATATTAGCGATATAGTCTAATTATAATTAATTGTCCAAGCATATCTCTTATTTACTACTTGGTGCTATTATGTACTCTCATGTACTCATTGTCAAGATGATTTTTAAAATTTTTTATCATTTATACAATTTAACAAATATATTTATAAGGTTGAGAAACCAAATTGTACCAGGTGAAAATGAAAATAATTAAATGATTGGAGAAAATTGAAATGGTGACGAATCTGTAAAAATGTTTGCAGATAATCTAAAAAATAAAAAATGCCCTCAATACTTTATAGGTTCTGTTTAAAAAGTATTGAGGGCTTAATTTTTAAGTTTGCTTATTAATAGCTTTTAAACTTGCTTGCTTTCGTACTGCAGATGGGACAGCGTTCGGGAATATCATCAATGCCTACCCAACCACAAACAGGACAAAGCATGACTTCTTTATCCTCCATGTCTTTACCCTTAGATGCTACTTCTTTAAGTCCTTCATAAGTTTTTCCGTGGACTTTTTCTGCTTCATTTGCATATTCAAAACTTTTTTGTGCCTTACCCTGATTTTCTTCTTTTGCAATTTCAATAAATTCAGGATACATTTTTGTAAACTCGTAATGTTCACCTTTTGCAGCTTCATCCAGGTTTTCTTCGGTGTTGCCAACTTTTCCAGCTGTTTCTAAATGTTTAAGGGCATGAACGGTTTCGCCTTCAGCAATAGCTCTAAAAACCCTAGCAATATTACTATAACCTTCATCCTCTGCTTTAAGTGCAAATGCTAAGTACTTACGGTTAGCTTGTGATTCACCGCTAAACGCTTCCATTAAGTTTTCATTGGTTTTCATAATAATCACCTCTCAGTTTTTTAAAAATATATTGATACCTTTTGGCACTAGTTATTATTTCAATATAAAGGGAACTAATCCTTTAAAATCTTATTTTTTTTTACACTTTTCTAAATTAACTATAGAGTATATAATGTATTGTAGTATTCAATAGATATTATTAATTAATATAATGAAATATAAACAATAAAAGGGTGGGGATGTAAGCACATGATAAAAAAACTAATGTTATTAGCTATACCTGTTTTAATAGTTAATTTGCTTGTTATTTATAATATCAGTTATGGAGAGGAAACTGTTTCTTTGTACATTAATGATCATAAAATTACTTTTCCTGATCAACAAGCTTTTATTGACGAGAATAAAAGAACCTTAATCCCTTTAAGGCATTTCAGCGAAACACTTAACTTAGAAGTTGAATGGAGAAAAAATGTAGGAGATTATGGTCAAATTGAAATCACCAGAGATGAATTGCCAGAAGAAGCCAGAGAAGTAGAAGAGGTTAATATAACAATAAATATCGGGGAATCAACTCTTACATGTAACGAGGAAATAATAGAATTAGACTCAAAACCACATATAACTGACGAGAAAAGGATTGTAGTACCCTTAAGAGCTTTATCAGATGCTTTAAACTTTGAAACTAAATGGTCAAAAAGTGATAACAGCATTCATATTGTTGATGATAGTGTAGAAGTTGATATTGAATTAATAGAAAAACTTGAGGATATGGCTGTCGAAAACAATAAAGAAGAAGATGAAGAAGATGTTGATGCTTTGTCTAAGAAAATTTATGCTGTAACAGAAATACTCGCAGATTATGGGAGCCTTGATCAAGGAGCTATTGAAAAGTTGGTAACCATGTCAGAAGATATAGGTCTTGATTTACACATAATACTGGGATTAATACGAGTTGAAAGTAACTTTGATCCGGATAACGTAGGACGGGTTTCAGGAGCAAGAGGTCTTTTTCAGATTATGCCAGGAACGGCAGAAAGGGTAGCAAATACTCACGGTTATGAATTTAGTGAATATATGTTATTTGATCCTGAATACAATATTAAACTTGGAACTACTTATCTCGAGGAACGATATAGTCGATACGGTGAAGATGTACACAAAATATTAACTGCTTATAATAAGGGGCCACACGGACTAGAAAATCATATAAATATTTATGGAAGTGCGGTTAGCAGTTTTTCTAATTCAGTGCTTGAACAGGCCGAAAAGTTTAAAAATAAATTAGAGGCAACAATTGATTAAGGCAAATAATCAAGGAGAGAGGTTAACATGGGAACGAAAGATAATCAAGTATATCAGGTATTGAACGAACTAGATATAGAGTTTGATAAATTTACCCATGAACCGGTTTACACTATTGAACAGGCTGAAGAACAACTTCCTGACCTTATGATAGACCATTGTAAGAACTTATTCTTAAGAAATAACAAAGGAGACAGGCACTATCTGATTATTATGACTAAAGAAAAAAATGCTAATCTCAAACAGCTAGCCAAAAAAATTGAAAGTACCAGGCTTAGTTTTGCCTCAGAAAGAAGGCTTAAAGAACACCTAGGACTTGATAAAGGTGCCGTATCTCCTTTTGGGCTTATAAATGATAAAGAAAATAATGTCGAAGTAATTGTAGACAAAGACATAAAAAAAGAAGAAAAAATAATATTTCATCCAAACGTCAATAATATAAGTGTTTCAATAAAATCTCATGACCTTGCAAAATTCCTTGATTGGACAGGTAATCCATATTATTATATTGAAATCAATTAGTTAAATTATTCTATTAAGAAGGCTGAGTATATTGCTTAGCCTTCTTAATTTTTATTTATGTAATCGATTGTGAAAAGAGAATATAAATCTCTTTGATAATACCCTTTTCGTTGAGGAAAAATACATTAAGCAAGGGTTATTCTTTTATCTTAATTCACTAATTAATTATTTTAACTAATGAGAAGGATGTGAAATTACTTGTGCTACGAAGATTTAGTTAATCAGACAGAAGGTATAGGAGAAGTTTTTATAGAGCCAGATGCTGAAGGTACAAGAGCATACTTCAAGAAAAAACCCAGAAAAAAAACACCAAAAGTAACCACTGTCAAAAAAGCAGTTAAAGAACTTATCCCTAATGGTTCTTATTTAGGTGTTGGCGGTTTTGGTACAAACAGGATTCCAACATCAGTTTACCATGAAATAGTCCGCCAGAAAAAGAAAAATATAGGCCTCTCCGGTCATACTGCTACTCATGATGGACAAATTCTTATGGCAGGGAAAGTTGTTGACCGATGTGATGCTGCTTATGTGGTAGGACTTGAAGCTAGAGGTTTGTCAAAAAGTGCAAGGGAAGGTTTTGAAAAATATGGGATAAAGGTTACCGAGTGGAGTAATGCTGCCCTGGCTTGGCGTTATAAAGCTGCTGCAATGGGGTTACCCTTTCTTCCTACAAGAGTACTTCTTGGCACGGATACATTTAAACAAAGCGGTGCTAAAGTTATAAAATGCCCATTTACAGATCAAAAACTAGCTGCACTTCCTGCATTAAGTGTAGACGTGGCAGTTGTTCACGTCCATAAAGCTGATATTTATGGCAACTGCCTAATAGAAGGGATAGAGGTAAGTGACCGCGACCTTGTTAAGTCAGCCAAAAAAGTAATAGTAACAACTGAGGAACTAATTCCACATTCCCAAGTTAGAAATGAAACGGATAAAGTTACAATTCCTTACTTTCTAGTAGATGCTGTTATCGAAGTCCCTTACGGGTGTTATCCAGGTAATATGCCTTACAGATATTTCAGCGATGAAGAACATTTAAAACTCTGGTTAGAAAAAGAAAAAATCGGAGAAATTGACTCATTTTTAGAAGAATACATTTACAATACAAAAGATTTTGAAGAGTATCTTGAGTTATGTGGTGGAATTAAAAGGTTAAAAGAACTTAGAAGACAGGAAATATTGATCGAAGACTTAGACGAGATAGAAGGTCTAGAGGAGGTTTAAAACAGCTTAAAAATTTCTGCACAATTTTAGAAAAAACTAAATATTTCTGAAAATATTTCTGTTTTTAAGTTGATTATCCTGCGAAAAAATAGTATAATACAACCAAACAACAGTTTGTATATGCTTAACCACCTTAAATAAGAGTGGGGGCTACAAAATATGAAAACTACCAGGATACTTAAACTTAA
>LKMJ01004068.1_pt1 | contig 13719 bp, 20 predicted proteins | sample 643391 | NCBI WGS metagenome assembly LKMJ01 (sample SAMN04112250, study PRJNA286221) | soda lake metagenome | biome: soda lake; feature: Kulunda Steppe; material: water; isolation source: sample PL-Br10 brine of Picturesque Lake | place: Russia: Kulunda steppe | collected 2010-07
CACGCGGCGCTTCAGCATAGTCAGCGTGTACTGCGCCACTTGCTGGGGGGTGGCACGTGCGGGGCACTCTGCTCCAGGCGTGACCATGGAGGGCTTCAGCAGCATGCCCTCAAACAACACCTGCAGCGGGACACAAAACACGTGCAGGCACATGTCACTGAGGAGCATCATCGAGTTGTACAAAAGGACACATATCCAGAGCTGCACAAAAATACATGCTAGCAAAGCAGCCAGCAGGCCCAAATGCTGCAAGCCGCCCAGACGAGGCACATCACAGCACAGGGGTTGAGTACAGATCTGAGCATGTCATGGCGCAGGTCAGGCCGGCAAAGCAAGCCCTGGCACACCTTGTTATCTGCCAAGTACTTGAAGGTCTCCGCCCACGTGGCCTCTGCCACCTCCAAGCAGCGGTTGATGTCATGGTCCCCATCCAGCAGGATCTCAGGCTCCACGATGGGCACAAGGCCAGCATTCTGCAGGAGACAAGTTTGGGTGTGGGTGCTTATTACTGGTTTCAAGACAGTCATCAATTGCTTAATTCAGCTTCAGGTTCACCAATAGCAGCAAACATGCCACGCAGATATCCATCAGTGTTATTGGCATGCACACGCACAGGCCAAATATGCCTATAGGCATCGATGCTAGATCAAGCACCACCTCAGACACAAGTCTACAGTCACCTCAGGCATGAATCACAGCACGTTTGCAGCTGTCTCTTGCTCATGAGCACACACCCAATCATGCGCACTGCCCAACACACACCTGTGCAGTGGCTGCATAGCGGGCCAAGCCATAGGCGCACTCGCGCACAGCAATGGTGGAGGGGCCGTTGGGGATGGACACCACGCTGCGCCACTTGGCAAAGCGGGCTCCTGCCTTGTAGTATTCCGCGCAGCGCTTGTCCAGACCATCCAGACCCATCACCCACTGCTCCCTGCAAGCATGGGATAACCGTGAGAGCATGAGTGCATGTTGCGCTGGTGAGCAAGTTGTGGGTGCTAAAAGGTGAGCACATTCGAAACTGCTGGCTTGTTGAGAGGCTAGGCAGAGAAGGACAACAGAAGTTCAGAAGCGTCCTCCACTGCGTGCTTTCAAACCAATGCAGTGCATAGCTTGTCAAGCATATACATAGCACACTCAATGGATGGGTGCTGAATCACACAAGGTGTGTGGGCAGCCCACTAAGCGAGCACGCACCCGTTGGAGTTTGCCATAGGGGCCAAGCCCTTATCAACTTTGATGCCGGGGATGATGCCCTGCTCAGTCAGCATGTCCGTCATCTTCCTGCCATTGTTGCCTGACTGGTACAGGGTCTCTTCGAAGAGGATGGCACCAGAAATGTACTGGCCCAGGCCCTGCATCATCATTTCAGACACATAAGAGGGCGCAATGCGTCTGTGCTAGTGTGCACTGGACCTAAGTATGCAGATCACTGTGTACTGTTGTGCAAGCATCTCTCTGTGACTTTTGACATACCAGCTTTCTTGGCAGGCTAAGTTCAAATCGTTGCAGCGCTGGAAACTGGATCACCCTTGCCCTGTTTGCAACCTGCCTCTACAACTTCCCCCACCTTTGTGGACACAAGCATCTCGCGGTAAGCCTTGCGGTTGGTCTCATTGTTTTCAAGGCCGATGGAGTCCAGACGCTTGCCCACTGTGGCGTTGGACTCATCCATAGCTAGCAAGCCACGCCCAGGGCTGGCGATAGTCCTCTGCGCTTGACAGCAATGCATACTACTGTACATTTTGTACGGCAGACAAGCCGCCAAGGCAAATGGGGGCCATCTGCTGCTCAGCAAGACAATGAAATTGCATACAAACTGCGCGGGGACAGGCGTGTGCATAGGAGCAAGCTTTCAAATGAAGCTCGCATAGAACGACTGTGACCAGCAAAAAGGTGCACAAGCTGTAGCGCATGAGTCAAATGGTACTCATCCCCACCGGCCTGCAAATTGCTGAAGCAATTGAAGGACACCCTTCCAGACAAAATGATCGTTAAGGTTTGTGCGTCACAGCGGGAATTCCCAGTCTGCTCAGGATAAGGACCTGGAAACCAGCTTAAGCTTCCCACTGCTCCTCCTACTTCCCTGGCCCTGCCTCGCCCTTCTGCCCGCCCAAGGATTAGAACAACTACTTACAGCTGGACCTAGGCAGAGCATCCAATGTCGGAACGTTCCCACTTCCCTCTCTTACTCACAGCACGCCAGCGATCCGGCACTCAAGCGTCGCGCACTCACCGCTGTGTTCACGAGCTCCTCGTCGAACTTGCCGGCACACACAGCCACGCAAGTACGGCGTGAGTTGGGGGTGCGGGGCAGGGTGCCCAGCTGGCCACCGGCACGCAGAGCGAATGCGGCCATTGTTGCCTCTTAGACGTGAGCTGCTTCTAATGAATTATCTCGTGTGTCGTGTTATTTAAATTTTTTTTGACTGACCAGCAGCTGCAGATGAGTATATGAATATTTCAGCGACGATTCCTGAGAAGTCCTGAGAAGTGTGTCGGCATCAGACCAGAAGCCAGTGATGCATTTATCCACCAATTTAAAGAATGGACACACATGTTCGCAAGACTTCCAGGCCTAGAAAACTAAGCAATGGAACTCTCGCCAGCTTCAGTGAAGCTGCCCTTGTTCGGCAGGTTCAGCTATGTCCCTACCCTTTCCTATTTTTTGGCCTTTCGACATATATGTTGAGATTCTTAATGGTGGAGATTGACACACCTCTTTTAGGTATAGGGAGCGATGCACTGCGTATGCGGTTTCTCTCTTCTTGAGACCCTCACGCTGCTGCCAAGTTTTTTACTCTCTGCTTTGTGGGAATAGTGGCTTGATCAAGAAGTTTGTGCATGCAGATATTGCTCCCTTCTTACAAAAAGAGCTGGATCCAGCACTCTGGACTGCGGAGCACATAGAGGCGTGTGAGGGTCTGTGTGTGTCGCAGTTAGGGCGTTAAGGCTGCTAACCCCCTTCCAAAACGAGGCTTTGTGGTTGATCTGCGTGAGTGGTTGCGTGCGGTATGGAGGGAATTGGATGGCGTCCTAGGGCAGAACCTAGGACACACACTCACAAACTGGCAACTTATCATGCACGGATGGTCTCGCCTCTCAAGCCAAGCACTGCAAGGGGCCCTTCCATTTGCTGCCTAGATATCTACAGCTGGAACTGAGTAGGCATGCACTTCGTAACATTGCTCGTTTTTAATTGCATGCCCATACCTTGAGAGTTGAGACTCGATGTTCGCAAATCCATAGTAGGCACTGCGACGAATGTGACTTGCATAATGTCCAGGACGAAAACACGTCCTTTTTATACCCTTACCTGGAAATGTGCTATTTGGGAAGGAACTCGCAGAACAGTTTGCTGATTAATTGGGGCTGATAGAACTATATCATATAGTCCAATGATTGGAGATACTGGCTTTTTATCTTGACAACATCAGTGCTGAGGATATGAAATTCTTTCACTTGAAGCAGACGTAAAAATCACTTCTATTCCTTTCTGAGACTGAAGATATTTTTTTGTCTGGCTGGCAGTGCCCAGAAAGCCCAGCAGTCAACCCATCTGGCTGAAGGTCTAAACCAATTGTAAACTTGAGACCCTCCTTTTCTCGGGCTCATATTCAGAGTGCCAGGCTCAAACTTACATAGCAAATCAAGAGAGCCCAATCCAATGATACTGAAGAACAATGAACTAATGATGTAATTGTAAGCACCAAGCAGCTCACGGATAAAAAATCAGGAGATAAACATTGTCGGCACCTTCCATCCTAGCATCACTTTCACCAATGCCGAGGGTGGCAGTTACTTTTCCAATGCAAAATAAGGCATTCTCTAGCTCCACGAGAGCAGGGTGTGTGCATAGCTCCAAAAGCAAGTATGAATACATAACAAATCCAACATCTGCTACATATACTGTTAACTGCAAGCATTATTCAAATGCATCATTGCTTTCCGCCTCCCACATGACGAATTTCCACACATGGAAGAGAGCATGACATGGTAATAACAGTCTCAGCGTCTTCGACAATGCTTGAAATGCAAGTGCGTGCGTACTTAGGACGAGGAGCGCTTCCTACAATGCTGATACGTGGTATACAAAACTGACATTCTTGTGTGCAATTAGGAAAGCAAAACGGATGTCCATCAAATTGCCATGAGGCTGAGTTCTGGCTTGCTCTACCTGCCTGCATTCCTGTTTTTGCATTTTTTCCGTAATGGACCTAAAGATTTGTTCTTGATGGTTTCCGTTGGCCCAGCTGCTGAGACAACCTTGATTCGTCGCCGCGCATCACGGCACTTGGCAATTGACTCTGCAGAAACCTCTGGGTCCTACTCCAGGGCTCACAGTAAAAATGAATTTCAGGCGTCTCGACTAGACTTGATCAGCATGATCCCGGCTCTCTTAGAACCTAGGGTGCTGGTTGCCACGCCAAACTTGCACGCGTACCATGAGTCAAGAGGCCCAGCTCAAGGACACTCACTGCCTTTGGTGGCCAGCATTGCGGACAAGGCCTCGTTTGAGAAGCGAGCAGAGAAGCTCCGCTCAGCTACTGCTTCGTAGTGCCTAAGAATACTGATCCACAGGGGCTCATCCCGCGCCGACGTAAGTTGTTGCTGTAGAGAGCAGGAGGCACCGGCCAGTAGTGGGAACGAGTTACGGCATCAAATGCCCAGTTCTAACATCGTGTCAGGTTTCAAGGCTCAAGGTTCCGTGGCTTAAACGAGTCTTCCAAAACCCGCTTTTGTATCTCAGCAACAAGCAGATGCAGCAAAATGTCAGGGAAGCAGACCTATCGCTAGGATCAGGCAGGAACGGGCGTTGAAGGACTGCTTACCTCAAGGAACTTGATCAGCTTCCACAAGTAGAGTTCACGGTCTGGGATTCTTTCAACAAGTTGTAGCGAGGGGTCTTGCTCCAACTCCTCTTTGAACCGTGATTTTGCATATGCCTGCAAGTGGATCCAACAAAGCATGTAGGCGTGCATGCGTGCGTGCGTGCGTATGTGTGTCTATGCATGTGTGCAGAATTAATGGGCACATGCTTGCCTGCCTGAAATTTATTGTGTTGCAAGGCCTGCCAGCAGAGAGCCTCGTCCTGGAGGTCCACGGCATAAAACAAACAAGAAATGAGATGCCCCAGAACGCTCCTTCTGCTGGCACCTCCTCACCATGAATGCATCAATCGTCACGCTGATGTCCTGCCGCAGCGGCAGCGTGCCGTCATTGTAGCCCCATGCGCGGCGACAGCGGAGGAGGCCTGAGTACATACTTCGCACGAGGGAGGGCCGCAGCCGCTCCCGACCAAGGGCCAGCTCCAGCCCATCCAGGATGCTGTCTGCGATATCCTCCATGCTGTAGCAGCAGCAGAGCAGCCGTGCAGGCCAGGCCAGGATTTTGATGGGTGTGTGTGTTTGATGGAGGGAAGGGGAGTGTGTAAGAGTTGCCCTCGCGCCAACGTGTCTTTGCGCCTGCATGCCCTTGTGCTTGCATGCCGGGCATATGTGAGGGGCTGCGTGCCAGCATGTGCAGGGCGTGCATGAGGTGCCTTTGGGACTGCAAGCGGGGCATAGGTGAGGGGATGAATGCATTTGCGCCATCCTGCGGGGCAGTTTGCTCCAAACAGCAAGTTAGATGGATGGGCTTGCAGCGAGGAATGCAGAACTGCATTTTGCAAAGCAGAGATGCGTGGCCACCTGAGGGTATACATCAGACCTGGCAACATGCATGTGTTCCCTTCCTGACTGGCTGGATATCAGGCTTATGCTTCAAGTTATAGGCACCAGCTGAGCTGGCCCGTCATTGTGGCTGCAGCCGCGTTATTCTTTGCCTGGCCCTCACCTGGAGACACTGCTTTTGGGAGACTCAATGTCCTTCATCCAGCTTGCCATGATGGCAGAGCGCTGCAGGCTGCTTGATGCCTGCGCGTGCGGTGCATAGCAAACGGTTTGGACACACTTGGGGAAGGGGCAAGGTACAGGGGTAGCGATGTAGCTACGCCATGCCTGCTGCTTTGCACCTGCATCTGGGATCTGTGCTTGCGCCTGCGCCTGTACCTGTCCATGCCTACGTCTGCGTCAAAGCAGCTTGCAGAGCTCTGCTGTGTTGTGCTTGTGCATGTGATGTATGTGCGTCTGTGATGCAGCTGAGCTGTGCAAGCTGCCATGAACCTGTGTCTGTGATGCGTGGCAGATAGTTATGAATTTGACAAGAGGGGATGAACACGCCAATCAAGACGTTGCCTACTGCAGGCAGCCCTGCACGCGCGAGTTGCTGTGGCTGCTTGCAAGCCCAGGCCTGCAGAAGACTGGGGCCTCACTGTAGCCGCTGGCTCCAGAGTTCCTCAGCACTGCATCGGAGGGGCCACCCACTTTTGAGGCCATGATGTCGATGTCCGGTAAGGAGCTGCCGTCTTTTGCCAGACTCCACATGTTGTCCACTGCGCGCAAGACAGGGCAGACGGGCTTTTGCGATGAGGGAAACATTTGCACTTGTGTGCACCTCTCCAGTGAGCACATGATGCTGCAGGGTGAAAGGGTGCGCCTTCCATGAACTACAGGCTTCACACAGCACAGCCGCAATCGTCCATTTGAGTCTGTCCATCGCTATGACTGAGCCCTCTCCTCACTGGCGGCACACAAGACAAATAGCGCTAGACAAAGGCACGCATATTGTACTGATGCCTTATCAGAGCCACTTGCATGTGCATGCACTCAAGTTTCCCTCCATGGCCACACAAATTGGCATATTGTACTGATGGCTTATCAGAGCCACTTGCATGTGCATGCACTCAAGTTTCCCTCCATGGCCACACAAATTGGCATATTGTACTGATGCCTCATCAGAGCCACTTGCATGTGCATGCACTCAAGTTTCCCTCCATGGCCACACAAATTGGCGAAGCACCACTAGACGAGTTGGCACAGCCAAGCCCTGGCTGCGTCCGTCCTGAACAAAGCAGGCGCTGCAGGGATTGGTCACCTTGCGGGTTGAAGTCAGCGATTGTTAGCGCCGTGTGAGGCCTTGGCTCAGCTGCAGGGTCCTCAAACGCCAGGGTCAGCGTGGACAGCGCGCGCTTCATCTTCAGAGCGGTCCAGACCTGAGGGGAGGCGTGGAGGCACAGCGTCTAAGGTCCGACCGAGGATCAGCAGCGGAAGTCAGTGCACGGCAGGAGTCGTAACAGGGACAGTAGCAACAGCACCACCAGAGCGCGTTTTGCGACTTGAGAGCAGTCGTTGCCATATGACACAGAGAGCACGCAAACTGGATGACTCATGACCAGGGCAACGTGTGCGGGCCAAACAGGCACGAGGGGCGCAATGCAGGGCATGCACGCGTCACATGCACATGCTGGCGCGGACACTACCATGCGTAAAAAGCGCAGAAGAGGCAAGCAGCCACCTGTTCTATGGATCGGGCAGCCGCTCTTTGGTGCGGGGACGGCAGGTGTACTGAAACAGCTTGTCATGAGGCCACGCCAAGTAAGGAAACCAATTCTGAACTCTGTCTCATCCTCACACATCCCCCCCGGGCACACGCAGCGTCACACCCCCGGGCACACGCAGCATCACACCCCCAGACACACGCAATGTTACACCCCCGGACACACGCAATGTCACATATGCCCCTTTCCGTGTGCATCTCCGCCTGGCCTTCTCATGCCTTCCCTGCCCTCCTACCACCCATCAACCCACCAACTGAGTGGCTGATGCAAAACGGCTAGGTAGTCCATCGGCAAGAGTGCACCCCGATCCAACTGCAAACCCATGAACTTTGCTGCACTGCATGTGTGAGCTGCCTACCTCAAAGAGGACCCATGTGCGGGACAACACAGCTAGGTCAGGATCCATGATGACGCACACCCTGCCGATATAGTGGATGCAGCGGGCGGCCTTGGAGACAGCGCCTTTCACTACATCTTCGGTTGGCTCGCCCTGGCATGGCTCAAGCTGCAGGTTGGGCATGAGTGACATGGGCTTGCGTCAAGATTGTGCATAAGTGGCATAGGCTAGCATTTGTCGCATATGCTAGCATTAGTGGCGTAGGCTAGCATTTGTGGCGGCAGGCGAGCATTTGTGGCATAGGCTTGTGTCAGGCTTGTGTCATGGGGAGAGACGAGAGGCTGGGGTCGACAGGGAGGACAGCCTGCCTCTTTATTGGTGAGGCGCCTTCTCTTTAACGTGCATGAGTGAGCAAGCGCAAATGCACTTGTACCCACGCACCTGCAAGCACAGAAATATGCAAGCGCAGGCACATACCTTAATATGTGGCTGAGGAAGAGAGTACAAAATATGTGCATGCAAGGCCCCCACATCCGCACCTGCTCTCCTGCTTCATGCTCAACACCGCATGCCTGCCATCACAAATCACCAAACTGGGTGCATGCACTCGCTTGCATGCCATGGTCTCCAACTTCGTGCTAGTCACTTGAGCCAAAGCCAAAGCCCTCAGCTGTCGCACCTGCTCCCGCGGCAGGCAGAAAATGTCAATCCACAGGAAGTAGCCAATGATCTGTTGCTTTTGCTTGAGGATCTTGGACTGCCTCTGCTGCTGCCCCAATAAGTCTCTGCTGCTCCCCTTAGAGGGAAGCCTGAGACGGCAAAATCATACGGGGTTGACGGGTGAGCCAAATGTGCCGTGGGCAGCACTGTCAATCTTCCGTGCTTGGGGTTCGGGCTTTGCAGGGCATGTTACACCACACTCGGCGAAGTAGCAATGAAGGCAGCTGCAACAAGTACTGGAGAACAGTGGCAAGAAGGGGCAAGACCCACCTGCGCAGAGCCTGGCTGGGCTGCTCTAGAGGCTCTGGCGGGGTCAGCAGCCGTCCAGTCTGCAGCAGCTCCAGCTCAATGTCGACCTTGCTCACGCGCCGGCTTGAATCTTTACTGCCCAGGTCCCCTTGCTGCGCAGCCCTGAATGGCTCGCAAGGCAGTTGTTCCTGCTGCTGCTGCTGCTGCTGCTGCTTTGGTGACAGCCGTGGCAACTGGTGCAGCTGCCCACCATCCTCTGCTCCAGCCGTCTCGAGCTCCAGGCCTGGCCTCCCCTGCTTGGCAAGCCTGCCTGCTTCTGTTGCACCTGCAGCGGCGGCCTCCTCCACCACCAGCCCGCCCTCCCTATATGACACGTCCCGCACGCCCGCCATGAGCTGCGACTTGCGTCGGTGGTGCCTCAGCAGCAGAGTCTTGACAGGCTCTGGCTGCCTGCCAGGTTGCTGCCGCATGGAGCTCGGGATCTGAGGTCCGCAGGACAGTTCTGACTGCTTCAGCTTGCATCCAGCCTGCAGCGCCCGTAGATCATCATACCCCCTGCTGCCCAGCACCGCCCCGCGGTAGTGGCCCAGACCCGCCGTGGGCAGCATGGGCGACAATCCCTTGGACTGCAGGCCTGGAGCAGCGCCGCTGCTGGCTTCACTGGCAGGTCCAGATTGCGCCACTGTGTGGGTAATAGGGATAGGGAGGGTTAAGCACGACTTTGGGCTGCCTCCTTGCCGGCCGGACGGGGAAGGCAAGGCAGGGAGTGGTGTGTGCACCTGCTGCTTGCTTCCCAAACTCCTCTGTGCATTGGCCTCTGCTTCGGCGCTGGACCTTCTTCTCCTGGCCAATTCAAGGGCTTCTGAATAAGATGTCTGCAGGGTCAAACGTATTGGAGAAGCAGTTGGCTGCAGAGGAATCTCGTCCGCACGCACACCATGCAAAGCTCATCAAAGTGAGCGCAGTCCAACCTGCATCCCAGTCAATGCTTGGTAAAGAAAGGGATTGTTCTTGGATGTCAGTTTCCTGGAGAGTGCCTCTGGTAGCAGTCCCTGCAATCTGCATGGTAGCATATCATTCAAACAGATAAGTGCTCTGATGCTAAGGCTCAATACCGCTTAATTGGCTTGGTCAGGTTTTCACCCTGCCACCTTGTTCACCCCTCAAGCTTTTGGTTGCAAATGATCCAACGCATACTTCCAGCAAGAAACATCCCAGACCAGTGCACAAAGTGGCTTCTGACCATACTTGTCAGCGCTGTTTAAAAAGTTCAGCATTGTGGTACATGCATCTGCCATGGGTTGTCTCCAATAGTTACAGAGAGCTGTGATTTGTAACTTACAAATTGTAAGGCACGGAGCAACATATTGGCAAAATTTGCCGGAATGTATGTTCAGAGTGCTTTTCCTCGTGGCCCCAGTGCTTGCTACACACACCCAAAGGAGCTGCAGATGACAGATTAGCAGAGCATGGCAATGACCCTTTCACAGCCAGCTTCACCATGCACCCACCCATGTCAAAGTGCCATTTATTTTGACTTGCTTATGCCATAAGCCATTATCATAAGTTATGGTAATGGATTTCCGCGGCTGGCCGAATCCATGGTGGCTGAGCAATCAGGCCATTGTCTTGGTGCAGTTGTAAAATGCTCAACACATGCAGGCCTCAGAGACTGAGGGCATCCTGGCCACCAGCGTGGACAGCCTGACCACTTTATATTTGGTTTGTGGGTAAACGTGCGTGCTGATATCAGATTCTGCACATGCATACTTTTTTTTGGAACCTACGCATGACAGGCAAAATTACATCTTCAGCTCCCAATCTAGCACAGAATGGGCAAATTGAGCCTGTACATATGAACATATCAGGATAGAGCATTTGCACATTTCAAATCATTTTCAAATCATTCATTTAAATTCTATATGATCATTTGCCCTGCTAAAAAATTTGATTTGAGATTTTGATAGACTCCCTATAGGGCCCCGTGATGCACCTGTTGGAACTCTCCAATCAGCACCTTTGAGTGACCCTGCGTCAATGAATTAAATATTAGTACTTAGAATTAGGGGGTGGGGGTGGGGGGAGGCCAATTTGTTGGCACCAATCAGTACCTCCTCCTCCCCCCTTCTAGAATGCTAACAGTCAAGCGAGTCAAACAAGAACACTAATATCAGTCGACTGAATACGACAAATTTTGAATCTTCACGCATCATTCGTGCACTGCAAGTTCAAAACAAGCAAACTACAACCTTGAGGACATACGTTTACATGCTGCATACAAAGCGCCATTTCCCACAACCCTACATGCTACGGATCACTTACCATGGATAAAGCCATGTCTGCAAGCCGGTGCTTCACTCCGGCACTGCCTGAAGTCCACATGCCACTGGCGCCCCCCGGCTTGGATCCGCAGGCTGGCCCCAGCGCAGGCAAGGTGGCGCCACTGCTGATACTCCGTTGAAGCTGCACCCCACCCCTCTCAGGGCCTGCCGCACTGCCGTGCTGAAGTGGCAGCGCAAGGGATGGCAGCACACTGGGCACACTGGCAGGGCCAAGCACCTCGGGGGCAGTTGCAAAGGAAGCTGTTGCCGGCTCCGTCCTCCGGCGCTCACAATCCCACAGGTCCAGCTCCTGTGCACTTTCCCGTGTGCCAAAAGTGGTGTGCCGCCTTTGCTTGGTGCCACTGCAAGGGTACAGGGGGGGCAAGAAGGAGGGAACATCAATGACAGATCCTTAAGAGGGAGGACCAGGAGGAAGGCCACCTGGGACACGGAAATGAGGCCAGGAATGGTTTGCAATAATCATGAGCCATCTCAACGAGTAAGTTTCTATGACTTCGCTACAAGCGCCCAATATCACTTGACACCGTCATACTTAAGTTTGTTGTTTGCAGCACAAGGGAATTGCACCTGCTCATGTCGGCTGCCAACACATGCATTGAAAGCCACAATCATGAGGATAAGCCAAAATTGTGACCCTTTACTGCTTGCATGCAAGTGTCTTAGGCCTCTTGATGCATCCAAGTGTGTGAACCTGCTTTGCCAAGAAGGCAGCAGCAACTGCAATGTGTTTTGCTGCTGTTGCACCTAGCCAAAGGCAGAGCAAAACACTTTTAACACTGCACTCAATGCTCATTGGCTTCTTGCTGTTCAACACACACACATTGATGCCTGTGACTTTGACCGCCCAGGGGGACGGTGCTGGCGTTTCCCCCCTGGCACCAGAACACCCTCTGCCTGCAAAGTTATACGAACAAGAACAAACTAGGGACTTGAGTCACAGAGAAAATGGAGTTATCTCAGTAATTAATCTCTGTGAGAAAATGGTGTAGGCAGGGAGCAGACATGAGCTCCATGTGATCAGACCTTGCACTGCCCATGCTTATACCGAGCCTGGTATCTTGCTCAAAGTTCACTGTGCAGCAGCTGGAATTCTTACAGCAACAGCCAGTTTCTTCGCTTACAGGTGAGCATAGGCAGAGAAGCAGCACATCCCTGCAGCAAGTGCCATAAGTGAGCAGTAATCTGAAACTAAAAGCATTGTGCAACAAGAGCACCGACACAGACAAAGCTGCAGGCATGATGAGGCATAGTCACTTCCAGAGAAAGGTCAGCAGGAGGGTTCACAAAAGATCAGTGCGCACAACTAGGTCTAAGGCTATTCCTGCATGGTGCACTTGCAGTGAGGCGATTGCGTTCAGTCCATGCACAAATGTTGGCCACACCTGGAGCTCATTTAACAGCTCCTCCAGCTCCCTTGCCTCCCCAGCTTCAAAGTTTATGCTGGAGCTGCTCAGCCTGCGTGTCCTTCTGCCCGACTCCAAGTACACGTAATGGGCCTGCCACCTGTAATATGCAGCCGGATCTCTACTAATGATGAAGTGCATCACTGTGAGCATATGTGGCAATGCGCATTCACTTTGCATGAGCAATGCAAGTGCTCAATCTGCGTGAGGAGTGAAGGCGGTCACAATGCACGAGCAATGCAGGTGCTCAGTCTGCGTGAGGAAAGGAAGCAGTCACACTGCATGAGGAGTGAAGACGGTGACTGCGAGATGTGCTTTGGTTGGGGATCTGTCAACAGCCTGACATCCATGGGTGGCAGGGACATGCTTGCACACTCGAGCCAAGCCGGTGCACGTCCAAAGAAGCCCCTACTTGGACGTGAAGTCAAGCTCAAGCGCTTCCACCATCGAGGTGAAGTTGGCATCCCAGCTGTGGGAGACGTAGACACTTGGAGTGCCCAAATGCTCTGCAGGGGAGCACATGAGGAACATTTGGGACATGCCTCATGCTGATCCTAAGATCTTGGGAAAGCACACGACATTCTGGGACCAAAGAACTGCATACATGTAAAAACAACAAAGATTGACTAGAGCCATCAGGATATCCACACCTGCAGGTATGAGGTCCATGGTGTTGCAACCAGGGTGCTGGTCCAACAGGGCTTGAAGCACCTGCTGCATGAATGACCTGGTGCTGGTGAAGTATTGGCCCAGGCCAGCATCCTGCAAGGAAGGACGTGCTCCGTTGAGCGCACGAGAAGGGCATTGCAATCGGCATGTGCATGCCCGCTGCAAGCAGTGGCCTAGCCGCTAGCTTGTGGTCCCACGTGGTATGAGTCGTGCCCATAAAGCTACAAAGCCAGCTACAAAGAATACCAGGATTCCAATTCTCCTGCCAAGTGAGCAAGCAAGCTTTGGCAGCAAGCCAGAGAAAAAGTTGCCCTGCCTACGGGCTACACTAGGACAGCTCAAATAGGTCAGATGTCCACCACACAGTAAACACCTACCTCAAAGCATTGCCTTATTCCTCCCAAAAACTCAATGCTAACACCGGCAGCTGTTTGAGGTTGAAACTGGTCTGGGTTGGGCACCGGGTTGTGTGTGAGCAATCCCTCATCCTTGGCAGTGCTGCATGTGTAGAAGCGCAGAGAAAAGTGCGCGCGTGTGTGTGTGTGTGCGTACGTGCGTCTG
>LKMJ01004069.1_pt1 | contig 13717 bp, 11 predicted proteins | sample 643391 | NCBI WGS metagenome assembly LKMJ01 (sample SAMN04112250, study PRJNA286221) | soda lake metagenome | biome: soda lake; feature: Kulunda Steppe; material: water; isolation source: sample PL-Br10 brine of Picturesque Lake | place: Russia: Kulunda steppe | collected 2010-07
CCCGGCCCACGAGCCGGCCGTCGCGGCCGAGCGCGAACTGGACGGACAGGGCGAAGAGTGTGAGCGCCCGGCGACCTGACCGCCGGGCGGCGACCACGCCCCTCGTTTCTCCCGACGGCGCGGCGGCGCTCTCCCGGCTCGCCTTTTTGCCCGGCTGGATCGCCGTCGCCGCCACGACGCTTCTGTTTCTCGCCGGCGCGTCGGTTCCGCTCCGGTATCAACTCCTGCCGCTGACCGTCAGCGTCGTCCTCTTCGGGCTGCCCCACGGCGCGATCGATCACCTCGCGATCCCCCGGACCAGGGGCGACCCCGTCACGATCCGGTCGCTCGCCGCCGTCGGCGTCCTTTATCTCGTCGTCGGCGGGCTCTACGCTGTCGTCTGGTTTCTCGCCCCCGTCGCCGCCGTCGGCTTCTTCATACTCATGACGTGGGCCCACTGGGGACAGGGCGACGTCTACCCGCTGGTCGCCTTCGGCGACGGGTATCCTGTCGGACGCCCTGCCCGGGTGTTGACCGCGACGACCCGGGGCGCGCTCCCGATGATCGTCCCGTTCGTGGCTTTCCCCGCCCAGTACGAACTCGTCGTCTCGACGCTCGTCGGGCTGTTCGACGCCGGCGCGGCCGGGGCGGTCTCGGCGGCGTTCACCCCGACGATCCGGATCGGGGTCGCCGTCGGGCTCGCGGCGCTCGTCGTCTCGACGCTTCTCGTCGGGGTCCGCTCGATCGACACGACCGGCCGTCGGCCGTGGCTCGTCGATACGGCCGAGACGCTCGGGCTCGTGGCCTTCTTTTCGACCGTCCCGCCGATCCTCGCCGTCGGACTGTATTTCTGTCTGTGGCACGCACTCCGGCACATCGTCCGGCTGCTCGCCGTCGACCCGGGGGCCGCACGGGCGCTCCGCGCCGATCGGCACGCCGCCGCTCTGGCTTCGTTTGCCCGCGATGCTGCGCCCCTCACCGCGGCCTCGCTTGTGATCCTCGGCCTGTGGTATCTCGTCGTCCCCGGAACGCTCGCCGATCCGCTCTCGCTCGTCGGCGCGTATCTCGCGTTGATCGCCGTCCTCACGCTTCCCCACGTCGTCGTCGTGAGCGTCATGGACCGAGAACAGCGGCTGTGGGCGAGCAACTGACAACTGATTGGGTGGCTGTACAGCAGTGTACTACCATCACTCCAATTATAGCGGTGTAGGTAGTCAGCCAGCGCTCGACGCTGGTCACGTCGCTTTCGCCACCACTAAAACCACGATCGATCGAATCAAGCGCTAAATAATTAAACGTCTGTCGGGGTGATGCGCAACTACTGCCGCGTCAGACCTAGACTACTATCTTTATCCACTCAGATCGTCTCTAGAGGGTGTTTAGGTCCTTTCTGGAGCACATCATACGACAGAATGTCTTGAGAGACGTCTCGTAGTTTGTCAATGGTTGATCGGCCAGTATTTTGACCCAATTCCCCACAGGAGCATACCATTATCTGACAAAAGAGCCGGGACGTCTGAGAGGGCGTGTTCAGCAAAGCACCATCGGCCCACAGTTAATCATACTTCACACCCATCTAGTTAATCAAAGCAACTCACTGAGTGAATCCCAAAAAGGATATATAAAACTTACAGGCGAAAGTGGTGAGTATGGTTACCATGCCGGTGATGCAAGAGGAGAGTATTGACCGCTCAGTATGTGTGGACATGCGGATTTGGGACCACCAAGCACTCACGATCTTCGCAGAGACTGACCCTCCCTCGGTGATTCGCGTATGATCAGTTCACAAGCTATTGTCTCTGATTTTGTGTTTCCCGGGACAACCGGTAAAGCCATCCAGGATTACGATCGTAGCTTTCCGCTCCTCAGCGATACGGAGAACCGCGTTAGTGAACCGTTCGGACTCGCGTACGACTCGTGGGAACACCACCAGCCGGTACTGTCACTAAGTGAGGGGCAATAGGATGTCTCACTATCGCAACCCCGAGTATGAGCGGTATGAGCGACTGGATCAGGATGACAGCTCGGCAGATGACCGGATTCTTGTTCTCCATGTCGATGATGAACACCAAGTGTGTGAGTTGACTTCGGAGTTTCTGGAACAGAAAAACGACAGTTTGGACGTGCGTACCGAAACCAACCCCCATGAGGCACTGCAGCAGTTATCTGCGAGCCCCATCGACTGTGTTATCAGCGACTACCATATGCCCAAAATGGGGGGAATAGAGTTACTCAGAACTGTCCGCGAGGAGTATCCCAACTTACCGTTCATCCTGTTCACGGGGGACGGAAGCGAAGATATCGCCACTGAGGCAATAGACGCAGGCGTCTCCGCATACATCCAGAAAGGCAAGACCGACGTGTACGACAAACTCGCAAACCGTATCGAAAACGCAGTCTGTCGCCGTCAGTCCGAACGAAGAGCTCGGATCGCCCAAGACCGGTTGCTTGCTCTCTTTGAGCAAGCCGATGGGTTCTATGTACTCGAATCGGATTGGCGAATCGCCTACTGGAATCAGACTATTGCAAACAGAACCGGCTTGTCGGCTGATGAGGTTCTCGATGAGAACTTCTGGGACGTGTTCCCCGAGGCCACCGAGACAGAGGTATACGACTCGTTCCAGCATGCGAGATCAACTGGCGAACCAACGGAGTTCGAGACCTCTTTGGACCGTTTCGGATACTGGGCTGAAATCCGGGCATATCCCGTCGAGGATGGCCTCTTCATTCACTCGCGGGACATCACCGAGCAGCGAGAGATCGAGCAGCAGATGAAACGGCGGAATCACATCTTGGAATCATTTGCGAATACGGTGTCGCACGATCTTCGGAATCCGCTCAGTGTGGCCGAGGGAAAGCTCCAATTGGCACAAGAGACCGGTGATTTCGAGCATTTAGAGGAAGTCGCTATGGCACACAATCGAATGCGAAATCTCATCGATGAGCTGCTTCGATTGGCCCGCGGTGAAGAGTTATCACTCTCGGTGGTGTCGATCCATGAGATCGCGGTGCAGGCTTGGGAGACCGTTTCCTCAGAAGCAACGGAACTTATCGTTGATGGGGACGCGGAGATCCGAGCGCACAAGTCTCAATTGCAACGGGTCTTCGAGAACCTCTTTTGGAACGCCATCGATCACGGGAACGCATCGACGATCCGAGTTAGCATGCTTGATGATGGCTTCTTTATTGAGGATGACGGTTCCGGTATTCCAACTGAAGAGCGCGAGAAGGTATTCGAGTCGGGGCACTCGACAAAGAACGGAAGTCCGGGTTACGGACTTTCGATTGTGAAAGGCATCGTTGAAACCCATAACTGGGAGATAGATGTCGTGGAGGGCAATGATGGGGGTGCGCGGTTCGAGATTACGTGTATAAATCAGTGAGCCGTAGGAACTGGTAGTTGCTAACCGTACGCCTTCCGTGTTGTAGCGACTCGATGAACTACCGAACTGTTGTCAGAAGCCGTCTGCAAGATACGCGCCCTGTATACAGCACGCCGTTTGTATCAACCGTCGGGGATTTCGACAGAGTCAATCTGGCGGTTCGTGTTCGTACCGACCGGTTCCCCACCGATTAATCCCGTCCGCCACGAACGTCCCGTATGAAAGCGACCGCAACGACCGTCATCGATCGCCCGCCTGCGGCCGTCTTCGAGTATATGGACGTCCCGGAGAACCAGGCGCGGATCTCGCCGCGGCTCTCCTCCGTCGAGACGATCGGCACGCTCGATACGGGCGGCAAGCGGGCCAGCTACACCTACCGGCTGTTCGGACTGTCGTTCGACGGCGAGGTCCGGGGGATCGAGCACCGCCCGAACGAACGGATCGTCTTCGAGATGACCGGCGACATCGAGGGTCGGATCGAGTGGACCTTCGAGCCGGTCGAGGGCGGCACGCGGCTCACCTACGCGGCGGAATACGATCTCGGTTTACCGCCGCTCGTCGATCGGCTTCTCGGGCCGCTGGCTGACCGGTTCAACCGCCGCGAGATCGAATCGACGCTCGAAAACCTCAGGGCGAACCTGTAGGAACTCAGAACAGCCGATCGAGGATCGCCCGCTTGATAAAGCCCTCCCGACGCTCGCTGTGGGGCTGGACCATGACTGCCGTACAGTCGACGCTGTCGACCAGCTGATCGCTGGGTCGGCCGAACAGATCGCCGCTCAGTCCTCTGGACTCGGTTCCGGTGACTAACAGGTCCGAGTCGCCGACGAACCGCGCCAGCCCGGCGACCTGATCGTCCGCCTCGATGACGCGCGACTGGGCCGGGACGGTCAGGATCGAGATCAGCGCCGCGTGGTAATCCTCGATCGCTTCACGGCGCCGTTCCGGGGCCCCTTCCGGAAGCGCCTGTAGCAGCGTGATCCGCGCGTCGGTCTCCTCGGCGATCGCGTCGGCGATCAGTAGCTTCAGTGGGTCGTACCCACCGCGGGAGGAGACGACGGTGATCTCTTCGGCGCCGTCGAAGCCGCGATCCTCGACCAGCATGACACCACAGGGTGCGTTCTTGAGGAACCAGTGTGTCTCGCCGCGTCCGATGAGCCGCTGGTGGAACTCCTCGCGGCGGCGCTCCAGCATGAGGAGATCGTACCCCTCGTAGGAGGCGAACTCGACGATCGACTCCCTGACGTCCTCGGTGGTTATCTCGCTGTAATCGACGTAGGACTTCGCCTTCGAACGCATTTCGGGATCCATCGTCGCATCGCCGTCGGGGAGGGTTCCGCCCCCTGCTTGGCCCGTTCCGGCAGCGCTTTCGGCCTCGGCTGTCGTGGCGAACCACTCCGGCGGGTTCCCATCGAACGGCAGCCACTCGGGGCTGTCGGTCCGCTGGACCTTCGGTGTCCGCTCGCCGAAGACGTGCCGCGGCTGCGCTCTGAACCGGACCATGGAGACGTGGGTCGACCGGAGCCGCGAGAGGTCCGACGCGATACGGAGCATGTCGCGCTGTCCCGATTCGCTCGTTTTGTCGGTGACTGCTACGAGCGCGTCGTAGGTCTCCCTGGCGTCGAAGAGCTCCCGAGTCCGTTCGAGCGCCCGTTCGCCGATTTCGCGCCGAACGCCCGTCCGGGCGGCGCCCTCGCGGTCGACACGCCCCCGAGCGTAGACGTAGTAGTACACCACGGACACCGCCGTGATCGCCGCCGCACCCACGAACGGGAGCGTCCCGATCTGGGTCAACACGACGAACCCGCCCACCATCCCGAAGAGCTGCAACCACGGGTAGAGCGGAGCGGTGAACACCGGATCGTACTCGTCGATCGCTCCCTCCCGGAAGCCGATCAACGCGAGATTGACGAGGATGAAGACGATGATCTGGAAGGCGCTGCCGAACTTCGCGACCTGATCGATCGGCAGGAAGGCGATCATGACGAGCATCATCCCGCCGGTCACGGCGACCGCCGGCGCTGGCGTGTTGAACCGGCTGCTGACCTCCGCAAACCGATCCGGAGCGAGGTTGTCCCGCGCCATCGCGAAGGGGAACCGCGACGCCGACAGCAGTCCCGCGTTCGCCGTCGAGGCCAGCGCCATGAGCGCCGCGACGGTCACGGCGAGGACCCCGACCGTTCCGAGGGCCTGATCGGCCGCAATGGCCATGATGGCGCCCTCGCCGTCCGACTGGAGCAGTCCGGCCTCGATCGAACCCCGGACGTCGACGATCCCGATCGCGACGTAGACGACGGCGACGTACAGCGCCGTCGTAATGACGAGCGACCCGATCATCGCTTGGGGGATCACCCGGCCGGGATCTTTGACCTCCTCAGCCACGGCGGAGACCTTGATGACGCCCGCATACGAGATGAACACGAGCGCTGTCGCCGCGAGGAAGCCGCTGCCGCCGACGTTGAACGCCCCTTCGGTCTGTGCGGGCGTGATCCCCGACCAGCCACCGACCACGAACCACGCCATCACGACCAGCATCAGTCCCACGATGACGAACTGCAACGAGCCGGTACTCGAGGTGCTGACGAGGTTGAGAACGATAAACACGAGCGCGAGCGCGAGCGCAAGCGGAATGATCGGGTCCCCGAAGACGGGGATCTCGATCGTCTCGATCACCGGCAATACGTAGACGAGATACGGAACGCCGCCGATGAGCGCCAGCGCTCCCTTAAAAGAGAGCATGAACCAGTTCCCGATGCCGGCGATCGTCCCGAGAAGCGGGCCCATCCCCCGCTCGACGTAGACGTACGAGCCGCCGTCCTCGGGCATCGCAGTCGCCATTTCCGAGGCCGAAAGTGCCGCCGGAAGGATGAGGATCGCCGAGACGAGAAACGCCGCGACGACCGACGGGCCGCCGACCTCGACGAACGCGATCCCCGGCAGGATGAAGACGCCGCTGCCGACCATCGCACCGATGGCGATCGCGGTCGTCGCGGGCAGGCCGAGGTCGCGTTTGAGTCCGGATGGCATCCGCTCTATCCCTCGCTCCGTCCGGTCTTTCGGCCGGTGTGACGCTCGCTTCGGGACCGACTCATACCGCTACTCCGTGCGGTTCCGCTGCCGACGGCCGCACGATCGACTCGTTCTGCGCTCCGAACGAAGGCTGTCCTCCGGCACATGTACTATCGTGATGTATGGTCCCCCGCTGATTGCGTATACCGCCTGACTAGTCAGGCTTGGAGGCCTTGTGGCGACGGACCCCTTTTGTCTGACAAGGCCTCACCGAGCCGATCGCACGTATGTCCCGAGATATCTCCGACGCCGTCCTCGAAGGCGACCCCTACGAACAGGCCGCAGCGCTCACGAGACGCGTGTTCCCCGTCTCGCTCGACGGCAAGATACGGCTCTGTTATTTGGTTTTACTGAGTTCGGTCGGGTTCGCGCCCGCGATCGCCCATCGCCGGGAGCTGATCCGGGCGTTCGAACCCGCCGTCGACCCCAGTCCGGCGTTCGTGATGGTGGGGGCGATCGGTGTTATCCTCACCTTTCTCTTCGGGCTCTCGCTCGTCGGGCTTCGGCTGTTCGTTCAGAGAAACGAACTCGACTTCGAGTCGGCGGCCCACCTCATCCGGGTCGAGGACCTGCTCATGGTGTTTACCGTGTCGACCGGACTGCTCTTCGTCGCTGTTCCGCTCGTGCTGGCCGTTCTGGGCGTCTTTTCGCCGGATTCGATCCGCTGGCTCTACGGGCACGACGTCCGGGTGTACCGCCCCTCGACGAACGTCCTGGCGAACGCCACGCTCGTCTCGGCCGGGGGCGTTCTCACGGCGGTCGCCCTGTTCGTTCTCGATATCGCGACCAGTTGACTCGGCGGCTGTCAGGCCGTTGCCCGGACCCTTTCAATGGCCGGTACCGGCGTGCGAAACGCGGCCCGTCTCGGGGACCCACACTAGTTTGGAACCCTTTTGATGTCATATCTCCACGAAGTAAGGAATGGACTCATGACAGAGAGCATGGCGCTGCCATCGGGAAGTGAATCGCTGGTCGCACTCCAGCAGGCGGATGTGACCCAAACGGAGATCTTCGAGTGGATCCTCTCGGAACCGGTCTTCGCGAGCTCGCTGTACGTAAACATCGCGCTCGCCGGACTGTCGCTGCTGTTCTTCGTCTTCATGACGAGAGGGCTCGAGGACTCCCGCGCGAAGCTCATCGCCGTGTCGGTGCTTCTGGTGCCGACGGTTTCGGTTTCGAGCTACACGGGACTCGCCTCCGGGCTGACGATCAGCGTCCTCGAGATGCCGGCCGGACACGCGGCCGAGGGCGCATCGGTGATGATGGGCGGTGAATCCTACGACGGCGTCGTCACCGTGTGGGGGCGTTATCTCACGTGGGCGCTGTCGACGCCCGCCATCCTGCTCGCGCTCGGACTCCTCGCGGGCGCTGACGGGACGTCGATTTTCACCGCAATCACGTTCGACATCGCGATGTGTGTGACGGGGCTCGCCGCCGCGTTGACGACCTCGAGCCACCTGCTCCGGTGGTTCTGGTACTTCATCAGCTGTGCGTGTTTCGTCGTCGTGCTGTACATCATCCTGACGCAGTGGCCGAAAGCCGCCGAGGCCGCCGGCACGGCTGACATCTTCAACACGCTGAAGCTGTTGACCGTCGTGATGTGGCTCGGGTACCCGATCGTCTGGGCGCTCGGCGTCGAGGGGATCGCCGTCCTGCCGGTCGGCGTCACCTCGTGGGCCTACAGTGCCCTCGACATCGTCGCGAAGTACATCTTCGCGTTCCTGCTGCTCCGCTACGTCGTCTCCAACGAGAGCGTGGTCTCGGGCAGCATCATGCCGTCCGGGACGGGCGCGCCGGCGGACGACTGAGGACCGATCGCGACTCGCGATTCGATCTTTTTTCGAGCGCCGCAGTAACGACGGACCGAAACGCATAAACTCGGCAGCGACCGACGTACGAGCGAGCCGAGGTAGCCTAGCCCGGCCAAGGCGGTTGCTTCGAGAGCAACTGTCCGTCAGGACACGTGAGTTCAAATCTCACCCTCGGCGCTTCTCCCGTGAATATCCTCGAACAGTACGGAGCGTCGCCACCGGGTCGACCGTCGCATTCTCGCGAACGCTTCGAATAGCGCGAAGCGTCGCCACCGGATCGATCTCCTGTTCTGACGCCCCAGTCCGTCCCCCTCCAATCCCCATCCTCCTCGCCGATTTTCGTTCCGCTTCAGCACGCTTAACCGCGTTCCGACACCCTATCCGGTATGGAGCTGGCGATACGCGCCGACGGGTTAGAGAAAGCGTACGGCGACGTCCGCGCCCTCGACGGGCTGAGCTTCGAGGTCGACCGGGGGGAGTTCTTCGGCCTGCTCGGGCCGAACGGCGCCGGGAAGACGACCTTCATCAACATCCTCGTCGGGCTCGTCCGCAAGAGCGGCGGCACCGCGGAGGTGTTCGGCTTCGACGTCGAGGACGACTACCGGGAGGCGCGCGACCGGATCGGGCTCGCCCCACAGGAGTTCAACGTCGACCGGTTCTTCCCGATCCACGAGGTGCTCGAACACAAGGCCGGCTATCACGGCGTTTCGCCCTCGGAGGCGGCCGAGCGGGCCGAACGCGCCCTGAGAACGGTCGGGATCTGGGAGAAACGCGACACTCGATTCGACTGGCTCTCCGGCGGGATGAAACGCCGCTTTCTGCTCGCCCGTGCACTCGTCACCGACCCCGAGTTGCTCATCCTCGACGAGCCGACAGCGGGCGTCGACGTCCAGCTCCGCCGGGATCTGTGGCGCGTCATCGAGCGGCTCAACGCCGACGGGACGACAATCTTGCTCACCACCCACTACATCGAGGAGGCCGAGCGGCTCTGTGATCGGGTCGCGATCGTCGACTCGGGTCGAATCGTCGAGGTCGCGACGCCCGACGAGCTCCGCTCGCGCGGCACCGATCAGGTGTTCGTGACGCTTTCGGAAGCCCCGAAAACCCGCCCCGAGCTCGACGTCGACGGGATCGTCGACACTCGAGTCGAGGGCGAGACGCTCGTCGTCACCGCACAGGGCGGCGGCCGGGTCACGCCCGCGTTGCTCCGGACGCTCGAATACGAGGGGTACGAGGTACTCGATCTGGACATTCGGCGCGCGTCTCTGGAGGAGGTCTTCGTCGATATGACCCGGATCGACGAGGACGCCGAGAAACTGGGGGCGATCCAGTGAGCGCAGACACCGACCGCACCGGGGCGATGTCGAACAATGGGCTCTTCGGCGTCGGGTTCCGGTCGCTTTTGCGCCGGGAGATCCTCCGGTTCGTCCGTCGGCCACAGAACACTTTCCTCCCGCCGGCGATCACGAACGTGCTGTATTTCGCCGTCTTCGGCGTTATCCTCGGCCAGCGGATCGACGACATCGCCGGCTTCGATTACATCCTCTTTCTGTTGCCGGGGCTCGTCGTCCTCGGGGCGATCTCGAACGCCTTCGAGAACGCCTCCTTCTCGATCTTTCACGGCCGCTGGAACGAGTACATTCACGAGACGCTTACCTCGCCGCTCTCGTACACCTCGATGGTGCTCGCCTACATCTTCGCGGCCGCCCTCCGTGGGGTCGTCGTCGGGCTCATCATCGTCGGGATCGGGCTCGTCTTCACGACCGTCCCGGTCGCGGAACCGCTGTATCTCGCCGCCTTCATGCTCGTCGTCCCGCTGCTTTTCGCCTCGCTGGGCGTGATCGGCGGCTTGATCGCCAACGATTTCGACGACCTGACGGTGATGAACCAGTTCATCCTCCGGCCGCTGGTCTTTTTCGGCGCGGTGTTTTACTCGCTGGAGATCCTCCCGCCGCTGTACCGGACGCTGTCGCTGTTAAATCCCATGGTGTACATGGTCAACGGCGTCCGCTACGGCTTCTTGGGCTATCAGGAGGTCGATCCGCTGGCGTCTTTGGCCGTCCTGAGTGGGCTGACCGCCGCCGTCGTCGCGCTGGACGTCTATCTGTTTAAAAAGGGATACGGGCTACTCGACTGAGTCTTTGAAGGCTCTTACCGAACACAGTGAAACAGCAGTATCTATCCGGCAACTGGCGAATCGAGCGGTGCAAAATATAGTGCATGTATGCAGTATGGCAACCTCGTTATTTCACCTGCGTTCGATTGTATCTACTGTAAGGACTATAGTAGTCAGTAGAACTATTTGCTCACTCCTCGCGCCAGATCGACCAGCGACGAGACGCTGGCCTCGGGACCGCGAGGGGGGACCGCATTGACTTCTACCGACTACGATAGCTTGCGTATCTTTCGGCGATGGATTCACGGCTACGAACTGACGCTGACTGGTGCATCGGTCGCCGAGAGGTATTTACGGCTAACAGCGTTAGAATGGGATTGACATGAGTGGGAATTCAGATGATTCGACGCCAACCCCTGGGATCACCAATGAAGACATCACTCGCATCGAGGAGTTCCTCCAAAAGCAGCCTTACGAGCGCTCGGTAGACGACCTCCGACCGTCGTCTGACGACCAATCGGAGACAGATTCCTCATAGTTCATATCGGCGCGTGGGTCACCTCTCAAAGAAGTGGCTCATGAATGTAGCGTAGATAAATCGACCATCAGCACAATTCTCCGGCGAGGTGAGGCACAGATCGTCAAGTCGTTCATCAGTGGTCACGAACGGTGATCTCGATGATCGCTTCGAATGCGACCGGTAGGAAACAGTCGTGACCAGTGTTCGTCGTGGCAGACACTCACCTGTTTCGAAAGAGATTTTTGGTAGTCAGTGATCTCGGTTCTCTTTGCGATCCCTGTACCACCGTCGCAGTCTGTCGCCTTTCCAAAGGAGAACGCCAGAGAGTGCGAGTCCCGGGAAGGCGACAACCTGAACCAACAGTGCTAGAACACTCACAATATCATACAGCCGATAGCTGTTCCACCAGATCCGATACGAGCGTATTTAAAAAGGCACGCGGGTCGCGAACGCACACCTGAAGTGTCCGAGACTCCACGACCTAGCAATGAGCGACACCGGACCGCTACAGCCCGACCGTCCCGATCTGGACCGCCCGCTTCGGGTCGAGGCGCCCTTCGAGCCCGCGGGCGATCAACCCGACGCGATCGAGGAACTGGTCGCGGGCTATGAGGCCGGCGCCGAGAAACAGACCCTTCTGGGTGTCACCGGCTCCGGGAAGACGAACACGGTCTCGTGGGTGGCCGAAGCGCTCCAGCAGCCGATGCTCGTGTTGGCGCACAACAAGACGCTCGCCGCCCAGCTCTACGACGAGTTCAGGAACCTCTTTCCGGACAACGCCGTCGAGTATTTCGTCTCCTACTACGACTACTACCAGCCGGAGGCATACGTCGAACAGAGCGACACCTACATCGACAAGGACATGTCGATAAACGAGGAGATAGACCGGCTGCGACATTCGGCCACCCGGTCGCTTCTCACTCGCGAGGACGTCATCGTCGTCGCGAGCGTGTCGGCGATCTACGGGCTCGGCGATCCGACCAACTACGAGGGGATGGCGATGCGGCTCGAACCCGGCGACGAGGTGGGTCGGGAGGGACTTTTGAAACGGCTCGTCGACCTGAACTACGAGCGAAACGACGTCGACTTCCAGCAGGGCACCTTCCGCGTTCGGGGCGACACCGTCGAGATCTATCCGATGTACGGCCGTCACGCCCTCCGTGTGGAGCTGTGGGGCGAGGAGATCGACCGGATCATGAAGGTCGACACGCTGAACGGCGAGGTCGTCTCGACGGAGCCGGCCGCCCTCGTCCACCCGGCCGAGCACTACTCGATCCCCGAGGAGAAACTGCGGCAGGCGATCGAGGAGATCGAGGAGCTGATGGAACGGCGGGTCGGGTACTTCGAACGACAGGGCGATCTCGTCGCCGCCCAGCGGATCGAAGAGCGGACGACCTTCGATATCGAGATGCTCGAGGAGACCGGCTACTGTTCGGGGATCGAGAACTACTCCGTCCACATGTCCGACCGCGAGTCGGGCGAACCGCCCTACACGCTACTCGATTACTTCCCCGAGGGCTTTTTGACCGTCGTCGACGAGTCCCACCAGACGATCCCCCAGATCAAGGGTCAGTACGCGGGCGATAAATCCCGCAAGGACTCGCTCGTCGAGAACGGCTTTCGGCTGCCGACCGCCTACGACAACCGCCCGCTGACGTTCGAGGAGTTCGAGGACAAGACCGACCGGACGCTGTACGTTTCGGCGACGCCCGGCGATTACGAGCGCGAACACTCCGCGGGGATCGTCGAACAGATCGTCCGGCCGACCTATCTCGTCGACCCCGAGATCGAGGTCGTCCCCGCAGAAAACCAGATCGAGGACCTCCTAGAGCGGATCGAAGCCACGCCGGAGGGCGAACGCGTCCTCGTGACGACGCTGACGAAACGGATGGCAGAGGACCTCACGGAGTATCTGGAGGGCGCCGGGATCGACGTCGCCTACATGCACGACGAGACCGATACCCTGGAGCGTCACGAACTCGTCCGCTCGCTCAGGCTCGGCGAGATCCAGGTGCTCGTCGGCATCAACCTCCTCCGGGAGGGGCTGGACATCCCCGAGGTGAGCCTCGTCGCGATCCTCGACGCCGACCAGGAGGGATTTTTGCGCTCGGAGACGACGCTCGTCCAGACGATGGGTCGGGCCGCCAGAAACGTCGACGGACGGGCGGTGCTGTACGCCGACGAGACGACGGGCGCGATGGCCTCGGCCATCGAGGAGACCCGCCGTCGCCGGGAGATCCAGACCGAGTTCAACGGGAAACACGGCCACCAGCCCCGGACGATCGAGAAACCGGTCGGCGAGACGAACCTCCCGGGGTCGAAGACCGACACCGACGGCGTTTCCGGGATCGAGGCGGACTCACTGGAGGAGGCCGAGGAGCTGATCGAGCGGCTCGAACGCCGGATGGGCGAGGCCGCCGAGAACCTCGAGTTCGAACTGGCTGCCGACATCCGCGATCGGATCCGCGAACTCAAAACGACGTTCGACGAGCTGGACGACCCCGAGGAGGGGGTACCGGCGCCGAACGAGGAGCTCTAATCGACCGTCCGTCAGGGGATTTTTACCGACACCACTCGAACCCGTCCGCATGAGCGTCCGAGTGTATCTCCGCTCCCCGGTCGCGATCGTCTGGACGCTCGCGGCTGTGATCGCGATCGGGGCCGTCCTCGTCGCTGCCTTTCGGATCGCAACCGTCGCCGGACGCCTGCCGTTCGTCGCCGTCTCGCCGACTCCTGCCGGCGGGTTCGTTCTCACCCTCGTCTTTGCCATCGTCGTGGTCGCGATCGCCGCCCTCATCTGGCTCCCCTGTAGTCTCGCCGTCGCCTACGCCGCCGGAAG
>LKMJ01004070.1_pt1 | contig 13716 bp, 17 predicted proteins | sample 643391 | NCBI WGS metagenome assembly LKMJ01 (sample SAMN04112250, study PRJNA286221) | soda lake metagenome | biome: soda lake; feature: Kulunda Steppe; material: water; isolation source: sample PL-Br10 brine of Picturesque Lake | place: Russia: Kulunda steppe | collected 2010-07
GGCTGCAACTCGCCTACATGAAGCCGGAATCTATAGTAATCGCCAGTCAGCCATATGGCGGTGAATACGTTCCTGGTCTCTGTACACACCGCCCGTCACATCAAGAAAATTGCCAACAGACCAAGCTGTTATCCCAACTCCTCTGGAGAGGGAGATATCCAATCTGAGGGCAGTAATCATGATGAAGTCGTAACAAGGTAGGGCTACTGGAAGGTGGCCCTGGATCACCTCCTTCTTTTTAGAAATTATCTATTCAACGCGTTAGATATTAATAAAAAATATTAATGTCTATAAAGCGAAATGAGCGCTGTGAGGCTAGGAGCTGTAGTGATAGACCTAAGTTTTTTTCAGGCTGAGTCATTCAGTTTTCCTTAAATAACCTTGGTAACCTGTTTTATTTATTCGCTCTAAAAATGAGTGGATATTAGCATGGCTTAGAAATTGCCTCAGGGATGGCATTAGTCAAGGCTGCATGCCACCTATCAAAGAGTGTGCTTTGTGCCTCTTCATTCCAAATTGCGATCATCTTAAGGTCCGATTGAGGGGCTGGAATGCTTGCATTGTTTCCAACTCATGTTGGCGGGTCACTGAGGCCTGGGAAGAGTGCCTACAGAAGTACATTGCTCTTGTTCTTCTATTAGAAATTACATGTAAGCATTTGCACTAAGGCCCATCCAGTTTGGGAGGAACATGAAGGTACCAGTGGCACTTCAATGGAAAAAGAGGAGTGGATTGCATGGCGCACCAAGCATGACACCATCGTCGTTGTAGAGAGGGCAGCACACCAAGAAGCCTGAGAACATTGTAGCTACAGGATCGAAGTGGGATCCCAGGACCATTACTTGCACCTGATGCTCATCTGTCCTTGGACACCATAGCCCATGCTTGTAGTGCTTTGAGTTTGTGATCAGGTAAGGCTCGCAAGTGCAAGTCTTTTAAGTTTTGATTTGTTTGTTGATGTACCTTTGAGGTGCAATGTCTTGAAAAGAAAAAGAGACCAACCAGCTCTCTGAATTCTGGTCTTTGAGTGTAGGCATGACCTGATTGTGATTGCCTGAATCCCGTGCACGGTAGAAGGTATTAGCTAGATTTTGGAACAGCTCAGTGCGCAGCATACCTACACATTTTCCATCAGGGGTGTAGAAGCAGACAAGCCCTTATAACTCTAGCATCTGAGACTCGTGAGAGTGTGACATGGCTTGTTGCTCTCATTGGATATTCTGGATCAATGGGGTATACTTCCAGTGGTATACTTTTGTCCTTGCCGGCTTGGATTGCAAGCTCTTATTGCTCAATCGAGCAATAAGCTTGACCTCTCTGATCCAAACTTTGCATTCCTCAGTTGGTTGGACATCAAGTCCAGGGTTAAAAGGATGCATATTAAAGACAGCTTTTTGGCTAATCATATCTCCTTGTGTGGAATTCAAGGCGTTAGGAGGATGAGGATGAATGTCAAAGCCTTTACATTCCAGGTTATCATTACTGGTATCTTTTGCACTTGAATTCAAACCCCAAAACCTTTTTTTCGAAGCTTTTCTTCATTCAAGAGGCTCGAGATGTATATACAATTGTTTGTCTTTCTTATGTTATCATGTGCTTCTCATGTCATAATGTGTTTCTCGTCTATTCCGAATGATTAAGTGTCCGCAGCATACATTTCACCACAATATATTGCTCTCAGTATTACTTGCAAAAAGTGCTGGACTGCGGAGTTCATAGAGGTGTGTGAGGGTTTGCGTGTGTCCGACAAAAAAACCAATTGCGTTCAGGCTGCTACCCCCCTTCCATTACAATACTTTGTGGTCAATCTGCGTGAGCGGTCGCGAGCGGTAAGGATGAAATTGGATGGCGCCGCGCAATGCGGCAGACCCTAGGACAGATGCTCATAAACTGGCTTCTTATCGCATGGATGGCTTCGCCTCTCAAGCCAAGCACTGCACCGGCCCGGGGCAGGCCCCATTTGCTTCCTAGATACCTACAGCTGGAGTTGAGTAGGCATGTGCTTCATAACATTGCTCGGTTTGCTTGCGTGCCCATACCCTGAGAGTTGAAACTGGATGTTGGCAATCCACAATAGGCACTGTAACAAATGTGGCTTGCATGTCCAGGACGAAAGACATGTCCTTTTTATATCCTTGCATGAAAATGTGCTATTTAAGACGGAAATTCGCAAAACAATTTACAGATTACACCATGGCTGACAGGATTTCTATTGAAGACACTGGAGCTTTTTATTTTGACAACATCGTGCTTTATTTCTGTGTCTATGGATTTTTTTGTCTAGCTGGCAGTGTACAGCAAGCCCAGCAGTCAACCCATCTGGCTGAGGGTCAATCCATTGTAAGCTTGTAACCTTGTACATCTTGAAGCAGACGAACAAATCAATTCTTTCAAGGAAATAATACTTTTATTTCAGTGACAACAGATACTTTTTGTCGGGCTGGCAGTGACAGCAAGCCCACTGGGCACTGCTGGCAGCAGTCAACTCATGTAGCTAAAGGTCTAAACCCAGTGTAAGCTTAATCTATTTACAACATATGAAAACTTTAGTTGAATTCAGTAGCAGTGTGGTTCATCTCTCTCACCAAAACCTTTCTTTCATTTTGGCCCAACTTCGTTTCTCAAAGAGTGCCTTTCTTTGTTTGTGCAGTGCTCGCCTAGATTGAATAAATAAGAAAGAAAAAAGAAAAGAAAAGAAAGCACCGTTGGTTCAAGTTCTGGTTGCAGGCCTGATAGGTTTCAACAAACTTTGTTGAAGCTTGAAGCTGCCCTTGTCCAGCAGATACAGCTATCCGATAGCTGTATGCATGAGTCATGACGATGACCTCTACCAACAAAATCCACAGAGAAATGGAGGGATGACCGTTCAGAACCCCTCTGATACTCATTGAGTCAAGCTTGTCCTGTTCTCATGCTGGGGAGCTGCCTGGCGCCAGCACCAGGTACATACCCTGCCCCTTGATTCATGCCACCAGGGTCATCCCTGCTGGCGGAGCCTTCCTTTTCTTTCCACCCTGCTCCTTGTTTCTGTCTTGTTGGCCAAGTTGATCAATTCAAAAATTTACAAAAAATGTATGTACAGTACTGCATCAAAGAATGTAATTGGCGGACCTTGCCAAAGCCAAGCTAGTATTACTAAAAGGTAGAGTACATGGAAAGAAAGTGAGGAACACAAAGAATTTTCCACTTCTCAATGCATTTAATATCACACCGCGCCAAGTCAGGTGTATGCATATCAGATCAAAATGCAGTGCCAATCAGCACCAGAACCTCACGGCCATTGCTTTGCTGTAATCTTCTAAGCAGGGGCACAAGAAAATCCGTGCTTATCCCAATGGATGTAGAATGAAAACACCATTTCCACCAACTTGGGGCTTCCAGCAAGCACTACAATGATAAATTTCAAGCAGATTAATGAGAGCTAATGAATGAGGCATTTGTTTACCAACTGTGCCAGCAATTGAAGGGAGACCGGTAAACAATTCGGAACCTCAACTCTTGATCACAACGCAGAAGTTGCTTTTTAGAACGCCCACAGCCCTCCACAATATCAAGAATATGATGCCAGGATAGGAACAACTCAGCAACAAGGAGATAAAAAAGACGTGATGGCACATTTTTCTTTTATCAATGGTTGACATGGGCACATACAAAAGCATTTTGCGCTACAAAAGCATGCCCCCCCCCCTCTCCCCTGTCCTTCAGCTGCCACAATGAGGACAAGAGGCACCACGCACAGAGCTGCAAGATGAATAATAAAAAAACATATGCCCACCCTTTCGTTCAAAAGCTGGCAAATTTGGCCAGTGCACGTATTGGCAGGAGCTCGGACTTGTCTAAGGGCATGGTGGGCACACTCATACATAAGCAAGACCTGCAGCAGACCTCATCATCTGCTGCATGGTCAACAAAGTCAGTGCAGATCAAGCCTGCTTTCACGGCATGGGGCCATCCTCTCCCCCGCCCATGATGGTATTGTTGCCATCTCTGGTGCACCTGCACATCAGGGAAGCGGCAAACATGTTCAGGCAAAGCGGCATGATTGCTGCCCTCCTGCTACACCATATGTATGGCCACCGATGGACCAGCCTCAGACGTAGTCGCTGGTTTGGAGGATCTGACTTCACTTTAACAAAAAAACTCTAACCGTTGTTGCTGGTTGAGCACCACATCGCTTACAACAGGTCTACTTACAAGCCCTGGCAGGCTTTACATAGCCAGTGTCGAGTTTGCTGCCCCAATCGTGAAAACCCCATTCTCGTCTTTGGTGGGGCGCCATTTACTTCCAGGAGGGAGGGCCATTGCGTCAAGGGGGCAAGCGCAAGTGTTCCCCAACAGCCGAGCAAATGAGAAGGAAGGGGGAGGGCCCCATGGACCCTTGTTTAGGGGTTGGGATGTCCTGACAGGTGCCGCAGCGTTTGTGTGAACCCTCAGAGAACAGCATGCGTCCCCATAAGGAAGTTGATGCTGCACTCCTAGTGTTGTCCTTTTCCTCTCTCGCTTCTTGGCTGAGCTTGCTACCCTTATCACTGCTGGCGCCTAATCTTGCACGCACGCCATGTCATGCTCTCTTACCCGCCTCGGATCGTGCACGAACCAATCGCAAGCCATCCACCAATAGCACCGCTTTCGCCCGCACCTGCCATGCATCGTGAAGCGCAGGTCATCCAGCATGCTGCCTGGCAGCCCAACGGTGGGGCGCACGCCACCGCCACCGCCTGCCGGCACGGCCTCGCCACCCTGGCGCTCCGTGTGGCTGTTGGTGGGCACAAGCTGGGACGGGAATAGCGTGGGCAGCTTGCTCTTCTCCCTGTTCAATGGCTCCAGCACGGGGCGGTGGCCCACAGCGCGCGCACTTGGGCCGCTGGGCGTGACGCTGGGTAAAGCAGGCTGCTGCTGCTGCTGCTGCTGCTGCTGCTGCGGGTGTGCGGGTGCACAGCACATGTACCATTGCACACACACACATGCGCCTTGGCCTTGTTTGAATGTGTGCGCGTGCGCGCATCTGTTGTGCATGCACATTTCTGCGCGCACCTCCACACACAGCAGGTGGTGTGGACGCTCACCATGAGCATGCTCAAGGAATCCTTGGGTGCTTCCATGCAGCGTCCTTCCTCACGCAAAATAATCATGGGTATTGATTCCTTGGGTGCTTCCATGCAGCGTCCTCCCTCTCACAACATAATCATGGGTATTGGACCTTATGGACCTTTCCTATCCAGAAAACAGGGCCGTATCCATGCAGATCATCTATGGCAGATGCACCTGCAGAGTTTGGCCTTACACACCATAAGTGCGCAATTGTACACACAATCTAATGAATGCATGCCCGTGCACATGGACACATGTCCACACGCACACAGATGCTCAAGGCTCGACCTTTAAACCATGTGCCCCCCAGCTAGCGCAGCCCCTTTCCCTCTGCTCTCCTCACCTCCAGCTCCTCCTGCTCCTTGTCTTCCCTGCCGCCAACTCCGGCATCCTCCACAAACTTGATGCCGCTCGTATTGTGGTCCAGGTGCGGAGCTTGCTGCGGCTGGGCTAGCAGGGTGCTGCCACTGCCGGTGCTGCTGTTGCGCATCAGCCGGGCCTCATCGCGCAGCACAGTGTGCGGAGGGAGAGGCACGCCCTTGCCGTGCGTGGCTGCGCAGCCGCCCTCGGCCCCATTGGGCGCAAGCTGGGACGCTGCAGGTGCAGCCCAGGAGGGGGCTGTGGGGTCGACCCTAGAGCTGGACAGGGAGTGGTCTGCATACCTGGCCTCTTTGACAGGACCATTATAGTACACGCTTCCTTGCGGGGCTTGCGGGCGGAAGCCGGGGAGGGCAGGGGGCGCAGGGGGCCGCACGTCAGGCTCAGCAGGGGGTATTGCGGAAGGGGCCTCGTGGGCTGTGAAACTCCAAGGACGGGGCGCTGCGGAGTACACAAGTCAGGCACAACACAAAGCTTCTTTTTTGTGAGGGTGCGAGGGGGACGCTAAAGTCATGGCGATGGCAAAACACACGGGGCAAAATTGTGCAGGGGGGGCAGCGTGCATAGTGGACGCATGCGTGGCAGGGGCAGAGGAGCGGCGGCACAGAGTGTGCTGCAGCACAGCAAAGCATTTGGACAGGGCAGAGGGGTGCTACATGGGCGTATCCAGGGCTGCTTCAATAATGGCACAGGCGCAGCGCAAGGCGGGCAGGGTAAGGGGCTCAGTGTCCAAGCAGCTGGCATAGGCGGATGGGGCGCTGCAACAGCAGCGGGCGCCGTGTGGCATGCATGCAAGCTGCTGGGCAGGACTGTGCTGTGTGTGCGCATGCGAGCGTGTGCATGTGTATGTTTGTGCACGTGCAGCCAAACATGATGAGGGCAGCAATGTTTGCACAGGGCCGTGCACCAGCTGCAGCAGAGCAGCAGCAGCAGCAGCGGCAGGGGCAGCAGCAGCAGCAGACAGCGCACCTTCATCGTCCACAGGCTGGACTTTGTTGTCCAGGCTCACCAGCTTTGATGATGGCATCTTGCCGGACGCCTCCAGCTTGCGCTTGCGGATGTAGAAGAAGAGGATGATGGGCAGCACGATGACGAGCAGGAAGCCCACCACGCCGCCCACCACGCCTCCGGCAATCTTGCCTGCATCATCCCCTGCAAGCGCCCCGCGCACATCATACCCCTTGCATGCCTGGATGGGTGTGCTTGGAGAGGGTAGGACGAGCAGGACAGCACGTCCCCTGCAGCCTCCATCTAGGGGCGCTGGTCACCTGCAAGGGCGTGCGCAGCTGCATGCCTCCTTCCACACGTGGCAGGCTGCTGATGCAGGTACGCGCACACCACAGGTGGCATGGCAGAGCGTGGCGCGTCCGCCGCCTCCAAGCACCCTCAGCTACAGGGTCCTCCCCCCAGCTCAGCCTAAGCAGCCGCCTCACCCGCCAGCGCTCCTTAACGCTCCCGTTCGCCCATCCACCCCTCTGGCTTAACCATGGCGCACACCTCCAACAGAAGACCCTCCCGCGAATGGCCCCCTGCCCGACCTTCACTCTCGTGCCCCCCCATCCCCCAACACCCCTTTCCAACCGCTGCTCACTTCACTCACCACTGCTGCTCTTCGATGACCCGCTGCCAGCAGGCTGATCAGGGTCCACGGGAACAATGGGGTCATCCACGGGAACAATGGGGTCATCAGGGCTTGGGGCAGGTGCCGGGGCCGGGCTGGGTTCAGACCTGTCGGGGGAGCTGGGAGCTGAGACAGCCCCCACCACCACCTGCGCCGGGAGCAGAGTGCGTGCTCACGGGAGCTGCGTGCCGGGCCTACGTGTGCACTGACGCAATGCAACTGCACGTGCGCACGCACACCTGCAAGCTGATGCATGCTGCTGCAATGCCCCTTTCTTAGCTCATTGCATGCACCGGCACACACACACACACACATAGCGGGCATTGCGTGTGGAGGCACACAGCACAGACAGAAGGGAAGCATGGATTGGCCTTTCCATGTACAGGGCCAGTCAAACGCAGCATACAGCACTGTAGCATATGCGCCCCAGCAAGAGCAGGTTCAAGCACATGGAGCTGCTTGCCCACCTGGCCCTGGTACTGCGTGCCAGTTAAGCCGAACAGGCCTTCAGGGTCAGTGGATGCCATTTCATCCACCTTGCCCTGCGCAGGATGTTGCAGGCAAGGAGCCAGGAGGTTAGGAGCGGTTTGGCAGGGGCCCCCCTTGCCCAGCATCCACAACCATACAGCATACAATATCATGATGGGCTGGCAAGCAATGGCCCAGGCTGGCAGTCAGCCCTCCAGTTGGAAAGGAGGGTCCACCCATCTTTCTTGAGTGTGCCAACACAGGGTACAAAGTACCATGATGGGCTGACAAGGAGTGGCTCACGCCAGCAGCGACCATACCCGGAATTCGCTGAGCTCATCGGCAGTGAGGTCATCGGAGAGGCTGATGGTGAACGATGCCTGGGCTGTGCTCGCCAGCAGCTTGCGCTGCGAGCCCCCGTCAGTGCACGGACCTAAGGCGATCTGCGTAGAGGGGGGGGGCGCACAGGCGGGTGTGCCGCATGATGCACGAATCGGGAGCAGACCCTGGAGGGCATCCAGGTGTGGACGTGCAGATAATGCCATGGCAGCCACCAGGCTGCATGTCATGGCATTGCCTTGCCAGCAGGGCATCGCGCGCGGCGCCAGTCTCGAACCAGGAGTCAAGCGACAGGAAGGTTCCTCACACTAGGCACCAGGGATTTATGGTCAATGCAAGTGTGCGCCCACCACCTGCGCTCATGTGCACCCCATGCCATGCTGGCTTTGATCCCTGGCTGACCTGCCAAGCGCATGCACATCTCCTCCTACGCATGCCCAGCGCCCCTGCCCTTTCTGCGTTGCCGCACACGCATGGCCCGCTCTTGCCATCCAGCATGCACATGCAGGCACGCCTCCACCTGCGCCCAGCGCCCAGCGCCCCTGCTCGCACCATGATGCAGCGCACGCAGGGCTCGCTCTTGTTGTCGGGCCTGCCCATGACAGTCTCGTTGAGCGCATGCAGGCCGGCAGCCAGGCCCACACGGAATGTGGCGCGGAAGTCATTCTGCCGGTCCCGGGTCTCAAACTCCTCGCAGCTGTCTGTGGCGTTCAGGCTCAGCTGCAGCGCAGGCAGGGTGACATTGGCAGGCCACGACTGTAGGTTGTGGTGCACGGGGCATGGGCAGCAAGGGGCGCGCTGCATCGTGGGCTCTGTGCACCCACCACTGCATGCACAGGCGTTGCAGACTGGCGTGCGCAAGCAGGACAGTGCACGACCTAGCCAGCACCTCGCGTGGAAGATTTCACAATGGTGCCGTGGAATTGTGCTGCACAGGTGCAACATGATTCAGGCATTTCTGCCCTGAAACGATGCAAGCAGCTGCAGCTTTTCAAGCTTGAGAGCAACTGCAGCTGCGCTTCGCAGGGGGCTGTGAGCAGGAGGGGTAGTGCTTCCAACCCACGACGTGCACGCGCGGCTGCCACCAGGCCCTTGGGGACCATTCACCTCATAGAGACACCCTTTCCTCCTATCACAATAAAAAACAGCGCAAAGCACCTGGCACTGGCCGGCGTCTGGTTCATCCCAGCACGGAGCCACAGGCGGCTGAAGCTTGACGGTGGCACTGGCACTGCCCCCCTTCTGCCCTGACAGTGCGGCGCAGGGAGTGAAGGCTAGCCAGAACTTGTCTCAGATACTGATCAGCAGCCACCACTCCACCCACAGCGACACGCAGCAAGTTGTGACACTGCCCCACCCACCGTAACATCGAGGCGAAGCGAGTTGACGTCACCGGTGTAGCGGCTGCTGGTCATGGCACCACCATCGCCTGCCTGGTTGATCTGCTCTGCAATCTCCAGGATGCCATCCAGGCCATTGCTGCCGTCATCGTCACCGTCGCTGCCGTCCATGCTGTCATCCACAGTCACGGCCACGCCCTCAACCTGTGGTCGCGCAGCACAAAGTGATGTGTAAAGCGAGCGTTGCAACATAGGCGCTCACACGCCCTTTGCAGCATGCCCCCCCTAACGCAGCAGGTTTCACAGGGGCGGCACATGCAGCCAAAGGACCCCAGGGCCGCCTCACAGGTGGAGCACTGTGGCCCCGCCAGTCCTGACAGAGGGCCACAAGGGCCTGCAGAGGGCATCGCAGGCAGCAGCCCTCCTCTCCTCAGCAGTGTGTGATTTGCCTTAGGTACCACCTTTATTGGGCACCATTGGATGCCTGTGGTCCTCACAAGGGAATTAAGCAAATTGCCAAGCCAATAGAACAAGACACAGCATGCGATGAGGCCTGGCTGCCCTAAAACAAGGTAAAGAGGATGAGCATGTTGGCCCAGATGCTACCATAGATAGCAACAGATACCCACAAAGCTCACTGCAGACTCGCTTCGATCTCTGCCTCACCCGCACGCCAATCGAGTCCTCAAAGCTCCCGCTCTGGACGCTCCTGACAAAGTTCTGCAGCACAGAAGGGAAGGCTGATGGCCGCGTGGTGATATTGCGAGGAATCGCAACTTCAGGATCCAGGCCCTCTGTCATGTTGGCACTCCTGCAAATGCAGAGAAAGCCAGTGGCAAAGGTAGTTTCAGAGATTTTGCAGATTGCTTCACTGTGTGCATTAAGGGGAGCCCCACATGGTGCGCATTGAGGGGAGCCTAACACGGTGAAAGCCTGGTCTTTGTGGACATGGATTACGGGCTGATGCAGAATGAGAGGGCTGCCCGCACCACACAATGCCTCCATGCATGCCCACTCCAGCAAAGTTTGATCCCTGCTTTATTGTTTTTCTTACTTGATTGTATGTGCGTGTGAGCAAAGGGGTGTGTATCTATGTGTGTATTTGGGTGCGTGCATGTGTGCATGTGTGCAGCGCGCGCGCGCGCGTGTGTGTGTGTGTGTGTGTGTGTGTGTGTGTGCGCTCGTGTGTGTTAACATGCACGCCTGCGCTTTGACAAACACACACATGCGCACGCGCATGCATGCACACCTCAGCTGGGGGTCTCTGCTGGGGCCATAGGAGTCTGGATCATCGTACACGCGGGTGTCCACGATAACGGAGCCGGGTACAACAGATACAATCTGCAAAGATGATAATGAGATTGTTAAGTGCCCAGCAATGGCACAAAGGCACAATGAACACAACCTGCAAAGATTGCATTTTGCAATAGTATAATGGTAGATATGGCACAATCTCCAAGGGTACATTCGGATCTGAAATGCCAGGTAGAAGCAACATCAGCCAGTTTGTACACCTGCCAGTCAGGTGCCAGTTAGCTGCCTTGCCACCAGGTCAGCTGGTGGCTGGTCAGCCACAAAGCTGGGAAGGTGCCTATTCCAATAAACAGGGGGACCTGAGTTTGTCTGCAGAGCAACATATCCGGGCTGCCTTTTTGTTTGTGGTTGGAAACAGAGCGCAAACCAATCACAGTAATGCACCTCTTCATGAATAAACAACAGGCTGCAGTGGAATCAGTGCCAAGGCAATGTGGGCACGCACCTGGAAACGACTCAGGGGGATGCCCATGACAAACGCCAGCGATTGTAAGAATCTATCACGCATGTTGTCAAAAAAGTCTTCAACACTGACTGCCTGCAGCACCAAGTTGAGCAGACACATCCTTTGCTAAGCCTCATGCCAGACACAAACATGAAGCATACACATCCAATAGAAGTGCGTACATGTCCACATTCACAGGACGATTGCAAGCCTGGCTGGCCATGTAGCTATCAAAATCCCACAGGCATGCAGTAGCAAAAATGGTGAGGAGCAAGGCAGGAAGCCATACACAATTAACAATTCAATTGTTCCCTGGCCCATGCCTGAAGTCAGCACAGCTGCAATTCACTCGATTCAAGTGCCTAGCTCTGCATCAGATAAGGCAGGGGTGGCAGGGGAAAGGCACTTCAGCAAGGATATGTAAAAGGGGCTTGTACTGGTCACACACCAGCCTCGTGCTCACGGCAATGGCGTTCTCCCTCCGAACTTCCAAATTGAGGCCCCCCTTCATTTTGACCCAAACCTCTGTGGTGTCCTGTGTGCACACAAGCAGATGCATACAAAGGACAGGAAACTTGAGAGTAGGGGCACATAGGGCTTCTGTTTTGCAAGGCACAAACCCCAAAAGGAGCCAGCATGTTCCACTTGTGGCTCCTGGATCAATTGAACAGCTCTGCTGGCTTTCCCATGCTTGTATGTGTGTGTCTGTGTGTGTATACACATATTATATTGTGTGTTTGTCCATGATTGTTCACAACAGCCTCAAAAGCCAACTTGCAGGAGCGCAAGGATACGAGCTGCACGCATGCTCATTTTGTTGAAGTGGTGAGAGAGGGTGCACCATGTGCTCACATCATGCAGCCATTTGTCCTGTGCGCGTTTGCACACGTACATGCGTGCCACAACCTCAAACCCACGTACACATTCAACATGTGCACCTGGTCCCAAAAGTATGCGCCGTGGGGATTCCCGTCTCCAATGGCAGGGGGCCTGGTCAGAGGGAGCACTCTCCCGGAAGGGTAAGCATTAGCTGCTGGACCTTGCTCATCTAGCCATACAAAGCGCCTGCAGGGAGTGTCAACTAAAAATTCAGGGGCCTCACAACAAACATTTGTGCATGCAAGGTCCATAGCTTGGGGCAGGCATAGGCCGGAAGGCCCTTGCTCATCTAGCCATGTTAAGAAGTGCCTTCACAGTATTTGTCCCCCCAAATCATGCGCTTCAGCCTGTCACACCAAGATTTAAAGAAAGAATATTTCCAGAGCAACCTAACCCTGGTGGCAGACAAGGGTGTAAAAAGCATGTGGTTGGCTCCCACGGCGACGCACACTGTTTGTGCGCTCTCCCCACTTTTTCGTGACTAAATGCCGTAGACGGCTCCTCTACCGTTTGCTGGGAGGGCACTGGCGCAGTAGTACAGTTGCGTCTTGTAGGCAATCATGGCCAAACTCGACAGCATCTTAGTTGACTAGACTTAAAAAGGTTGCCAGGATGAGAGGGGGGGCTGCACGCTGAAGCTCGCAACAAAGAAAGCAGCTAAGTTTAGCTGACCAATTCTGAAAGCCACCCTAAGCAGCCTTATAATGTCCCATTCCTCAACCTTCCCACACAACCAGAACAACTTCCGCAGGGTCTGCAGAAGATGCTTGCCTGCAAGCAAAAATAGAGCTGCAGACCCCCTCCCTACCTCTCCGGGACACCGCGCACGTTGATTAGGAGGATGATCTCATCCTCTTGCCCCACGTAAGGGTAGTTCAGCCGCATGACTCTTGGTGGAGTGCCGGTGAAGTTGATGGTGGCTGTGTGGAAGGCTACGTCATGGGCACCCAAGCGCACACCACTTTCAACTCAGAGGCCATCAAAGGAGAGGTGGCATTGCAGGGTTTCTGGCACCACAAAACAATCTGGTGCGGTCGTGCTGATATCGCCATATTGCCATAAGGCCAAACATCCTCCTCTACGCCTTGCATGTCAATGCATTCAAATAACAAGAACAAGCAAGCACCTATCAAGGCAGTATTATCTTGGTGGTTGATCATGCACGTACTGAGTGGGTGCAAGACCTTCTTTTGTAAGCATGAGCATTAAGCAGTGAGTCATGCATAACACATTTGCCTGTACACTGCTCAACTCCCAAATCACAAATCTTATTAACACAATTTTAAAAAGGGGGCCATGCCGATCATCCCTGATTTCATGCATTGGTTGCTTTCAAAGCTGACAAATTGAATGATGAGTGTCATGCCATCATGCAACTGCTTACTGGGCAAGTATGTCCAGAAGGATGATAGGCGCTCCTGGCAGGTGTAGGCAAAGCACCAGCCCTGGTCCATGGCCGCCACCACTAGATCCACTGAGCTACCGTTGGCCAGACCAAAGTGCACTGGCCCAAAGTTGCGGTCCTCAGTGTCTGCATCCCGCGACTCAAGCACAAACAGCTGCAGCACACGGGGCAGGAGCAGCTGTTGCATGAGCTGTTTGGTGTGCATTGAATATGGGGAGAGCACACACAGGGTAGCCCACGAGGGTGCTGGACAATGCAAAAATTGGAGGATTCATGCATCGACCAGCCCCAAAAGAAGGTAGACAACCATAAATACATGTATGTCAACACATACATATACATGTGTAATGTGTATATATGTATATATATATATATATATATATATATTAAGAGAGAGAGAGAGAGAGAGAGAGAGAGAGAGAGAGAGAGAGAGAGA
>LKMJ01004071.1_pt1 | contig 13716 bp, 16 predicted proteins | sample 643391 | NCBI WGS metagenome assembly LKMJ01 (sample SAMN04112250, study PRJNA286221) | soda lake metagenome | biome: soda lake; feature: Kulunda Steppe; material: water; isolation source: sample PL-Br10 brine of Picturesque Lake | place: Russia: Kulunda steppe | collected 2010-07
CCTCGATGAGTTCCGCCGATGCGAACATGCGCTGCCCTCGGAACCGCGAACGCATCCGCTCCAGCACGGCCCGGTCTATCGGTGCAGGACTCGTACCGTCGTCTACTGGCACCATCGTCAGGTGTGCGAGGGGGCTGTCTGTCCGGCGGCTTTCCTCCGGGCGCGCTCGTGCAGGCGACGGTCCTCGATGACGGTTGCCCAATCGCCAAGGTCCGCGTACACGTCGTCAACGTGCTCCGCATCGAATTCGAGGACGTTAACCTTGGCAGGCGATTCCGTTCCATATTTGTCACGGTACTCATCGATGCGCTCGGTCAATTTCGACACGCGGGCCTGCAACTCTTCGACGGTGTTCTCTCGCGCCAGATTGCTCACCCGTCGCCACTCGAAGTAGTCGTCGTTGCGTTCGTACCTGACTGGGCGACCGTCGTGGCGGACGACGATGCCGAGGTCAGCGTAGAAAGACAGGTGTGTCCGCGCTGACTCCTCCGAGCAGTCCGCTCGCTCGGCAATCTCGGCAGCAGTCATTGGGTCTCGGGCGTGCAACACCGCACCGTACACCCGCTGCTTCGTGTCTTCGTCTTCGAACAGGCTATCGAACGGCGGCGGGCCGTCGTTGTAGGTGCCGTCTGTCATAGTTCTACCAACGGACCAAGCCCATATATTTGTTTTCCTGGCCAAAATATGTTGACTTCAGATATTCGATTGGAACCTGAGGTTGAGATCACTGAACCAAGAATTTCGGCGATAGAGATAGTCTACCATATATTTTCACTCTCACCACTAAACAATTGCAGATTTGGAGTGCGATAGAGATCGTATATCGATCCTCCTACGATCTGTGGCTGCTGGTTGATTTCCTGACGCAGAAGCTGATCGGGGTGATCGAGACGCCAAGAAGCCGCGAATCACCCTGTCACGCTTCCTGCGGTGGCTGGACAAAGTTGTGGTCACACTCCTGTAAAACTCGCTCCGGGCTTGCCCGTCTTGAGAGCCATCAGTATCTAGCCCCCGTTTCTGTCGGCTGTTTTGTATGGTATTTAATCATGCTGCGCTTTCAATACGAGAGTATTCAGTTATAGCCGAAATATTAGCGAATAGGGTGTGGAAATAGGCCAATCTCGTGAAGGTTTCTATGGACATTCGCAACTGAATCTGCTCGAAACGGTATAGCAATATATGGTTTACTAGTGGCCAGTGGAACAGTATTCCGAATATTTCTAATTTATAAATGTGTACAAAGTTTCTATTAATTTAACATTACTCATATAATTTCAGTCGTCTACTGAAAAAAGAATCCCAAAATCACGATACACCCTAGTCTGTTAGTTGAGTGTTTCAAAAGCAGCTAGAGTGATCGGACTGTGGACTCTCGGGACTACCATGGTCAACCCCAGACCAAGTCAGACCAGCCTTGTGGGCGTTCTCACGTATACCTGTAGGCCGGATGAACGGTGAGCTCAGATGTGGAGTGGACGATCTTTGTGGAGACTTTCACCTGTGGCCTCCGGGGCTTCGGGATGGTCTCTCGAACAATCAGAATACTTGCTTCCTCGGGAAGTCGATAATACAGGGGAAAGGACCGCAAGAAATCAAGCGTTTTTGGTTGTTGACCCAGCAATTTGGAGATGTACGGGTGTCGTTCCGAAAGCCGCGGTATCTGCAAGAGCTTCGTAAATGCATCTTGCCCGCCGGTAGACCCATCTTACGGACACCCTGGATACGACTGACTGCAGCACAGAGGGGGACTGTACCTGGTACGGAACGTACCCCTGAAGTGCAAGGAAGATCCTCGGACAGGAGCTGACTCTGTTGTTCGACTTCACCTTGGCGTCGATACAAGACTTCCCCGTCCACAGTGGTGAAAGGGCCCCACGCTGCCTTTCGTTTTGGGTCAAAAGTCCATCAATCGATATTTGTTATATTCGGAAAATACGGAATATACCTAATTAGTGTCTTGTAGTAATGGTTCGCTTGGTTTCAGCCAGATTATCCAACCCCATATAAAACCACTTTGTAACAGACAATCCGATGCATTATTCCGGGGATAGAGTCGTCGTGAGGTGACAAATTATATTCAGAGTAAATGACAATTACAAATTGGTTCTGTTATGATATGCTGTTTCGTTGAGCGAAGAAATCTGGGCCTCCCAGGGGCGAGAGAACACTCAGTCAGATATACTGACTTTCGGAGCGACGATGAGAGCAAGGTCCATTTTTAGATTAGTATATGATATCTATTGCAACTTCCGACCCAAATTAGTGGCCTATAGAGATATCACACTCTCAAATAAGGGTCTTTAGATTGGAGTGTGATATCATAGACGGGGTAAGTGTACGATAATAGATAAGAATGGCGTGATTCTGTGGAATTTGTGGATGTGATAGATTCGTTCCGTTCAGTTTCGTTATCGGGTTCAGTCTGGTTCGCATCGAGTCGATCTTCGACGTCTTCGTCCTCCCCCAGGAAATCAGTTCCCTGGATAACGAGCAAGGGGCCGAACACGAACACGAACAGCATGATAGTGACCCCAGCTGCAAACCGGATGAGCGGGGACTCCGGAAGGACCAGGTTCCAGACCCAGAACACGTACTCGTCGATTTGCTTCCAACAGTAGTACAGCGCCTTCGCGACGACGATCATCGTTACAATCCAGGCAGCAACGACCAGAAGCAACGTACTACCCAGTACTATCTCGTCAGGAACGTCACGAAGAAGATGTCCTAATTCCCCGGCAAACGTGTCGTAACGATCCGGTGCGAGAACGCGTACGAACAAAATTGAGACACTCACGACGGCGAAACACACCATTACAATCAGTCGTCGTCGCCCCATGACACTGTCCGGTATGCCACCCGTTGTAGTAGGTGTTTCGCCGATTGCGTGGTGGCTGACATCTCGACTTTTTAGACGGAAATATGCAATTAAATTGAAGAGGGACCCGCCGAGAGTACCCTGTATGGCCACTGACTCGGACGTCGATACGTCCCGAACCGTCGTACAGGTGTACGTTCCGGCCTATCAGCGCGATCTGTGGGACGAACACGCAGATGAACTCGATATGAGTCGAAGTGAGTTCGTCAAAGCAATGGTTCAAGCCGGGCGCAATGGATTCGGTGGCGAAACTCCTGTAGATGTATTGGATAACGGGAGTCACTCGAGCGACGACTCAGCGTCTGAAGACGAGCTTCGCGACCGTATCCTCGATTGTTTCTCGGAAGAGGAAGTGCTCTCGTGGGACGACTTGCTGGCGGCTGTCACCGGCGATATCGAGTCCCGTCTCGAATCCACACTCCAGGAACTACAGGAGGAAGGCCAGCTACGGTATAGCGGTCGAGAAGGCGGGTACGTTCTCGAGGAGGGCGAGTGATGAGCAGGTCAGAACCCGATTTGGGAACACAACAGGACCACGTCGAATACTTCCTCGAGGATATCCGCTATCAGGGGAAATCCCCCAGGACGCAGGCTGCCTACGAGCGCGTCCTCCGTGACTTCGAGGAGTACCTCGATTCGCGTGACCTGGCACTCGATACGGCCAATCACAGGGACTGTATGGCGTATATACACCAGTTGCGAGGGTCTGTTGCAGAGAGCACGGTCGCCACGTATTCCTCGTACCTCCATCGCTTCTACGATTACATGACTCGGGTCGACGTGTTCGACGATAACCCGATGGCAATCGTCGTCGAGGAACTCGACGAATCCATCGATACGGACCCGACCAGGCGCGATATCACGGTTGGTGAGATGCGAGAGTTCGTGGCCGAGATCTCCCACCCACTGGACCGTGCAGTCGTGCTCACACTGCTCAAAACAGGGATTAGGGCGGGTGAACTCTGTAATCTTGACCTTCGGGACGTGTCACTCGCTGTCGAGACGGTGGAGGATACACATAGGCCACGCCTCGATGGACGACCGGACTCCATCTACGTCGATAACACACCCGCACAGGGGAACGTCTACAACGAAGAGCGCCGCACTGCGTCGAATAAACGAAAGCGTGCAACAACAATACCGATTGACGAGGAGCTGGCGGAGGTGTTGAAGCAGTGGCTCGGGGTACGACCTGACCCCATTTCGAAGGCAAAACCACTGTTTCTCAGCACTGGCGACGACTGGGGACACCGTCTCTCGCCCGGAATGGTGCACCACCTGGTCGAAACGCATGCACGCGAGTTTGGCTGGTACCGGGACGGCGGCGGACCGGAACAAAATGTCACACCCCACTACTTCAGGCATTTTTTCACGACTCATCTCCGCGACCGGACTGGCGACAGGGGCGTTGTCAAGTACCTCAGAGGCGACGTTGCCAAGGACGTCATCGACACCTACACTCACGACTGGGGCGACCGGGTCCGACAGGAGTACGAAGCGAATATTTACCGCCTTTTGGAGTAATTGATATAAATTATTAGTTAATTTATTGTTTAGATACGCCCACCACGCTGCAAATAAACCACATGTTGCTATATAGAATGTGTACGTTAGATCTCGAACTGGCGCGGGAGCCAAATCTCTCGACAGTCGTTCCTATGGGCTATCTGCAAAGGATGTATCAAAGAAAGATCTGTAATGATATTAGGAATTATATTATGGTTTATTCAATCAAAAACGCTTATGTGAATAAACGTTTCACGTTGTGATAATGAGATATAGGACAATACTCGAACAGAAAGTCGATGAGTGGGAAAATGGCTACGGCGTCGTCCAGATCGTCACGCCAGAATCCAAGGATGAAAACCAGTTGCGGTTCTGTTATTACAAGGACGGCGAGTTTGTCAACAGACCCTTGACAGTCGCACCATCTGCCGAGGTCGCTGACCGAACCGGGGAGGTCATCGAAACAATGGCCAGCCTCGCACGGACGTTCACTGCAGACGAGATAGATGCGCTTGTCGACGAACTGGGTGAGGACAAAATCCTCGAACTGTCTGTGCTCATCGACGAACTCGGCAAGAGTCGGCTCCTCGAAATCCTACAAGAAGAGACCTGAAATAGTGCTAAACTGGTGTTGTGTAGCTCGATACATTCCACTTCCTGCGACGGCAATTAGCCAGGTGTGAACAGTGACACGACAACGCGACGTCCAGATACTGGATCGTAAACTCGAGAAAATATATGGCCTGTGGACTGACGATGCCACGTAGCCCAATGGCTGAGCAATTAGTTTGCTGATAATCTGGTCTATGGGTTCCCGTGAATCTGTCTAAAATCCGCACTGTTGGCTGGTATATCCAGCCAGTACTCCTCAATATCGGCCTCGGGCGAGATTAGTGGGTGTGCCCTGGCATTGCTCTCGAATCCGTTCACCCCGGCGCTGGTGAACCAATCCAAACAACGCATCAGTGACAACCCCCTCAATCGCCGGGGCGCTTCTGCCAGCGGCACGAAAAACAGCGCTGTTTTACTCTCGAACCACCGTGACGGGAAGTGGCGACCGTCGGGCAACAGTTTCAGCGACACTTCCCAGCAGGATTCTGTCGAGTCCCGACCGGCCGTGGCTTCCCATAACAATCTGATCGACGCTGTTGTCAGTTGCGTATTCCACGATAGACTGGTGCGGTTTTCCAAAGGAGACTGCTGTGTCGATCTCCCGGTCGTATTCGTCAGCCAGCTCTTCAGCCGACGCCAGTAACTCGTCTGCATACTCACGTAACTCCCCTAGTTCCTCTCCAACGTATGTGCCCTGAAGGCGCTCGTGACGATACTCTATTTGCTGTTCGATGACGTGAAGTGCTGTAATTCTCGTCTCTTCAAAGTTGTCCAGGGCATACTCTAGCCCGAGCGTCGACATTTCAGACTCGTCAATTGGAACAAGAATCTCACCAGTACGGTCGCGATCTTTGAGTTCTGATACAGTGTAAGGAACGACAGTGACCGATGTTGGGGCCCGACGGATGACTGATTCGCTGACGTGTCCAAGAAAAGGGCTTTCGATCGGTGAGTCCCCGTGACTCCCCATCACAACGTGATCGATGTCGTTCTCGATGGTGTGTTCGATTATCTTTTTGTGCGGTGTTCCAAACACCGTGGTTGTGTGGATGTCGGTATCGAACTGATCGGCCAGTTCCTGTGCTTTGATGTGACATTCCTCAGCAGTTTCCCTGGCGCGTTCTCTCCAGTCTTCTGGAACACCGATGTATTCGTACGAATCCCGATCGACGTCTACGACGTACAGCGTAGTGAACGCTGCATCGGGAAACGACTCGAGTGCATACGTTATGCCACCGAATGACTGATCAGAACCGTCAATCGGGACAAGGACGTTTGTTGGCATGGTTAGGGTGTTCTGACGGGGGTTCTCTGAAGAGCCCCGTTGATAACTCCGGGTGACTCGTCTGATTACTGGATGTCTATCTGTTCTCCGTCGAGTTCGGCTGGTTCCCGTTTGGGCATGGTGACCGTGAGAACGCCATTTTGGTACCGTGCTTTCACCCTATCCTCGTCGACCGGTTCCTGAAGTTGGATTTGTCGTGTTACACTCTTTCGATGTCGTTCACTCTTGAGATAAAGGCCCTCTTCCTCTTCCTGGGCTTCTTCCTGGCGCTCTGCGGTGAGATGAACTGTGTTATCAGTGATCCGAAGGTCGATATTATCGCGTTCGTATCCCGGTAAGTCGGCAGTCATTACGAACTCCTCGCCCTTATCGACGAGATCGATACCTACTCGGGAGGTGCTCATCCCCATCTTCTGAAGCTCGACCCCTTCACCGCCCCACATCTCTAACATCTGCTCGAACTGGCGCTGCAGTTGCTCGAACTGCTGTTCGATCGGTCTAAACGGGTTTCTATCGATACTCATGGTCCGACTCTATCTACTCCGTAACCGTTGTTAAGTAAATTGGGCGAAACCGAAGTACGTGGATTATAACCACTGGTACGATGAGATTTTGCTATCCGACACCGTTGGACTCTACTGACCCGTACCAGTGAATGATATAATCGATTTCGGCGAGTAATGGAGTGTTACGAAACGTTTCGAATCAAAACCAGTTCGTCAAACGGAGTTCCTCGCAAGTTCGAACTCCAGTGGAACAAAGATTCCACCTGCGATATCAGTTGCGTAGGTCAGTGCACTCTCTGCCCCCTCAGAACCGTCAAATGCTACGAGGTGTTTCATGAAGAGTGGTTTGGACTGAGAGAAAATAAATCGAGAACCCCACTCTCATTCGAATAGAACGGCATCATTGTTTGATAGTTCTCCGGGACGATTCGTCCTTTGAGAGAGTATGTACGACAAGATTGTCGCACCAACAGACGGCAGTGGGGTAGCAAAGCGCGCAGGCGAATACGCCATCGCACTTGCTGATCAGTTCGATGCCACTCTGGAGATCATTCATATTGCAGAATCCAGCGACAAACGTGAGGATAGTGATCCAGTTTCGACGTTGGCTGACGCTGCAAGTGAGAGTGGCCTCACCTTCGATACCGCTGTCATCGAGAAAGCCGAAGAGGTACACCGCTCTATCATCGATTACGCAGCGGAAAACGAGGGAGATCTCATCGTCATGGGGACACACGGACGAACCGGTATCAATCGATTCCTCCTGGGCAGTGTTGCCGAACAAACGTTGCGGGAGTCACCAATACCGGTGGTAACTGTTCACGAAGATACCGAGATCGACCCCGCCATTGAGCACGTACTGGTGCCGACCGATGGCAGTGACAGCGCAACCGTGGCTGCAGAACACGCCATCGATCTCGCGCTGGAAACGGAAGCAACGCTCCACGCACTCTACGTCGTCGAGTCGGGCCTCCCGGTGACAGCCGAGGAGATCGCGGAGACCGCCCTCGATACTGCCACAGAAGCGGCAGAGCAGGCAGGTCTCGATGACGTCGAAACGGCCACCCGTCACGGGCGTGTTCACCAGGAAATTGCTGGATATACATCGGAGGCTGGAATCGACTGTGTCGTGATGGGAACACATGGCCGGACTGGATTACGACGATACCTGCTGGGCAGCGTAACAGAGCGGACTGTCCGTTTTTCACCCGTTCCTGTGTTCTCTGTGAAACCGGAACGACTCACGGCCACAGTAGAGTTCCTTGATTACACCGCCCTCCAACGAAAGGGGTGGTCTGTCGATGACGACGACCTGTTCGAGAAAGCTGCGTCGGCTGAGTTCAGTGAACAAACGTATGGGAAGCTATCCGTCGAGAAGGGCGAGTACATTCTCGAGGCGGCTGAGGCGGCAGACTACGACTGGCCCTTCTACTGTCGGGCAGGAGCCTGTGTGAACTGTGTCGCCATTCTCTACGATGGTGAAGTCGAGATGGAAGCTCAGCGAAGCCTCTCCGATGAAGAAATCGAAGCGGAGAACCTGCGACTGACTTGCGTTGCAACGCCGACAACTGAGGATGTCAAACTCGTCTATAACGCAAAGAATCTCGACTCTCTGGCAGACCGAGTAATATAGCCGAACCCGTTTTCGAGCAGCCGCTGATGTGGATCAGCACTTCACGTTTCGCCTCCATCCTGGGTTACAAGACAGCTGTGTCGCTTATCGTCGTCTGTCATCTCGTCTCTGGTCCCCCCGTCTGTTAAAACCGACATCGAATGTTGAGACTCCCGTTTGGAGTCCAGGGAAACAGAAATCCGTGGTGTTCCGTTCTCAGTGATATTTACGTGGACTGCTTCGATCCGGAGGGTGAATTTCCGGAAGTTCGTTCCCTTTGGACGAACGCAGACGTGTTCCTCCAGTAGCCCCGCCTCGACGAGATTATTGACCTTGCGATATGCCGTGGCAGTAGACATAGAGCAAGATTCCACGATTTCGTTGACTGAAACGGGTGACGTCGCTGCTTCAGATAGAATCAGTTGTGAGTTCGAGTCTGACAGTAGCTTCAGAATTTCCCGGGGCGAGAAGGAAGTGTCGTCGGTGTCTCTCGAATCGTTCCCAGTCTCGTCACTCGTTTCAGTTCTCCCAGTACAGTAGATTGACTGAATCGACAGTTCACGATTCTCTCTCATAGTACTGTCACAATCATGTCGAGTTCTTAGTTATAACCGGGATAGGAAAGGAAACAACATCTTTCTCAACGAAGATGGACTTGCCGTTTCAGACGTTCATATTCTGCCCTTCCAGCATTCGTTACCGTCTTACACAAATCTTACACTGTGTTCAGAGATGCTTACTCGCTTGAATCGTACCGAAATACAGGGCACTTATCGGACATCTGGCGGATACTTGCCGGAATTTCGGTATTCCGAAACCACCTTCACAAATGCTGCGACGTGGAGTATCACGACAACGAGTACTGTAAGCAGATACAGCAGATGGATTGGGTCGTCCGAAGGAAATCCCACTTCCTCGTAAGGCCGAAGGTAGGCCCGGTCGTACGCGTGTACAGCAACCAGCCAAAATATCACGTACGTCGCGTGACTCTGATGCCATTTCCAGGCCTTCGGGCCCATGAATTCGAATGCTCTCGTATTTGATGTCATCGCCAGTATGACTGCCAGTATCACTGCCACGAAGGCACCGAAGGCCCACGGACTCATATCGACGACGTACCCGACAACGTCCCAGTCTCTGGCCTGAAAAACGAACAGGACGTGAATCACAGACCAGATAGCGAACCAGATGCCCAGCTCTGACCGCCAGTTCACCGGAAAGTTATCTGAAAAGCGATTTCTGATCGATGGCCAGAGTCTGACCAGAGGTCCGATCACCATCACCAGAACCAGCAGGAAATACGGGACAGCTGCGACCACACGCTGGCCTTCGTAGCCTGTAATCCACAACAGGATGGCTACGACGAGACTGCCGATTGCGACACCGAGATGATGGGTCAGTTTGTTGGTGGTGTCTACTGTCATTGTCACTCTTTCCCTCGTATTCCCCTTTACAGCCAGTTCGCCTATTGTATTTGTGGCCAGACTACACTGAAATCCGATCCGTGCGCAACAGGTGGTGCCACTTACAACTCAAACCCCAACGCCAGACCAGTATCTCACAGGAGGGTTATTTCGAGCGGTCTTAGATATATTGTGGTCTGACGATAGTACCTGTACACCATCCGAACTCAGCCAAATATAAATAAGCGATATTTGAGGAGTTTACATATATACATCTGTGAACTTCGAGCTGTTTGGAACTGTAATGCCATCATCCTGGGACGTCGGCATACAACGACAGGAGTTGTTTTTCGACGTCAATGTCGATTTCTGTCGCTGAAAGCAGTTCTCCGTCGAGGCTGAACGTCAACGGTTCCCCTTCGAGGTTCGTGATCTTGAGTGACGAAGATTCGTGTCGGCTGATGGGCAACACCCCGTTATCAAGAAGCGAGTCAATCGCTCTCTCAGTCGCTGTAATCTGTGGAAGGTCTTCGAGGACGATCACCTCCAGTAATCCGTCGATTGCACTGGGCTGCTCGGGACGACTGAGTCCCGGAACCCTGAACGCGTTGCCGATAACAGCCAGAAGTACATCCCCTCGCCAACCCCAGTGTCTGGATTCGTCGCTGCCACGTTTCTCGAACGATATCTCGACTGGTATGCCGTCGTACTGGCGGAACTGCTTAAGCGTCGTCACGACGTACGCAAATATACCGAGTCGCCGTTTCAACTCGCTTGGAGCAGTCGTCTCTGCCTTTGCTACGATACCCGTCAGACACGTATTCAGGAAGGGGCGTTTCCCGGCGAATCCCACGTCGATACGGCTTGTTGTTCCGGAGTCGAACAACTCGAAACCGCTGGCGATACTCGTAATTCCGAGTCGACGTGCGAACAAGTTGGCGGTACCAGTCGGAATTATCGCCACATCGACGTCCTGGAATGAACTGGCATCCGCGATACCGTGAACGACCTCGTTTACAGTTCCGTCGCCCCCAGCGACGACGATAGATGAAACGCCTTCGGCGATTGCTTCGGACGCAAGTCGTCTTCCATCACCACTGCCTCTCGTTTCCCGAATCTCGAGACCGCGTTTGCGTGCCCCCCGACGAATACGGGGTGGATGGTCGCCAGCGCCACTCACTGGATTGAGAATGAGAGTCTGGTCTGTCTGGTTTACGCAACTTTCCGTGTCCCGATCAACGTTCCTGTGCATAACAGTAGTCAAGGTGCAGTGGTAAACTCGGCTAGTTTTCGCAAACCGACAGGCTTCAACCGCGACTGTACAGGAGACCTCGTCATCGACAGTGAGTTACTGGAACATTCCTCGTGCCTGTGATTGCTCGGTATCGGGAGCCTGTTGAGCCATTTGCTGGTACTGTTCTGCAACCTGTTGTAGCTGGTTTTGAATATCCTCGGCCTGTTCATCGAGGGCCGTGGTGTCGATATCGAACTCGACGAGCGGTTCGATGGCTGTTTCGATGACTGATTTAGCTGCCTCCGGATCTGGCAAGAACGGATGTGACTGCACAATCAACAGAATAGCCGGGATTTCGGCCTGGTAACACTCGCGCATCAAAGCGCCAGTGATGCCGCCCACGAGCCCTGGTTTATCCGAGACCGAGATTCCTGCGTCTATGACTTCCTCGAGAAGTGGTTCTGTTGTCGCCACACCCGTCACCTCCCCTATACTTTGCTCGGATTCGGCGGGCGCACCCGCCAGAAACACTGCCCGCTTGAACTCGTCAGCGAGTTCCCCGATAACACACTTGGCGAGCGGCTCGAATGCAGACGGAGGGAGAGCGAGGTCGCTATCGAGAGTGAGTACCGCTGGATCCGAACCAGCATAGACCCGCACTGGGTCCTGGACGACCCCTTCCTCGAATGTGACGACTGGCGGAAAATCGTCAGAAGCGATGTTTCCGTAGTGTTCGAGCCCCAGTTGTTCAGTAATCTCGTCGACGGCAATTGCCGCGACAAGCCCGTGACCCGGAAGCCCCTCGATAAGCGTGGGCGAGTCGGCAGGGGGGTCTGAAATCTGTTCGAATGACGCGGGAGATGTACCTTCTGTCATATGGTACTAGTTAGTAGGCACGAACATGATTTGATGGGTCCGTTCCTACAGCCTGAGAACAACAGAGAGAGGACCTGGTTCCAGCAGTGGATTCCGTTCAATACCGGAAAATAACCACCCACCTATATATGTTCTTGCAGTGAAATTAATACTGCATGTTCGATCGAATCCTCATCCCGACGGATGGAAGCACTCCGGCGACTGAGGCAGCGCGGAAAGGCGTCGAACTGGCAACCGAACACGATGCAACAGTACACGTGTTGTCGGCTGTCGAACCTATCCCACTGGGGAGATTCTCGACCGGACCGGAACCAGCTTCGGCTGAACACGGAAAGGTCGTTGAAGAACAAAAAACTGAAGCGAGTGATGCAGTCGATAGTATCATCGAACTCTGTAAAGAGCACAACGTCGACGCCGTTGAAGCTATCGTGTATGGTGATCCAGATCAAGAGATAGTTGACTACGTCGAAGAAGAAAACATGGATGCCATCGTGATGGGTACCCATGGCCGCTCGGGTGCTGAGCGGTTGATCATCGGGAGCGTCGCGGAGAAAGTGGTTCGAAGGAGTCCTGTTCCAGTTGTTACTGTCAGGCCATCTGGTTGAGTTGCCAGCCGGTGAGAACTATCAACATCAACTAAGAGGCTCGCGACAGAAGAGCTATACATGGACTTCGACGAATTTACGGGAACGGTCCAGCACCGACTCGAACTTCCAGCGACGGGTGAGACAGTGCGGGCGATCCGTGCCACGTTGATGACGCTGGGGCAGCGTATTCCGGAAGGAAATGCCGAAGACTTCGCAGCGTCGTTGCCAATAGAGATAAAATGGTATATGACGGGTGCTGTTCACGAGCACGGGCAACGGTTCGACTGGTCGGAGTTCGTCGAGCGGGTCAGCGAAATTGAAAACGTCGACCCTCCCGAAGCAGCCTATCACGCCCGGATAATCGTCGACCTCGTTCACACCTGTGTGCCGGCATCCGACTTCCAGCAACTCCGCGACCAACTCCCCGAGAGTGAGGACAAGGAGAACTGGCGGAAACTGTTCGAAATCGTCGACGGAGGCGGCTGGAGCGAAGCGCACGAATCCCAGACTGGTGGTGGGCCACAGGAGAACAACTCCGAGGACTAGTTTTCTGAGACCAGCCAATGAGAGGAATTCCGGTCGGTAGGGCGTTTGGTATCCCGATCAGACTCCACTGGTCGTTCCTTATTATTCTTCCGGTCTTTGCAGCTATCATCGGATGGGATATCGTCCTTCTCGCGGAACTCCTCAACCAGATCCTCGTCGCTGATATCGATCCGGGGGCGCTCGAAGGAGTCTGGCGGCCCTGGGTTCTCGGATTAGCCGCTGCGGTCGGGTTGTTTCTCGGTGTGCTCCTCCACGAATTCGGGCACTCACTGGTCGCGATGCGATACGGATACGAGATCGAATCTATCACGCTCTGGCTTCTGGGTGGGCTAGCTAACTTTGCGGAGATGCCCGAGAACTGGCGACACGAGTTTCTGGTTGCGATTGCCGGCCCGCTAGTAAGCATCGCCGTCGGTATCGCCTGTTACGGTGGGTTTCTACTGACGCCACCGGAGGTTGACACTGTCCGGTTCGTCCTCGGGTACCTCGCTGTCCTGAACATCTTTCTCGCGGTGTTCAATATGCTCCCAGCCTTCCCGATGGACGGTGGCCGCGTCCTTCGAGCGCTCCTCGCGCGCACCCGGCCTCATGCACAGGCGACACAGCAAGCCGCCGCGGTTGGGAAAGTATTCGCATTTCTTATGGGGATCCTTGGGCTCCTCGTGCTGAATATC
>LKMJ01004073.1_pt1 | contig 13713 bp, 15 predicted proteins | sample 643391 | NCBI WGS metagenome assembly LKMJ01 (sample SAMN04112250, study PRJNA286221) | soda lake metagenome | biome: soda lake; feature: Kulunda Steppe; material: water; isolation source: sample PL-Br10 brine of Picturesque Lake | place: Russia: Kulunda steppe | collected 2010-07
CCCTGCTGAGGTGAGGTGCGCTGCAGCCCATGTGCTATAAGGCTCGCATCACCGAGGCAAATTTTGTTGGCCACGGGCGCTTTTGTCAGAGGGCATCAGCATCATGTGCACCTGTATGCGTGTGCAGATGCCCGCTGCAGGTAGGCGCATGCATTGTATCTTGTGTTGTTCTAGGGCGTGCGCGTGTGGACTGAGGGCCAGCGGTCAGGCGGTCAAGGCAGACCTTTTGTGCATGGCAGGGCAGGAGCATCGGACACGACGATGGCGCGCTGAATGCGGATGCTTCTGCCGGCTGTCCTGCAGGCGCGCAGTTTGGGTACCACCCCGGGGGCTGGGGCAAGCCCCCCGTGGACGAGGAGGGCAACCCCATCTATGGTGACGTATTTGCGCAGCACTTGGGCGAGGCCGAGAGCGACGACGAGGTGCGCTGTTCGGGCTGTTGGCCCTTCTGGGGGGGGACAAGGGCTCTATGTCTGGTTGATGCGGTCCTGCAGCCGCCTGTGGCTTGTGCTCAGCAGCTGATAGACGCGGATCTGCGTCCGCTGGGCTCTGGCCTCGCTGCCAGTAGATGCTGTCCTGCAGCCGTCGGGCATGCCCAGACTTGCTGGGCCTTGTGACTCAGAGGAAGCCAGCAGCCTTGCAGCAGCCGCTGATTTTGCTCCTCCAGGCTGGCGGTGAGGGGGCGCTGCAGCCCAGCACGAGCTGCCCTACTTGCCCAAGCCCTCCACAGCGCAGCTCAGCATATGTTTTTTATAAGCCGGAAGGGAGGAAAGATCCCGGGGAGGAGGTGAATGCGTGAGCAGGAGCCGAGGCAGGCTCTGCCCCTCTGCTGCACTGTTTGAGCAGTGGCACATGTTCGAGCAGTGGCACTGCACTGTTTGAGCAGTGGCACATGCAGGCCCACGCCCTGCTCTGCACGCAGGTGCCTAAAGGCGAGCACTGGGGCGAGCTGGAGATTGAGGAGGAGGAGTCAGAAGAGGAGGAGAGCGAGGAGGAGGAGGAGCAGCAGGATGGTGCGTTTCCCCTACACAGGCGTGCAAAAGCTTGAGCCCGTGCCACCTCCTCTGGATCCAGCAGCTTTGCCGCGCATGAGCCCCACCTCTGTGCACCTGCGCCCCTCCTGCCGCATCAACAAATTGCTCACCCTGGCACGATTTGCCCCAGAATTCGGGGCGCAGCTTTGCTGTGCTGCGCCCCCCTGCCCTATCTTGCTCTCCCCCCCCAACCCCGCACGCAACCCTCGCCCTGGCCATGGGCACAGCCTCGTAAAAGAATCATGCCCTGTCATGCATGTGTTGCACCTGCACGCGCTTTGCGCACCCCCGCACCCCTCCCACCAGTCATGCCCCACTCCCAAGGGCACATGCACGCGCACATACACATGCACACCCCCTTGCGCGCGCGCTTTCCGCCACCCCCACACCGCTCCTCCAGAGTCATTCATGCCTTTCCTCAACTGTGGCCCCATCCCGCACAGCGCCTTGCCCTCCTTTGGCCTCCCTGTGTCCGCATCACGCCCCACTCTCCTGCGCATCACACCTGTCCTCTTGACCGCGCCATGCGTCCCGCTGTCCTCTGAACGATAAATGCACATGTGTGAGGGTGCATTCGTGTGCGCTTGCATGCGCCCTTCCCTTTTGCGGACCTCTAGGCAGCGCAGGCATAGGGGGAGCTCAGGTCTGCTAGCACCACGCAGCGGCCGCCCGCTGCTCCCACCCTTCATACATCTGTCGTGCCCACCCCTGCGCATCCGTTGTGCCTGCTCCTGCACATCCTTTGTGCCTGACCCTGCGCAGCTGACACGCATGCCCGTGGCATGATGGCCGCGGTGCTCTGAAGTCTAACTGCATAAGTCATCAGCTGTCGCTTCCAACCCAAGTTTGAAATTTAAAACTGCACGTCACACAAAGTACACGCGTCCGGCATCTCCTGCCCGCCCCTCCCTCGCAGCCGACGCCCTGGCGGACGGCATCGCCACTGGCATCGCGTCAGGCATGGCATCGGGCTACTCAGGCATTGCATCCTCGCTGCCCTCGGGTATTGAGACCCCTGACGTCAGCGTGCAGCTGCGTAAGGGCCACGAGACCGAACAGGTGGGTGTGTGTGTGTGTGCAAGTGTGTGTGCAAGTGTGTATGTGTGTCATGCCGTGTGCGCGCGTGTGTTTTGTGTTAGCGGCTGCACACAGGTGGCGAAATCAAACAGGTACCTGCGAGTGTGCGTGCGAGGGCACAGCTGGGCTGTTGGGCGCTGAGCAAGTGCGCACCCAAAGGCACACGCATGCCCACTCCAGCGCGTGAGGGTGTGGGTAGGTGAAAGGTGAGCCAACATGAAACAAAGCTGAGCCAAGGGTGGGCTGAGCGTGTGCGTTGGGTGTGCCTGGAGCAGGGGCAAGCGCTTGCATGCTCGCCCTGCTGCTCGCTGTCTCATTGGTGCATGCCATGCACTGCTAGCATGGCATGCCTGTGCAGCCCCAGCTTGAGCAAGAGCTAGAGTGCCTGCAAGCTGCAGGGCAGGAGTACCTGCGTGCAGCAGGGCAGGAGAGCCTGCGAGCAGCGGTGCAGGAGAGCCTGCGAGCAGCGGTGCAGGAGTGCCTGCGTGCGAGCTGGCCGTGCATGGCATTCTTGTCCGCACATGCCCACATGCCGCTCGCTTGTCATGCCTGTGCTCCGGTTGCGCCACATGCCTGTGCGCCGCTTGCATGCCATGCGTGTCATGCGCCCACGCGCTGTTTGCATACCATGCCCTTGCACACCGTTTGCATGTCGTGCCATATGGGTGTGCGCCGCTCGCATGCCGCGCCCACGCGCTGTTTGCATACCATGCCCTTGCACACCGTTTGCATGTCGTGCCATATGGGTGTGCGCCGCTCGCATGTTATGCCGTATGGGTGTGCACTGCTCGCATGCCGCGCCCGCGCGTTGCTTGCATGCCGCGCCCACGCGCCACTTGCGCCGCATGCCCCCGCGCAGCCTCAGCTGTACCAAGTGCTGGAGCAGAAGCAGGCGCCGCTGGCGCCGGGCACCCTGCTGGGCACTGACCACGTGTACGTCATGCCAGGGCAGCAGAAGAAAGGCGGCACGGTGTCTCTCCCCGGACGGTGCGCTTGAGCACATGCACGCAAAGCGCATGCACAGGCACAGCATGTCACGTGAGAAGGCTGACACACAGGCACAGCATGTCACGTGAGAAGGCTGACACACAGGCGCAGCATGTCACGTGAGAAGGCTGACACACAGGCGCAGCATGTCACGTGAGAAGGCTGACACACAGGCATGCAGAGGGTGCCCACCCACAGGGGTGCATGGGCGTGTAGGCACGCACGCGCGCACGCGCTCGCACACGCATCTGCACACATGCACGCGCTTGCGCACACATCCACACAGGTGCCCCCCAGCCCCGCCGCAAATACAACGCAGCTTGCTGTTTCTTGATTGGAGGCTTATAGTGCAGGGCATGGGCACAGGGTTTGTAGGGTATAGGCACAGGGGTATAAAGGGGCACAGGGGTATAAAGGGTTTAGGCACAGGGGTATAAAGATTGCCCACAACAAGTGAATGGACATCCAGGCACTTTATCTACTAACATGCTGGCACTCATACTTGACATGTAGACAGACAAGACAGACAGACTGACTGAGTGACTGACTGACTGACAGACAAGTTTATGTGCATCAGTGTTTACGTGCATTCGCGCAATGCAGGCCTGGTGTGCCTGGGGATGTGGAGATCACACTCACTCCAGAGGAGATGGAAGGCCTGGACGAGGGTGGGCTCAAGGCTCTGTACGAGCAGAAGGTGCGTGCTAGCGTGCCTAGACGAGGGTGGGCTCAAGGCTCTGTACGAGCAGAAGGTGCATGAATGCATGCCCTGCACCTGCACACTGGTTGTGGGAGGTCAGCCTGCAGGGTTCTTGGCACATATGCGCAGAAATATGTAAGAAAAGATGCGCATGCGCTGCAGGGCATTGGGGAATGTGGTTGTAGCTTGGTTGCCCTCATACCCGGCTAAGAGGATGGATAGTCTTCTGGCTGTGACAGCATGGCACTCTCCTGCGTGCTTGCATGTTGTATTTCGGCAGGTGGTGTGCAGACAAGCAGCGCAGGGCACACAACTTTTGCCAGAGCAGGAATAAAAAGAAATGTTAAGCCAGGGTAGAGGACTTCCTGGGTGCATGCACAGGACGCATGCCGCCATGAGTACATGCCACCAGAGGATATGTGAGGGTGATTATCCTCTTTTATTCTTCGCTTGTCTGAGCCAGCCATGCTGTCATATGCGTGTGTGCGCAGCTGGCGGAGGTGCGTGCAGGCAACAGGCGCGAGGACTTCAGCGACATGGTGGCCGCAAAGGCCGCACAGCAGAAGCGCAAGGCGCAGCAGAAGGCCGACGGCGCAAAGAAGCAGAAGACCGGGAAGGACTTCAAGTTTTGAAGTTGCTGCAAAAGGCGCCTGTGCGCTGTTTGAGCCCCTTTTTGCCTGGCTCCCATGGAGCAAATGTTCGGCTGCTGCAGTTGCTGCCGCTTGGGCTGACCTTGTTGCTTCTCTCATCACCTGCCATGCGCAGTGGCTGCCCCTCTTCAATTCAGGCGCTTGTTATGACTTGTCATACTGATAAGTAGCTGCTGTGCTCGCCTTCAAGCACTGCCATCCCGTGCTGTTGATTGTGTTATGTGGCAACAGTGTCGATTGGCTCAGCCTGTTCTTCTTGATGTCAGACGAAGTATTGCAACCTGCTGTACTGATCGACCCCTGTGCACGGCGGTCGGAGTTCAGGCGAGTCATCCGCTTGGTGACGCAAGGTAGAGTAAGGTTGACAGTGCAAGGGACTCGTATGGAACATCTTGCGCATCCTTGTAATGTCTCGCAAGAAGTGCGATGCTCCCTGTTTCCTCTACAAGGGGAAGGGGTTAGTGAATGGAGCTCTGTTAAGCGAGGAGGCAAGTTGATGGTGCACCTCAATGCGGCGTCTTGTGAGTTGCGAGGGTTTGACAAGGGTTTTAAGAATAAGCCAGTTGTCAAACAAGTGTGACCGCAAGACTGCTACACCCGCCTAGTGAGGGCAGCATGGCTGACAGAGGCTGACTAACCCAGACATACATGCAGTTGGTTACATGTTAAAAAAGTGAGGTCTTTGGAGAAAACATTTGTGTGTCACATACCTCATCTTTGAACATTCTCAATAGTATAAAGATAATTTGTCAGGACCCGGGGGAATTAAGGGTGAGTGATGGTCACATGGCTCTACCTTATTGGCAAAAGTTTAAGTTAGCTGAGGTTAAATCAGTTGAATCAGTCCAAGGTGCTTATCATGGAAACTATTTAAGTTGGCTGCCTAGGGGGATATTTTGTGTAAATGGATGTTGGCGGCAGAGACCACCTGGCATTTCAAAATTTACTGGTGTTACATCGAGACATCAATCAACATGAGCGACTGCTAGACTGCTGCAGCCTACGTGCGGCACATAAATATCATGTTGTGAAGGAAAAGGTGTTGAGTCTTAAACAGTAGCACCACAAAAACTTTACCTTGAAAAACCCCTTGAAACAAGGGGAAAAAAGGGCTTTTGATTCGAGAACCTTTCAAAACTTACTGATCCCTGACAGATCAATAAATAGATGCATCCATGGGAGGCTTTTCCCTAGCTGCTTCCCTGCTAAACAAAGACTTGCTGCCAGTTGTCCAGCCGCTGTACTCGTAACAGAAATACCTACCAAAGGAAGAGATGTACCAGATGCCCACCCTCGGTTTGCATTAAAAAGTGGGGCAGGGTCTAAAGGGGATAAGGGGGTTTCGGCACCAGCAACAGCCTGCCAGCGTCTGTGGGCCCGGGACCCTACTACCTGACTAGTAGTCAGCTAAAACTTTGCTACAAGTTGAACCTTATCGGCGGCACGTCCATTCCATGAAAGCATTGTGAAAATACCAGGCCCTAAGGAGCCAGCTCGAGGCCACCAACCAACAGCACAGCGCGCTTTGTCAACATCTCCGCCAAATTGCCACCAAAATTAGCCTCCACATTATCCTTCTAAGATTGGGCGTCACCATAAACCAGCCCTTACACCATGGAGCCTCTTAAGGTCCTTGCTCTTTATCTTCAGAAAGCTACCAAGCTTGCCATGAACCTTTACACTCGATTCAGTATGCTTCACTTGTTAGCACCAGACGTGCTCTTGAGAAAAGTTATGTGACCTTTCATTGCCAAGATCAGGAATGGGGTACCACCAGTCACCCTCCTGATCCTCAAAAGCCTCTTTGTTTTCGTTTTGCCGGTGGAGTGCAAGCCTGCTTTTTGCTGGGGTCACCTTCCTGCCTTTGTAACTTGAAATGTGCCTGCTGTGGGTGGTATGCTTTTCCCGCACACTTCAAAACGCAGAGCTTCATGTCAGCCGCCTCCCTTGACTTTCACCTACAGCGTGCATATGCTGCTGGTGGGCAGCTTCCTAACTTCTCACATCAGAGCACGCGAAGGTCTCAGCGTGTAGCACAATAGAGCTCGTCTGTGCTTATCAAAAGGCCTCATGTCATTGCTTGCATTTGCCGTTGTCGTATGGGCTGCCATACAGCACATGAGCCCAGCACCCTAGCTCAGGGAGCCTCCTGCCTGGTAGCCAGTCCAGTTGCAAGGTAACAGTGCCGCACAACACACCAGTCTGTTTGCCAGGACCAAACCTGGTGTCAAGCTTTTAGTGCACTGCTTAAAAGCTGGCTGCTGCTAGTTGTAACACTTGCATGAGAATCCAGGGGGGGGGAGATCAGCAGAGTTGGACTACATGATGTACAGCAAGAGCAATCATTCAATTATGTGCCATCATGCCTGTGCAGAGAGGGGCTAATTCCAGCCAAGAGCGCTTCAGGGACGCGCAGGCTGTGTACGACAGCCACTACCCTGCTTGATACAAGGATCCATGGCTTGATGGGCATGCTTTATACAAGGAGAAGGTGGTAGCGCAGTGACGTGCCCATCAAACCATGGCTGCCTATAGGTGTGCGCACATGTTGCACCCAATTAAGGCACTGTCTCTGGGGCAGAAGGGGGATGGGGATGCATCCCTTGCACTTGTGCAGGCGCGTCCGCCCTGATTGCTTCTCGATGACAGGAAACAGGCTGGTGTTTGCAATACGTACTGGGACAACATGACGCTTTCCTGGCTGCTGGAAGCTTGGGTGGCTCGTATCTGGGTTGAAGAATAGTTCGGTTGTCTGCTGGGCTGTCAACCAAGCTCAAAAGGATGGCCTGTGAGCCTAGTGCTGCCACCCACTGTTGCAGAGGGGACACGCTAGGCTGTCAAGTGTGCCTGCTGAATTAGGGTGCGCACATTTTGGATGCTGTCTCTCAGGGCACTACTTTGCGTTGCTCACAGGGGCAAGCGGGCCCAGTGGGAAATAGCCATGGTAGAGCTCTTGCGCGGCCTCGGCCAGGCGGTTGGGTGGAGCTGCAAGTGCACGCGCGCATGGGGGGACAGCATACTAGCCCGTGTGGAATATAGGTGGTGTGGAGGACATGGGCATATTTAGCTCAATTGATCATGGTTATTTTCGCCAATGACAAGCAGGGTCACACAAACTTGTTATTGTTGGGGGTTCTCAAATGTGCTGTAGGAAATGAAACCCACCATTGGCATGGTGTGCATGGCCATGGCAGTGGGGGTAGGGCAGCAGCATACTTTGTACATGCATATGTATGTCTTGATGGACGGGTTGTGCGGGGACAGGGGTATGCCAGGTAGTTTAGTGGATTTATATTTCAGGACAGTCGTCCACACTGTGTGCACCATACCACTTTTGACACATGAACACATTATCTTCCTCACAAGCCAATTGTGCACACGTGCATGCGCATGCGCAGGGGCCACCCACCCAGCCCATTGTCATTGGCGTGGGTGCTAGCAAGCTGCCACCGGCAGGAGAGGGGGTGCAGAATTTTGCTGCCCCAACGCTGCTGGCCAAGGCGCAACAGCACAATGTGTCGCGGGTGCTGGTGGCACTGCTGGGCGTGCCGTCATGGCCCTGTCCCTCAACGAGCACAGGACCACTGTGTGCTGCAGCAAGTGCGGGCAGCCACAAAGGCATTCACTGTCTGGGATAGGGAGTCTGGGGTGAAGCGGCTGTCCATGAGGCTGCGCAAGTGCCTACAGTGCCGTAGGTGCTGCAAGCAAGCGCAGAAGGAGGGGTCCATGGCAACAGGGACCGGCGCTGGGAGCTCAGGCGTGCAACAACCACGTCGTGGGTACCAGACGCTTTGGGACCTGAATGCTGCCTGGAGCATGTGGAACCTCTGCTGCGCTGAATATGGCTGCGCCAGACGCGCAGGGTGGCTCTCTGCCCACGCATGATGCAAGGGCCTGCCTGCTAACGCGGTGAATGGACACGCCATGGCGGGACATTGCCTCAGCATTTCCTTGCCGTTGGTTTCTCATCTGATGGGTGGCAACACACTGTCTTTCTGCTTCAGTATAAAGCTGCTCTCGGGGCAGTGGCAGCACACTTTCTTTCTGCTTCAGTTTAAAGCTGTTTTTGGTACAAAGGCAGCACACTTTCTTTCTGCTTCAGTATAAAGCTGTTTTTAGTACAGCGGCAGCACACTTTCTCTCTGCTTCAGTATAAACTGCTATTGGGGCAGTGGCAGCACGCTTCGTCTTTACCTGAACGTGGGACCGTCCCACTGCAACTTGAACAGTTGCAGCACACTTTCTCTCTGCTCCAATGCTAATCTCACTTATTTCACTAATTATTTGAATCTTACTAGTCCTTGTGTACATAAATGCCGTGCTTCTTGCAGATTCATGGTATTTCACAGGCCTTGGCGCCAGAAATGACCACTTTCAGGTATATTGTTGGTGGCCCTGGAATCTCTTCAAAAGCTTGCTACGAGATTTTCTTCATTCAATACAGAGACCTTCGTTTCAGGATACCTTTACAGCCCCAGCTGGTCACCTGGTGACGGTCAGTTGAATATTCAAACTTTGAAGGTTAGGTCAGGTTACACAGCTATCCACCAAACGAGGGCAACTTAGCTGAAGCCTTAAAGGCCTGCAACTGAACCAAAACTAAAAGGCGCTCGTAGCAGAAGAAAGGTACTACCTAGGATCAAGCAAAGGCTGACCTCTGAAGATCATCTGATATGATATCAATATGAGCGAGGCTCGCTGACCAGCTACTTCAACCAACCAGCCACCAGAGCGTTCGCGCGTTTGGTGAATATTCAAAGCAGTGCTAATGGCAGAAAAGAAAATAAAACTACGTAGGCAGTGAAATGCTCTACAGCAATTAAGGAAAAGGGGTCACCCAGGGTAAGCACTGTATGACTTCTTCACCAGCAAAGGAAATAACAGAAGTCAGTGGGGATCTGAAGGGTGACAAGCAGTACCCCACTCCTGGTCTTGATGATGATTTGTTGCACAAGTTTTCTCAAGAGCACGTCTGGAATGGAATAGCATGTCTGCTGCGCTGATTGTAGTCCAAAAAGTTGATAAGTCGCTCACTTGGGGCATATTAAAATGAATTTAAGTGAATGTGTTAAGCCAGTCATGCTGATCAACAATTTAGGAAGTCCTCTCAGGAAATGAGGAACTTTGATTCTTTGATTCTTACTTCCCTGAGTCAATGGGCTTGGTGTACCTGGAGATCAGTCACTCACCCTGCTTGCCTGACGGTCAAGCTTTCCTAGTAGTTGGCTGGCCATGGAAATTCATAAAGCCAGAGGCAAAAATAGATGCAAGTTGTAGTGCATATTTGGTGTGAATGACGATCGCCACCTGTCCCCACAAGGGCAAGGTGTATCATCTCTTGACTGAGGCCTTATTCTCGTAACCTTGTATCATCTCTATGAGGCCCAGGGTGTAATTGCTGCATGTCTGTATTGTACACGGACACCCATTCACGAGCAGGCTAGCAGTCAAAGTTCTTGACTGAAGGCCTTATCCTTGTCATCCTCGTATCAGGTTTAGCTGCAATGCCATCAGTTTTAACACTCAGCCAAACTCCTGGTCTCAGTGACAGCAAAATACGATATCATTACAGTGAATTGTTGTGAGGAGCTGTCATGATCCTTAAGACAACAAAATACTGGTAACTTGAAAGAGGCTTCTTGGCTATGGGTATGCTGGTTGTCGTGGGGGATGTCCGCACTCGTATGGACAGAAGCAATCAGTAAGTGCTACGACATGTTGTACAGAGGGATTACTGGTTTTGATGCCTTAATAGTTGTAGGTCCAGGCCTTATCGGCTTGAACTACTAGTAAGTTGCCCCCATTTGCCAGGTGGAGCTGTGTAATCCTTACTGGTATTGGTGCCTTCATCGACAAAGTTCAGGGTGCAGGCCTCTGGTAGGCTTTCCCTCCATTACCATAAGGTAGTGCCTTTCTGGCAGGTGCAACCTGCAAGCCTGCAACCCGTAAGCCTGCACCCTATGATGGGTTGCAAGCCTGCATGCCTGCCATGGGCACATGACTGTCACAGCTTTACAACCAGGAGACGCGCAAATTTGCAAATCCCGACCTGTCAGAATGTCAGTCTTCATCCTCAGATGAGGCAAGAGTCTTGCCTAAGACAGCACGACCAGCTCGTTTCACGGCTCACCAAGGAGCCTTACCTGTCACGTCACCATGAAGTTATAAAAAGTGCGAAACATGTGTGCAGTACACCAGCTGGCAGCCAAACATACTCAAGCTCACACACTTGCTCCACACCTGATGACGTGCACGCACGGGTAAGTACTTGCAGGATGCAAAGTAGCAATGCTCAGTCTGCAGTCCGGAACTCAACTCGACCCATTAGCAATGCAGAGCAAGGCTAGCACAGAGCAATGTCAACCCAGAGCTCAGGCACCTGCCGGGCCCTTCTCAGAGTCTGCAAGCTGCCTTGATTGTGGGTTTGACGCTGGAATGCTGTCCACAGCATCCCCTGGCGCATACCTGGCCCACAGCATCCTGTGCTCACATGGGTCCCCCTTCCCCTTCCTCCATCATTGCCTCTGTCCGCTCTGCAGGCGCAGCGCCTTCCAGGAACACCCCCTGCCCTTCTGGCTGCTGCTGCTGCTGCTGCTGCTGCTGCTGTTGCTGCACTTGCTGCCCCTCTTGCTGCACGCCAGCCACCTCTGCCTGCCTCCCCGCACCGCCCTCTCCCATCACCGCATCGCCCGCTCCATCTTGCACTGGCTCCTGTGGCTGCTCTGCAGGCATGTCGGCGCCGGGGGCAGCGGGACCGCCCACTCCACCCGCTCCACCAGCACCAGCCATCAAGCCACCCATGCCCCCTTGCGCCACCATCTGCGATGCACGCCAGGCAACAGCATCTCAGAGAATAAAAAAAAGCTTCAATGAAGAACCAACCACCTGGACTGATGATCCCAGGATTTGGGAAGTCCAAACCAAGCATGCAACGCAGCCTCGAGGTCTTGGGAAAGGGAGTGCTGGAACGGGCGTAGGCACGCCCGCGTGGGCAGACGGACAGGCGCGCCCGTGAGTGCATACAAACAGTGTGCACGCGCCTGTGTCAGGACAACAATGCCTTCTCAAAGCAGCTCCAACCAACCCAATGCACCCTGGTTGCACTCTTCCACACAGGGGGGGGGCCTGCGGTCTACAACTCTTCCTGTGTGCAAGCACTGGCGCACGCATGCTGCACTGCATTCCCTGCTGTGCTTGCATCTCAGCTGCGTGCATGCACACCATGCGCCGGTACTGGCACCCAAGCCGCCCGTGCCTGTGTGCACACCGTGCGCCAGCGCGCGCAGCCAGTTCAAGGTGCTGCAGAGGTTGAGCACACATAAAGAGAGGCTTCCTAAAAGGCTGTGTGCACCCTCGCTCGCCCTAAAACCTGCTCTGTCCTGCACACCCACGCAGCGCCAGACAGCCCACACGCACACACATACACACACGGCCCCGCCCTTGCGAATGCGTGTCCTATGCAAGCTCCCCATCAGTGCCATTGCGAATGTGTATCCTTTGCAAGCTCCCTCCAAGTGCCATTGCAAATGTGTATCCTCCCCTTTGCAAGCTCCCCTTAAGTGCCCATATGCACCTGGCTGAGTCACTGACGCAGGCCGCGCGAGGATGCTGCTCATACCACACGGATCAGCGTGTGCTAGACCTCACAGCCCAGCGCGGTGCAGGAGAGTACAGGAGGCAGTCCAGTGCATGGCACTAGCACATCACACACGCGCGCACGCTGTGAGGGCCTGCACAATCCTTGCACAAATCGATATGGATTGGGAAACTCACCTGCTGGGCCCATGCCATGGCTGCCTCCACAGCTGACTGGGATGGGTTCGAGGGATCCTCCGGAGCTACCGCTGCGTTTACAAGCCAATGTACATGTGCAAGGGGTTTTAAGATGCTGCCCTTGGGGTAGGTGCCACTGCATTTGGCTGGATCGTTCCAGGATATGCCTGAATTTACCTGTGAACCATTTTTGCCTACAAATTATTCTTAGGGATATGCAAGGGCTTGCGAAGATGGCTGGCGGCGTTCTAGATCTCTATAGACCCCCTTGGCGTACTTGGAGAGTTTCTTTCTTTTGAGCAAATTCAAGGAGTCTTCCAGCTTTACTTGAGGGCCATTCTGATGCATCCTCCCAACTTGCACCAAGTTGAGAGAGGGCTCCATATGGCCTGTGATATTCATGTTAAGGTCTTATCATCTCAAGGTCATGCGTGAAAGACAGGAAAGTTGATTAGGGCAGTGGAAGAGAGAGCACAATGTTGACCAGCGCTTGCTCCCAGATTGTAGTGCAAGCGAGGGGAGGAAAGGTATGAAAAGGGGGGTAAAAGTCCTCACGGTGTCTGATATGGAACTACCAGTCCTGCAGCCCCCAAGCAGCTTCCAAAGCAGCCTCACGCTTTCATCGTAAACACATGCACATGCACACGCACTCACGCACACAAACACCAAACACACACACCTGAGGGTGCAGGCGCAGGAGGGATGTCTGCTGTCGCAGCAGGCGCCGCAGCGGCCACGGCATTCACGGCAGCCGCGGCAACCTGGGCAGCGACAGCGGCGCCGTCAGCGGCCTCTGGAACAGGTGGGGCAGGTGGGGCAGGCGGGGCAGGCACGCCATTAGGGCCTGCACCTGCAGCGCACAAAAAGGGTACATGGTCGTTGGACACAAAGGCAGGCACAGCATGCGCCCGGCTGCGCAATTCAGCATGAGGTGCACAAGGGCCGGCGCTTGAGCATATGGCCCTCCCACAGGGCCAGCGCAGCAGACACCTGTCACCAGCTCCAGAGGAGCGCACAGGGACTCAATTCTTAGACACACAAAACTCTCAACGCTGCTTGCTACCCTTCTTGCCCAGGGCACAACATGACAAGAGGCACAACAAACATGACACAGGGCACAACATGACAAGAGGCACAACATGACAAGAGGCACAACAAACATGACAAGAGGCACAACATGACACAGGGCACAACATGACAAGAGGCCTGCGGGGTGGTACTGAGGGATGATACGAGTAGGGATGATGCAGGTAGAACGGCGGACGATGCAGGTACGGATGATGCAGACAGACAGGCGGACGATGCAAGCAGGGATGATGCAGATAGTGTGGCAGCACCCTTGCACACCGCTCCGCCATATGCGCGAGACGCTCGGTTGCACCCTTTCTGGGCGCACCAGGCCCTGGCGGGGTAGGAACTGGGGGTGCGGCTGCAGGCGCACATTTTGACACAGCTGCACACACACACACACACACACACACACACACACACA